>Ga0075118_10000003_pt1 | contig 345961 bp, 327 predicted proteins | sample AntAceMetag02UKE_FD_69794 | JGI IMG/M metagenome (GOLD analysis project Ga0075118, IMG submission 69794) | Saline lake microbial communities from Ace Lake, Antarctica - Antarctic Ace Lake Metagenome 02UKE | ecosystem: Environmental > Aquatic > Non-marine Saline and Alkaline > Saline | place...
TAGAAACCCGGCGCTTGCAATACCGCAAATACGCCGCTTAATATCTTAAACCAGATGAGCCAGATCCTCCTTTAAATCAGGCCGCTGATTGTCCCAATTTATATGACGACGGACACTCCCGGATCAACTTCGACATTGTTTTCACGCAGGGTTTTCTCAATTCGACCCACGTCACCACTAAGGCGGGCGAAGCTGTGCTTTGAGATATTGCCGCAGAGTTTCAGAAAGTCGATCCTTAGTATTTGAAGGTCTACTTTTCTCTCAAGCGACGGAAACCAGATATCTTCGACAGGAACTTTGCGACCCAACCAATCAGAAAACTCTTCGGTGGCGTCCAGAAGGGTCTTCGAGTTTGAGTTTAGCTTTGGCTCCTCACAGATTTTTTTCAGGTAAAATAGAAATGTCTGGTCAACAAACGGACTCTCACTTGGAAATTGAGGCAGATTAAAATCACCCTTTTCAGGTTTCGATAAAAAATCAGCGAGAAGGATGTTGCACAGTTGCGCGGCTTCTGAGGACTTAAAATGCAGCTCCGTAATTTCGGTTTTCTGGGGCTCCTGAAAAATCGAGTAATTGACCATTCCGTCGATCATCCCCCACACAGCGCGCAGAACAATCACTTCCTGTTCGATCTTATTGTATCGGTTTTGAGAAGCCACGTTAGCCAACCTTTCGCATTGCCTTCACCGTCTGCGGATATCCTCCCATTTTCTGCAAAAATACAGAAAACAGACATCTCTCAAGCACCCGGGCCACGACCTATAGAGGCACGATCTCGCCGGGGCGTATCCCCGTATGGGGGTATTATTGGGGGTATTTTGCACACCAACACCCCCGCACCGCATTAGAAACCAAGGGCTTATCGGGAGGTGGTGGTAGGCCCGGCAGGACTCGAACCTGCGACATAACCGTTATGAGCGGTTCGTTCTAACCAACTGAACTACGGGCCCTTCGCACCATCTTCGTGGACGGTTTTCCTATAGCATATCCGGGAAAAGAAAAGAGGCCGGTTGGAAAACCGGCCTCTTTCGATTCGGATTTCGTTCCCGACCTAGTGATCCAGGAAGCTGCGCAGCTTGCGCGAGCGTGACGGGTGCTTGAGCTTACGCAGCGCCTTGGCCTCGATCTGGCGAATACGTTCGCGGGTCACCGAGAATTGCTGGCCGACTTCTTCCAGCGTGTGATCGGTGTTCATGCCGATGCCGAACCGCATCCGCAAGACGCGCTCCTCACGCGGGGTGAGTGAAGCCAGAACCCGGGTTGTTGTTTCGCGCAGGTTCGACTGGATTGCGGCATCGACCGGCAGGACGGCGTTCTTGTCCTCGATGAAATCCCCCAGATGGGAGTCTTCCTCGTCACCGATCGGGGTTTCGAGTGAAATCGGCTCCTTGGCGATCTTGAGCACCTTGCGCACTTTTTCCAGCGGCATGTGCAGGCGACCCGAGAGCTCCTCGGGGGTCGGCTCGCGGCCGATTTCGTGGAGCATCTGGCGCGAGGTGCGCACCAGCTTGTTAATCGTCTCGATCATGTGGACCGGGATACGGATGGTGCGGGCCTGATCGGCAATCGAACGGGTGATGGCCTGACGGATCCACCAGGTCGCATAGGTCGAGAACTTGTAGCCGCGGCGGTACTCGAATTTGTCGACCGCCTTCATCAGGCCGATATTGCCTTCCTGGATCAGGTCGAGGAACTGCAGACCGCGGTTGGTGTACTTCTTGGCAATCGAGATCACGAGACGCAGATTGGCCTCGACCATCTCCTTCTTGGCGCGGCTGGCTTCCTTCTCACCCTGCTGAACGGTCTGAACGATCCGGCGCAGTTCGGTGATCGGCAGGCCGACCCGGACGGAGATTTCCATGACTTCCTTGCGGATGGCGCGGATTTCATCGCCGTTCTTGTCGGCAAACTTCTTCCAGCCCTTGCGCTTGAGGCGCCCGACACGGCTGACCCAGCGCGGGTCCAGCTCGTTGGTCATGTATTCTTCGAGGAAATCCGTGCGTGCCACACCGGCGTCGAGCGCCATGCGCAGCAGCTTGCCTTCAAAGCTCGTCAGGCGGCGGTTGAGGCCGTAAAGCTCGTCCACCAGCGCTTCGATACGGCCATTGTTCAGCCGGACCTGCTCCATGTACTCGACGAGCTCATGCTGCAGTTTGGTGTAGCGCTTCTCCTGAGCCGAAGACAGCTGGTCGGACTTGTTCTTCAGGCCGGCCAGACGCTGTTCCTGCAGCTTGCGCAGCTTCTTGTAGGTCTTGTCGATCGTGTCGAAGAGCTCAAGAACTTCGGGCTTGAGCTTGGCTTCCATCGCCGCGAGGGAAAGGTTTGCACCTTCGTCTTCATCCTCGTCGTCGTCGTCATCGGTCGTGTCGTTGCCGGCAGCGTTCTTGTTCTTCGCCTCTTCGGCCTTTTTCTTTTCCTCTTCGGCCTTACGGGCATTCGCGCCGCCATTGGCCGAGTTGTCCTCACCCGGGCCACCGCTATGGGTCGCGTCCAGATCGATGACGTCACGCAGGAGGATCTGTTCCTTCTCCAGCGCATCACGCCAGGCGATGATCGCGCGGATCGTCAGCGGCGATTCACAGATTGAGCCGATCATCTTCTCGCGGCCAGCCTCGATCCGCTTGGCAATCGCGATTTCACCTTCACGGGAAAGCAGCTCCACCGAGCCCATTTCGCGCAGATACATGCGGACGGGATCATCGGTCCGGCCGAGATCCTCTTCACGGGTGGTACGCGTCTTGGTCGGGACGGTCGTTGCCACGGCGTCCCTGGAATCGGAATCATCATCCGAATCCTTGGACGAAGAGCCCTTGGCCGACTTGTCGCCAGCGTCGTCCTTTTCTTCTTCCTCGACGACGTTGATGCCCATTTCGGACAGCTGGGCCAGCACGTCCTCAATCTGTTCGGAGGAGACCTGCTCCTGCGGGAGCGTTTCGTTCAGCTCATCATAGGTGATGAACCCGCGCTCCTTGCCGCGCGCGATCATCTTCTTCACACCCTGCACCGAACCGTCCATCAACGGCCCATCGGGCGCGTCATCACGATCTTCGTTATCGGTTTCCTGAGCTTCGTTTCGTGCCATGAGTATTCCTCGCTGCAGCGCCTGCTATGAAGCGCGCATTCGCCCGACCAAAATTTCTGAACTAAAGGCTGCCCGCACCTGACTCTTCGCGCACCAGATTCAACAATTTGTTGCTATTCGGTTCGCTCATGTCGTCTGCAAGCTCCTTCTTTGCTTCTGCGCGGTCGGCGACCATCCGCCCACGTCCGTAACGCTGCAGCATCTCATCCAATGCTGCGCGTGCTTCCGTAACTGTTGCTTCTGGCCCTGCAAACGAAGCCTTTCGATAGACCTGCGCATGCAGTACATCCCCCAATAACCGCTCGTAGCCATCATCGTTCAAATGGCGTTGAAGGTCGCGAGTGTCAAGCACTGGCGCAGTAAAGGCGAGGTTTAAAATCACCTGAAGCAAAGTGTCAAGTTCCCTGCTTTGCAGGGAAATTTCATTCAGGGCCTCAATCGAGTCATGAATCAGGTCCGGGTGGTTGATCAAAGTGGCGACCAGGGCCCGTTCCTGCATCGCTTTCATCGCCCCGATATCGCCCCGCGCGCCCAGTCCGGGGGCCAGTTCGGGCTTCTTCTTGCCCCAGTTTCCGCCCTTGGCCCCCTTGAACCCGGCGCCACCACGCGGCTGGAAAAACAGATCGCGCAGCCGTTGCCGGAAACTTTGCTGGTAATGATATTTGACGCCGTCATCCGCGATTCCTGAAATCCGCTGGTTGACCCGGCGCTCCAGATCGGCCCGGCGTTCGGGCGTGTCGTGGCGGGCGGCCGCAATCTCGGTCTGCCAGACCACATCGGCCAGTTGCCTTGCATTGTCGAGAAGGTGCCGGAACCCGTCTGCCCCCCGGGACTGGACGAGCGAGTCCGGGTCTTCGCCGGACGGCAACCCCATGAAGCGCAGCGTCTTGCCCGGCTTGAGAAGCGGCATGGCGCGTTCGGCGGCGCGCAGGGCGGCTCGTTCGCCCGCCGTATCCCCGTCGAAACACAGCACTGGCTCATCGGTGAGACGCCACAACAGGCTGATCTGTTCTTCGGTCACTGCCGTGCCAAGCGGTGCGACGGCGTTCGGCAGCCCCGCCTGCGCCAGCGCGATCACATCGGTATAGCCTTCGGCCACGATCACCGTGCCCAGTTCGCGTGCGGCCTCCCGCGCCATTGCGTAATTGTAGAGATTGCGCCCCTTGTGAAAGAGCGGGGTTTCCGGCGAGTTCAGGTATTTGGGCTGGCCCTCGCCCAGAATCCGTCCCCCGAAGGCGATCACGCGGCCACGTGCGTCGGAAATCGGGAACATCACCCGGTTGAAGAAATAGTCACGCGGATCACCGCCACCTTCGGGCTGCTTGATCAGTCCAGCTTCGATCAGCTGGTCGCGTCGTATACCGCGTGTTTCCATCGCCTGAAGAAGCTTGCCGCGTCCATCCGGGGCATAACCCAGCCGGAAGCTGCCAATGGTCTCATCGGTGAACCCCCGGCCACGCAGATAATTGAGCGCCTCGCGGCCACCGGACTGGTGCAGATTTTCCTGATACCAGGCGCAGACCGCCTCGACGACGTCATAAAGCGTGTTGCGCACCTTCGCGCGTTCCCGCTCCTCCGGCGAGGATTGCGGCACCTGCAGCCCCGCCTGGGAGGCCAGCCGTTCGACGGCTTCGGGGAAGCTCAGCCCCTCGGTCTCCATGGCAAAGGTGATGACGTCACCGTGCTGGCCGCAGCCAAAGCAATGATAGAAGGCCTTTTCGTCATTCACCGTGAAGGACGGCGTCTTTTCATTGTGAAAGGGGCAAAGCCCGGAATGCTCGCGTCCCTTGCGGACCAGACGCACCTTTCGCCCCACGACTTCCGACACCGGAAGCCGCGCACGCAACTCATCGAGAAATTGCGGCGGAAAAGCCATGACACTCTTTTATATGGACCTGTGACGGTCGAAAGACTACTCCGCCCCCGAGTCGCGCGATATGCGCAGGATTGGGGATAAGGGACGGTTTAAGTGGACTGTTTCGGGCGCGTTCAGCCGCCGCGTATCGGGCGTTTATCCGCCAAGACGCGCCTTGACGATGCCGCTGGCCCGGCCGAAATCCATCTGACCGGCGTAATTGTCACGCAATGCGCCCATCACGCCACCCATATCCTTGAGGCCAGTGGCCCCCAGATCGGCAATCGTCTTCTCGACAGCGGCCTCGGTCGCGGCCGCATCGAGCTGTTCGGGCAGGAAACGCTCGATGATGATGATTTCCTCGGCCTCCTGTTCGGCCAGTTCAAGCCGCCCGCCCTTTTCATACATGGAAATCGATTCCCGGCGCTGCTTCACCATTGTCTGCAGCATCTGAAGGATTTCCTCATCGGGAATGCCATCGGGATTGCCCTTGCCGCGCGCCGCGATATCGCGGTCCTTCAGGGCCGCAACGATCAGGCGCAGCGTCGAGACAGCGCGTGCGTCTTTCTCTTTCTGCGCGGCCTTGAGCGCGTCGGGAAGCAGTTCGCGGATCATGTTTTCATGCCTTATTTGGAAGAACGGGACGGTAGCGGATTTGCCGATTGAGCGCAACGAAACCCCGCAGGTGGTAACACGCTGTTTTTATTCACATTTTTCATCCCCAGCCCGGGTTGACGACTCTGACCCGGTGCCGTAAACAACCCGCGATTTGCGCGTCCATGATGACGCGCGCCGACCGGGTGCCGGTCGGACCCAACTCATTCTTGCCCCGGTGGCCCGCGCCCTGCGCCCGGTCACCATCCTGAGGATCGGAGCGATATGGCCGCTTCCGCGCCACAAGACCGGAGCCAGCCTGCATGGGCGACCGGCGCATTGGTGCTGCCTGACGGCGCCGTGTTCTGGGGGCGTGGCATTGGCGCAACCGGTGCCGCCGTCGGCGAGGTCTGCTTCAACACCTCGCTCACCGGCTATCAGGAAATCATGACCGACCCGTCCTATGCCGGGCAGATCATCAACTTCACCTTCCCCCATATCGGCAATGTTGGTGCCAATGAGGAAGATATCGAGACGACCACGCCCGCCGCGCGCGGCTGCGTGCTGCGCGCCGATATCACGGACCCGTCCAACTGGCGCGCCGTCCAGCACCTCGACACCTGGCTGAAATCCATGGACATGGTCGGCATCGCCGGCGTGGATACGCGCCGTCTGACGCGGTATATCCGCGATGCGGGCGCACCCAACGGTGCCATCGTCCACCAGTCCAAGAGCCCCATCAACACCGCCACCCTGCGCGCTGCGGCCAGCGACTGGCGCGGCCTCGAAGGCACTGATCTGGCCAAGGACGTCTCCTGCACCCAGACCTATGAGTGGACCGAGACCCCCTGGACACTCGGCGAAGGCTATGGCGCGCTGAAGAAGCCCAAGCGCCATGTTGTAGCCGTTGATTTCGGGGCCAAGCGCAACATCCTGCGATCCCTGGCGGGTCTGGACTGCAAGGTCACGGTGGTGCCGGCAACCGCAACGGCCAAAGACGTCATGCGGCACAAACCCGACGGCGTGTTCCTGTCCAACGGCCCCGGAGATCCTTCGGCAACAGGCGCATATGCCGTGCCCATGATCCGCGACGTCCTGAAATCCGGCACGCCGACCTTCGGGATTTGTCTGGGTCACCAGATGCTCTGCCTCGCGCTCGGCGCGAAGACCGAAAAGATGCATCACGGCCATCGCGGTGCGAACCACCCGGTCAAGGACCTCGCCACGGGCAAGGTCGAAATCACCAGCCAGAACCATGGCTTTGTGGTGATGGAAAACTCCCTGCCCGCCAATGTGGAAATGAGCCATCAGTCGCTGTTCGACGGCTCGCTGGAAGGCATCCGCGTCAAGGACGCGCCGGTGTTCTCGGTGCAGTATCACCCCGAAGCCTCGCCGGGCCCCCATGACAGCCATTACCTGTTCGATCGGTTCATCGACATGATCGACGGACAGAACTGAGATGCCCAAACGCACAGACATCAAATCCATCATGATCGTCGGCGCCGGGCCGATCATCATCGGCCAGGCCTGCGAGTTCGATTATTCGGGCACCCAGGCCGTGAAAGCTCTGAAAGACGAGGGCTACCGGGTGGTTCTGGTGAACTCCAACCCGGCCACGATCATGACCGATCCGGCCTTTGCGGACGCGACCTATATCGAGCCGATCACGCCGGAGATGGTGACCAAGATCCTGGAGGCCGAGCGGCCCGATGCGATCCTGCCGACCATGGGTGGACAGACCGCGCTCAACACCTGCCTGACCCTCGCCCGTGACGGGACGCTGGACCGGTTGGGTATCGAGATGATCGGCGCCAAGGCCGACGTGATCGACAAGGCCGAGGACCGGCTGCAGTTCCGCGAAGCGATGAGCAAGATCGGGCTGGATTCGCCGCGCTCGATGCAGGTGAACAACCGCGAGGATGCGGAGAAGGCGCTGGAATTCGTGCGCCTGCCCGCGATCATCCGGCCGTCCTTCACGCTGGGCGGGCTGGGTGGTGGCATCGCCTATAACCGCGACGAGTTCTTCGACATTGTCCTGGGCGGCATCGATGCCTCGCCGGTCGGTGAGGTGTTGGTCGAAGAATCAGTGCTCGGCTGGAAGGAATACGAGATGGAGGTTGTGCGCGACAACGCGGACAACTGCATCATCATCTGCTCGATCGAGAATATCGACCCGATGGGCGTCCACACCGGGGATTCAATCACCGTCGCCCCGGCGCTGACACTGACCGATAAAGAATACCAGATCATGCGCAACGCCTCGATCGCGTGCCTGCGCGAGATCGGGGTCGAGACCGGCGGTTCGAACGTCCAGTTCGCGATCAACCCGAAGAACGGGCGCATGGTCGTGATCGAGATGAACCCGCGGGTCAGCCGCTCATCCGCGCTGGCCTCCAAGGCGACGGGCTTCCCGATTGCCAAGATCGCTGCCAAGCTGGCCGTCGGCTATACGCTCGACGAGCTCGACAACGAGATCACCGGCGTGACCCCGGCCAGTTTCGAGCCGACCATCGACTATATCGTCACCAAGATGCCGCGCTTCACCTTCGAGAAGTTCCCCGGCACCGACGCCACCCTGACCACATCCATGAAGTCCGTCGGCGAAGTGATGTCGATCGGACGTACCTTTGCCGAAAGCCTGCAGAAGGCCTATCGCTCCATGGAAACCGGGCTGACCGGGTTGAACGAGGTTGCGATCCCCGGGGCACGGCCCCGCGGTGAAGGCCAGGGCTTTGACGAGGACGCGGTCTTTGCCGCACTGGGACGACCGACCCCCGACCGCCTGCTGGTCATCGCACAGGCGTTCCGGCTCGGATTGTCAGCGGCCGATATCCATCGTGTCACAAAGTTCGACCCCTGGTTCCTGGAGCAGATATCCTCCATCGTGCAGGCCGAAGCACGGGTTCGCGATCAGGGGCTGCCGAAAGACTATGACGGCCTGATGAAGCTCAAGAAGATGGGCTTCTCGGACGAACGGCTGGCGGAGCTGACCGGCACGAATGAACAGACGGTGGTCGGCCTGCGCCGGAAGCTGGACCTGCACCCGGTCTTCAAGCGGATCGACACCTGCGCCGCCGAATTCCCGAGCCAGACGCCGTATATGTACTCGACCTATGAGGGCGATTCGACGCTGCATGGCGAGTGCGAAGCCGAACCCACCGACCGCCGGAAGATCATCATTCTGGGCGGCGGCCCGAACCGGATCGGCCAGGGCATCGAATTCGACTATTGTTGTGTCCACGCCGTCTTCGCCCTTCGCGAGGCCGGGTATGAAACCATCATGATCAACTGCAACCCCGAGACGGTTTCGACCGACTATGACACCTCGGACCGCCTGTACTTCGAGCCGTTGACGGCCGAAGACGTGATCGAGATCTGCCGCCTCGAAATGGAGAGCGGCGACCTGCGGGGTGTCATCGTGCAGTTTGGCGGGCAGACCCCACTCAAGCTCGCCGACGCGCTTGAGGCAGCCGGCATTCCCATTCTGGGCACCTCACCCGATGCCATCGACCTGGCCGAGGACCGGAAACGGTTCCAGCAGCTCCTGCAGCAACTCGGCCTGCGCCAGCCCGAGAACGCCATCGCCGAAAGCGCCGAGGAAGCACTGGCTGCAGCGGAAACCCTCGGTTTCCCGTTGCTCATTCGTCCGTCTTACGTGCTGGGCGGCCGGGCGATGGAACTCGTCCACGGCATGGACCAGCTGACCCGCTACATCAACGAAGCCGTGCGGGTCTCGGACAACAGCCCGGTCTTGCTGGATCGCTATCTGCAGGATGCCATTGAAGTCGACGTGGACGCGCTCTGCGACAGCAGCGGTGCCGTGCATGTCGCCGGGATCATGGAGCATATCGAGGAAGCCGGCATTCATTCCGGCGACAGCGCCTGCTCGCTCCCGCCCTATTCCCTCAGCGATGAGGTCATCACGGAAATCCGGCGCCAGACCGAAATTCTCGCGCGCGCGCTCAATGTTCTGGGCCTGATGAATATCCAGTTCGCGATCAAGGACGGCGATGTCTACCTGATCGAGGTGAACCCGCGCGCCAGCCGCACGGTTCCGTTTGTGGCCAAGGCGACCGGTGTCCCGATTGCAAAGATCGCTGCCCGGATCATGGCCGGTGAAATGCTCGCCGATTTCGATCTGCCCGATCCCGATGCGCCGCTCGGGCATGTCGCGGTGAAGGAAGCCGTCTTCCCCTTCGCACGTTTCCCCGGGGTCGACACGATCCTGGGCCCGGAAATGAAATCCACCGGCGAAGTGATGGGGCTGGACCGGGATTTCGGTCACGCCTTTGCCAAGTCCCAGATCGGCGGCGGCACAAAGGTCCCGACAAGCGGGCGTGTCTTCATCTCCGTTCGGGATCGCGACAAACCGGCCATGGTCGAGATGTCCCAGCGCCTGATCGAGATGGGGTTCGGGATCGTGGCGACCAGCGGAACAGCCCGTGTGCTTGAAGAGGCCGGGGTCGAGGTCGAAACCGTCAACAAGGTTCTCGAGGGTCGCCCGCATATTGTTGATGCAATGCAGAACGGCGACATCCAGCTGGTGTTCAACACCACCGAGGGTGTCAGTTCGATCTCCGACAGCTACAGCCTGCGCCGTTCGGCACTGACATTGAAGATCCCCTACTACACGACCGTCGCCGGTGCGCGGGCCTCAATCGCCTCAATTAAGGCGGTTCAGAGCGGCGGCCTTGAAGTTGCGCCGTTACAGTCGTATTTTAGTCAGGAATTTTGAACGGCTTAACCCGCCGGACGTTCGTAGCAGGTGTAATTCTGCCTGATACGGCCAGCGGCGGGTTTTTTAGTCTGTGCAAGCCATTACATCCCTGCCGACCCATCCGGGTGGCAATTGAACGAGCAGTCGGACCATGGATAAGCTCCCAATGACCACCGAGGGCCATCAGGCCCTCCAGGAAGAATTGCGGAATCTCAAATCGGTCGAACGGCCGAATATCGTGAAGGCGATTGCTGCCGCGCGTGAACACGGTGATCTCTCGGAGAATGCCGAGTATCATGCCGCACGCGAGCGCCAGAGCTTCATCGAAGGGCGCATTGGCGAACTCGAAGACGCGATCAAGCGCGCCGAAGTCATAGATACATCCAAGCTCAAGGGCAAGACGGTGCGCTTCGGGGCAACCGTGAAGGTGACCGACGAGGAAACCGACGAGGAAATCACCTACCAGCTCGTGGGTGAACTCGAGGCCGATATCAAGCAGCGCAAAATTTCGATCGGTTCACCGCTCGGACGCGCCCTGATCGGACGCGAAGTCGGCGACAGCGTGGAAGTGACGACGCCCAATGGCGTGCGCTATTTCGAGGTCATCAACGTTCGCTTCAAGTAGCCGCTAACACCAGACGTTCAATCTTCGGGATCGTCGACCGGGACGCTGGAAGCGTATTTCGAACTCCGGATCACCTGAAATGTCTGCACCGTCGAAACATGCGGCGCGGCAGTCAGGCGCGAGGTCAATGCGTTTTCATGGGCGGTGTTGCGCGCCACGATCCGCAGCATGAAATCACCACCACCACGTATCATGTCGCAGCGCCGCACTTCGGGCCAAGCCGTGAGGTGACGCTCAAACTCCGTCAGGACGGCTTCCGACTGACTGTCGAGGCCAACCAGTGCGTGAAACGCGACCTCATAGCCGAGCAGTTCGGCATCGAGTTCGGCATGATAATCCTTGATATACCCGGCCGCCTCCAGAGCACGCACCCGGCGCAGGCACGGCGGTGCGGAAATCCCCGCGCGGCGTGCCAGCTCCACATTGGTGATCCGGCCCTCGTCACGAAGGTTCCGCAGAATCCGTCGGTCGATTGCGTCGAGTTTGACCTTGCGACTTTCCGTCGGTTTCACGGCGACACCGCCCTCGGAATTGCTATCGGACATTGTCTTCGTGTCTCCAGATCGACGGGTCAGTCGCCGCAAGAAGGGGGCCCGTGGGAATCATTCAGGCGCACCCCTATAGTTGTGTATCAGATGTCTTCTCGCCGGGGTTGATGCTAGCAGATTGTAATTATATTTCAATCGAACGGCTCCGGTTTTTCGTATCATTCAATGGTCGCATACCCGTGAACGCAGAAACCACGAACAATATTGCATCCTGCTGGATTTTGACCGACGGGAAAGTCGGCATGGTGAACCAGTGCCGGGGTCTGGCCGAAGTGCTCGGCGTCGAACCCGTCTCGAAGGTGATTGACCTGCGCGCGCCCTGGCAATGGCTGCCGCCCGTCCTCACGCCGAACCTGCTGAGCGTCACAACCAGCGGGTCGGACCCGCTGACGCCACCCTGGCCCGAGCTGCTGATCGCGAGCGGGCGCAAATCCGTTGCCCCCGCCCGTGCAATCCGAAAAGCCAGCAATGGCAAGACCTTCTGCGTCCAAATACAGGATCCCGGCGTATCTCCCACCGCATTTGATCTGGTTGTGGCCCCCGCCCATGACGGCATGGCGGGCGAGAACGTGATGTCGACAACGGGATCTCTGCATGGCCTCACCGAAGGCATCCTGGCAAAGGCCCGTATTCGCTTTGCCGATCGTGTTGCGCAGCTTCAGCGCCCGCTTCTGGCGGTTCTCCTGGGCGGGGACAACAGCGTTTTCAAGCTGACCGAAGCCTATGGACGCACACTGGCCGGCCAGTTGCGCGATCTGACGCAAAATCACGGCTGGGGACTGGCCGTCACCCCATCGCGCCGCACACCCCAGCATGCCCGCCATGCGATTGCCGAAGCGCTTCGCGACACCGGCGCTGACGTCTGGGACGAAACCGGGGACAACCCGTATCTTGGTTTCCTGGCCCATGCCGATGCGATCATCGTCACCGGGGATTCCGTCAACATGGTCAGCGAAGCCACCGCGACCGGAAAACCGGTTCATGTGGCACATCTGGAGGGAGGGTCGGACAAGTTCCGGCGGTTCCACCAGAACATGGAATCACGCGGCATTACGCGCCCCTTCAACGGAACCATCGAAAACTGGGATTACGAACCCCTCGACGACACAGCCATGGTCGCCGCAGAAATACGACGGCGGATTGCAATTGCCTGAGTCGCGAACTAAGAAACTTACATGTCGATAATCGATTTCAAGGCGCTGGCGGATACCCCTCTCGCGCATGATCCTTATGACCACGTGCTGGTACCGGGCCTCATCACCAAAGAGGCGCTGGCGGCGGCCCATGCCGATTTTCCCGAAATCGACAGACCGGGTAGTTTTCCCACCGGCCAACTGAAATACGGCCCGGGTTTTGCCGCGCTGCTTGAAGCTCTCGAAGGTCCCGAACTGGCCGCAGCACTGGGCGCCAAGATGGGGATCAACCTGACCGGCAAACCAACCATGGTGACGGTGCGGGGTCGGGCGCGCCCGACCGATGGCCAGATCCATATTGATTCTGCCGGCAAGCTGGTCACGGTCCTGCTTTACATGAACCCGGCCTGGGAAGAGCCCGGTGGGCAGTTGCGCCTGCTGCGCAGCCCCAACAATCTGGACGACTACGCGGTGGAGGTTCCCCCCGATGAAGGAACCTTCCTCGCCTTCCCCTGCATCAAGAACGCGTGGCATGGGCATCATCCCTTCGATGGAGAACGGCGCACGATACAGTTGAACTGGGTCAACAGCCGTGCCTACAAGAGGCGCGAGCAGATACGCCACTCGATCTCGGCATTCTTCAAGTCGTTCCGGCCCAGACCCTAAGGAAGACGCAGCGCATGGCGCTCGACATCGACACCTTCTCCAACGTCAAAGGCGGATTCCCGTTCTTCAAGGCCGCCGGCCACCCGGCGGCGGCGCCGAAGGCCAAGGCGATGCTGGCACGGCTCGCCGCGCTGGATTCGGTCGCGATCTATGACCCTTCGGGCTTCGCGCCAGCCTTCGCACAGCTCTATTCCTTCGATCCGCTGCCGATCTCCCATGTCTTCGTGCAGGACCTTTCGGTTCTGGGGGAAACCGTGCTCGGCCAGACCACCCAGCCGATCACCGACCTTGCCGCAGCAAATGTCTCGGCCTTGCTGGTTATGGCCTTCGATGCCGACAAGACCGTGCGCGATATCGCCCATCTTGTGCCCGCCGGGACCGAGATCGTGACTCTGGATGAAATCCGGCTCCCCGCCGACCGGCTGACGAACAAGACGCGCTATCTCGACCCGCTGAACTTCGCGACCAATTTCGCCTTCTTCCGCGATGCCCCCGATGGCCGGGGCGGGAAACTGCACACCCGGATCGCGACCGCGAATTACTGGCATCGCTACGGGGCGGAGAACGTGTCGCTCTGGCTCAGCCTGATCGGCGAAAACGGCGAGACAATCGGCCAGTGGGATCTGGCGCTCCCGGATTCACCCGGCGGCATCACGATTGACAGCAGTCAGGTTTGCAAGCGGTTTGGCTTGGCGGAAATTACCGGACAGCTGTTCGTTCATGCGATCGGCGTGAAGGGCCACGACATCGTCAAATACGCCCTCGACACCTATGGCGATGACGACCGCGATCTGTCCTGCACCCATGATGCCAATGCCTGGCCCGCCGATTATTACGGCGGCCTGCCGGCCCCGAAAGACAATGAGCGCGTGGTGCTCTGGATTCAGAACAGTCATCCCTGCCCGATCCCTGCCGGTGTGGTGGGCCTGAACCTGATGGGCGATGATCAGACGGCCTGGCTCGATGAGAGCATCCCGCCCTTCGGGACCTACGCGCTGGATGCTGCCGATCTGATGCCCGATGCCGCCTGGCCGGCCCAGATGGAAGTCCATGCCGGCAAGCATTTTGTCCGGCCGCGCTATGAGATTGAGACTCGGACCAACGGCACCATCGACCGCCGCCGCACCGCACATGTGAATGTCGAGCGTGTCGATCTGCAGCCCAACCCAAAAATCGCCGAGATCGGCAACCTCATGGGCAAGGGCTTCCTGCTGCCCGCACCTGTTCTGCCGCGCCGGGCGTTCCGGTCGATTGCCCTGCCGACCCCGATGGCGACCACCCAGGAAACCCTTCCCGTCGCCGCGCTGGTCTATGACCGGACCGGTCACGAGATCGCCCGCCATTCCTTCGGTGAATTGCAACGCAGCGACAGTGTGGCGCTTGACCTGGACGAATTGCTGAACGGGTCCGATACCCTCGATGACGAAGCTGGTCACATGGAACTGCTTTACGATTTCGGGGCGGCGACCCGGGGTGTAGATGGCTGGCTGCATGCGCTTTTCCGTTATGAAGCCCGGGCGTCCGGACATGCCGCGGAAACCAGTTTCGGGGCCCATATCTTCAACACGGCCCTGACCTGGCAGGGTGAGCCACAATCCTATTCCGGCGATGCCCCGGGGCTTTCAACCCGGCTTTTCCTGCGCACCGACCCCCGGATGGCGGTGGGCGCGGATGACCACGACACCTTCTGCCAGTTGATCTATCCGGCCTCGACACCCTGGCACGCCAAATCCGAGACCCAGCTGGTGCTGCATGACGGATCGGGCAATGTCGTTGCCGAAACAGATGTCGAAATCGATTGTGGCGGTTCGTTCCATTTCCGCCTGAGCGAATTGTTTGATGCTGACGCGCGCCGCGCGGCGGCAAAATCCGGCGTCGCCGGGAGCGGCTATGTGCTGATCCGCGACACAACCTGTCGCCTGTTCGGTTATCACGGGGTGATCGCGCGTGACGGGTCCGCCTTCTCACTCGACCATATGTTCGGATTCTGATCAGGTGGCAAAGCACCGGGCACACAGGTCGCGGAAATCACGGGCACGCCGACGCCCCCCGGCGGGCAGTTCACCGGGCCTGATGCGGCCCGACCCGGCCGCATACCCCTCCAGTTTCCGATTGTTTGCCTTCGGCCCCGATGGCGTTCTCGAAGACAATGACATCGCTCAGGCGACACTCGCCAAAGCCCGTCAGGACTATCCGGTGGTCTGGATCGACATGGATGGCCTTGGCAATCTTGGGGCCATTCGCAGCCTGGGCGAGGAGTTCGATCTTCACGGCCTCGCGCTCGAAGACGTGGTCAATGTGCACCAGCGCCCGAAAGCCGAAGACTACGAATCCGCGCTGTTCATTGTTCTGCGCATGCCCACGACCGGAAGCCGTGTCGGGACAGAGCAGATGAGCCTGTTTGTCGGCGACGGGTTCGTCCTGACGTTTCAGGAAACACCCGGTGACTGGTTCGAACCCGTCCGCAACCGGATTCGTGACCCGCGCTCCCGTCTGCGCACCAACGGACCGGATTTTCTGGCCTACACCCTGATTGACGCGGTCGTCGATGCGTTCTTCCCGATCCTCGAGGATCTCGGCGAACAACTCGAGGACCTCGAACAGGACATCATGGAAGATCCGCGCCACGAGCATGTTCCGCTCATCCACAAGTTCCGGCGCGACATGCTGATGGTGCGCCGGGCCGTCTGGCCGATGCGCGAACTGATCAACGGCTTGCTGCGCGACGATCACCCCAGTATCGACGCCAAGACCCAGCTCTTCCTGCGTGACTGCTACGATCACACGGTGCAGCTGATGGACATGGTCGATACAAACCGCGAAATCATCGCCGGCCTGATCGACATGCATCTCTCGGCCGCCAGCAACCGTATGAACGAGATCATGAAGGTGCTGACGATCATCGCCACGATCTTCATGCCCCTGTCATTCATCGCCTCGCTCTACGGCATGAACTTCGATCCCGCAAAATCGCCCTGGAACATGCCCGAACTCGAATGGCATTTCGGCTACCCGATCGTGATCACGGCCATGCTCTCCGTTGCGGGCGCCATGCTGATCTATTTTCGTCGCAAGGGATGGCTCGGCGGGAAACCGCGATCCCGTGCCCACCAGCGGGTCCTAGACCACGAAAACCGCGACCACGCCGACCCGAAAGACCAGTAGCAGGCCCGAAGCACCTGCGCCCCAGGTCACGGGCGCAGGAGGTTCATGTTTGCGTGCCTGCACCGACAGCCCCGAAATTCTGCCCGAGAAGCAAGTCACCCTCCCGGCGTCATGCGCGGACTTGATCCGCGCATCTCCGGCACGCATGGTTGTAACCGGATAGAAGATGCCCGGGTCGAGCCCGGGCATGACGAAGAGACAGCAAACAGGGCCCCACACCATGGAACGCGAATTCAATGTCACCACGCCGGACGGTACCATGCCGTGCTTTGCCGCATGGCCTGACCCGGAGACACATGGGGACGGGCCGCACCCGGTGATCGTCATGTACATGGACGCACCGGGCATCCGGGAGGAGCTTTACAACTTCGCCCGCCGGATCGCCGCACAGGGCTATTACGCGGTCCTGCCAGACCTCTATTACCGGCTCGGCACACACCGCTTCAATCTGGCCCGGCGGACCGAGAAGATGACAGAAATGATCTTCGCGGCCTGGCACAGCCTGTCGAACGCCGATGTGGTCAGCGACACACGCGCGCTGATCGACGCGCTGGGCGATGTGGATGAAGCCTCCGACGGACCCATGGGCTGTGTTGGCTATTGCATGAGCGGGGCCTTCGTGACCGCTGTCGCGGGCAGTTTCCCCGATCGTTTCGCCGCCAATGTCGCGCTTTATGGCGTTTATATCGTCACGGACAAGGACGACTCACCCCATTTGCTCGCCCCGCAGATCGAGGGCGAAATGTACTATGCCTTTGCCGAACACGACCGCTGGGTACCGATGGAACTGATCGAGACCCTGCGCGCCACCCTCGATGAACATGGCGTCACCCACGAGACCGAGGTCTTTCCGACCACCGAACACGGCTTCGCCTTCCCCGAACGCGAGGTCTATCACGAGCCCTCCGCCGAGATCGTCTGGAACAAGATGTTCAAGCTGTATGCGCGGGTGCTGGGGTAAGAACTTAGACGGCAGGGCAGGCCTCATCCTTCGCTATGCTCAGGATGAGGCACTCGAAAGCGTCCTCTTACGGGGCCTGACGGCGTGCGAGGGCACCATGCCTCATATTTCATTGCACGCGCTTGCACTCCCCGCTCCGGCTTGGGACACTCTGCGACGACGAATCACAGAATTTTGCCTGTCCGGGAGGATTTGCCATGGAAACCCGCGCCGCCGTTGCCCTTGAGGCCGGAAAGCCGCTTTCGATCGAGACCGTTGACCTGGAAGGCCCGCGCGCGGGCGAGGTGCTGGTCGAGATCAAGTCGACGGGCATCTGCCACACCGATGAGTTCACCCTGTCCGGGGCGGACCCAGAAGGGCTGTTTCCCGCGATCCTGGGCCATGAGGGCGCCGGTGTGGTTGTGGATGTGGGCAAGGGTGTGACCTCGGTGAAAAAGGGCGATCACGTGATCCCGCTTTACACGCCCGAATGCCGTGAATGCAGTTACTGCACCTCGGGCCGCACCAATCTGTGTCAGGCGATCCGCGAAACCCAGGGCCAGGGCGTCATGCCGGACGGCTCGTCGCGTTTCTCCCTGAACGGCGAGAAGCTGTTCCACTACATGGGCACCTCGACCTTCGCCAATCACACCGTGCTGCCGGAGATCGCGGTCGCAAAAGTTCGCAAGGACGCACCGTTCGAGAAGATCTGCTATATCGGCTGCGGCGTGACCACGGGCATCGGTGCCGTGATCAACACCGCCAAGGTCGAGCCGGGCGACAATGTGGTCGTATTCGGGCTGGGCGGCATCGGCCTGAACGTCATTCAGGGCGCGCAGCTGGTCGGCGCAGACAAGATCGTCGGCGTGGATATCAACCCGGGCCGCCGCGCGATTGCCGAGAAATTCGGAATGACCCATTTCGTCAATCCCAAGGAGGTCGAGGGTGACCTTGTGCCCTATCTCGTGGACCTGACCGATGGCGGTGCAGACCATTCCTTCGAATGCATCGGCAATGTGGATCTGATGCGTCAGGCGCTCGAATGCTGCCACAAGGGCTGGGGCAAATCGACGATCATCGGTGTGGCACCGGCCGGCGCCGAGATCGCCACGCGTCCCTTCCAGCTGGTCACCGGCCGCGTCTGGCAGGGCACGGCCTTTGGTGGTGCCAAGGGCCGCACCGACGTACCCAAGATCGTCGACTGGTACATGGACGGCAAGATCAACATCGACGATCTGATCACCCATGTCCTTCCCCTCGAAGATATCAACGATGCCTTTGACCTGATGCACAAGGGTGAATCGATTCGCAGCGTCGTGACGTTCTAGAGTAGCCCCCATGCGCATCTGCGCGTGCGGCAACCGGAGAGACGCATATGACCGATGACCAGACACGCGAGCACCTGATCGGGCGGCTACCAAGGATGCTTGGTTCCGGCGCCGACTATAACGACGCCATGAAGGTCATCTCCGACATGAAGGACGTCAGCGACTGGTCGCAAGGCTGGGAATCGGCCGGCGCACGCCACGAAGCACGTGGCGACACGGCACTGGCAGCTGGAAACACGATCACCGCCGGTGAGGCCTTTTTCCGGGCCGCGATTTCGTTCCACACCGGTCAGGCGGGTAATGTCGAGGACCCGGCCGAAAAATTGCGGGTCCAGAGCCGCCAGCGCGAGGCCTATCTGAAGGCGATGCCGCATTTGCGTCCGCCAACCGAAAGAATCGAAATTCCATTCGAGAACATAACCTTCCCCGGCAATCTGCGTCTGCCGGAAGGCGGCAGCGGCCCCTATCCATGCGTGCTGCTCAATGCCGGGGCGGATTCGACCAAGGAAGAGTTTTTCACGTTGGAGAACGAGTTCCTGAAGCGCGGGATCGCCACCTGCGCCTATGACGGCCCGGGTCAGGGCATGACCTGGCAGAAAATGAAACTTCGAGGAGACTTCGAAGCGCCTGTGGGTGCTGTGCTTGATGTGCTGGCGTCACGCGCCGAAATCGATTCCGGACAGCTCGGCATCTGGGGCCGCAGCATGGGCGGCTATGCCGCGCCCCGGGTTGCAGCCCATGACCGGCGCATCAAAGCCGCCATCGCGCTCGGCGGGTATTTCGACCTGCAGGGCTTCTGGGATATCTCGTCTGACGTGCTGCTCGATATCCTGCAATTCGCTTTCGGCGCGGGAGATCGCGAAGAAGCACGGGCAAAGGCCGGGGATTTTTCACTGGCCGGCATCGCAGACCGGATCGAATGTCCGCTGCTGGTCGTACACAGCGACAGGGACGAAATATGCCCGCTGGCCGAAGCGCAGCGCATGGCAGCGGAAGCGCCGAACAGCGAACTGATCGTGTTCGAAGGAGGAAACCATTGTTGCGACAACATGCCTGCAATTGTGCGCCCCCTTATGGCGGACTGGATGGCACGCCAGCTTGGGGCAGCGTAAGCTGCAGGCGTATCGATTTTGGGCAAACATGACAAAAGCTTGTGCCAGCATGCGCTTGCCTCGCCTGTCCCCGCCAACTATCTAATTGGGATAACGAGGCCCGTAGAGGGCCCGCCCGCCAAAGGAAAGTCTCATGCCTGAAACACATCACTCCAAGGTCCTGATTCTCGGATCCGGTGCCGCCGGCTGTACCGCTGCGGTCTATGCTGCGCGCGCCAACCTGAAACCTATCATGGTCGAAGGCATGCAGCCCGGTGGACAGCTCACCATCACCACGGATGTCGAGAACTATCCGGGCTTTGCCGAACCCATTCAGGGGCCGTGGCTGATGGAGCAGATGGTCGAACAGGCCAGAAATGTCGGAACCCAGATCTTCAGCGACCTGATCGTGGACGTGGATTTCAGGTCCCGCCCGTTCAAATGCACAGGGGATTCCGGTGACATCTATACTGGCGATACGGTTATCGTCGCGACCGGCGCGTCGGCACGCTGGCTGGGGCTGGAGAGCGAGCAGAAATTCTCGGGCTTCGGTGTGTCGGCCTGCGCGACCTGTGACGGCTTCTTCTATCGCGAGAAGCCTGTTGCCGTGATCGGTGGCGGCAACACCGCCGTCGAGGAAGCGCTGTTCCTGACGAACTTTGCCTCCAAGGTCACTCTGATCCATCGCCGCGATGAATTGCGTGCGGAAAAGATCATGCAGGACCGCCTGTTCCGTAACGAAAAGATCGAACTGGTCTGGGATACGGTGCTGGACGAAGTGGTCGGCACCCAGAAACCGCCCGGCGTCACGGGCGCAAAGCTCAAGAACATCAAGACCGGCGCGGATTCGGAAATCGAGGTCGACGGTATCTTCATCGCGATTGGGCACGACCCCAACACCAAGGTGTTTCAGGGCAAGCTCGACATGGACGACGAAGGCTATCTGGTCACGGCCCCCGACAGCACGGCCACGAACATCCCCGGCGTATACGCAGCGGGGGACGTGAAGGACAAGATTTACCGTCAGGCGGTGACGGCAGCGGGCATGGGGTGCATGGCCGCACTGGAAGCCGAAAAATTCATCGCCGAAAGTGAAGATGCGGCAACACGTCAGGCGGCTGAATAGCCGTCTGTTCTCCCGCCACTCCGGCGATACAGACTTTCAGGGAGTCCGGCTGCATGGCCATGGACTGGGACAAACTCAGGATTTTTCACGCCGTCGCAGATGCCGGCAGCTTTACCCGTGCCGGTGAGGCGCTGCATCTGAGTCAGTCGGCGGTCAGCCGGCAGATCAGTTCGCTTGAGGAAAGCCTGAATGTACGCCTGTTCCATCGCCATGCGCGCGGCCTGATCCTGACCGAGCAGGGTGAACTGCTCTACCGCACGGTCCATGACGTGTTTGCCAAACTGACCATGGTCGAGGCCCGGCTTTCGGATTCCCACGAGCAGCCCCAGGGCCCGCTCAAGATTTCGACCACCGTGGGGCTTGGTTCCCTCTGGCTGACGCCACGGATCAGCGAATTCATCGACATGTACCCGGATATCGAAGTGACCCTGATCACCACGGATGCCGAGCTTGATGTTTCGATGCGGGAGGCGGATTGCGCCATCCGCCTGACACCACCGACCCAGGCGGATCTGATCCAGCGCCGCCTGACGCGGGTCCACACCCATGTCTTTGCCTCACCCGAATACCTGCAGAACAAGGGTATGCCCGACAAGGTGCGCGACCTCGCCCAACACAAGCTGATCGTTTATGACGAAGATCAGACCATGGCGGCACCGAATCTGAACTGGCTGCTCAATGCGGTGCGAGACGCCACCAATGAAGAACCGCACAAGGTTCTGACCCTGAACAATCTTTACGGCATCCTGCGCGCGGTCGAGGCCGGGGTCGGCATGGCCGGGCTGCCGGACTTCCTGGCACGTGAGGCCAACAACCTCGTGCGCGTCCTTCCCGAACTCGAAGGGCCCGGCAACGACGCGTTTTTCGTTTATCCCGAGGAATTGCGGAACTCGCAGCGGATCGGGGTGTTCCGGGACTTCCTGCTGCGCAAGGTATCCGAAACGCGCTTCTAGGCGGGGATGAACGTATGCGAGGGAAATTGGTTGCATCTCAAGCCATGCAAATAGCGCATACCTGATTAACCATTTCGCGCCCTCCTAATCTGCCGCGCCAGACACTATTTAGATTCTAAACACGGTGTTTACGTGCACCGCAGGTCGTCATCGGGAACCCTCCCATTCCGCAGACGACCTTCAGGGGCCGCCGAACACGGCCCCGACGTCTCCCAAGACGTAAAGCCTCCCTGTTCAACTGGCCGGACCCCTCGGGGTCCGGCTTTTATTTTTTGGGGACCGCTCCAAATGAAAAGGGCGGGTCCAGGACCCGCCCCACAAGAACACCGCTATGGGTTCTTTCTATCGGAAGTAAATCTCGCCCGCATCCTTGGGATACATATGGGCCACGAACTCCTCATAACCGTTATAGAGGCGCGTGGGCACACGGTCATTCTGGCTACCGCCAAGCTGCCATTCACTCGCCTGACTCCAGCGCGGATGGGACACCGCCGGGTTCACATTTGCCCAGAAACCATATTCCTTGTCCTGGAGTGATTCCCAGAAGGTCTTGGGCTTCTCATCGGTGAAGGTGAACCGGACAATCGACTTGATCGATTTGAACCCGTATTTCCACGGCGTAGCCAGACGCAGGGGCGCACCGTTCTGCTTGGGAACGGGCTTGCCATAAAGGCCGGTCACCATGAAGGCCATCTCGTTGGTGGCCTCTTCCATGGTCAGGCCTTCCGTATAGGGCCACGGATACCAGAACTGCCGCAGGCCCGGCATCTGTGCCTTGTCCTCGGCGATCGTTTCCATCTGGATGTATTTTGCGCCAGAGAGCGGTTTTGCGAGCTCCACAAGCTGCTTCATCGCAAAACCGGACCATGGGACCGTCATGGCCCAGGCTTCAACGCAGCGAAAGCGATAAACCCGTTCCTCTAGGGAGACTTGCTTGAGCAGATCATCAATGCCGATCTCGAATTCCTTCTCGACCAGACCGTCGATCTTGATGTTCCACGGTCGGATCTCCAAGCGCTGTGCGGCCTTGGATATCTGCTTGTGGGAACCAAATTCATAGAAATTGTTGTAGGTCGTCGCCTCGATTTCCTCGGTCAGCGCCCGGTCAACGGTGTATTTCCCGTTCCGCGGCACGGGATACAGCCCGGCGGAAGGATCACTCTCGGTGGCGAAAGCCATACCAGCGGGAAGCACGCTGGCCGTTGCGGCAATTGCAGGCGCGATGCCCAGCGCCTTCACGATATCCCGCCTGTTGAAGAACACGTCCTCGGGCGTCACGTCTCGTTCCGGCAATTCCCAACCGCGCTTGACCTTTATCAGCATGCTGATCTCCATTCATCGTTGCATGGCCATACGATGGGACCCTGCACACCCGATTACAAGTCACGGGTCGTTGAATGGCCGCGCGGGGAATAACTCTCCCGCTGCGGTGTTACCCCTCGCGATCAGGCGGTTTTCGGCACCGTCAGCCGTGCCACGGGCTGATCGCGGATCGGCCAGTGCAGCGCGGCGGCCAGCAGGCCCAGAAGGATCGAGGTGTACCAGACGGCGTTGTAGTCGCCGGTCACATCGTAGTTCAGGCCACCGAGCCAAGAGCCGAGAAATGCCCCGATCTGATGGCTGAAAAAGACGAACCCGAACAACATGCCGAGATGGCGCGCCCCGAAAATCTTGGCGACCACGCCGCTGGTCAGCGGCACCGTCGAAAGCCACAGCAGCCCGAAGACCCCGGAAAAGATGTAGATCGTGAGTTCGGTCTTCGGCATCAGCATCAGCCACGCGATCAACGCAGCACGGGCGAGATAGATCAGGCTGAGCAGGTTCTTCTGGCGGAATCGGTTGCTGAGTACGCCCGCCATATAAGTACCGATGATGTTTCCGCCGCCAATGGCGAACAGAGCCCAGCCGCCAACAGTCGCGGCCAGCCCGCACCATGCGACGAAGCCCGGCATATGGGTGCCGATGAAGGTCACGTGAAAGCCGCAGACGAAGAACCCGGCCACAAGCAGCAGATAGCCGCGATTCTTGCGCGCTTCGCTGATCGCCTGAATCCAGTTCTGCGGTGCAACCCCGGCCTCGTCCTGTGCCTTGCCCTGGATCAGTGCCCCCAGCGGGATCATCAGGGCCACGATCACGGCTGTCGCCAGCAGCGAGAAATGCCAGCCGTAATCACCGACCACAACCTGTGTCACTTTCGGCAGCAGGAACGGCCCGAGGGCACCAATCGTGCTGACGATCGCCATCGCATAGGTCCGCCGCTCCGGCACGACCATGCGCGCCACCGCGCCGTATACGACCGACATGCCCACGCCGCTCATGCCCAACCCGATGAGAACACCGCCGCTGATCAGCAATTCAGTTGGCGTGACAGCGCTGGCCATACCGATGACGCCCAGCGTGTAACAGAGTGCGCCGCCGACAATGACGCGGCCCGAGCCGTAACGGTCCGCAAGGCCGCCAACGAAAGGCTGGGACGCGCCCCAGAGGAGATTCTGGATCGCCATGGCGAGACCGAAAAGTTCCCGGCTCCAGCCCAGATCAATCGTCATGGGGACGAGGTAGAAGCCGAAGCCCTGACGCACGCCGAGAACAACGGCGAGCAGCGCGGCACCCGCCCCCATTACGATAACCTGCTGGCGGCTTAGAACCTTCGACATGGGAATCCCTCTTCAAAATCGCAGGTGCAGAACACCCGGATTGCATGTTTTAACGGCGTCACAATAAAAGGATTTGTGTGCTGCGTCTCTATAACACGCGACCCGCATGGTGACAGTATGCACATCGTGGACACCACGCCTGCACCCATTCGGAGGAACATCATGGCAAAGACGGTACGCATTCACGAATTCGGTGGTACCGACAAACTCAGGATCGAGGATATCGAAGTCGGCGATCCCGGCCCCGGAGAGGTGCGCCTGCGCCATGAAGCTGCCGCCATGCATTTCGCCGAAACATTGATCCGCGAAGGTCTCTATTTTCTCAAACCCGACCTCCCTTCCGCGCTGGGCCTTGAGGGCGCCGGCATCATCGAAGCGGTCGGCGAAAGTGTCACCGGTTTCGCACCGGGAGATCGGGCCGCATACCGGTTCAATCTCGGTGCCCATTCCGAAGCGCGGCTGATCACAGCCGACCAGTTGCACCACCTGCCCGACAACATCGACGCCAAAACCGCCGTTGCGGCGACCGTGCGCGGCATGACGGCGCAATACCTGATCCGTCAGATCTATCGTCCCGAAGCTGGCGAGACGGTCCTGATCCATGCTGCAGCCGGCGGCATGGGAACACTGCTCGCCCAATGGGCACGACATCTCGGCGTAACGGTGATCGGAACCGTCGGAAGTCCGAAAAAGGCCGCGTTTGCGCGCCAGAACGGCTGCGATCATGTCATCGACTACCGACGCGAGAATTTCGCCGCGCGTGTCATGGAAATCACCGGCGGCCAGGGCGTACCCGTTTGCTACGACGGAGTTGGCGCGCAGGTTTACGAAGGAACCGTCGCGTGTCTGGCACCGTGCGGATTCTACGTGAATTACGGGCACTCCTCGGGCTTCCTGCCGCCGATCGACGCAATGGTGCTGAACCGGAAGTCTCTGCGATTCACCAAGGCCTCTCTGAAGGATTATACGCGCACCCCCGAAGCCACGGCCGCCATGCTCGGTGAAGTCTTCGAATTGCTCGGCAACGGCATTCTCGATCCGCAGATCAGCCGGGAATACAAACTCGACGACATCGCCGAGGCGCACCGCGCGATCGCCTCGCGTGACACCATGGGATCAATCGTTCTGGTGCCCTAATCGCCCAGGAAGCTAGAGTTCCCGCCCGCGCACCTCGTCATTGAGTTTGCGAACCAGCGCCCCGATCCCCGGCAAATGCGGGTGGGCCTCCAGCGCGCCCTGAAACGCGCGCAAAGCAGCCTCGCCATTGCCGCGCAGCAATTCGATCTGCCCCAGGCCGCTCAGCGCCCCGAAATGGCGCGGCTCGAGTTCGAGTGTCCGCGCCACATCCTCCACCGAGAGCGAGAGATCACCGGTCAGGAAATAGACCGTGGCGCGCTTGTTCCAGGCTTCGGCAAAATCCGGGGCTTTTTCGATCAGGCTGGAGAAAATTCCGATCGCCTGATCGTATAATCCGCCATCCATCGCCCGAGTCCCCATCCGCATCATTTGCTGGTATTCGGGGTTCTCATGATGCGTCCAGGCCGCCCAGATCAGGCTTTCTGCCGCACGGATTTCCAGACTTTCATCACTCGACTGCAGAATTTCGAACAGATTGTCGAGCCGCGGATCGGTCTGATCAGCAGACGCAGGCGTCACGCCGAAGGTGAAAGCCAGGATCAGGAATACGGACATCATTCGTTGCATGCGCGAACTATGGGCAATTCCCACGATCGTCTCAAGGACAGACCGCAAGGCACACATGGTCGTGAAACTTGTCCGTAAGGCATGGTTCGTGAAAAGGTGCTGGTTGAAGAACCACGCACCCCATCACGAAAGCGCAAACCATGTCCGTTCGCCCCGAAGACATCATCGGTGCCTGGCACCTTGTCGACACTTATACCGAAAGCCCTGATGGCAGCCGTATCCTGCATCAGGGACCCGAACCCATGGGCATCATCATGTACACAGCCGACGGCTATATGAGCGCGATCACTCGCTGGGGCACCCGGCCCTTCCCTGCCGGAGACGCCAGCGACGCTGACAAGGCGCGAATGTTTGATACCTATCTGAGCTATGCCGGGCGCTGGTCGCTGGAGGGCAACAAGGTCATCCACCACACCGAGCATGCCCTGAACGAGAACTGGGTCGGCATGGATCGCCCACGCGAAATCGACTACCAGGGTGACAGGATGGTCCTGAACGGTCCCGCCGGGGACGGTGTTTCCATGGCCACCATCATCTGGCAGCGCAAACCACGCGGTTAAGCGAACCCAGCATCCTTCGAGACGGCGCTCCGCGCCTCCTTAATATGCGGAGGGAAGCCTTGCGCCGCCATATTCCGGTCGTCACCCCTGCGCAGGCAGGGGTCCATAACCACAAGCGGTTCCAGGGTTGGCATCGGTGTCAATGGATACCCGCCTTCGCGGGCATGACGATGGATTGGGGTCGCGGCGTCAGTGACCTTGCCCAAACGTCACGGCCGGGCATGACAGGCGGGACGGAGCGAAGCGGTCGTCTCGAAGGATGCTTGGTCACTTACTTCAGTTCAACGCCTTGGGTTTCGGGCCACCGGTCGCCCAGTCGAGCAATTCCACCGTATGCACAACCGGCGCACCGACCACGCCCGAGAGTTGCGTCATGCAGCCGATATTCCCGGCTGCAACAATGTCGGGCGTGGTTTTGACGATATTGGCCGCCTTGCGGTCGCGCAGTTCGCTGGCCAGTTTGGGTTGCATGATGTTGTAGGTACCAGCCGAACCACAGCACAGATGGCCTTCCAGCGGTTCGCTGACCATGAAACCGGCCGCGGCAAGAAGCGCCTTGGGCTGGATCCGCACCTGCTGACCATGCTGCAGCGAACAGGCGGAATGGTAGGTCACCCGTACATCGGCAGCGTCATCAAAGGCGACAATATCGGGATTGAGGTCGACGAGATACTCACTCACATCCTTGGCCAACGCCGAAACCCGTGCGGCCTTCTCGGCATAGGCAGCATCTTCGCGGAACATGAAGCCGTAATCCTTGACCTGCGTCCCGCATCCACTGGTGTTGATGACGATGGCATCCAGTCCGCCGCGATCCGCCTCGGCCAGCCAGGCATCGATATTGGCAGCAGCCTGCGCATGGGACTGATCGGTCTTGCCCATGTGATGCACCAGAGACCCACAACAGCCCATCCCTTTTGCCACGACAACCTCGACCCCCAGACGGGTGAGCAAACGAACTGTCGATTCATTGATCTGCGGGGCAATCACCGTCTGCGCGCAGCCGTTCAGCAGCGCCACACGGCCCTTGCGGGGGCCTTCAGCGGCAAACACCTGCGGCTTGTCGACCGGTGACGGCGGGCCAAGGTCGGTCGGTGCCAGATCGAGCATGGCGCGCATCCGGCCCCGGAACAGGCCCCGGAACGGACGTGCCAGCAGGGCACCGGCCAGCATCACGCGAAACCGCAGCGGATAAGGGATCGACCAGGCCAGAACCGAACGCAGCAAGCGGTCCATGAAAGGCCGGGTATAGGTTTCCTCGATATGCTTGCGCCCGTGATCCACAAGGTGCTGGTAATGCACGCCGGACGGACAGGTCGTCATGCAGGACAGGCAGGACAGGCAGCGGTCGATATGGGTGACCACTTCTTCGGTCGCCGGGGCATCGGCCTCGAACATCTGTTTCATCAGATAGATGCGCCCCCGCGGACTGTCGAGCTCGTCGCCCAGCGTCACATAAGTCGGGCAGGTCGCCGTGCAGAACCCGCAATGGACGCAAGCACGCAGGATATCGTTGGTTGCTGCAATATCAGGATCGGCGAGTTGCGCCAGAGTGAAATGGGTTTGCATTGCCTAGACCCCTTCGTACATGCGGCCGGGGTTGAGAATATGGCGCGGGTCGAAGCTTTCCTTGACCCGTGCGGACAGCGCCGCCAGCGGGGCCGGCTGCGGCTCGAAGACATTGGCGGTACGCCGCATCTCTTCCGAGGCGCGGATCAGGGTTGCATGCCCCCCGCCATGGGCTGCAACAGCGGCGCGGATCGCATCACCATCATCAGACCGGCACCAGATCAGGCCGCCGCCCCAGTCGTAAACTGGTTGCCCGCCGGGAATGTCGGCAACAATCACAGGCGCTTCGCTGGGTGTGACAGAGAGCCGCCAGAGCGCCTGATTGCCGTCTACAAACGGCTCCACATCACGGATCGAAGCCCAGAAGGCTTTCGATGCCTCCGCATCAAGGGTCGACACAGGTCCCGCAAGTCTCAGAAGTTCCTGCAACGCAGCAGAGCGCGCGGCAACGGACGGCACAAAGCCTTCGATGCGAATGGCCGTCACAGCGTCACTTCCCCCGTGAACGGCTCCGGCATGAACTACCGGCACATGCGCTGCCGCCGAGACTTCGTGGCTGGAATTCATCGCCAGCGCCATGGCGCGCACAGCTGCTGCATCGTCCAGTCCGGTCAGCAGAACGGTTTCAACGGTTTCGGGTGCGGGCAATACCTTGATGGTGATCTGGGTCAGTGCGGCGAGCGTTCCAAAGGATCCGGTCAGCAGTTTGGAGAGGTCATAGCCGGTGACATTTTTCACGACCCGGCCACCGCTCTTCACAAGTTCACCACGCCCGGTCACGGATTCGATGCCCAGAATATGATCGCGCGCGGCACCCGCCTTGATGCGGCGCGGTCCGGCCAGATTGCAGGCAATCATGCCGCCCAGGGTTCCACCCGTGCTGCCATAAAGACGCGCAAGAGCCGGCGGCTCGAAGGCCAGCATCTGGCCCTCCTCCGCCACAGCCGCCTCGATCTCCGCCAACGGCGTACCCGCCCATGCCGAGAGCACGAGCTCTTCGGGTTCGTAGAGCGTGATGCCGCTCAGTCCCGATAGATCGACGGCATGGGCAATCGTGCGGTTGCCATCCCCCATCGGGCGGCCAAATCCGCGCTTGGTGCCGGTTCCCAGAATCTCGACCGGGGACTCCTCGGCACTTGCCCAAGCCAAGGCCTCGACAACCTGTTCGGTGGTCTGGGGTTTCAGGGTTTCGATCATCGGACTAGGCCCACTTTCTGTTCGTCATGCCCGCGAAGGCGGGCATCCATAAACGCCGATGCCCGACGATGCCGCCGCTTGCGTTAATGGGTTCCCGCCTTCGCGGGAACGACGAAACGTGTCTGTGTAAACGATTCTCGAACGCATCGGCGATGGCTCAGAAACGGGGGATATCAGGGAACGGCATCTTGCCGCGTTGAATGTGCATGCGGCCGAGTTCGGCGCAGCGGTGCAAGGTCGGGAAGACCTTGCCGGGATTGAGCAGCTGGTTGGGATCGAAGGCGCATTTGAGGCGCTGCTGCTGCTTGAGATCATCTTCGGTGAAGACCTCTTCCATCAGGTCGCGCTTCTCGACACCAACGCCATGCTCCCCAGTCAGGACGCCGCCGACTTCGACACACAGCCGCAGGATATCGGACCCGAAATCCTCGGCCCGCTCCAGCTCACCGGGCTTGTTGGCGTCATACATGATCAGCGGATGAAGATTGCCGTCGCCCGCATGGAACACATTCGCCACGCCCAACTCGTATTTGTCGGAGAGCTTGGACATGCGCGCCAGAACCTCTGGCAGCTTGTGGCGCGGGATGGTGCCATCCATGCAGTAGTAATCGGGTGACAGGCGGCCAATCGCCGGAAAGGCTGCTTTGCGCCCCGCCCAGAACTGGAGGCGTTCTTCTTCGCTCTCGCTGATCCGGATCGAAACCACGCCCAGAGCTTCGGCGATTTCGCGCACACGTTCGATCAGGAAATCCACTTCAACGGGCGGGCCATCGAGCTCGACCAGCAACAGGGCCTCCACATCGAGCGGATAGCCGACCTGCACAAAGGCTTCGGCTGCCTTGATCGCGGGCCGGTCCATCATCTCCATACCGCCGGGAATGATCCCGGCCCCGATGATGTCGGCAACGCACTGGCCCCCGGCTTCACTGGACTCAAACCCGATCATCAGGGCGCGTGCCGTGGTGGGCTTGGGCAGGATTCGCACCGTCACTTCGGTGATCACACCCAGCAGGCCTTCAGAGCCGGTCATCAAACCCAGCAGATCATAGCCTTCCGAATCCATATGCTTGCCACCCAGACGCATGATTTCGCCATCGGGCAGCACCATCTCGATGCCGAGAATATTGTTGGTGGTCAGGCCATATTTGAGGCTGTGCACACCGCCGGAGTTTTCCGCGACATTGCCGCCGATAGTGCAGGCGATCTGGCTGGAGGGATCGGGTGCGTAATAGAAGCCGTCGGCCTCAACCGCCTGGGTAATCCCCAGATTGGTGACCCCGGGCTGCACCCGGGCGCAACGGTTCTCGTAGTCGACCTCGAGCACGCGATTGAACTTGCCCAGCCCCAGCGTCACCGCGTCTGCGGCAGGCAGTGCCCCGCCAGAAAGCGAGGTTCCCGCGCCCCGCGGCACGATCTTGACGCTGTTTTCATTGCAGTAACGCATCACCGCACTGACCTGCGCCACCGTTTCCGGGAGCACCACGATCAGCGGCAACTGGCGATAGGCGGTCAGGCCGTCGGACTCATAGACCGCCATTCCTGTGGCATCCGCGATCACACCCTCGCCGGGGATGATGGTGCGCAGCGCAGCCGTGATCTCCTCACGTCGTGCGATCACATCCGCATCTGGATCAGGCATCTTCATGAATTCGCTCCAACTGGTTCACCGCGAGTATAGCGGGATACAGGCAACAAAAAACCGCGCAAAAAAGCGCGGTTTCGCTAGGTCCGAACTGCCGGAATGGCAATCAGCCCTGGCGTGCCTTGAAGCGGGGATTGGTCTTGTTGATCACATAGATGCGACCACGTCGGCGCACAATCTGGCAACCGCGACCGCGCTTCTTGAGTGTCTTCAGTGAACTTGCGACCTTCATTGGACCGCTCCCGTCATAAAAAAGTCCGCCCAGTGGGGCAGGAACGCGCGGAACCTAACCGCCAGCCCCCGGTGTGTCAACGCCCGTTATCCCCCAAAATCCCGGTTTATCGCGCCTTGGCATGATATTCGGGGTTTGGCATCCGGTCGAGCGCTGTGGAGGCCCGATTGGTCATGTTGAAGAAGGCCGTCACATTGGCGATATCCATGATATCGCGTTCGTCGAAGCCAGCATCCCGCAACGCCTGACGGTCCGATTCTTCGACTTCTGCAGGGGTTTTGGTCACCTTGACGGCGAAATCGAGCATCGCACGCTGCCGGTCCGGCAGCTCAGCGGCCCTGTAGTTGATGGCCATCAGCTCGCCCAGCGCGGGATCACCCGACAATTCGCGCACCCCCGCCCCATGGGCGACCACACAGTAGAAACACTTGTTCTCGCTGGAGACGACCGTCGCGATCATTTCCCGTTCGAGCTTCGAGAGCCCTGACTCCGAGAGCATCAGGTCGTTGTACATGGCAATGAACGCCCGCAACCGCGCCGGCGCCACGGCATAGCTGCGCAACACATTGGGCACCATGCCGAGCTTTTCCTGGCAAATGGCAAAATACTTCTGCAGATCCTCATCGAGCGCGTCGGCTTCGGGAATCGGCAGGTTCAGAGCGTGTACATGGTCGGGTTGGGCGCTCATGAAAGTCTCTCCATCCGGTCATTGAGGTTGCCGACAATACAACCACTTCCGGAAAAGAAAAACGCGCCGGTGCTGCAATTGGCACCAGCGCGCAAACCCCTGGAAGTTGAAACGTAAACGCGCCAGACGACGTCTTAGGTGTCGGTGCCGTCAAAGACCCGGCAGGGTCGCGGACGAGTTCTGGAACAGCGCCCCGCATCTGGTTTTCCGATACATAAATCGCTATCAGTGCAAAGACCATTTTTTGGTACGGCCATGCCAAACTGGCTCGTTGTTATTTGACACCGAATTTCCAGATGAGCATCCTTTCTCCTGGCATATTTCTGGCGCTTGAGCTTCATCCACTGCGGCCAGAATTTTCCGGGCGTACCCAACTGACCGACGGAGCGAAATGATGCAGGCTGAAAAGGCGACCGTACCCGCCACGGAAATACCGGTTCTCGATCTCGGCCCCTATCTGGCGGGCGAAGCCGGGGCACTCGAAACCCTTGCCGGTCAGCTTCGTCACGCACAGGAGAATATTGGCTTCTATTTCACGGTGAACCATGGCATCCCCCGCGGCCTGATCCAGCAGGCCTATACCGAACTGCGCCGCTTCTTTGCCCTGCCACAGGACGAAAAGCTCAAGATCAAGCTGAACGCGCAGCGGGCTGGTTATGTGCCGGCGAAGGCATCGGTCTATGTGACATCGACGGTGAACCAGAACACCCAGCCCGACCTGAACGAGGTGATCCTGAATTTTCGTGAACGCTCCGCCGAACACCCCGAGGTGACCGCAGGTCGCAGCTTTCTGGGCCCCAATCAATGGCCTGATGAAGACATTCTGCCCGGGTTCCGCGCCAATATGACCGCCTATTATGATGCGATCGAGGGTCTCGGTTACAAGATGCTCGCGGTCTATGCCCGGGCTCTTGACCTGCCGGCAGACTATTTCGATCGCTTTTTCGCGGATCCGATGTGGACCACCCGCAATGCCTTCTATCCCGGATCACCGGAGGCTGCGGACAACCAGTTCGGCATTTCGCCCCATCGCGACCATGGCTTCATCACCTTCTTGCCGCTCTCGGATGAACCGGGCCTTCAGATTCAGACACCCCAGGGCGAATGGATTCCGGCCGAGCAGGTCGAAGATGCGATCATCGTGAACACCGGCGAGTTCATGAACCGCTGGACCAACGGCCGGTTCATCGCCACGCCCCATCGCGTGGTGCCGCCGCGCAATGACCGCTATTCGATTGCCTTCTTCTTCAATCCGACCTGGGATACCGAGGCCGTTCCTCTGGAAACCTGCGTCTCGGATGACAACCCGGCGCAGTTTGAACCCATTAACATTCATGATTACCTCGACTGGTACATCAACGAGAACTTCAACAAGGATGGCGGCGGGAAACGCGGCGCAGCGCGTGCGTGAAGACGGATTCCCGACCACGCACGCACTTCGCGCCGCATCCAAACATTTCGTGTTGTACACTTGACCGCCGACACCCCGGGGCACTACCTCCCATAGACCAGACGAACCCATAACGAGAAGCCGGAACCGGAGCAGCAGGGCGTGAGCGAATCGCATCCATGGAATTTGAGCCTGGGACGTCACCCCAGCCCCGATGAAGTCACGTTCGATCTCGACCGTGTCCTGTCATCGGTGGTGTCACTGCGCGCAAATGTTCCCGATGATGCCTTCACAGCGCCGATCCTGGGCACCGAACGGGAAGGTCAGGGCGTTGTCATCAGCGCCGATGGGCTGGTTCTGACCATCGGCTATCTGGTGACTGAAGCCGAAGAGGTCTGGCTGATCGGGAACAACGGCAGTGCGCGGCCCGCTCATGTGGTGGGTTACGATCAGGAAACCGGGTTCGGGCTGGTCCAGTCTCTCGGCTCACTCGACCTGCCCCATCTGGAATTCTCGGACTCAGCGCCGATTAGCTCGGGAGATTCCGTCATCATCGCCGGTCAGGGTGGCCGCGAGGCGGCCGTCAATGCGCAGGTGATTTCGGTTCGCGAGTTTGCAGGGTCTTGGGAATACCTCCTGGACAAGGCGATCTTTACCGTACCCGCACATCCCCGCTGGAGCGGCGCCGCCGTGATCGACTGGTCGGGCCGTCTCGCCGGCATCGGCTCATTGTATATTCAACAGGCCGCCGGTGATGACGATGAGATCGACGGCAACATGATCGTTCCCATCGACCTGCTCAAGCCGATCCTCGCGGATCTGGTTGCGCGTGGTGCACGCGCCACGCCGCCGCGACCGTGGCTGGGCATGACCACCGCCGAAGCCGAGGAACACCTTGTCGTCGCCGGGATCGCAGAAGGTGGCCCTGCGATGAAGGCCGGCGTTGAACCGGGTGACATGGTTCTGGGAATCGACGGCGAACGCATCTCGGGCCTCTCCAGCCTGTTCCGGAAAATCTGGTCGCTGGGGGATGCCGGTGTATCAGTCCCGCTGACCCTGCACCGGGACAGTCAGGTCATGTCCGTGACCGTCGAAAGTGCGGCGCGGGGGGATTTCCTGAAGAAACCGCGCTTCAACTAACTCCGCTGCTCCAATTCTGATCAACCGGGGCCGAAGGGCTCAAACGCAAACATCTTGGCCGCATTCGGATCAATCCGGACACGAACGGCACGGATATCGGCCGCGCCGGGCACCTCGAGGCGGATCACATTTTCCAGTAGTTGTCCGTTAGAGCCGTAGAAGGGTGTGTCGACGGTATATTCATGCCCGTCCCCATGAACCACCAGAACAGGCTTCCCGAAGGCGGCGGCGCCTTCAGAAATTGCAGCAAGAGTGTCACGAAAACCGCCACCGATCCCGTAGAGCAGGAACGGGTCGGCCTGCATGGCCAGCACGAGCACATATGCGCCTTCCGCCCGGGCCAGCGCAAACCCCTCGCGTATCCATATTGTACTGGCCAGATTACGAGCGTCGTACTCTGCGGCCGCTGCCGGGTTGCGGCGATCAAGGCCGTTGTTGGACCCGACCACATGGGCTGTGACGAACATGACACCGTTCTGCTGCCAGCGCGCGTTCTCGACGAAAGGTGCGAAATCCCCGCCTTGGGCCGATTGCTGCTCAAGCACGCGGGGCTGCTGGCCGAGGCTGCGATCATCGACGAAAAACAGGTCCCGCAGAAAGGCCAGACGTTCACGGGGATCGTAGCCGCCGGCAGGACGCGTGTGGCAGTCGGTCCATTCATTGTCCCCCGGCGTGAACACAACAGCCCCTGCCACGCTGTTCAGGTAATCCCGTTGACCGATCAGCACCGCATCCGTGCAAGGCGTCCCGCTACCCTTGATATCACCGACATGGACGGTGATGTCCGGCGGGTTGTCGTTGATCATTGCCAGCAGAGCTACAAACGGGCCGATATCGTTGGGCCCGTAGGGCATATCCCCGATCGCGACGAATTCAACGGGCGCTGCTTCCAACGATGATGACTGTTGACGTGGCGTGACCACGGTGCAGGCCGCTAACGCCAAAACGAGGGTCGCGACAATCGGTTTGAGATATCGGGACATTCGGAACACAGTCTCCACTTCGGGTTACAGCCATAGCCTTCCTGCTCGTAAACAGATCGCACTACAGCGGCTGAAGACAAGCGCAGAGACGATTTTTTTGATCTGACGGTTGTCTGTCGGGGCGAGGTAGGGGCAGTATTGCTTCAATCAAGAAGAAAATTCCGCATAAATGGGGAAAACAGGCGAATTCACCAACGGGAGAGTTTCAAATGAATATCAAGTCACTGCCCGGAATCGCGGCTGTTGCCGGCGTTCTGGCACTCAACGGCGTCACGACACCTGCTCAGGCGGCCACGCTTGACGATGTGCGCGCGGCGGGCGAACTGAAATGCGGCATCAACACCGGCCTGCCCGGGTTTGCCTTCACCAATGATGCCGGCCAGTGGACCGGTTTCGATGTCGCCTATTGCCGGGCTTTGGCTGGCGCAGTGCTTGGCGACCCCGACAAGGTGAAGTGGGTCAACCTGACCGGCAAGAACCGCTTCCCGGCTCTCACGTCAGGTGAAATCGATGTGTTGTCGCGCAACACCACCTGGACCTTCTCTCGTGACGTCGATCTCGGCTTCACCTTTGTTGGTGTGAACTATTATGACGGTCAGGGCTTCATCGGTCGCACCGCGCTGGGCGCCAAGAGCCTCAAGGAACTCGATGGTGCCTCTGTCTGCATTCAGACCGGCACGACAACCTAGTTGAACCTCGCGGATTATTTCCGCGCCAACGGGATTACCTATGAGCCGGTTCCGATCGAGACCAACGAGGAAGCACGCAAGGCCTATGAAGCCGAACGTTGCGATGCCTATACGACCGACGCGTCCGGTCTGGCGGCAACCCGCTCGACCTTCCCGGACCCCAAGGCACACATGATTTTCCCGGAAATCATTTCCAAGGAACCCCTCGGGCCGCTCGTCCGACAGGGTGACGATCAGTGGGCCGACATTGCACGCTGGACCCTCAACGCATTGATCAATGCCGAAGAGTTCGGAATCACGGCAGCCAATGCCGAAGAAATGGCCAAGGGCACTGAAAATCCGGAGATCAACCGGATGCTCGGTTCGGAAGGCTCATTGGGCGACATGATCGGCCTTCCGAACGACTGGGCCGTTCACGCCATCAAAGCCGAAGGCAATTATGGTGAAATTTTCGAGCGCTATCTCGGAAAGAGCACACCGTTGGCCCTTGAGCGCGGGTTGAATGCGCTTTGGAACAACGGCGGCATCCTCTACGCGCCGCCAATGCGCTAGGCAGAAATGTTTGAAGGCTCGCGGGAAACCGCGGGCCTTCTTCCTTTTGCCACTACAGCACCGGATCCGTTTTTCGTGACCCAGACATCACCGACCGACAACCGCGAAGGGTTTGAGCTTCGCCGTCTTCTGACGGATGAGCGCAGCCGCGGAATCGTCATTCAGGCTATCGTCTTGCTGGCGGTCCTGATGTTCATCGGCGTGATCACCGCAAACACGATCACGAATCTGGAAAAGGCCGGCCTGACAACCGGGTTCGGGTTTCTTGCCGATCCGGCCTTCTTCGACATCAACGAACCGCTGATCGAATACACCTCGCAATCCTCCTTCGCGCGTGCATTGCTTGTCGGCCTGCTCAACACGGTCATGGTCTCCATTCTCGGGATCATTACCGCCACGATCATCGGCGTGGCCGCCGGCGTCCTGCGCCTTTCAAAGAACTGGCTGATCAGTCGCCTTGTGACCTCCTATGTGGAATTCACGCGCAACGTCCCGGTTCTGCTTCAGATCATCTTCTGGTGGGCCCTTCTGACCGGCCTGCCGAAAGTTCGCGACAGCCTGTCCATCGCCGACACAGCCTTCCTGAACAATCGCGGCATGCGGATTCCCGCGCCCCTGACCGAACCCGGCTTCGGCTGGGTCACTCTTGCGTTTCTCCTGGGAATTGTCGGTGCGGTCCTGATCAGCCGCTGGGCGCGCAAGCGTCAGGAGCGCACCGGACAGATATTTCCCGCTGGCTGGGTCAGTCTTGCGCTCGTCATCGGACTTCCGGTGCTTGTCTTTCTCGCTCTCGGCCAACCGCTTGATTGGGAAATTCCCCGGCGCACACGCTTCAATTTCCAGGGCGGCATCAACATCACGCCTGAATTGATCGCCCTCTGGATTGCGCTGGCGACCTATACCGGCGCCTTCATCGCCGAAATCGTGCGGGCAGGCATCCTCTCTGTCAGTCGCGGGCAATCAGAAGCAGCGTTCGCGCTCGGGCTGCGGCCAAATCTGACTATGCGCAAGATCATTCTGCCGCAGGCCCTGCGCGTGATCATACCGCCGCTGACCAGCCAGTATCTCAACCTGACAAAGAACTCTTCGCTGGCCATCGTCATCGGGTTTCAGGACCTGGTCTCGATCGGTGGGTCGATCCTCAACCAGTCCGGTCATTCGCTCGAGATCGTGGCGATCTGGATGGCGGTCTATCTTTCGCTGAGCCTGGCAACCTCGGCCTATATGAACTGGTACAACAAGCGTATCGCGCTGGTGGAGCGCTAACGCCATGAACGAACCCTTCCACCGCAGCCATGACGAGATGATCGGCCAGCGCCCGCCGCCGCTGGCAACGGTCGGTGTGCCCGGCTGGCTACGCGCAAATCTGTTTGCGAGCTGGGGTCATTCGATTCTCACCATTGTGGCGCTCTACCTACTTTGGCTGACCGTCCCGCCCTTTCTCGAATGGGCCATCTTCGACGCCCAGACAGGCGGGACCGACCGTTTCGCCTGTGTGGGCGACGGGGCCTGTTGGGCCTGGGTCGACCAGCGGATCGGGCAGTTTCTCTATGGCTTCTATCCGTCCGAGGAAACCTGGCGCATCAACGTCGCCGTTGCGTTGCTGTTTCCCGCTCTTGCGCCATGGCTTCTGGACAACGTTCCGGGCCGGAAATACCTGCGCTGGTTCTCGGTCCTCTACCCGGTCATCGCCGTCTACCTGCTGGTGGGTGGTTTTGGGCTGGAAAAGGTTTCCACCGACCAGCTTGGCGGTTTCAGCCTGAACCTCGTCGTCGGGCTCGCGGGGATCGTGCTGTCCTTGCCGGTCGGGGTCATTCTGGCGCTGGGACGGCAGTCACGCCTGCCGCTGATACGCTGGTTCTCGATCATCTTCATCGAGGTCGTGCGCGGCGTGCCGCTGATCACGCTGCTGTTCGTTTCGAACATCATTCTGCCGATCTTCCTGCCCCCCGATGTAGCACTCGACTCCGTTGTCCGGGTGATCGTCATGGTCACCGCCTTTGCCTCTGCCTATATGGCCGAAGTCATCCGGGGTGGCCTGCAGTCGATCCCCAAGGGGCAGTACGAAGCGGCACAGGCCATGGGGCTGGGCTACTGGCAGTCGATGCGACTGATCATCCTGCCCCAGGCCCTCAAGGTCTCGATCCCGGGGATCGTCAACACCTTCATCGGCTTGTTCAAAGACACCACTCTGGTAATCGTGATCGGGCTGTTCGACATCCTGGGAATCGCCAACGCCATGGTTTCCAACGCCGACTGGCTCGGCCTTTCCTCGGAGACCTATGTCTTTGTCTCACTCTTCTTCTTCGTCGTTTGCTTCGCCATGTCGCGCTATTCCATGAGTCTGGAACGCAAACTCGACACCGACAAACGCTGACCGGAGGTCGCCATGTCTGTAACCGAACAAGCCCCCAACGGCGCCCCCGTCATCGAGATCGAGGGCCTGAACAAATGGTTCGGCACGTTTCACGTGCTACGTGACATCAACCTGTCCGTCGATCAGGGCGAACGCATTGTCATATGCGGCCCGTCGGGGAGTGGAAAATCCACGCTGATCCGGTGCATCAACCGGCTCGAGGAACACCAGCAAGGCCGGATCGTCGTCAATGGCACGCGCCTGACCAACGATTTGAAGAACATCGACGCGGTGCGGCGCGAAGTCGGCATGGTCTTCCAGTCCTTCAACCTGTTTCCCCATCTCACCGTGCTCGAGAACTGCACGCTCGCGCCGATCTGGGTGCGCAAGACCCCCAAGGCCGAGGCCGAAACCATCGCCATGGAGTATCTTGAGCGGGTGAAAATTCCCGAACAGGCCGGAAAGTTTCCCGGCCAGCTTTCCGGCGGGCAGCAGCAGCGCGTGGCCATCGCCCGTTCGCTCTGCATGCGCCCCAAGATCATGCTGTTTGACGAACCGACCTCGGCACTCGACCCCGAAATGATCAAGGAAGTCCTCGATGTGATGGTCGACCTGGCAGAAACCGGTATGACCATGCTCGTGGTCACGCACGAAATGGGCTTTGCCGCGCAGGTTGCCGACCGGGTGATTTTCATGGATGAAGGACAGGTGGTGGAGCAGAACACCCCCGACGAATTCTTCAACAATCCACAATCCGACCGAACCAAGATGTTCCTGAGCCAGATCCTCAGCCACTGATCCATTCACCATCGTCATGCCCGGACCTGATCCGGGCATCTTCCTGACACCAGCGCACCACCTCTGGGAAGCGGAGCGGCCCAGCTCCGCGCATGACAAGAAAACAACGCAGCAGGCAATATGCTCCAGACATTCCTCGCGCTCGCGCCGATCTTCCTCCTGATCGCTGCCGGATGGGCCGCCAAGGCGTTCTGGCTTCGCGAAGACAGCCTTTGGCGCCCCATCGAGCAGTTGGCTTACTACCTGCTGATACCGGCCTTTGTGGTCCATGATCTCTACAATGCCGACCTGTCCACCCTGCCGTTCTCGCGCATGGTGATCGCGCTGCTGGGTGCGGTGCTGATTGTGGCCGCCTTGCTGATTCTCCTGCGCCCGCTCCTTTCACGCCTGCTGGTTCAGGGCGATGCCGGCTTCACATCGGTCTTTCAGGGTTCCACCCGCGCCAATTTCTTCATCACTCTGGCCGCTGCGCCCGTCCTGCTGCCCGCAGATGGTGCCGCCCTCGTCATTATCGCCGTCGCGTTCTTTACCGTTCTGGTGAATATACTCAGCGTCCTGGTTCTCGCCCGCTGGGGCACCCAGGGCCAAGCCAATATCATGCAGCTGGCCAAACGGCTGGCCACCAACCCGTTCATTCTTGCTGCCGTGCTTCGCATCCTGCTCAACCTCACCGGCATTTCGGTACCCAAGGTGATTGATTCGAGCGTTGGCATGATCGCAGGGGCCGGCGTTCCCGTCGCGCTTCTGACAGCTGGTGCCGGCCTGCGCCTTGCCTCGATCGGTCGGCATTGGCCCGGAATTCTGATGGCGAGCACCGGCAAACTGGTTCTGATGCCAGCCATTGCGGTGGGCCTGGGCATGCTGCTGGGCCTGGAAGCCTCGGTTCTGGCGATGCTGGTTCTGTTCCACAGCCAGCCCACAGCCACCACATCCTATGTTCTGGCCCGCCAGATGGGCGGGGATCACGAGTTGATGTCGGCCATCCTGACAAGCCAGACGCTGATCGCGATCCTGAGCGTCCCGGCCATGCTCGGGCTTTTCGCCGGGCTTTGATTGGCGGTAGCCGGCACTCCGGCTAAACTACCAACCTGATCCAATCCGCAGCCGGGACCGCGTTCATGCACATTGAAACCATCGACCATATCGGCATCCGCGTCGCGGATCTGGACCGCGCCATGGCGTTTTATGAATTGTTCGGATTCAAGGTTGTTCACAAGGCCGACAACGATCCCGTGGCCGTTGTGAAGAATGCCGAGGACGTCGAACTGAACCTTGTGTTCAACGCCAATGACGACAATGGCGGCGAGAATATCCTGATGGATATCCCGACCAAATATCCCGGCTTCACCCATGTGGCATTCCGGGTGAATTCGATCCTCGAAACCGTCGAGACCCTGCGCGCCCACAAGATTCACATCACCCAGGGCCCGGTGAAGTTCGGGCGCGATGGCCATGTCTCGGTCTTTGTGCGCGACCCGGACCACAACACGATTGAGTTTCGCGGGCGCGAGGAAGACCTGTCCGCCATCGGCGGCGTTGCGACCTATGAAAACGAAAACTAGATTCAAACAGCACGTTCGGAAGGAACCCAACCATGCAACTGATCGATTTGAGCGGCGAGATTTTCCACAAATGCCCGACCCTGCCCAATCATCCCCCCGCAGTCCTGACCGACTGGAACACTCATGACACCTTCCGGGAGGCCGAAGGGGTAAGATTTTCCATCGCGTCGAAATACATGTCCTTCGGCGAACACACGGGCAGCCATGTGGACGCGCCGGTACATTTTGATGCCGACCCGAAGGCGCTTTCGGTGGACCAGATGCCGCTGGAGGATTTCTACACCGAAGCCGTTTGCCTCGACCTTTCCCATGTCGAACTCAAGAGCCGGATTGGCGTTGCAGAACTCGAAGCGGCCGAGAAAGCCGCCGGGATCGACATCCGGCCACGGGACACGGTGTTGCTCTATATGGCGCATTATGACCGTACCTTCGGTACGCCCGAATTCATGACGGACTTTCCCGGCCTCACCAAGGAAGCTGCCGAATGGCTGGGCAACAAGGGCATCGTCATGTTTGGCGTTGAGGCAGCCAGCCCCGGGCGTCCGGGCAAGGACAATTTCGAGGTTCACCTGGTCTGCCGCGATATGGGGTTCACCCATATGGAAGGTCTGGCCAATCTCGATCAGGTCGTCGGCAAGGGCCGCTTCCGATTCATCGGATTTCCGCTGAAAATTCGTGGCGGAACGGGCAGTCCGATCCGTCCAGTCGCAGTGATCGACGAGTAGCCTCAGGCCATATTCCGCATATCTGTCATTGCGAGAAGCAACGCGAAGAAGCAATCCAGTCGTTCCAGCGCGCCCGCTCTGGATTGCTTCACCCGTTGGGTTCGCAATGACGACATGAATTCAGGCAGCCGTCAGGCCGCCATCGACAGCCAACACCTGCCCCGTCACGGAGACCTGCTCGGCACCAGCCAGATAACGTACGGCGCCGGCGATTTCCGACGGGTCAGGGAAATGCCCCACCGGGATTCGAGAAAGCATGCGCGCGCGGGTGTCCGGATCTTTCAGCATTTCCGCACGGCTTTCGGTCATCACCGTGGTTGGCGCCACGGCATTCACACGAATGCCGTGCTCCACCCACTCGATGGCGAGCATGCGGGTCATCTGGATCAGCCCGCCCTTGGTGATGCCGTAGACAGAGCGGCCTGCGATCCCGGTCAGACCGTGGGTCGAGGCAATATTGACGATCGCACCGGGCTGGTTGGCCGCCATGCAGTGGGCTGCAAAACGGGCCGACAGAAAATACGCACCTTTGAGATTCACGCTCACAAGGCGATCCCAGTCATCCCAGGTCACATCAACGACAGGCTTGATCAACGCCAACGCGGCATTGTTCACCACCACATCAAGGCCCCCGAGGCCGTCAACGGCAGCGTTCAGCCCCGAGACAATGCTGTCTTCGGAGGTAAGCTCAAGGGTGACCGGAACAGCGTTGACGCCAGCCAGCTCGGGAAGTGCCATCACCTCATCGAGCATTGCTGCATCACGATCCGCGAAGGCAACATCATAACCGTTCTGCGCGAAACCCAGCGCAATCTCGCGCCCCAGACCCGTTGATGTGCCCGTAACAAGCGCTTTACGTCGCTCGCTCACGCAGACACCTTCAGATCGCCAGCCTCGTCACGTGCGAGACCGGACTCCGCAGCCGCATCTGTGATGGTCGGGTGCCAATCCACACGCCCTGCATCCGGGCCGCCGATGATGGTCAACAAGGTTCCCTTGCCTTCACCAACATGGCGAAACCCGCGATAGACGCCCTGCGGAATGCTGATCGAATCGAACGGCTCGAGCGTCAGGGACTTCTCGCCCTTAGCTGTGTCCCAGTAGACCTCCCAGGGCCCGATCAGGGGCATGAAGACCTCCTCGGTCTCATGGGCGTGGAGCGCCGCACCGTTGCCCTTTTCGGCCTGGATCATGCCGAGATTGAAACCCTTGGCCGGAAGCGGAATATTCGGGCGAAGTTCGGGTTTGTCGGTGGCTTCGACAACACCCATGCCGACGATATTAACCTTGAAACGGCGATGGCCGGGAAGCCGGCTGTCCACGAAGGCTTCTTCGGAACCGTGCAGGGTCGCAAAGCGGGCAACAAACTGCTCCATCTCCGTGACGGAAATATTGGTCGTATCCATCAGAGTTCTCCTCAATCAGATTGCTACATAGAGCTTATTCAGGCGGTGACACGACTTTCGTGCACGGCCAACCCGGCGCGGGCCGCCAGAAGGATCGGTGTCTGCAGACCCTTGGCCTGTGCCCGATTCACCATATCGCCGATGATATGGTCACCTTCGGTCGGATTTCCGGCCTGCACATCGCGCAACATCGAAGAGGCGAATTTCGACCCCTGTGTCGAGAACATCTTCTCATAAGTGGCAATGGTCTTCGGTGAGACCGTGTGCCCCAGTGCCGCCGCGGTATCCCGACATTCCTCAAGCGCGGCGGTCAGGAATTCATGCCCGGAAGGTGTATCAAGAATCTCGCCCACCGTGGCGCGCGCCAGTGTATTGACCGACGACATGGCACAGAGCATCGCAAATTTGTCCCACATGGTCTGAAGAATGTCGTCCTGCAGATCGATATCAAATTTCACGGTATCGTTCAGCGCAGCAAATGCCTCGACCCGGGCCGAGCGACTGCCGTCGACTTCACCATAGGCAATCCGGTGGAAGTCACCGAAATGAACAATATCGCCGGTTTCGGCATCCACCTTGGCGCCGATATAGGTCGTACCGCCCAGAACTTTCCCCGCACCAAAGCGGGATTGCAGAACGTCAATCTGCTTCATCCCGTTGAGCAACGGCAGAATTGCGGTATCGTCACCGACAGCAGGCGCAATCGCATCCATCGCCGCGCCCAGCTGGTAGGCCTTGCAGGTCAGAATAATCAGATCATACGGCTGGTCGATCTCCTCCGTTGCTATCGTATTCACCTGAATCGATGCATCATCGAAAAAATCGCTGTGGATCTTAATGCCGTTGGCCGCAACCTGTTCACGACGCTTCCCACGCAACAGGAAGGTGGTGTCAGCACCACCTTCTGTCAGACGCGCACCGAAGTAGCCGCCGACGCCCCCCGCTCCGAGGACAAGAATACGTTGGCTCATGGTGCGTTTCCTAGTTTGCGAGGCAGAGACCGTGCTCGGGGTGGAAGCTGAGATAGACCGTCTGACCGGATGCGAGGTTCTCGAAATGGTCGATCTGGATTCCGATCTCGTGCGGCCCAACCCTGACGCGACCCTCCAGAAAACTCCCCAGATAGATCGTGTCGATCACCTGACCTTCGATCAGGTTGCCATGTTCGGTACCGGACGGGCGCTCCAGATGCAGCGTGACGTCCTCGGGACGCAGGCTGAGATTGATCGTGTCGCCCGGATTGGCGTCCGCCGCACCAACCGCACGCAGGCGAAGTGGCTCCGCACCCTGCCCCATCGAGATGTCCACACTGCAAACTTCACCATCGCGCCCCTGCAGCTTGCCTTCGAGCAGACTGGTCACGCCAATGAAGTTGGCAACAAAGGAGTTCGCCGGGTTAGCATAGATTTCCTGCGGATCACCGACCTGCTGGATCACAGCCTTGTCCATGACGACAACCCGGTCGCTCATGACAAGCGCTTCAGACTGGTCATGGGTCACGAAGATCGAGGTGATACCCACCTCTTTCTGAAGGCGCACGATCTCGTCGCGCATCTGCTCACGCAGCTTGGCATCGAGGTTCGACAAGGGTTCGTCGAACAGGATGACTTCAGGCTGGTAGACGATCGCCCGGGCCAGAGCAACGCGCTGGCGCTGGCCGCCCGAAAGCTTGGTCGCGAACCGGTCGGCCAGATGGTCTAGACCGACAAGCTCAAGTGCCTGCATGGTCTGTCGCTTGATGACATCGCTGGAGGCCCGACGCACACGCAGTCCGTAGGCGCAATTGTCGAAGACCGTCATATGCGGCCAGACAGCGTAGCTCTGGAATACCATCCCGATATTGCGATGCTCGGGGTAAAGGAAGATATCCTTTTCCGGCGCAACTACGGTGTTGTTGCCGATCCGGATTTCGCCAGCTTCGGGGCGCTCCAGGCCAGCCACGCAACGCAGGGTCGTGGTCTTGCCGCAACCCGACGGTCCAAGCAGGGTTACGAATTCACCCTGTTTGATTTCAATATTGAAATCCTTGACCGCCATCTCAGGGCCATAGCTCTTGTAAAGATGGTCGATGGAGACCATCACGTCATTGTTCGTACTCATGGCTGCACCGCCAAAGTGTGCTCGGGATCAAACTTGAGAAAAACCTTTTCGCCGGCCTTCAGGCGCGCGCGCGGATGGGAAATGACCTTCCACTCGAAGTCTCCCCATTTCACCCGGCAGTCAACATGATTGCCCAGGAAAATTGCGTGCGTGACTTCACCTTCGATACTGGTGCCGTCATCATTTTCGCGAACCGCGTGGACGTTTTCGGGCCGCACCGACAGAACCGCGTCATCACCGGCACCAATTCCGGGGCCGATCTGACACGGGACCGTCATGCTCTGACCGTCACGGGTCACTTCAACAACACCCTGTCCGCTGCCATTCGCCTCGGACACCTTGGCCTTGAGGAGGTTGGCGACACCTATGAAGTTGCTGACATATTCGTTCACGGGCCGTGAGTAGATCGCCAGCGGACCGCCGCGTTGCTCAATCTTGCCCTTGCTCATGACAATGATCTCGTCGCTCATCACAAGCGCTTCGGACTGGTCATGGGTGACATAAATCGAGGTAATACCAACCTCGTTCTGGATACGCTTGAGTTCGACGCGCATCTGCTCGCGAAGCTTGAGGTCAAGGTTCGACAGCGGCTCATCGAAGAGCAGCAAACGCGGCTTGGCAACGATGGCACGCGCCAGGGAGGCGCGCTGCTGCTGTCCGCCCGACAAATTGGTCGCCATCTTGTCGGCCTCTGCCGTGAGCCCTACCAGCTTGAGAACTTCAGCCACACGGTCGTCGATCTCAGACTGTTCAACCTTCCGGATTTCCAGAGGGTAGGCAACGTTCTGGGCCACGGTCATGTGCGGCCAGATCGCGTAGCTCTGGAAGACCATACCGATGTCGCGCTGCTCGGGCGGAAGGAACAGCCCCTCTTCGGGAGATGTGAAGACCACGTCACCGACACGGATACGTCCGCTATCGATGCTGTGCAGCCCCGCAACACTCATCAGGGTCGTGGTCTTGCCGCAACCCGACGGCCCCAGAAGGGTCAGAAAGGCCCCCTTGGGCACCGAGAACGAGATGTCATCCACAGCACGGTCGTTGCCGAAATACTTCACAAGATTCTGGACTTCGAGATAAGCGCCGGAATCGGTATCGATGTGATTGGACATGGTTCCGCTCCTCCCTAGGCCGTCAGTGCTTCACGGCCGGCAAGTCGCCGGAACGCATAAATGGCAATCAACAACATAACCGTCTGCGCCATCGACAATGCCGCGGTCAGAGGTTCGTTCTCGAAGTTGGTCAGGTAATACACGCCCACCGAAAGTGTCTCCGTGCCAGTCGTGAACAGAATGATTGAAATCGAAAGTTCACGCAGGAAAATGATGAACAACAGAATCCAGCCCGCGAACAGACCCGGCTTGAGGAGCGGGATCGTAATTCGACGCAGGGTGGTGAACCACGATGCCCCGCACATCCTTGAACTCTGATCGAGCTCTTCGGAAATAGCCAGCATGATCGACGAGATGTTGCGCTGCCCATACGGGAAGAATCGCGTGATGTAAGCGAGCATCAGGATCCAGAGCGTCGCGTAGATCGGCGTCTGAATATAAGTGATCAGAACACCCATCGCGAGCACGATGCCCGGGAATCCAATTGGCACCATCGACAGGAAGTCGAGCATCCGGACACCAAAGCCCTTGGTCCTGTGGATCATGTAGCTGATGACCAGCGCCAGGATCATGGCGATGGACGCACCGCCGAAGGACAGGATCAAGCTGTTCCCGATACCGTTGGTCGCAGCAGCAATTGCTTCGGGACGCCACCAGAAAAGTGTCTTCACGTAGTTGATCGTGGTCATGTCTGCCAGGACAATCTTGCCGGTCCAGACCGGATGCAGGCTGACGATGATAAGACAGACGATCGGCAGCACAACAGCCACCATGATGAAGAACACGTTGTAGCCGAAGGCCACCCACTTCCACGGGCCCAGATCCAGCACGTTGGGGCGGAAGCCCTTGCCGGTCACCGTCGTGAAAGAGCGCGGCGCGATGTAGCGCTGCTGCACCCAGATCAGGAACACGGTGATGATTCCCAACGCCATGCTCATGGCGGCGCCAAGATAGAAATTAGCATCATCGCCCACAGCCTTGGAGAAAATCTGAGTGGTCAGGGTTTCCCAGCCATAAGGGGCCGAAAGTTTGAACGGCACGCCGAATTCGCCAGCACTCGTCACGAACACGATGATCGCACCAGACAGGATGCCCGGCATCACGAGCGGGAGTGTCACGGTCATGGTGGTGCGTATGAGGCCGGCGCCGGTTGTCCGCGCGCTGTCTTCCAGCGAGGGATCCATCCGTCGGAGCGAGCCGACGACGAAGAGGTAAACCAGCGGCGCAAAGAAGATGCCGGTCACCCAGATCACGCCCCAGATGTTGTTGACGTTGAGCAGCGCGCCTTCGATACCAAACACATCACGTGCCAGATTGTTCAGCAGGCCCGTCTGAGGTTCGGCCAGATTGTGCCAGGCAATCGCACCGACGAAGGGGCTCAGGAAGAACGGGATTAGATTGTAAGGCTCAAGATAGTTCCGACCCGGGCAGTTGGTCCGCGCGTTGACCCATGCCAGCGAAACACCCAGCAGGGTCGCCAGCACGGTCGAACCGGTGGAAATGATGAGCGTGTTGACGAAGGCCTTCGGAATAATCCGGTCGGTGAACATCGTCACATAGTTGCCAAAGCCCCAAGTGGTATCCCAGCCCAGCGGGTCGAGCACCTTGAAACTGCTGACAAACAGTACAACCAGTGGAACAATCACGGCACCCGCAACGATCAACGCCACAATGAGCGTGATGATGTTTTCCTGCGTCACCAGAGCGCGCAGGCGGTTGTTCAACCGGGAACGTTCAACAGCATTAGATGTATAGGCTTCCGTAGTCATCGCGATTCCGCCGGATCTGTGAGTTAAGGTCAAAAAATACTGCGATAGACTAACATTCGCAGTCCCTGTGCGAACGAAAGAAGCAACACGAAACCGTTCACCGGGCCGTACTACGATCTTCCCTCGCAAAATTACGGGGCACCACAAATGGTGGTGCCCCGTGATTTGGTGGTCGAGTGGCCTAGCGGAAGTTTTCCTGCCAAAGCTCACGCTCGGACTTGTACTCGGCAACAGAACCAACCCAATCCTTCATGCCGATCAACTTGTGCTCGGAAAGGTTCAGGAGGTACGGCGCAGTGGCGGCCGGAGCCGTGTAACCATCGCGGAAGCTGTAAACGGCTTCGCCTTCGACGAAGATGTCCGAGCCTTCTTCGCTGAGCAGGAACTCGATCAGAAGCTTGCCCGCATTCGGGTTCGGCGCGCCTTTCAGCACGGCGACCTGATTACCAAGCATGGCCAAGCCTTCTTTATAGGCACCGATCTTGATCTTGTCGGCAAGACCCGGGTCTTTCACGACGTTCTGGTAGACACGACCGGCCAGGTTCCACATGTCGAACGGACGCTGACACGAAATCACCATCTGCATCTTCGGCTCGGTGCGGAACTCAACGATCGGGTCGGTCTTCGCAAGAGCCGGCCAGAAGGCCTTGAAGTCGACGGCACCAGCCTGCTGCAGTGCAATCACTGTGTTGGTGTAGGTGAAGGATTTCGTAATGTCAGACGAGATGGTCTTGCCATTCGCTTGAGCCGATACGGCATCCGCATAGGACGTGACATTGAAATTCTCCATACCCGGACAGGAGGCGTTCCAAACCGGCTGGAAGGTATAGGCGAGCGGCGTTACGACATAGGGGTAACGCGAATACTGGCCAGCAGCTTCGACAAGTTTCGTGCTGTCTTTCCAATTGCCGGAGTCAAGTTCGGCGAAGGCACCGCGGTCAGCAGCCTGATCAAAGAAGGCGGGCGAGTGCACGAGGATCAGGTCAACCGTAAACTTGTCGGCCTGAATTTCCTGGCGGACCTGCGCTACCGTTGAGCCGGTACCCTTGCGGAGGCTGTTGAACTGAAAATCATCACCGAGGCCATAGCGCTTCTTGAACGCTTCGGCCATGCGCTGCGATGTGCGATCACTGAAGATCGGATGGATGATGGTGACTTCACCTTCAGCCTTTGCACCGGCGATGAGCGCCTGCTCCTGCGCACTGAGATGGCCGGCAGCAATGGCTGCCGAGCCGAATGAGAACATGGCGACTGCCGAAACGGCACCAGCCAGCGTAGCTTTAATATGGGAATGCATTTGCTTCCTCTCCCTAATTTCACGAAAACTCGATTTTTTTCTTTTTTATGTAATGGATTTGGCTGCAGGATGGAAGACCTAACCTCCCCAACACGTCTGAATGATTTCAATACTGACAGGATGCGCCCGTCAAGGCCCCCTTCATCTGATGGTTCCAGAACCGGTGGTTACGGGTGAGGGTCGAGAACTGCCAGCCCGTGATCCCGCCGAATGCGCCACCAAACCGCTCAAGTAGCGGGCACACCACATCGCTGGCCACCACGTGCGGCGGCAAATGCCCATTGCTTGCGTCATCGCGATACACAGGCAGGCCGATGAGCGTCTTTTCCGGAGGCCAGAAAAATCCGCCCGCACCTGAAACGATGCCGGAGTAGGACCAGGGAAGCGGATTCTTGGCTCGGCCGACAATTCGGGACGCCACAGGCGCATCGAAGTTCGGGTTGTTGTAGTACTGCACGGTGATCCAGTCGATCATATCCCCGGCTTCACGCAGCACGTCGAGATACGGCCCGCCCTGCCAGGCCGGGTCCAGATAAGGTGCCTGGGGTACATGGGTGAGCAAGACCTCGTCCGGCAATGCCGCATCAAGCGCTTTGGTGAAGTCGATCAGAAACCGTCGCCCATCAAACACCTCCGACGACGGCGCAAGACGCAACGCCTGACTGACTTCAAAGTCGATGTCCACGCCATCGAAACCGTGGCGCGCGACAAATGCGGAGATGACCTTGGCCAGTTCCGCCACGCGATTGGTGACGCCGGCATATTCGGCCAGTTGCAAATCGCCGCCGCCAAATGAAATCAGGACCTTCTTGCCCTCCGCCTGCAGGCGTCCGATGACATCAAGCGCCGGAGACAACTTCGCCGGCACGACCAATGTGACGGGCGCATCCGCAGGCAGGTCTGACGGCAGCGTGATGAAGGACAGGATCACATGGGTGTAGGGCGTTCCCAGCAGGCTGGTCGGCGGACTGGCATCGGAGTTGTAATAGATCACATAGCGTATGGCGGAACTGTTCGCCGCACCATCGGCGGTCTGTGCGATCGCACGCCCACCGGTCAACATCACCAGCAACACGAGGATCGCCACCGTCACAAGGGCGGTCACCGGCCCGAAGCACGATTTCAAAACGATATTCTGATGCCCGGACATATCGGCGAAAACCCCCTCACGTTGCGACAGTGCGCCGACTGCCCGCGGGGGCCGCAGTATATCAAAACAGTGGGGAAATGGTGGGCGCGGTAGGGATTGAACCTACGACCCCTTCGATGTCACCGAAGTGCTCTCCCGCTGAGCTACGCGCCCCACCTGAAACGACTCTTTATTGCTCCGGCGAACCGCAGCAGGGGCGGGTGATACACTCCGATCCCGAAGTTGGCAAGACCTGTCAGGCGACGTCCTGAGCCAGGATCGCATCCACGTGATCCACAAGGTCGCGCAGGTGGAACGGCTTGGAGAGAACCTTGGTGTCGCCCATCTCTTCCCGTGCGCTCATGGCGACCGCGGCAAAGCCGGTTATGAACAGAACCTTCAGGTCTGCATTAACCTTGTTGGCCTGGCGCGAAACCTCGATTCCATCGATCCCCGGCATCACGATATCGGCGATCAACAGGTCATAGCCACGTTCATTCACGGCGTTGAGCGCCGAAAGCCCATCGGGCACAGCCGTGACATCGTGTCCGCTGCGCTCCAGCGCACGGGACAGAAACTCGCGCATCGACTGGTCATCTTCAGCAAGCAGAACTCGCGCCATGGCCTCAGCAACCCGGGGTTTGAATCATTGAAAGGTCATATTCAGGCGATCACCACCGTGCGACCAGGAGCGATATTCTAGGCCGAACCCATTTCCAAAGCGTGAAGAAAGCCATTCGTTCCAAGGCGCCAACGGCCACAGGGTGACAGGCGAAGCGGATTTCGGTACATCATTTCCATTATGGACCGCGAAACCGTTAATGATTCCGACGCCGCGATCGAGATTCTCGCACCGGCACAACAGCGCGTACCTCTGGTGTTTTCCTCGCCCCATAGCGGTCGTGATTACCCGGCGGACTTTCTCGCGGTCTCCAAACTTGATGCCCTGGCCATACGACGTTCCGAAGACAGTTTCGTGGACGAGCTTTTCGCCCATGTGCCCCATCACGGTGCCCCGCTCCTCAAGGCGCTTTTCCCGCGCGCCTTCGTCGATCCGAACCGCGAGCCTTACGAGCTTGATCCCGCCATGTTCACCGGGCCGCTTCCGAAGTTTGTCAACCGACGCTCTCCGCGGGTGGCAGCAGGACTGGGCACGATCGCCCGGGTGGTGGCCAGCGGCGCCGAAATCTATTCCTGCAAGCTCGACTTTGACGAGGTTCAGGCCCGGATCGAACGCTGCTACCGCCCCTATCACGCCGCGCTTGAAGACCTGATTGCACAGACCCGCACAGCGTTTGGGACCTGCATCCTGATCGACTGTCATTCGATGCCGTCCATTGGCGGCCCGATGGAAAACGATGCCGGCCGCCGTCGGCAGGTTGATTTCATTCTTGGGGACGCCCATGGGCGTGCCTGCGCCCGACCGTTGACCATGCTGGTCGAAGAGACGCTGCGCGGCATGGGTTACTCGGTGGTCCGCAACACCCCTTATTCGGGCGGCTTCATCACCCGCAATTACGGTCGGCCCGAGCGCGGCGTGCATGCGCTGCAGATCGAAATCAACCGTGCGCTCTATATGGATGAGAACACCTTCGAGCGGACCGACGGCCTTGCCCGCGTTGCTGCCGACATGAATGATCTTGCCGCGCGGCTTGTCGAGCTTGAACCAGCCGCACTCGCGGCCTGACGCACGCCCTTGTCCGCCCCGCACGCCCCTACGCCCGACCCCCCCAGCCCCTATCGTGCGCGACGCAACCGACGCCGATGTCCCGGTAATTCAGAAGATCTATGCCCGGCACGTCCTGACCGGCCTTGCCTCCTTCGAGGAAGTGCCGCCAGACCAGGACGAAATCGCCAAGCGGATGCGCGAGACCCGGACACGCGGCCTGCCCTATCTGGTTTCATGTCGATCCGGAGCTTCGGACGACGAGGCTGTCTGCGGCTTTGCCTATGCCAGCCCCTTCCGGTCCCGCTCGGCCTATCGTTACACGATCGAAGATTCGGTCTACGTCGCCAGTGACACCATTGGCCAGGGCCATGGACGTGCATTGCTGGGGGCACTTATCGCGCGCTGCAGCGAACTGGGCTACCGACAGATGATCGCCGTCATCGGTGACACGGCCAACGCCGGTTCGATTGGCCTGCACCGGCATATGGGGTTCGAGGAAACCGGCTCGATGCCGGCCGTTGGCTTCAAATTTGGCCGATGGGTGGATTCGGTGCGCATGCAGCGCGCGCTGGGACCGGGCTCGAGCACCTTACCGGACGATTTCAATGCCTAGGCCGCCACCCGACCGCACGCAGGAAGCCCCGGATATCCGAGCAAGAAAAAAGGGCCGTGGAAGAACCACGGCCCGAAGTATAGGGAGGAAACGCCTTAAAGCGGCACCGCAATCCGATGCCGCAATGCAATATATTGAATTCGCACTCGCACAAACAACCCCAATTTTCCGAAAAACCACGTTTTGAGAGAATAATTCAGGCTTCCCCCAGAGTTTTAAAATATTATTTCTCAAAATATACTGCACTGCACAATTTACATGCATGAAAACAGACTTTGCCTGAATCTGGCACAGGCCTTGCGATGTCATGGGCATGCTGTACGAAACAAATTCGCGACGAATCGCACTCCGCAGTCTTGCAATCGGCCTGTTCGGGTTTCTGGGCGCCTTTGCCCTTGACCTTCCGAACGGAGCCAATGCCCTGGAAACAAAGGGTATTTGCGCCCAGGCGATCGATCAGGTCGAATCGGGAAAAAAGATGCCCGGTGAACTCATGACGGCGATTTCGCATGTCGAGTCCGGTCGCTGGGACACCACCGACAAGGCACTTTATGCCTGGCCATGGACCGTCACGAACGGTCCCGATGGGCAGTACTTTCCCACCAAGGACGCGGCGATCGCCCATGTCAGAAAGCTGCAGGCCAAGGGCATCCGCAACATTGATGTCGGATGCATGCAGATCAATTTGCGCTATCATCCTGACGCCTTCGAAAACCTCGAAAGCGCTCTGGACCCGCAAACCAATGCTGCCTATGCCGCCAAACTTCTCGGCAACCTGTTCCGCGCCCACAAGTCATGGGGCGAAGCGATCAAGCACTATCATTCGGCAAACGCGCAGTTCAACCGCCCCTATCATGACAAGGTCGTGCGGCAGTGGAACGCTGCGCGGCGGATCGCAGCCGAGGACCACCGTCGCACCGTCATCGCCGCCCACAAGGCGCAACGCGAGAAGTGGCGTGCCGAACGGGCGGCACAGATCGCCGATGCCGGAACGCCAGAAGCGGGCACCAGCAGTCGATAAAACGGCGGCTTTGAGTCCGCCCTCGCGCCGTGGCAAGCTGCGCGGCATGTGTGGATCCAGAAAATCATCTCGCCGGCAGAGAGGCCTTCAATGCCGGTGAACGCCGCCGAAACATCGGACCGGGCAATGATTTCAGCGAATCTGGACGCGGGAATCTGGAAACTCGCGCTTTCAGGCCGCTGGACGACACGGCGCATTGCGATGGTCGACCATGAATTGCGCGCCCTCGAAATGGCCGCAAACACCGGTATCGTTCTCGATCTAGCAGAGGTTGACGCACTCGACACGGCAGGTGCGTGGCTGATCGACCGGACCGAACGCGCATTCGCAGCGCAGGGTGCCAGCGTTTCACTGGAAAACATTGCCCCCGCTCACGCGCAACTGCTGGAGACGGTGCGCGCGAACGACACAATGGACCCCGAACCACCAGAAACCGGGAACGCCTTCGTGGCGGTCGTCGAACGGGTCGGCAAGGCCACCTACCATTTCGGTGCCGAGGCACGTGATCTGGTCAATTTCCTGGGACATTCGGTGCTGGTTCTGGGCCGATCCATCCGGCACCCGGGCAAGGTCCGCCTGACCCCGCTCGTCCACCATATCGAACAGGCCGGCCTGAATGCCGTTCCCATCGTCGGGCTTATCTCCTTCCTGATCGGCGTCGTGCTGGCGTTCCAGGGGGCCGAGCAACTTGAAAAATTCGGTGCCCAGATCTTTACGGTCAATATCGTTGCTCAGGGCGTGCTGCGCGAGATGGGCGTGCTGTTGACCGCGATCATGCTCGCCGGACGTTCAGGCAGCGCGTTTACGGCGCAGATCGGAACCATGAAGGTTCGCGAAGAAGTCGATGCGATGCAGACCATTGGCCTCGACCCGATGGAAATTCTCGTCCTGCCCCGGCTCTGGGCGCTTGTGATCGTTCTTCCGCTCCTGACCTTTTTTGCCAATGTCATGGGGCTGCTGGGCGGTGCCATCATGGCAACCATCGCGCTGGACGTGACCTTTTTCCAATTCGCCCGTCAGCTCAGCGGGGCGGTGACGATGTGGACCTTCTGGATCGGCCTGATCAAGGCACCGATCTTCGGGTTCATCATCGGCCTGGTCGGTTGCTACGAGGGCATGCGGGTGACCGGGAGCGCGGAATCCGTCGGCCGCATGACAACCCGCTCGGTCGTGGAATCCATATTCCTCGTCATCGTCCTCGATGCGCTGTTCTCCATTCTTTTTGCCGCAGTCGGGATCTGACCCATGGATGCCCCGACGATCGACACGACCCCCGGTGAGATCATCCTCAACGTCACAGGGCTGCGGACCCAGTTCGGCACGAATGTCATCCACGACAATCTTGCGCTTGCCGTTCGGAAGGGCGAGATCATGGGGGTCGTCGGCGGATCAGGCAGCGGAAAATCCGTGCTTCTGCGCACGATTTTGGGCCTGAAACACCCGTCGGCCGGTTGTATCGAGATGTTCGGCGAAGACATCACCCAGGCCCATGACGATGCGCGACGACACGCACTGAGCCGGATCGGCGTGCTGTTTCAGGACGGCGCCCTGTTCAGCTCTCTCACCGTCGCCCAGAATATCGAAGTCCCGCTTGGCGAGCACACGGATATCTCTCCCCAGCTGCGCACAGAGATCGCCGATGTGAAGATCAATCTGGTCGGCCTCCCTATTGAGGCCGCGAACAAATATCCCTCGGAACTCTCGGGCGGCATGCGCAAGCGGGCCGGACTGGCCCGTGCCATCGCCATGGACCCCGAAATCCTGTTCCTCGATGAACCCACGGCCGGGCTCGATCCGATCGGTGCCGCACGCTTTGACGAACTGATCCGCGACCTGAGAGATACGCTGGGCCTGACAGTTGTGATGATCACCCATGACCTCGACAGCCTGAACACGATCTGTGATCGTATCGCTGTACTCCTCGACAAACGCATCAAGGTGGGCACAATGCAGGAACTGATGGCCGACGATCACCCCTGGATGCAGGATTACTTTCACGGCCCGCGGGCGCGCGCCGCCCGTGAAGCACGGAACCGGACGGAGACCAGCTGACCATGGAGACCCGCGCCAATTATCTGCTCGTTGGCAGTTTTGTTCTGATCATTTTCGCAGGCACCATCCTGTTCATACTCTGGTTGGCAAAATTTCAGTTCGACCAGCAGTTCACGCGCTACGACATCGAGTTCGAAGGATCTGTGAGTGGTCTCAAGGTCGGCAGTTCGGTGGAGTTGAACGGCATTCCCGTCGGTGAAGTCATAGACATCGGGATCGACCCGCGCGATGTGGAGAAGGTATCGGTGACAGTCGAAGTGCCCGCAGACACGCCAATCCGCGAGGACACCATCGCCAGCATGCAGATCCAGGGCATTACGGGCGGGATCACCATCCAGCTGAGCGGCGGCACCCAGGAATCGCCGCCCCTGACGCCCCCGCCCGGCGAGAAGCGCGCGGTGATCGCGTCCAAGGCGTCCGCCCTCGAACAGTTCCTTGAGGGTGCCCCCGAGTTGATGGCGAGCCTGCAGACCCTCGTGGCGCGGGCCGCGATCCTGCTGGGTCCGGAGAACCAGACCTCCTTCGCCCAGACTCTGGCCAATTTTGCCACTGTGTCGGGCGCTCTCGCGTCGCGAACCGGTGACGTCGAAACGCTGATCACCGATGCTTCGGCAACCATGACCAATCTGCGCGAGGCCAGCGCAGCCATGGCAGGGCTGGCCAACAACGCACAAACAGCGCTGACGCAAGTCGGCGATGCTGCGGCCATGTTCGGCGACAACCGGCAGGACATCGAAGGCCTGATCAAGGATCTGCGTGGCACTGCGGGCGCGTTCACCGCCATGTCCAATGAAGTCACGGCATTGGTCGATGAAAATCGCGCGCCGTTGCGCGAGTTCACCGGTGATGGATTGTACGGAATCACCAACTTCCTGACCGAGGCACGCGCCCTGATGGACAGCCTCACCCGTCTTTCCACCCAGGTCGAACGCGATCCCGCCCGCTTCCTCTTTGGCAACCAGCAGCAAGGCTATGAAACGCCCAACTGATATATCACCAGTATTCCGATCGGCTGCGCCTGCACCGCGCCGGGTTTTCCTGCGCCGCGCGGCCGGGCTTTCTGCCACAGCATTGCTGGGGGCCTGCGGACTTGATCTGCCCGGACAGGGCCCACCACCTCGCCTGTTCCGGCTGACACCAAAAAACACGTTTGCGGCCGACCTGCCGACCGTCGACTGGCAACTGATCATCGAGCAGCCTCTGGCGCCGACCGGCCTGAACACCGGTCGCATTGCCTTGCAGCGCCGTGCCGTTGAACTGGAATATTATGCGCGAGCCAACTGGACCGACCGGGCACCGGCGATGGTGCAGACCCTGATCGTCGAATCCTTTGAAAATTCCGGGAAAATCCTGGCTGTCGGGCGCGAATCGATCGGCTTGCGGTCCGATTTCATCCTGAAGCTCGAAATTCGGGAGTTTCAGGCCGAATACAGCGGCGAGGGCTCACCCGAAGCGCATGTGCGCATCAATGCCAAGCTGGTGCGCATGCCCCAGCGGGCGATCATCGGATCAAAGCGGTTCGAGGGGAAAATAACGGCCAAAGCTGACACGATGGACGATATTGTCGTGGCCTTCGATGAAGCTCTGGGAAAGGCGTTGAAGGATCTGGTGGGCTGGACGCTTGTCACCGGTCAGGCGGCACGTCGCGAAACAGGGTCGGGCTGACCCGTTTGAACGAAACTAGCCCAGATCGTTCAGGGCGTTTTGCACGAAACGCACAAGCACGCGAAGCGGCAAGGGCTTGTCGACAACCGCAAAGACATCCAGGCCCTCTTCGGTTGCCCGTTTGACCTGGTCGGCATAACCCGACATCAGAATGATTTTCGGCTTGTAGTCGAGATTCGCAGCGAGCTGTGCCGCCTTGATTCCATCAAGGCCGGGCATGCGAACATCCATGATCACCACGCTGGGTTTATCGCGTCGCATCGTGTTCACAGCCGCAAAACCGTTGTCCTCTTTCACAACGGCAATGCCGAAGCGCGACAGGAAGGTCGCAATCTGATCCGCTTGCTCCACATCATCATCGACGATCATGACCAACGGTTGCTGGCCTGTCACATTCGATGGCGATTTGGCTGCAAAGCCCGGCATTGTTCACTCACTCGATGGATCAACGGAAGCACACGATCGTACCGTTAGTGCCAATCAAAACAAACCACAAAGAATCCACGTTTCACGCAATTTTATACATCGAATCCGTACTGGAGAGTCGCTCAACTTATCAATGCCTCCAGAATGTCTGATATTTCCCTTAAATTCAGGGGCTTATGAAGAACCTCAGCCACCCCCGCTTTTTCCCACAGGCGCTGGTTGTTCTCCAATGTGGTGTGTCCGGTCATCACGACAACCGGCAGACCGGGGCGCTCAAACCGGACGCGCGCAAGAAAATCAGCGCCATCCATCCCGGGCATACGCAAATCCGTCATCACGACATCGTAGTCACCCGAGAGCACATATTCGAGCGCTTCGGCCCCGTTCGACGCGGTTGCCGTCTCGTAGCCTCGGGAGATCAGGAACTTCGACAGGGTTGCGGTTGCGTCGGGCTCATCATCCACGATGAGAATACGGCCCTGAAGCTGTTCGCCCAAGGCGCTACCCTCGCACCACAAGGTCTTGAACCGGCGTTTGAGCGGATGCATGCTCCGGGTTCGCAACGGGCAATCGGATCTCGAAAACAGCGCCCCGCGCGCCGTTCGACGCGGCAATCGCACCCCCCATCCCCGAGATGATGCTGTAGCCAATCGCGAGGCCCAGACCCGTGCCCTCCCCCGCGCGCTTTGTCGTGAAGAACGGCTCGAAGACATGACCCATAACATCTGCGGGCAGGCCACCACCGTCATCCGAGACCGTGATGACGATCTCCTCCGGCCGCCAGCCCTCACCTTGCGCGTCGCGATCATTTGACAGGAAGGCTGAAACCTCGATCACACCCGCACTGTTCGATGATTGGCCAGTTTCGTTCCCCGAACGCTGGCGGGCGCTCTCCAGAACAGCGTCCCGGGCATTGGCGAGCAGATTGAGAATGACCTGCTCCAGCCGGATGGGTTGTCCGCGAACCTGCGCGGTCCGCTTGGGCAACACCGTGCGAACCTCGACACCGTCCAGCAGATACTGGTCATGGATCATCGTCGTGGCCGCGTTGATGCTTTCAACCGGATCGAAATGGATCTCGCCGGCCTCCTCCTGCCGACTGAAGACGCGGAGATGGTTGATGATATTGGCCATCCGCTCTGTCTGGTTGGAGATCCGCTCGAATTCCTCACGATGGCTTTCAAGATCCGCCTTGTCTTCCTCCATCAGGATCAGGCTCGAATCTGCAGCCATCCGGATGATGTTGAGTGGCTGATTGAGTTCGTGGGCCATGCTCGCCGCCATCTCACCGAGCAGTGCCAGCTTCGAGGTCTGCACCAGCTGCGCCTGAGCGAGTTTCCGTTCGGTGATGTCCCGCCAGATCACCAGAATGGACGGTTCGCCCTGATACATGAATTCCGTGCCGAGCGCTTCGGCGTTGAAGACCGTTCCATCACGCCGCATCCCCAGGAATTCCCTGAAATCAAGATCATCATCGAAGCTCGACATCGGCGGCGAATTCCGGGCGGTCGCATGGTCATCGGGATGGACAAAATCAAGCAAACGGCGCCCCAACAGGTCATCGACCGAACTCACACCCAATAGATGCGCACCCGCAGGATTCACAAAGACAAAACGCCCCCTGGTGTGGACAGCGATCATGTCCGGCGAGGCTTCTGTCAGCCGGCGATACCGGTCCTCGCTTTCCTCCAGCGCCGACAAGGCGCGCCGTTCAGCCGTCACATCGGTAAAGACGCAAACCCAGCCACCTGTCGGCACAGGGTCTGCACGCACCATCAGGATCTGGCGGCCGATACGAGAGACTTCAAACTGAAACGCCGATCCTTCGGCGAACCGCGTCTCGAGAAGCTGGATCAGGTCACCACCTTCGGCCAGACCGTGCAACGGCAGGGGTTCGGCACCAATCATCGTCAGAATGTCCTGGAGCTGCAGCCCTGAGACCGACACGCTATCGCCACGCACGGCAAGCCTGTCGAGCCGTGTGTTCGACAACACCGCACAAAGGTCCGAGCCGAGCACAACCAGACCCTCACCCATGCCCTCCAGCGTGGCCTGAAGGAATGTGGTTTTCTCGGCCAATTCATCCTGCCCGCGCCGGATGTCCGTGATATCGGTTACGACACAGACCGTTCCACCATCCGCAGTCTTGCGCCCCTGGAATTGTACGTAACGACCGTCGGAGAAACGGATCTCGCGCGGCGAATCCGGGTCGGCAACCCAGGCTGATTGCTCATTGACCCAGTCATCAACGCGGCCATCCGCATCAATGATCGCACCGCTGTTTGCGCAGCCGCGCATCAGTGTTTCAAAGCGGCTCCCCGAAACGATGAGTTTTCCAGCACCCGGCAGGTAGAGCGGCGCGCGCGAATTCCACAGGGTCAGGCGCCCCTGACTGTCAAAAAGGATGAACCCGGCCGGAATTGATTCGATGGCCTCGAACAATTGCGATTGCGCAAGTCGGGCCCGGTTCTCGGCCTGCACGGTCGCCGTGATGTCGGTCCCGGTCCCGCGAAAGCCCAGATACTGCCCCGAAGGCCCGAAAATCGGCAGGCCGTTGAGCAGAAAATGGAAAACATCTCCGTTCCCGTATTCCCGCACAGCACGGATATTGCGGAACGGCTGCCGTGTTTCGATTGCAGCCAGCAACCGGTCCCAGTCGCCACACTTCTCATATGGCGCAAAATCCACCAATCTGCGTCCGATATAGGAATCCTGAGACTGCCCGGAGACTTCGGCGAAACGACCGCTGATGTATGTAAACCGGGAGTCTTGATCCAATTCCCACACCCAATCCGATGCGGCACTGCTGAAGTCCCTGTATCGCTGCTCACTGTTGGAAATTTCGGCCTCGTGGCGTTTGAGATCCGAGATATCTCCAAAGGTTGTGACCGCGCCTCCTTCGGCGGTCGGCGCGCGGTTCAACATCAGCCAGCGGTCATCGGAGAGTTCGATTTCAATCGGCAAATCACCGGTTTCACACCGCCGTATAACTTCCGCCGTCCATTCCCCCGCCCGGCCCGACGCCGCCTTGACCCGCCCACTTTTCCCGAGCAAACCAAAAAAATCCTCAAAAGAAATACCAGAGGCCAAATCCGACTTAATCTCTGGAAGAAGCTCATCGAACTTGTTGTTGCACTCAACCAGCCGTCCATCTGCGTCAAACAACGCGAAGGCTTCCGACATGCTGTCCAGCGCCCCGGCAAGGCGCATCTGAGCTGCCGTCAGGTCACGTGAAAGGGCTTCATTCTGAAACCCCAGCAAGAAGCTTTCCCGATAGCTTCGGGTTCCGGCACGTCCGAGGCAGACAAGGGCCAGCAGGAACACGCAACCTCCGACACCGAGAATGATGTGGGGACCGGTGTCCTGGGCCAGCAACACCAATGTAGGCGGGAGGACCAGAGGCACGAGATAGGCGATAAGGGCCGGGGAATACGGGGCGAAACTCGCGGTACCGCCAGCAGCCATTCCGAGCACAAACAATGCCAGAAACGCCTCGAGCAGAAAGCTGTCCTGGGGCAGCATCAGCATGGAACCAATGCCCCAGACTGCCCCGCTCAGCCCATAGGCACCGATCCAGGCGCGCTTCCAGAATGCCTCGTAACCTTTACCCGCATCGACTGCACGATCGAACCGACGATACATCACGAAACGGATCAGGGAACTGGACCAGACAAGCCCGCCCCAGACCAGAAGCAGCAGTGGGGATTCAATCCCCCAAAGCATGGCAACAACGATGACAATGTTGACCGGGGGCACGAAATTGCTGACACGCCCCTGACGATTGAGCGCGATCAGCTGCGACCGCGTCAGCCGGTCCGCAAATTCTGCGAGATTATCTTGCCCCGCGTCGATCTTGCCGCCCTCCGATGATCCAGCGTCCAGAACCCACGGTCACTATGGCGCAGAACACCTCAACCCCACAATGATCGTGGCGGCGGCATCAGCATACTGCCCCTTGCCTCGATCGCCGGATCACGATCGCGCGCGAGCAGCAACGGGCCATCAAGATCAACAAAGGCTGCAGCCTGTGCCACCAGAAAGGCAGGTGCCATCGCCAGGCTGGTCCCCACCATACACCCCACCATGATGCCGAATCCGGCAGTACGGGCGGCCTCGGCAGCTTCCAGCGCCGCGGTAAGGCCTCCGGTCTTGTCGAGCTTGATATTGACGAAATCGTACCTTCCCACCAGGGCTGGAATACTCGCAGCATCGCGAAAGGATTCATCGGCACAGACCGGGATCGGGCGGGCAAGCTCCGCCAGATCCGAATCTGCGCCCTGCGGCAGCGGCTGCTCAATCAGCGCAACACCCATCGCCGCAAGCTCCGCGTGGTGCGTGGCATAGGTGTGCGCATCCCATGCTTCATTGGCGTCAACAATCAGGCGGGATTGCGGTGCGCTCGCATGCACGGCGCGCACGCGATCAAGATCATCGACACCGGTCAGCTTGAGCTTGAGAAGCGGGCGTTCCGAATTTTCGGCCGCAGCCTGCGCCATGGAGTCCGGCGTGTCGGCGCTCAACGTATACGCGGTCTGTACCGGGACCGGGACCTTCAGGCCCGCCAGCTCCCAGACCGGTCGACCCGCGCGCTTGGCCTCCATATCCCAGAACGCGCAATCAAGCGCATTGCGTGCAGCCCCCGGGGCCAGCGCGGATTGCAACCCGGCCCGATCCAATCCGCCGGCAATTGCAGGCGCCAGCGCCATGATCTGATCACGGACAGATTCCGGCGTCTCGTCATATCGCGCATTGGGGCCACACTCGCCCTTGCCACAAAATTCGCCATCGCGCAGCGTAGCGGTCACGACCACGGTCTCGGACTTGCTGCCCCGCGAAATCGTGAACACGCGACGTAACGGAAAGGTCTCGATTTCTGCTGAAAGCGAAATCATCGTTCAGATGGCTGCCATCACGTCGACGATGGGCGCGACACCGTTGCGCACGGGATCGACTGCCGGCAGGCCATGTTCATCGGAAAGCCGCTTGAGCAGCTCAGCCCGGACAGCATCGGATTCAAGCCCCGAGGTGTTAACCGCGATGCCGACACAACGCGCATCGGGATTCGTGAGTTGCGCGGCATCGAGATGGCCCGCAATGCAGGTCGCAATATCCGGGAGGGCCTGATGCGGCAGGCCGCGCATATGAGTGCGGGTCGGTTCGTGGCACAGCACCAGCGCATCGGGCTGTGCGCCGTGGACCAACCCCATGGTGACCCCGGCATAGGACGGGTGGAACAGCGAGCCCTGTCCTTCGACGAGATCCCAGTGACCGGGGTCGTTGGCAGGCGCAAGCCACTCGGTGGCCCCGGAAATGAAATCGGAGATCACGGCATCGACCGAGACCCCGCTGCCCGCAATGAATATCCCGGTTTGCCCGGTGGCGCGAAAGTCGCAATCCGCGCCGCGTGCGCTGAGTTCCTGTTCGATGGCAAGCGCGGTGTACATCTTGCCAACCGAACAATCGGTGCCGACGGCCAGCATGCGCTTGCCCGAACGCGGGGCGCCGGTCCCGATCTCGAAACGCTGATCGGAATGGCGAACGTCAAAAATCTTCCGCCCGTGTGCCTCGGCAGCCGTTTTCACCTCGGGTATCTCCGCGATCCGCGCATGCAGGCCGGACGCCACATCCATGCCGGCTTCGATCGCAGCGATGATCGTGGCGATCCAGTTCGGCCCCACGACGCCACCGCGATTGGCGACCCCGATCACCAGCGTGCGGATTCCGGCCGCAGACGCGTCGGCAATCGTCATGTCCGGCAGACCGAGATCAGCGTGGCAGTCGGGCAGACGCAATTGGCCAAGACACCAGTCACGGCGCCAATGGACGATCCCGTGGGCTGTCTTGGCGGCCAGCTGATCGGCCGCATCGCCCAGAAACATGAGGTATGGATTTTCAATCTGCATGGTGACGTTCCCTCATCACAGCCGGTGGTTGCTGCACAGCCTGCCGGGCCGGTATTGTCCGCGCAGCACAGCACGGAGTTCGAAGAGCATGTTTACCACACGTCCCGAAATCCGTGGTACCCACGGAATGGTCGCATCAACCCATTATCTCGCCACCATGGCCGGCTGGCGGATGCTGGAAATCGGCGGCAACGCCTTTGACGCCGCCGTGGCAACAGGTCTCGCGCTGCAGGTGGTCCACCCCTACCAGAACGGCCCCGGGGGCGATCTTCCGATTGTCCTGCACAACGCTGCGACCGGGAAGACCGAAGTCATCTGCGGACAGGGTGTCGCCCCGCAAGCTGCAACCATTGAAGCCTTCCAGGACATGGGTCTGGACATGGTGCCCGGCACCGGCCTGCTTGCACCCTGTGTTCCCGGGGCGTTCGACGCCTGGATGCTGCTGCTGCGCGATTACGGCCGCTTGCCGCTGCGCGAGGTGATCACCCCGGCCATTGGTTATGCCCGCGACGGCTATGCGGTGGTACCGATGATGCAGTCCATCATCGAGGGGGTCGCCGAGTTGTTCTGCACCGCGTGGCCAACCTCTGCGGCACAGTGGCTGCCCAACGGCAATGTCCCAAAGGTCGGCGACATGCATCGCACACCGGTGCTGGCCGACACCTATCAACGCCTGCTCGACGAAGCTGAATCTGCCGGGGGCGACCGCGAAGACACGATCGAGGCTGCGCGCAAGGTTTTCTACGAAGGCTTCATCGCCGAAGAGATCGACAAATTCTGCCGCGAAACCAAATGGCTGGATTCTTCGGGCGAAAAGCATGGCGGGCTTCTGACCGCCGACGACATGGCGAACTGGAACGCCACCATTGAGGCACCGGCTACCTATGACTACGCCGGATACACGGTGTGCAAGCCCGGCGTTTGGAGTCAGGGCCCGGTCTTCCTGCAGCAACTTGCCCTGCTCAAGGGGTTCGATATCGCCGGCATGGACCCGCTGGGCGCCGAGTTTGCCCACACCCAGGTCGAATGTGCCAAGCTCGCACTCGCAGATCGCGAGGCATGGTATGGCGACCCGGTTGTCAATGATGTGCCGCTCGAAACCCTGCTGTCGGATGATTACAACAATACGCGCCGCGCACTTGTCGGCGAAACCGCCTCAACCGAGTTCATTCCGGGCTCACCGGACGGCCGCAATCCTTCGCTCGCCGAATTCGCCATCCTCGATCCCAACGTCAAGGAAGAGCTTGCCCCGGGAGCGGGCGAACCCAACGCAGCGCGGGCCGGAATCGGCGAACCGAACGCGGCCCACAACGCAGACGGCGACACGGTCCACTGCGATGCCGCAGACAGCGAAGGCAACATGGTGGCCTGTATGCCCAGCGGCGGCTGGCTGCAATCCTCCCCGACCATTCCGTCGCTGGGGTTCTGCCTCGGCACACGAGCGCAGATGTTCTGGCTCCAGGAAGGTTTCCCGACGACCCTCAAGCCAGGCATCCGTCCGCGCACAACCCTCAGCCCGACACTGGCCTTGCGCGATGGTGCACCCTATCTGGCCTTCGGGACACCCGGTGGTGACGCGCAGGATCAATGGGCGCTGAGCATGTTTCTGCGGCACATTCATCATGGCTACAACCTGCAGGAAGCCATCGACGCCCCGAACTTCCACACCGATCACCTGCCATCGAGCTTCTATCCGCGCACCTTCCAGCCCGCCGTGGTCAAGGCCGAGAGCCGGTTCCCCGCCGAAACCATCGCCGAGCTACGCCGCCGCGGTCACCTTGTGACCATGGTGGGAGACTGGGCCTCGGGCCGGATGGTGGCGGTCGGTCGCGAACATGACGGCCGCGACTGGATCCTGAAGGGCGCCGCACATCCCCGCTTCCAGGAAGCCTACGCGGTCGGCCGCTAAACGGCCCGGCCCGGCGACGTCTCATGGGCCCCGGCACATCATCCGAGAGCGAAACCCCAAGCGGCCTTCGTCACGGTCCCTACAACCGCATCTGGGCACTGTCCTGGCCCACGATCCTGTCGAACCTGACCGTCCCCATGCTGGGCGCGGTCGATACGGCGGTGATGGGACATTTGCCCGACCCGGCCTATGTCGGCGGTGTGGCGGTCGGCGCCATGATCTTTTCCTTCCTGTACTGGGGCTTCGGCTTCCTGCGCATGGGTACGACGGGATTCGTGGCGCAGGCGCGTGGCCGCAAGGATGGCGATGAAATTCGCGCCATTCTGGCCCGTGCGCTCCTCGTTGGACTGATGGCCGCCGTCGTGCTCATGGTCGCACAGTTGCCCCTGCGACTGGGTGCGATGGGTCTTCTGGAGGCCGCACCGGATGTGGAATCTCTGGCCGGGAGGTATTTCGACACCCGCATCTGGGGGGCACCGGCAACCCTGGCCAACTACGCCGTGCTTGGCTGGCTGCTCGGCATGCAATATGCCCGCGCCGCGCTGGCCATCCAGATCGTCATCAATGGTCTGAATGCCACGCTTGATATCTGGTTCGTCGTGGAACTTGGCTGGGACGTCGAGGGTGTTGCACTGGCAACCGCCATTGCCCAATACACCGGCGCGTTTCTCGGACTGGCACTGATCGGCATCCGGCTGAAAAAAATTCCCGGACTCTGGTCGCGCAACCGGATCCTCGACCTTGCCGAACTGGGCGCGCTGTTCCGGGTCAGCCGTGACATTTTCCTGCGCACGCTGGCAATGATCTTCGCCTGGTCGCTGCTGACCTGGATGGGCGCGCGCCTCGGCACCACCGTTCTGGCCGCAAACGCCCTGTTGATGAACTTCCAGTCTTTCCTGGCCCACGGCCTGGACGGATTCGCCCATGCGACCTCCGCGCTGGTCGGAGAGGCTGTCGGCGCGAAAAACCGCGATGCCCTGCGCAAGACCGTGATTGCCGCCACCGTCATGGCCGCCGGGGTGGCCGTGGGGTATTCGCTGATTTACGGCCTGTTCGGTGCAAACCTGCTGGCTTTGCTGACCGATATCCCGGAATTACGCGATTTCGCGGGCGACTATCTGATCTGGATGACCCTGTCGCCTATCCTGTCGGTCTGGGCCTACCAACTGGATGGCATCTTCATCGGTGCCACCCGGGCAGCCGAGATGCGAAACGCCATGATCGTTTCGGTCGCGATCTACACCGTTTCCATGTTCACTCTTCCCGATTTGCTGGGAAATCACGGCCTTTGGGCTTCAGTCATGCTGTTCATGGTGGTGCGCGCGCTGACACTGGCCGCGTTCTATCCGCGCGTCGCGCGCATGCTGGAAGCTCCATAACAAGCCGCTGATACTACTGCGAATTATTCATTCGACAGGCTTTTTCGCCGGTTGACACGTGATCGGGGCGTGACGCATCTTCTGCCGAATGTCGGTGGGTCGGAGCTCTTGATTCCGCCGACGTTTGATTCGGACCAGAGGGTTGCAGTCTTGCAGGTTGAGAAATTCAGAAAATCGCATGTCATTGTCGCCGGAGCTGTCCTTGTCTTGCTCCCCGCAATTGCCTATCTGATCGGCATCACCCCAGCACCTCAGGATGATACACGGACGGCCACGGTTGAAACCGAAGCCACGCTGACATCCGATGCGGACATACCCCCTGTTCCTCAGGAGATTGCAGAACCCAAAGCGCCCGAACCACGGATCGAGCTGGTTGAAATCGAAAGCGGCGACAATCTGATGGATGTTCTGGTGCGCGCCGGCGCCGAACGATTTGACGCTCATGTGGCCATCCAGTCCCTGCAGGGCGTTTATGATCCACGCCGGGACCTACGAGTGGGAGACGAGTTGCAGGTGACCCTTGGTCCGGTCGGCGAAGCAGGGTCTGGCAGCGGCTACGGGGATTTTGATTCCCTGGACTACGTTCTCTCCGGCCTGAAACTTCCGATTTCCTATGACCGCGAAGTCCTTGTAGACCGCAATGAGGATGGCGGCTTTGTCGCGCGCGAAGTGATTGTGCCTCTGGAAACAGAGACTATTCGCGTGGCAGGCAATATCGATTCCAGTCTGTTCGTGAACGCCACCGAGGCCGGCGTGCCAGTCTCCGTTCTGATCGAAATGGTCCGCATTTTCAGCTTCGACGTGGATTTCCAGCGCGACATCTGGCGCGACGACAAATTCGAGGTGCTGTTCGATGTCCAGCGCAACACGCACGGGGAACCCGTGGGCAATGGTGCCATCCACTACGCCAAGCTCTCCCTGCGCGGCACGGACCTGCCGCTCTACCGCTTTGAAAACTCGCAGGGCGATATCGACTACTTCAATGAAAAAGGCGAAGGCGTTCGCAAGGCCCTCATGAAGACGCCGATTGATGGCGCACGCCTGTCGTCACGCTTCGGCAACCGGAAGCATCCAATTCTCGGCTATACCCGCCTGCATGCCGGTGTGGACTTTGCCGCACCGCGCGGCACACCGATCTATGCGGCCGGTGACGGAACCATCGAACGTGCCGGACCGTTCAGCAGCTTCGGCAACTACGTCAAGATTCGCCACAACGGCACCTACTCGACCGCCTATGCCCATCTCAACGGATTTGCCCGCGGCGTTCGCAAGGGGACACGCGTGCGTCAGGGGCAGGTCATCGGCTATGTGGGAACCACCGGACGGTCCACCGGACCGCATCTGCATTATGAGATTCATCGTGACGGCAAGGCCATCAACCCTCTGGGATTGAAGCTGCCCAGCGGAGAAAAACTCAAAGGCGACCGGCTGGCGGCCTTTCTCGCGCATCGGGACATCATCGACACCAAATTTGACGGACTGGCCAAGCCCGATCTGGTTGCGAAAAACGCGAAGGGTCGCGACTCCGAAGCCGCGCCGCTTACGGAGTAAATTGCCGCCGCGTCGTCTGGGCCAGCGCGAGCAACTCCGCGCGTTCGCTCGTGCCGATCAGGACATATGCCAGTGGCCCGTCCTTCCACCAGAAAGCAGATACCCCGTCATAGGCGGTGAACCTGAAATCGTTCCCGCGCCCGGACTGGTCCTGTTCGATATAGATCGTGATCCGCTCACCAGCTTCGGTCTCGTACATGAACTGCGCGGCCGGTCCCGCAACGCTGGCCGGCAGCAGCCGCCCGCCGACAAGCTGATAGCCCTGTTCTGAAAGATCAGGCGCAACAAGTTCGTTCTGCAACCGCCGGGACAGCCACGCCACGAGGTGCTTCTCCTCTGTGGCATTCACTTCAACGGCATGGCGTTTCTCACCCACATAGAGGCTGTGCGCGCGCACGGCATCCCGTGTGAAGGCCGTCGTGACCGCCTCGTCCGGGGCCAGCGCCTCATTGGCAAACCACCCGCCCACCGCGCCCATCACCACGAGTGTGACCATCGCCGCCATGCGCCAGACCGGGCCGACGCCGGCAGGCTGCGTGGCGCCGATGTTCCGGAGTCGCGCGGGTACAGGACGGTCCAGAAGGCCGTCAAAGGCCTGCTGCACAGTAACGCGCTGCGCCCGCAGATCGGCAACCCGCGCCGCAGCGTCCGGGTTCAAAACCAGCCAGTTCTCGATCTCGGTCCGGCGGGTGGGGTCAAGCCGGTCATCGACCAGTGCCTGAATTTCATCTTCACGTGGTTCGTTCATATCCTTGCTCACGTTGCACTCCGTCCGCGCGTTCGGTCTTCCCCCGACACCTCTTCGCGCACCTTGTCGCGCGCGCGCGACAGTCTCGACATCACCGTTCCGATCGGAACGCCTGTAATTTCAGCCGTCTCTTCGTAGCTAAAACCTTCCATCGTCACCAGCAACAGTGTCTGGCGTTGCGTGTCCGGCAGTCCCTGAATAGCCCGCACAGCCTCTTTCAATTGAATGCTGTGGGTCTGATTGGCAGGCACAGCCATCGCCGGAAAATAATCCTGTATCTCCACCACATCGGGTCGCGATGCCGCCCGTGCCACATCGTTCACGTAAATGTTGTGGAGGACGGTAAAAAGCCAGCCCCGAAGGTTTCCGGGATGACGCCACAAATGCCAGCGGGAGAGCGCGCGCAAGAGGCAATCCTGAACCAGATCATCGGCGCGCTGCTCGTCGTAACGCAACAGAACAAGCGCGTAACGCCGAAGACTGGGGATATACGGTTCGACCAGGTCGAACGAAGTGCGCGCCATTCCATACTCCACGCCAATGACGGCAGCGACGAAATTCGGGGATAATCCGTCGCTGCCGCCGATCGGGGGTTTTCGCCGGCAAGGATGAGCGGCCTGCACGCGGTTTGACAAGGGCTGAGCCAGACAATTCGACATTTGCACCCGTCACCTCCGGCAGAAATCGCCGGATGACCGCGTATTGCGAATGGTCGGCGCTTGCGCACCAGCCATTCGCCCCGCGCGATCATCCGACCGCCTACTTGCCTAGGCCCCTCAAGAACAGGCTGGGACGAGCTTTATTCCCGAATTATTTTTGGGGTCTGCGTTTGTTGCAGCGCAAGGACCAGAAGGGCCTTCATCAAAGCGGTCTGGTCGATGGGCGCGACAACCCCGGGGGCGACGATCCCGGTGTGATCAAGCCCTTCAAGAATGAGCCCGCGCCGACATATTTCAACCGCAGACCGCACAGCCACCAGACCATCATTGGGAACCCCGGCTTCGTGTATCCAGAGCAACGCCGGATAGCTCCATGAAGTCGGCTTCCCGAAGGCCCTCGGATCGGCCACATAGGTCGCCAGACAGACCGGATCGATCTGCGCCATGACCTGCGAAACCTGGGCGTGGTGGGTCGCCAGATAATCCGTCCGGGTCCAGGTTGTCAGATCCTTCAGGGATTCCCCGCGCCCGCCGAGCGCCTGCAGCAGGACATTCGCGACCTCCGGCAGCCCGGCGACATCCATGGCAAGGTCGGCAACCGGCGACCCCTTGAAGGGTGCCTGCATGGCAATCCAGCATCGTACCCGGTCACGATCCGATACGGGTGCCGTCCGCAAATATTCCAGAAGGTCGAGGCCACCCTTGCTGTGGGTGACAAAGCAGACCGGCCCCTGCGCGCGCGCCATGATTTCCGCGGTGCGCGCGGCATTGGCGGAAACCGTATCTTCGGTTTCCACATCGGCAATCTCTGCAACGAGCCCCGCATCATCAAGCCAGTTGTAGATTCCGGCCATGTATCCCAGCGAATTTCCCAGCGCCACCGACGGCACGGCTGAGTCACTCAGCCAGGACGGCACAAAGATCACACGAACACCTTCCAGTTGCGAACGAATGGCGGCAAAGGCCGGGTCAATCAACGCAACGGACAGGTCTCCGTCCTCGGTGTATTTGCCATAAGCGGCGGACAGGTCACCCGCCAGATCAGGCAAACCCGGCGGCGGCAATACAACCTCATGGCGCTGATGGGCTGCCGTGCCGAAGAAGTAACCGAAGCCACCCAGCACGAAGAACAGCGGTATCAAGACAATGGCGCCGCCGACAATCAGCCAGCGGCGCCATCGCCGGGGTGTCCTAGACAACCCTATGCTCCTTCAGGTCAGGCCGCCCGAACATGGACAGCCTCACCATTGATCACGAGACCATCGGCCTCTGTGTTCACGCGTACCACGTCACCATCAGCGATCTCACCTTCGAGAATGCGGGACGCCAACGGGTTCTGCAGATGACGCTGGATGACCCGCTTGAGCGGGCGCGCACCATAGACCGGGTCGTACCCGGCATTGCCCAGCCATTCGGTGGCAGCGGCATCCAGTTCCAGCGTGATCTTCCGATCCTCCAGCAGGTCACGCAGATGACCGAGCTGGATTTCGACGATCTCAGACATCTGTTCCCGCGTCAGGCGATGGAACAGCAGGATCTCGTCAAGCCGGTTGAGGAACTCGGGCCGGAAGGCGCCGCGCACCACATCCATGACCTGCTCGCGAACCTGAGAACTGTCCTCGCCATCGGGCTGGTTGGCCAGATAGTCGCTGCCGAGATTCGACGTCATGATGATCAGCGTATTCTTGAAATCGACCGTTCGGCCCTGACCATCGGTCAGGCGGCCATCATCGAGCACCTGCAACAGGACGTTGAAGACATCGGGATGAGCCTTCTCGATCTCGTCGAACAGGATCACCTGGAACGGACGGCGGCGCACGGCTTCGGTCAGCGCACCACCTTCCTCGTAACCGACATATCCCGGCGGCGCGCCGATCAAACGGGAAACGGCATGCTTTTCCATGTACTCCGACATGTCCATGCGGACCATCGCCTGCTCGTCATCGAACAGGAATTCGGCCAGCGCCTTGGTCAATTCGGTCTTGCCGACACCGGTCGGGCCGAGGAACAGGAACGAACCCATCGGACGGTTCGGGTCCTGGAGCCCGGCACGGGCACGGCGCACAGCGTTGGAAATCGCCCCAATCGCCTCTTCCTGGCCGATAACACGGGCCCCCAGCCCCTGTTCCATCTCCAGCAGCTTCTCGCGCTCACCCTCGAGCATTTTGTCGACCGGGACACCAGTCCAGCGGGAGACCACACCCGCCACATGGGCATCGGTGACTTCTTCCTCCAGCATGTTGCCGTCCGGCGCCTCGTCGGCTTCGGTGATGGCACGTTCGAGCTCCGGGATCAGGCCGTAAGCGAGTTCACCCGCGCGCTGCAGATTGCCCTCGCGCTGGACCTGCTCGAGCTCCTGACGTGCTGCATCCAGCCGCTCCTTGATCTTCTGGGTTCCGGCGAGCTTTTCCTTCTCTGCCTGCCAGACCGACGTCAGATCTGCAGACCGTGACTCGAGCCCGGTGAGTTCCTCTTCCAGCGCGACAAGTCGATCTTTGGAAGCTGAATCACTTTCCTTCTTCAGGGCCTCCCGCTCGATCTTGAGCTGGATGATCCGGCGGTCGAGTTCGTCGATCTCCTCGGGCTTGGAATCGACCTCCATGCGCAGGCGCGCGGAGGCCTCATCGACCAGATCAATGGCCTTGTCAGGCAGAAAACGATCCGTGATGTAGCGGTTGGACAGGGTTGCCGCAGACACGAGCGCAGAATCGGTGATGCGCACCCCGTGATGAAGTTCGTATTTCTCCTTCAGGCCACGCAGGATCGAGATCGTATCGGCTACGGTCGGTTCCGAAACGAAGACCGGCTGGAACCGCCGCGCCAACGCGGCATCCTTTTCCACATGCTTGCGATACTCGTCGAGCGTGGTTGCACCCACACAGTGCAGTTCACCACGCGCCAGGGCGGGCTTGAGCATGTTGGACGCGTCCATGGAGCCTTCGGCTGCTCCTGCACCGACAATCGTGTGCATTTCATCGATGAACAGAACAATGTCACCGGCAGCCGCACTGACTTCCTCGAGCACGGATTTCAGGCGTTCCTCGAACTCGCCCCGGAACTTCGCACCAGCGATCAGCGCGCCCATATCGAGGGACAGCAGGCGCTTGTTGCGCAGGCTTTCGGGCACGTCACCGTTGATGATGCGCAGCGCGAGACCTTCGACGATGGCCGTCTTGCCAACGCCGGGTTCACCGATCAGCACCGGGTTGTTCTTTGTGCGGCGGGAGAGAACCTGGATGGTCCGCCGAATTTCTTCGTCACGGCCGATCACAGGGTCGAGCTTGCCTTCCGCGGCAGCCTCGGTCAGGTCGCGGGTATATTTTTTCAGGGCTTCATAGGCGTTCTCCGCCGTTGCGGAATCTGCCGTACGTCCCTTGCGGATCGCATTGATCGCCTCGTTCAGCCCCTGCGGGGTGACCTTTGCATCGGCCAGAATTTTCGCGGCATCCGTACCCGAAGCCATGGCAAGGGCCAGAAGCATACGTTCCACGGTCACGAAGCTGTCGCCGGCCTTTTTTGCGATATCCTGTGCCGAGGTGAGAAGACGCCCGGTCTCTGGTGCCAGGTGGAGACCAGAGGCCCCGCTACCCTCGACACGGGGCTGCTTGCCCAAGGCAAGGTCCACGGCCTGCTCGGCCTGACGCGCGTCACCACCTGCGGCACGAATCAGGTTCGCGCACAGACCTTCCTCATCATCAAGCAGAGCTTTCAGCAAATGCTCGGGGACAAGTCGCTGGTGGGATTCGCGTTGGGCGATATCCTGTGCCACCTGCACAAAACCGCGTGCCCGCTCGGTAAATTTCTCGAAGTCCATCTGTCTCTCCCTCAAAAACCCCCTCGCAAGAGGCAGGCTGTCATGGCGGACCCGCGTTCGGCATCCGCCCCTAAAGAGTGCGATATTTTCCTGCCCTGATTTCCAAACCGCTGTTTGCGGGGCAAAACCATCATTGGCGCAGGCGAATCGTCACTCTCCAGATATGGTGTGGCCAATTCGCAACACAATACATCGGGTCGGTTTTTCATACCGGCCATGAGCGGACCGCATGACCATGAATGTGACCGGTATTTATCGCTATCCGGTTAAGGGGCTCTCCGGCGAGAGCCTGCCGGAAGCCGATCTCCAGCCCGGCCAGACCATCCGCGGGGACCGGATGTTCGCGCTGGGCCGCCCGGGACTGGTGTTCGATGTGAAGCACCCGACCTGGATGCCCAAGACCAACTTCCTTGCACTGGTTCGCGATGCACGGCTTGCTGAACTCGACACCTGCTATGACGATGCAACGGGACTGCTATCGGTGCACAAAGACGGCGAAGAGATGCTTTCTGCCGATCTTTCCCGCACGGATGGCAGGCGGGAACTGGAAGAATTTCTGGCGCATTTTCTCGCGGAGGAAATCAGTGGCCATCCCACCCTTTTACGTGCAGAGGGCCACAGCTTTTCCGATCTGGACGCAAAGGTCCTCTCGCTGATCAATCTCGAAAGCGTTCAGGCGCTCGCCGCCCATACCCGTACCGCAACCCACCCGCTGCGGTTTCGTGGAAATATCTATTTTGACGGGGTGCCGCCCTGGAGCGAATTCGATTGGATCGACCGTGAGATCACGATCGGAAATGTCTGCCTGAAGGTGGTCAAGCGCACCCGGCGTTGTGCAGCCACAAACGTCAACCCCGAGACAGCCCTGCGTGACATGAACATTCCCGCAAGCCTGCAGCGCCATTGGGGTCATGCCGACCTTGGTGTCTACGCACGGGTCATGGGCACCGGAACAATCCGCGCCGGCGATCAACTTCAGCTGAAAGACTAGTCGAACTCAGGCCGGGGAAGCTTCTGCTTCCTCACTGCTCTCGCTATCGGCAGACGCTTCTTCCACACGCGGTTTTCGCGCGCGGCGTTTGCGTGGTGCCGGCTTGGCAGCATGCTCATCCGCACCGTCAGAATCAGAGTCCCGACGATCATCCGATCCCGAATCATCGTCCAACGAATCGTTCCGCGATGACGCGGCCCTCTCCTGTCCGGAGTCGCCATCGGAATCGTCACTGTTCCCGTCAGACGAATCATCCTGTGACCCGTCCTGTGACCCGTCGGCGTTGTTACGCTGTTCGGGCTTGGGACCGCTGGCGATCATCAAACGGTAATAGTGCTCGGCATGCTGAAGGAAATTCTCCGCGCCCACGCGATCACCGCTCGACGCCGCATCACGGGCGAGTTGCTGGTATTTCTCGTAGATCTGCGAAGCATTCCCACGCACACGTGCGCCAGGACCATTGCTGTCGAAGGTCTGATTTCGGGAATTGCCGGGCTTACGCCCGCCGCGGCCCCGGGACCGCCTGTTGTTCGCATTGTTTGGTCGCATTGCTTCCGTCTATCAGAGTTACTGATTACGGTTATCGCCCATCCGATCACGTGCAGTCCGACTGGGACCATACGCTTTCCGAAGACTTCGGCCCGAAAGGGTCGATGGCTTCAAAATTCGGATCCGGGAGTTCAGAGTTTTCGCAGAAAGCTTAAGGGATTGAGATCGCCACAAGCGGCGTGCGCTAAATCTGACTTGATCACCCTATGCGGCGCGCTTTTGTTTTCCAAGCACTTTTTTCGTGGCGTCATGCTTTTGTTGGCCGATCAAAAACCAGAACACGCAGAATATTGGACAAATCCTGACGCGCGGCACGCAGGTTCAATCCCGCACCCGATGCGAGGGCCGTGATCGCGTCCGCCTGACCCTCGCCAATCTCGAATGCGAGCAGGCCATTGGCAGCCAGCACGTTGGCCATATGGGTCAGGATTTCACGATAGGCATCGAGACCATCTGCTCCACCATCAAGCGCGAGATGCGGCTCGTAATCGACCACATCACGATCCAGCGCGGCGAGGGCACCCGATTCGATATAGGGCGGGTTCGAGATGACCACATCAAAATTCGCATCGAGCTGCGTGTCCCATTGGCCGAGCATCCAGTCCACCCGCGCATCCAGTCCCAGCTTCTGCCCGTTCCGCGCGGCCACCTGCAGGGCCGCCGGAGAAACATCAATCCCGACACCGGTTGCCGAACCGTATTCCGACAGCAAGGTGAGGAGCAGACAACCGGTTCCGGTGCCGAGGTCCAGAATTCGAATTGGTGCGGTACGATCAGGCAATTGTTCGAGAACGGCCTCGATCAGGGTCTCGCTGTCCGGGCGGGGCGTGAGGACATCCCGGGTCACATCGAAGGACAGGGACCAGAACTCGCGTCGGCCGACGATCTGGGAGACCGGCTGGCGCTGCTCCCGGCGTGCGAGGAGGCCTTCAAAACGATCAAGATCAGCCGCCGCGATCAAGGCCTCCGGATTTGCGTGCAGCCAGACCTGCGGCCGCGCCAGCGCGAATTCCAGCAGAACCCGCGCATCCACACTGGCCGTCTCGATCTCGGCTTCCGCCAGACGTGTACGAGCCGCGTCGAGCACGTCACGAACCCGGCGCCCGGCTTGGCCCGCAGGCTCAGGCATCCGTTGTCTCATCCTCGGACAGGCGCGCAGCCTGATCCTCGGTAACCAGCGCATCAACCAGTTCGTCGAGGGCTTCGCCATCGAGAATTTTCTCGAGCTTGTGCATGGTCAGGTTGATGCGGTGATCTGTCACCCGGCCCTGCGGGAAATTGTAGGTCCGGATGCGTTCAGAGCGGTCACCCGAACCCACCTGGCTTTTGCGGGCCTGGGCACGTTCGGCATCGATCAACTGCCGCTCATGCTCGTACAGCCGTGCACGAAGCACACGCATCGCCTTGGCCCGATTCTTATGCTGGGACTTTTCGTCCTGCTGGGTCACGACAATCCCGGTCGGAATATGGGTGATCCGGATCGCACTGTCGGTTGTGTTGACCGACTGACCACCTGGTCCTGAGGCACGGTAGGTATCAACACGCAGATCCGCATCCTCGATATGCACGTCAACTTCCTCAGCCTCGGGCAGCACGGCCACCGTGGCCGCAGAGGTATGAATGCGGCCACTGCTTTCGGTATCCGGGACGCGCTGAACCCGGTGCACGCCGGATTCGTATTTCAGCCGCGCAAAGACGTCACTCCCCGAAATGCTCGAGATAATTTCCTTGTAGCCGCCGATACCGGTGTCGCTCGAGGCCATGATCTCGACCTTCCAGCCGCGGTTTTCGGCATAACGCTGATACATGCGGAACAGATCCGCAGCGAACAAGGCCGCCTCGTCCCCGCCGGTTCCAGCGCGGATTTCCAGGATCGCGTTCTTGGTATCCGCCTCATCCCTGGGCAACAGCATGAGCTTCAGTTTCTGTTCGACATCGGGCTCGCGTTCGCGCAGCTCCTCAATCTCCAGCGTGGCAAGTTCGCGCATCTCCGAATCGGTTTCGTGATCCTCAAGGATTTCCTTCAGGCCAGAGATATCCTCCCGCACCCCGCGCAACTCGCGAATGGTTTCCACCACACCATTGAGCTCGGAATACTCCTTCGAGAGCTTTACGAATTCCTGCGGGTCGCTGCCGTCGGATTTCGCGAGCATGTCGGAGAGCTGCTCATGACGGGCAACCACCCGGTCGAGCTTATCATCAAGACTCATACTTCTAACTCCCTTGTCCCGAACCGGATGGCGGCGTGCCATCATCGGAGCGGTCGGTTTCATCAAGTGCAAAAAGTTGGCGTGCCGCCTCGGCAATCGCGTTGTGGTCGCCGGAATTTCGTGCTGCAGCGCGTAGCACTTCGGAGGGATGGTGCAGCAAACGGTTGATCAGACGACGCGTGGCTTCGGCTGCATCCGCATCGCCATGTTCGGCCAGCACCTCGTCGCGCATCTGCTCGAAATGGTTTCGGATGTCGGACACTTCGGATTCCACATCCCGTTCGGCAACACCGTCCATGAAGGCATCGGCGTGCCGATCCACGATTTCCCAGGCATCCTGTGCGGCCGCGTCACGTGCGGCCTGATTGGACCGGGCAATGACTTCGAGATCATCAAGATCATAGAGAAAAACATCCTCAAGTTCCGTGATCTCGCGCGCGGCATCCGCTGGAACAGCCACATCGAGAATGAACACCGGTTTGCGTCGACGCGTCCGAACGGCCTGCCGCATCATCGCCGTGGTGACAATTTCCTGCCCGGTCCCCGCAGCCCCGATCACGAGATCAGCGCGTTCCAATGCAACGGGCAATTCGTCATAGGTTGTGGCATGCGCCTCATGGGCACGCGCGGCCGAGGCGGCCCGCTCCGCGCTCGGCCCCGCCACCACGACGTGGCGCAAGCCATGCTGGCGGAAATGATCCAGCATCAGCCCGCCCATTTCACCCGGCCCCAGCAGCAGCGCCGAAACATCATCAAGGTCACCGAACAGGTTCCGGATCGAATGCAGGGCCGCATTGGCAAGCGAGAGCGGACCTTCGGCAACAGCCGTGTTGGTCCGGACATCCTTGGCCGTCGAGAACGCCTTCTGGAGCAGATTGTCGAGTTCCGCGCCAAGCGTTCCGACCGAGCGGGCGCGCGCATGAATATCCTTGAGCTGGCCGAGTATCTCGGCCTCGCCCACAATGGCGCTTTCCAGGCTTGATGCGATGGCGAATACATGCCGGACGGTATCGCGGCCTTGCAGCACATAGACCGCGCGGGGTTCGAAGGATTCTCCGCCGAGCCGCATTTCCAGCAAAGCCCGCGCCGTGCGCACAGCCGCGTCAGGGTCGGCCGCGTATCCCAGAAACTCGACACGATCGCATGTGGAAACAATGATCGCCTGGTCAAAGCCGCCATTCCGCAAGGCAGACAGGACAGCAGGCTCATCGGCAAGGGCGACGAACAGGCGGTCACGCAATGACGTGCTGGTGGTCTTGTGGCTGGCGCCTACGACGACGAAGTCGGCCGGCGCCATCCGCGTATCGGGATGGGGGGCCATATCGCCTCGTCGCTAACGGTGTGCTGCCAAGTGGTCCTTGAGATCGGTGATCGCCACATCGACCTGTTCGCCACTATCGAGATCGCGCACAGTCGCAGCACCCCGGGCCAGCTCGTCATCACCGATCAGGACTGCGGCGGCGGCATGGATACGATCCGCACGCTTGAGGCCGCGCTTCAATCCACCCTTGTAGATCAATTCCACGGTCAAACCGGCGTGACGCAGTTCGCTCGACAGGCGCAGGGCTTCACGTTCCCCGGCATCACCCAGCCCGATCAGCGTGATCGCGCGTGGCAGGGCGGGCGGTTCACCCGTCATCATCGCGAGGCGTTCGATCCCCGCGGCCCAGCCCACACCCGCGGTTTTCGGCCCCCCCATGGTTTCGATCAGCCCGTCATAACGCCCGCCGGCAAGCACGGTTCCCTGCGCACCCAGCGCCTCGGTCGTGAATTCGAAGGCGGTGTGGCTGTAATAGTCGAGGCCGCGCACAATATGCGGGTTGCGCGTGTAGGCCACGCCTACGGTATCCAGCCCATCCTGTACGGCCGCAAAAAAGGCTGCGGCCTCCTCGGTCATGTAATCATCAAAGTCCGGTGCATCGGCGATCAGAGCACGATCTCCGGCATCCTTGGAATCCAGAATGCGCAGGGGGTTGCGCACAAGACGATCCCGGCTGTCATCGGACAGCTTGTCCGACAGGTCGGAAAAATATTCGACCAGCGCCGCACGATACCGCTCCTTGCTCGGTGCATCGCCCAGCGTGTTCAGTTCAAGCGTCGTTTCGGACAGAACGCCAAGCGCATCGAGGATATCGGCAGCCATCGCGATGACTTCGACATCCGCTGAGGGTTCGGCAACCCCGATCAACTCGACCCCGAACTGGTGAAACTGCCGCTGGCGTCCCTTCTGGGGTCGCTCATGCCGGAACATCGGGCCGTGATAGAAACACTTCAGGGGCAACTCGTTCTGCAGGCCACCAGAAATGAAAGCCCGCGCCACCCCAGCCGTACCTTCAGGACGCAGGGTCAGACTGTCACCGCCCTTGTCCTCAAAGGTGTACATTTCCTTGGTCACGATGTCCGAAGTGTCGCCCAGCGTCCGCTTGAAGACTTCGGTGAACTCGAAAATCGGTGTGGCCATCGGGCCAAAGCCATATCGCTCCGCCACCTCGCGCGCCGTCCCGGCAATCGCCAGATGTGCGCGCGCATCATCGCCAATAAGGTCGTGGGTACCGCGAACTGGTTGAAGCTTGGCCACAATAAACTTTCGGTTCTGACTTGGTTATTCTGCTGCCGAGGACAGGCTGGCGTCTTCGGAGTCCTTCGCGGCTTCGATCTCGGCCGCCTTCTCCTCGACCAGTCCGACAAGGTGATCAACGATTCCCTTGTCCTTCAGGCGATGATGGGGCTGACCCGCCAGATAGACCTGGTGGGTGCCGCGTCCGCCGCCGGTAAAGCCGATATCCGTCATGGTGGCCTCTCCCGGCCCGTTCACCACGCAGCCGATCACCGAGACGGTCATCGGCGTGGTGATATGCGCGAGGCGTTCCTCGAGCACCTTGACGGTTTCGATCACGTCGAACTGCTGGCGCGCACAGGACGGGCAGGAAATCACGTTCACCCCGCGATGGCGCAGGCCGAGGGATTTCAGGATATCGAAACCGACCTTGATCTCCTCGACAGGGTCGGCCGAAAGGGAGACCCGGATCGTGTCGCCAATCCCCGACCAGAGCAGCATGCCCAGCCCGATAGAGGATTTGACCGTACCGCTGCGCAATCCGCCGGCTTCGGTGATGCCGATATGCAAGGGATAGTCACAGGCTTCGGCCAGCCCCTGATAGGAGGCCACCGCCAGAAAGACATCGGATGCCTTGACCGAAATCTTGAACTCGAAAAAGTCCTCATCTTCGAGCAAACGCACCGAATTGAGCGCGCTTTCAATCAGCGCCTCCGGGCAGGGCTCGCCGTATTTCTCGAGCAGGTCCTTCTCGAGGCTACCGCCATTGACGCCGATCCGCATGGAACAATTGTTGTCCTTGGCCGCCTTGACGACCTCACGAACCCGATCGCGCGACCCGATATTGCCGGGATTGAGGCGCAGGCAGGCCGCACCGGCCGCCGCAGCCTCAATGGCGCGCTGATAGTGAAAATGGATATCGGCCACGATCGGCACGGTCACTTCGGGAATGATCTCGCGCAGCGCTTTGGTGCTCGCTTCATCCGGGCAGGACACCCGCACGATATCGGCACCGGCGACCTCCAGCGCCCGGATCTGGGCGATCGTCCCCGCCACATCCGTGGTGCGGGTATTGGTCATCGACTGGACGGTGATCGGCGCACCACCACCAACCGGCACATCACCAACCATGATCTGGCGGCTCTGACGGCGTTCAATGTCGCGATAGGGACGCACACTCATGAGATGTTCGAGTCCTTGAATTCAGTCGGCGGAGAAGACCGTAACATGCGCGCGGCCTCCCCGGATTTCAACCGGAACCGACCGGTTGCAGGCGCAATATCCTACTCGATCACCGCTGTGCCGGATTTCAGCAATTCGGGATCAAGCCGGACATCACGGCGAATATCGCCGCGCCCGCCGATCACGGGAACGGATTCGCCATCAACGAGGATATCAAGCCCTCCGGCATTGTTGGTCTGCAAACTCAAACCCGGACGATCGGGGACCAGATAACGGTCACCGGGACGCAACATCTGCGTGAGCAGCGCGTTCTGCTGGCTGTCCATGACCTGTACCCAGGTATCGGTCTCGCGCGCGCTTACGACAATGCGCGCATCACGATTGACGGTTCCATAGGTTCGCCCTTCGGAAGCGGCAGTCACAACAGCCGGCGCACCGGGAATCGATGGCGGCGCAGCCGTCGGGTCAACTGATGGCGCAACCTCCGCTCCTGCGGGAAGGGCAACCCCAACATTCAGATCGGAATTGGGGGTTGGCGGCGTGGCCGTAGCAGGCACGGGCGCGGACGCCGTTTGCACGGCAGCAGCATCCGGCGTGGGCGCTTCGTCCGGAGACACGACCGGAGCAACGACCGGTTCGGCGTTCTCGAGAGAATCGCTCGATACAGCCGTCACAGCCTCAGGCGAGGTCTCTGGCGAGGTCTCAGTGGGTGTGGCGGCAGATGGCTGAACATCTGCGGGCGCCTCGGCAGCCTGATCGGCTACCTGACCGGAAGTCGGCGAAACCACGGAAATGTCCACCACAGGGCCATCTTCCTGGGCCGCGACCACTGCCGTGACCAACGGCGCGACGGTGGAATCAGCCGCCGCAACAGGCACGGCATCATCCGATTGCAGCGCAGGTGCGTCGGCATCCGGGCTGTCGTCCGAGGGCTCCACGGTCGCAGAGGCCGCATCCGCAGGCACATTCACCAGAGCGTTGTCCGTGACGGCGTCAATGGGGGTATTCGATGCCCCGGTGAGTACCTCGGGCGGCGGCGGGACGCGCGCGATTTCAATCGCGTCCTGGTTCTGCCACCAGTACCAGCCACCCAGACCGGCCGCGGCCAACACAAGACACAGGGTGACAACCACCCCGCCGGGAAAACGCCCCTCGGGCACCGGGGTCGGGAAATCAAGATCCTGCCTTGCCGCGATTCCGCTGGCCTCTTCCTTGAAGCGCGCCACGAGCGGCGGCACATCAAGCCGCAAATAAGTGGCGTAGGAACGGATGAAGCCAACCGCATAGGTCGCCCCCGGCAACTCATCGAACCGGCCGTTTTCAATGGCTTCGAGATAGACCGGGCGAATGCGCAGCGTCTGTGCCACATCGGCGATGCTGCGACCGGTATTCTCGCGCGCCTCACGCAGAAACGCCCCGACGTGATCCACACCCTCGACCGAGTGGATCTCGTTGGATGCACCATCCTGATTCAAAACACGAAGAGATTGCGGATTCAAACGTACCATCAAGTTCCCAGTCCGCCGGTCACCGAACACGCCATCAGGCGAAGATCCAGTTTCCACGCGGCGTCAGACGTTGTCGCGATCAACACAAATACGCCTTAAGTAACGAAAATAAAACGCAATTCACGCCGACCCATCGCGTTCCTATCAAAACCGACTCGGTGCCGCAATCTTTTAGACTTCGACCCCGTGGTCACGGGCATAGGCGTGAAGGTGCCTGCGTATGCTCGGCACGCTCGAATGCAAAAGTCGGGACTGGTAAGCCGCGAATTCACCCAGCGAAAGCGAACGGACCATTGCCTTGACGGGGCCTATGCCCGCCGCAGACATCGAAAGCCGCTCATAGCCAAGTCCCAGCAGCGCCATCGCAGCAACCGGATCACCGGCCATTTCCCCGCAAACCGTAAGGTGCGTCCCATTTGCCCGGCATTCATCGGCAACCCGTTTGAGAAAATTGAGCACTGCCGGCGCCAACACGTCATAGCGGCCTTCCATGCGCGGGTTTCCGCGATCAGCTGCAAACAGAAACTGCACAAGATCGTTGCTGCCCACCGAAAGAAAATCGACCCGGGGCAGCAGGTTCTCGAACTGCATGGCCAGCGCGGGAACTTCCAGCATCACGCCAATCCGCAAATTCGTGGGCACCGTCTGTCCCGCCCGGGATGCCCGCGCGAGCTCCATATCGAGCAGGCGGCGCATGGCCTCCAGCTCCGAGACCTGCGCAATCATCGGAAACATCACGGAGAGTTCACGCCCCCCGCATGCCGCAATCAGCGCACGCAGCTGGTGACGCAGCATGATGGGCCGGTCGAGCGCAATCCGGGTTGCCCGCCAGCCCATCGCCGGGTTCTCTTCTGTGCCGCTCTGCAGATAGGGAAGTGCCTTGTCACCGCCGATATCAAGCGTACGGAACACCACGGGCTTTCCGTCGACTTCGTCGAAAACCCGGGTATAGAACGCAGTCTGGGTTGCGACATCGGGATAGGTCGCGCGCACCATGAAGGGGATTTCGGTCCGGTAGAGGCCGATGCCTTCGGCCCCGGTTTCCTTCAGGTGGTTGGTATCGGCCAGCAATCCGGCATTGAGCAGCAACGACACTTTCGTCCCGTCCCGGGTGAGAGCGGGCGTGTCGCGCAAGCTGCGATAGGCCTCCAGACGAACACCGCGGGCAGCAAGCGCCATCTCGAAATTCGCCGTCACCTCATCGCCGGGCCGCAGATAGACCACGCCGTTCTCGGCATCGACGAGCACATCGTCCCCGGTTTCAATGCGCGACAAGAGACCGGTCAGGCGGCCGATCAGCGGAATGCCAAGGGCGCGCGCCACGATGGTGGCATGTGCATTGGCCGAGCCTTCTTCCAGGATCACGGCCTTCAGGACGCCGGGTTCATAGTTGAGGAGTTCCGCCGGCCCCAGCGAACGGGCCACCAGGATCGTGTTTTCCGGCAACTGGATGCTGTCATCACCGCCCGCATCGACGAGCTGGCGCAACAGCCGGTTTGTCAGCTCCTCAAAATCGAGCAGACGTTCACGAAGCAAGGCGCTGTTCGATTGCACCATGCGCTTCTGGGATTCGTCCTGAACCCGCTGCACGGCGGCCTCTGCCGAAAACCCCAGTGAGATCGCCTCGTTGATTCGCCGCATCCAGCCGCGGTCATCTGCGAACATGCGGAACGTCTCGAGCACGTCGCGATGTTCGCCGGCTGCCGAGACATCGGGCCGCTCCAACGCCGCGTCGAGTTGAATATGCAGGGCTTCAAGCGCCACCCGGAAACGCTCCTCCTCACGTCCGGCATTGTCGCTCAGCATCCGCTCGATGGTGACGCGCTGGCGATGCACAAGCGCAGTCCCCATGGTCAGACCGGGGCTGAGCGGCACACCCTCCAGCCGTCCCGGCAGGGCTGCGCTTTCACTGTCATAACGGGCTTCATCGAGACCGAGAATCTCACCGCCGGCAACCATCTCGGCGAGGACCATCGCTGTGGTTTCGAGGGTTTCGACCTCCTCATCATCGTAGTTGCGCTGGGTCTGGTTCTGGATCACCAGCACGCCGAGCACACGCCCGCCACGCAGGATCGGCACCCCCATCAGCGAGGAATAGCGTTCTTCCCCCGTCTCCGGGCGATAGGCAAACAAGGGGTGGCTTTGCGCGTCGGCCAGGGCCACGGGCATGGCCTGGGCGGCGACCAGACCGACAAGCCCCTCACCCACCATCAGCCGCGTGCTGTGGACCGCATCAGCGCGAAGCCCTTCGGTCGCGAAAAGTTCGAGCACGTCGCCGGCGCGGCGCACATAGATCGAGCAAACCTCAGCGACAAGTTCGCGGGCAATAAGCACCGCGATCTGATCGAGGCGCTCCTGGGCGGCGCCCTGACCCGCCATGATGTCACGCAACTGGCGCAACAACCGGCGCGAACCGATCCAGGCCGGATTCTTGGGACCTGCGGGATTCATCGTGACCTGCCCACCGCGCGACCCATCGGAGCGCGGCTTCGACCGGGCTCGGAATGGGCGAAGCGGATCATGCGGTCTCCTCTCAGGCGGCGTCCAGGCCGTATGCGGTGTGGAGCGCACGCAGCGCGAGTTCGGTGAACTCCTCGGCGATCAGGACACTGATCTTGATCTCGGAGGTCGAGATGACCTGAATGTTGATCCCGCGCTCAGCCAGCGCAGAGAACATCCGCTGCGCCACACCGGCATGGCTGCGCATCCCCACGCCCACCACGGAAACCTTCACGACATTGGCGTCGGACACGAGGCTCGTGTAGCCAAGCTCCTCCTTCCGGTCGGTCAGGATCTTGATGGCGCGTTCCAGATCCCCGCGGGTGACCGTGAAGGTCATATCCGTGTTCTTGCCGTCCTCGGACACGTTCTGAACGATCATGTCCACATTCACACTGGCATCGGCGAGCGGTCCGAAGATCGCGGCAGCCACGCCCGGCCGGTCGGCAACCCGCATCAGGGTGATCTTGGCTTCATCGCGGCTATAGGTAACGCCGCTGACAATTTCATGTTCCACGATATCTTCCTCGTCCACCACAAGCGTCCCGGGCAATTCGCTGCCGATGGCTTCATCAAATGATGAGAGCACCTGCACCGGCACCCCGTGATTCATGGCTAGTTCGACCGAACGGGTCTGAAGAACCTTTGCGCCGAGGGATGCCATTTCCAGCATCTCCTCATAGGTAATCTTATCGAGCTTGCGCGCGCGGGTCACGATCCGCGGATCGGAGGTATAGACCCCGTCGACATCGGTGTAGATGTCGCAGCGGTCCGCGCGCAGGGCAGCTGCCAGCGCCACCGCCGTGGTATCCGAGCCGCCCCGGCCAAGTGTCGTGATCCGGTTGTCGGGACCAATCCCCTGAAACCCGGCCAGCACACAGACCTGCCCGTCCTCGAACCGGCGTTCCATTTCGGCGATCTCGATGTCCTCGATCCGGGCCCGGGCATGGGCATCCGACGTGCGGATCGGCACCTGCCACCCCAGCCAAGAGCGCGCGGGAATGCCCTGCTCCTGCAGACAGATCGCCAGAAGACCGGCTGTCACCTGTTCGCCCGTGGACACGACCACGTCATATTCGCGGGCATCATGCATGGAATGGGCGGCACGGGTGAGCGCCACGAGATCATTGGTCACCCCGGCCATGGCGGAAACCACAACCGCGATCTGGTGACCGGATTCGTGCTCGCGCTTGATCCGCGCGGCAACGGCGCGAATACGGTCCAGATCAGCGACGGACGTGCCGCCAAATTTCGCAACGATGCGACTCATGGTCTCTTCCATTGCGCTGGTGGTCCTGTACGCTCATATAGAAGCGCAAGGCGTCTCCAGCACATGATTCCGGCCAACCGGCCTGATGGCTGTGCAATGCGGCGTATCCATACTCAGCCCGAACCCGCCTTGCAAGCGCGCGCAGGTTTGACGAATGAACACAAGTGACGAAATCCGCCCCGGGAACTCCCGCGATTCAGCCGAACTGGAGAAATTCCAGCGCATGGCGACGGAATGGTGGGATCCGCACGGCAAATTCAAGCCCCTGCACAATTTCAACCCGGTCCGTCTGGCCTATATTCGGGACCAGGCCTGCGCGCATTTCGGACGCGACACCGCCAGTATCCGACCGCTTGACGGCTTGCGGCTGCTCGATGTGGGCTGCGGCGGCGGATTGCTGTGCGAACCGATGGCCCGGCTTGGGGCCATTGTCACGGGCATCGACGCGCTCGACCAGAACATCGAGATCGCGCGCTTGCATGCCGAAGAGGTCGGCCTGGATATCGACTACCGCGCCACAACCGCCGAAGATCTGCGCGCCGGTGGCGAGAGCTTCGACATCGTCCTCAACATGGAAGTCGTCGAGCATGTTGCCAACCCCGCTGCCTTTCTGGGGGATTGCGGCCGGCTTGTGGCCCCGGGCGGTCTGGTCTTCGCAGCCACCCTCAACCGTACGGCCAAGGCCTTCGCTCTGGCCATCGTCGGCGGCGAATACGTGATGCGCTGGCTGCCGCGCGGCACCCACAACTGGCGCAAATTCGTGAAACCCTCCGAACTGGTCGACGGTCTGGCCGGCGGCGACATCGAGATGCTCGAACTGACCGGCGTCGTCTTCAACCCGCTGACCGGGAAATGGTCCCAGAACCCGCGCGATCTGAACGTCAATTACATGGGTGTGGGCCGCAAGGCAGCCTGATCGGGACTGTTTCTGGCATTCACGTCCCGACGCCTGCGGCACCCGTCATTGCGAGGCGCGAAGCAACGAAGCAATCCAGACATCTGCTGGATCGCCGCGCCCCTGACGGGGCTCGCGATGACGGTTTGAACGGCATTACGCCCGCACGTATTGCGGCCATGACGGTTTGGGATTGGCGAATCTAGCTGTCTGTGCGCTTGGGCCAGGGCAGGCGACCGACCGGGACGCCTTCCTCGGCGAGGTCCTTGGCTTCTTCCTCGGACGCGTTGCCGTAGATCGGGCGTTCCTCGGATTCTCCGTAATAGATCTTCCGCGCTTCGTCAGGAAACTCGTTGCCGACATCATCGAAATTGGTTTCAACATAATCGCGGACTTCACCGAGCATGGTGCGAAGCTTCTTGGCCTGCTCGGCCTTCTCGATCCGCGTGTTGCGCACCTCGCCCTTGGTGCCGAGGGATGGTGCCATGACGGATTTCTCGACATGGGCATCGCCACAGACCGGACATTCGATCAGGTTCTTCTTGGCCTGCTTGTCAAAATCCGCCGAGTTCTGGAACCAGCCCTCGAACTCGTGGTCTTCTGCACAGATCAGATTAAAACTAATCATTTGATTTCAATCCAGATGACAGCCCCGCCTGCAATAGCAGCGCGCCTCAAGAAATGGTGCTATTTCAGACATAATACAAGCGGGAAAACATTGCCGACATGTCACCAGACCAGCACAACCAGTCCCCGCCCTCCCCATGGGTTGTCAGGTTTTCAGCCCTCGTCTCCGCACCGGTGCTCGATCTGGCCTGCGGGGCAGGACGCCATGTCGGGTTCCTGACCGGGCGCGGCGTGGCTGTCACGGCCGTCGATCGCGATCTGTCACGGCTGGGCAACTTGCGGGACCACGCCCGGGTGACCGCCATCGCGGCCGATCTTGAATCCGGCACAGCCCCCTGGCGTCCCGAACCGGGCGCCTATGGCGGCGTGATCGTCACCAATTATCTGTATCGCCCGCTGCTGCCCGCGCTGGTCGCCGCGCTGAAACCGGGCGGCGTGCTGATCTATGAAACCTTTGCCCAGGGCAACGAAGCTTTGGGGAAACCATCGAACCCCGACTTCCTGCTACATCCCGGCGAGTTGCTGGATGCTGTGCAGGGCCGGCTGACCGTGGTCGCCTATGAACACGGCACGGTCACGCAGCAGCGCCCCGCCGTGATCCAGAGGATCTGCGCGGTTCAGGCAAGCCCGAGCTTGGCGTCGAGTTTGCCGCTGGAGTCCAGCGCATAAAGGTCATCGCAGCCGCCGATATGTTCACCATCGATGAATATCTGCGGCACCGTATGGCTGCCATTGGCGCGCTTGAGCATTTCCTGCTTCTTGGAGGAATCGAAGCTGACATCGGTCTCTTCGAACTCGACGCCCTTCTCCTTGAGCAAGCGCTTTGCGGCGGAACAGAAGCCGCACAACATTCCGGTATAGATTTCGACCTTGGCCATTTTCACTCTCCGTGGATCGGTTGCCCGATATCATGTCCCGATATCTAGGCAACCCGACCCGGTTTGGCCAGAGGCCTGCACATATCGGGCTTCACAAGACCGTCATGCGTTGCGGCAAACCAACCTCTATTGCGGCCGGTCGACGCGGGCCAGCACCAGCGCATCAACGCCCCCCGCGCCCGCTTTCAGCAAGGCCCGTGTGCAGGCATCCAGCGTGGCGCCGGTCGTATAGACATCGTCGATCAAAAGGACCCGACGCCCTTCGAGCATCGGGGTATGGCGCGCCGGAACTGCGAACGCACCACGCACATTGCGGCGTCGATCCGAAGCATTCAGCCCGCCCTGAGTCGGGGTCGCGCGGTGGCGCTGCAGCAGGTCTGCTTGGAATTTCTCCATGCATCCTGCTTCACGGGCAAGCGCCTGTGCCAGCAAGGCCGACTGGTTGAACCGTCGTCGCCAGAGCCGCAGACGATGCAGCGGCACCGGGGCAATCAGGTCAGCTTCCGCGACAAGGTCCCGGCCCGCCCGCGCCAGCCAGCGCCCGAAGGCGGGCGCGCCATGGGTCCGGTCCCGGTGCTTGAGGCCCGTGACGAGATCGCGACTGACATCGTTGTAGAGAAAGACCGCGCGCGCCCGCTCGAACACCGGCCGCGCACGCACACAGGCACCACACAGCGCATCGGGACCATGATCGAATTCGAACGGCACTCCGCAGGCATGGCAGAACGGCGCAGACACAAAGGCCGCGCCATCCCAGCAGGCCCCGCACAACGCGCCGGGTTCAGAGACCAGCGCATCGCAGGCCAGACATTGAGGGGGCAAGACGGTATCGAGAGCCGTGCGCGAAATCGCCCGCACCGCGCTTGAAATTCCCGCCGCTGAACGCAACATGCTGTCCATGTCGCATTCTGGCCCCGGCAGGGCCGGCGGAGTCAATCACCAACACTCCCGATGCTTTGCGGCTTCTTCAACGGCGTGCGATATACAACCATGACCGGACCCGAGGCCATTTTTGACCGCGCCCTGATGCGTCAACGCCGCGACCGCATCGCGCCGGGCTTCGATGCTCATGATTTCCTGTTCCGCGAAATTGCCGAACGCCTGGCCGAACGGGCCGGGGACGTGCGCCGGGAATTTCCGCTCGCGCTCGATGCGGGATGCCGTACCGGGTTGTTCACCCAGGCCGCGCAAGCGATCATCCCGGGCAAGATCGCGGGCTTTGTCCAGAGCGAGTTTGCCCCGGGCTTTGCCCGGACCGCGCGCGCGCGAACCGGCGTGCCCACGGTGATCGCCGATGACGAGGCCTTGCCCTTCGCGCCCGCCAGTTTCGATCTGGTGACCAGTTGCGCGGTGCTGCAGGGGCTCAACGATGTCCCCGGCGCGCTGCTGCAACTGCGCCAGTGCCTGAAACCGGACGGGCTGTTTCTCGGCGCGCTTCTGGGCGGCGAAACCCTGCATGAACTGCGGCAAGCCTTGCTGGCCGCCGAAGCCGATATCGAAGGTGGTGCCAGCCCGCGGGTTGCCCCCTTTGCCGAACTCGCCGATGCCGCCGGGCTGCTGCAGCGCGCGGGCTTCTCCCTGCCGGTCGCCGATCTCGATCCCATCGATGTCAGCTACGACAACGCCTTCAAGCTGATGCATGATTTGCGCGGCATGGGAGAGGCCAATACGCGTCTCGACCGGCGGCGCACGCCGACCCGCCGGGCCACCCTGTTGCGGGCCGCCGAAATCTACGCCGAACGCTTTGCCGATGCCGATGGCCGCATCCATGCCACCTTTGATGTGTTTTTCCTGACCGGCTGGGCCCCGGCCGAAAGCCAGCCCCAACCATTGCGACCGGGCAGCGCACAGACCCGTCTGGCCGACGCGCTGGACACGACCGAACGCGCGCTCGATGAGAAAACCAATGCGGCCTTCCCCGTCCGTCCCCCCACACCAGACCGGAACTGATCCATGCCCCAACCCGCCGCACCGCTCGCCCTTTCGACCGTGCTCGCCCATGCCTACAGGTTCCTGTGGCAAAACCGGCAGGACTTCCTGGCCTATGCCTTTCTGCCGGTGGTGCTGGTCGCAGCCGTGAAGACGCTCACCCTGTGGGTCTCGGGCGAATGGCAGATGGTGTTTGAACCGGCCCCCACCCCACAAACTCAGGCGGACGCCACCGCGCAGATGCTCAGGCTCACACCGGCCGATCTGGTCAATCTGGTCGTCACACTGGCGACCTATGTGATGTTTGCCGTCGCATGGCACCGCAAGTTCCTGATCGGCAACGAGGGCAACACCGTGGGCGCAGCCCTGCGCTGGAGCAACCGGCACTGGCGGTTTCTGGCGCGCTTCATTCTGTTGCTGCTGATCGTGATCGTCGCTTCGACGGTGCTGTCGTTTCCGCTAAGCGCCATCGGCGCCGGTAACCCGGCGATTGCCCCCTTCGCGATTCTGGCCGTGCTGACCCTTGTCGGCCTGCTTTATGGCCGGTTGCTGCTGATCTTCCCGGCCGCCGCCACCGACACGCCGCTCGGCCTGAAGGACTCCATCGATCGCACAAAAGGGCGCAGCTGGCTGATGCTCGGCGTTGCCGTGATGCCGCCCCTGCCCGCCATGCTGATCATGCTGCTGGTCTCTTTCCTGCTGGCTAACCTGTTCATTCCACTGTTCGGGGCATCGGTGTCCCTGTTGCTGGTGATGACCCTGATCCAGCAGGCCATCGTGTTTGCCGGGATCGCCGCCGGCGTGACGGCGCTGTCCATCGTGCACCGCGAACTTTCAGGCACCCGTCCGGCGGGAACCGCCTGACCGCGCAACAACTTTATTCACACCCGAGCGCTTGATCCGTTTCGGCCCTGCGTGCGAGCGTTTTCCTGACAACGGGGCAAGGGGGAACGCGTGATGTACAAACTTCCGGTCTGGGGGACGGTTTCCACCGTTTACGGCTTTATCTGGCACGAACGTATGGCGTGGTTCAAATTTGCGCTGGCCATACTAGCGATTGTCCTGATCGGCTTCGCACTCATGATGCTTCAGGTTTTCGGGCTCAGCTTGATCTCAGACGATATGGAAGGAAGCGGTCTCGGGATCGTCCTATTCATGTTGATCATGCTGTTTTTTCTGGCCTATGCCGCATTGTTCCTGACCTTCACGGTCGCGTGGCACCGGCACTATCTGCTTTGGCCCGAACCGACATCTGTACGCGAACTTTTCATGTGGTCCAGACGTCACTGGGTTTTCCTCGGCCGATCCCTTCTGATCGGGTTGATCGGCGTGATCAGCTACCTCGTCATTGGAGGCGCTGTGACAGCTATCGCGGGACCATTCATCTTCCAGGTGTTCAGCGCTGACCCGCAGACACTTTTCAGCATCGACACATTCATCGGTCTGTGGGCAATCCAGCTTATAATTCTCGTTCTGGTACTAGCGGTTCTTGCCGGATTCTTGCCGAGCCTCCCGGCCGCGGCCATCGAAGACTGGATGATCGGACTGGGCAAGGCGATGTCGCTGAGCCGGGGCAATCGCTTGCGGATTTGTGGTGTTCTGATTTTGGGCTCAGTAATCCCGTTCCACGGTATTCAGGGAATCATATCGCTCGTTGTTCTGAACAGTATGTTCAGTGGTGCTGAAGACCAGATTCGCGTCGCGATGGAGATGGCCGCGTCTCCACTTCTACAGATCGGGCTGAACTTCGTATCGTTCTTCTTCTCGTTCCTGGGAATCGCCATTGGTGTTTCGCTGCTGACCGCCTGCTATCAGCAACTGCGCGACAACGTCCCGCTCGGAAGCGAGTCTCCCAGCGCCTAAAGCAAATCCTGCAGCTGGGCGACCAGCGGCACATCCGCCGGGGGCATCGGGTAGTCCCGCAGGGCGTTCGGGCGGACCCAGGCCAGGGTCTGGCCCTCGCGGGGGGTCGGCGTGCCGTGCCATTTTCGGCAGACGAACAGCGGCATCAGCAGATGGAAATCATCATAGGCGTGGCTGGCAAAGCCGATCGGGGCGAGGCAGCTTGCATGGGTGTCGATGCCCAGCTCCTCGTCCAGCTCGCGGATCAGGGCGGCCTCGGGGGTTTCACCGGGATCGATCTTGCCCCCCGGGAATTCCCACAGACCCGCCATGGACTTCCCTTCGGGCCGCTGGGCCAGGAGCACACGGTTGTCGGCATCGAGCAGCGCGACAGCGCTGACCAGCACGATGGGCCTGTCACCCATCGAAACTAGCTCCGGTAATCGGCGTTGATCGCGATGTAGCCGTGGGTCAGGTCGCAGGTCCACACGGTGCCCCGTCCGCGCCCGATACCGAGATCGACATCGATGGTGATCTCGTCGCCCTTCATATGGGCGGCCACCGGGGTTTCATCGTAATCGGGCACCAGCTGTCCGTTGCGGGTGATCGGCACGCCACCGACACTGACCGAGAGCTTGTCGCGGTCGGCCTTTTCGCCCGCCTTGCCGACGGCCATGACGATCCGACCCCAGTTGGCGTCCTCGCCCGCAATGGCGGTCTTGACCAGCGGCGAGTTGGCAATCGCCAGACCGATCACCCGTGCCGCGCGCTTGGACTCGGCTCCGGCGACATTGATGGTCACGAATTTCTGTGCGCCCTCACCATCCCGCACGATCTGCTGGGCGAGGTCGACGAAGATATCCTTGAGCGCCGCCTTGAAGTCCTTGAGCACCTTGTCGCTCGCGCTGGAAACACGAGGCTGGCCCTTGACCTGCCCGGTGGCAAACATCAGCAGGGTGTCAGAAGTCGAGGTGTCGCTGTCCACGGTAATGGCGTTGAAGGATTCATCCGTCGCATTGCGCACCAGACGCTGCAAGACAGGCGCGGGGATCTTTGCGTCCGTGAAGACGAAGCCGAGCATCGTCGCCATGTCCGGCGCGATCATGCCCGAGCCCTTGGCAAAGCCCGAAAGCGTGACCTCGGCTTTGCCGATCATCACCTTGCGTGTGGCCGCCTTGGGGAAGGTGTCGGTGGTCATGATGGCTTCGGCGGCGTTGCGCCAGCCCTTGGCCGAGAGGAACCGCTTCATGCCCGCGAGCTTGCTGGCCACATAGTCTGGCGAGCGCGGCTGTCCGATCACGCCAGTCGAGGCTATATAGACGTCCTGCGCGCGGCAGCCGAACAGGTTGGCTGCCTCGCCTGCGGTCTGGGCAACCTGCAAATCACCGGCATTGCCGGTAAAGGCATTGGCATTGCCGGAATTGACCACCAGCACGCGGGCCTTGCCGCGCGGCAGGATGGCGCGGCACCAGTCGACGGGCGCCGAGGGGCATTTGGAACGCGTCAGCACACCGGCAGCCGTCGTCCCCGGCGCGAGTTCGGCAACCATCAGGTCCTTCACGCCCTTGTGTTTCTTGAGCCCCATCGCACGGCCCGCCAGCCGGACGCCGGCCACCGGCCCGAGCGTGGGAAAGCGGGACGGCGCCAATGGCGAGCGCGCAAGCGCCTTCTTTGGCGGCGCGGTATTTGCTGTGGTGGATATGGCCATGGTGAAACCCCCGAAACAGTTGACCGGGAGTTACCTTAACACGCGGCGTCGCGCTATTGTTTTGGTGCGTCCACAATCGGCGAGCCGTCGATGTTGAACAGTTCAACCTCGGAATCGGCACGTAACGCCGCCATATGCGCGGCGATCAGATCGCGCGTCAACCGCTGTTCGATTTGTGCCCGAGACTGTTCGAAACTCGGGGCAGGCTGGCGGCGCTTGTCGATCACCTTGATGACGTGCCAGCCGAACTCGGTCTGGACAGGCTCCGGGCCGACCTCACCGGGTTCCAGTGCAAAGGCTGCGTTGGCAAAGGGCTCCACCAGCGCACTGCGCACATTGTAGCCAAGGTCCCCACCTCGCGGCCCGCTGGGACCCGTCGAGCGTTCGCGGGCCAGTTCGGCGAAATCCGCCCCGCCCTCAAGCGCCTTGATGATATCGCCAGCTTCCTGATCGTTGTCGACAAGGATATGGCTCGCACGGACTTCGAGCGGGCCTTCCTGGTTCGCAATCGTCTCGTCATAGACCTTGCGAAGTTCCTCTTCCTTGATCCCGTCAGAAATCAGCCGGTTCATATATTCCTGCTGGATTGCCACCTTTTCGAAATCGGCCATCTGCTTCTTGACCGCATCGCTGTCCTGCAGATCATCGGCGCGGCCCGCATTGGCGAGCAGTTCCCCATCCACGAGCTGCTGGACAATCTGCGGGAAGATCACGGTGATCGGCACCTGCTTGTACTGCTCGGGCAGGCGGGAATAGGCCAGGGCCACATCAGACTGGCGGATCTCCGAGCCATTGACCCGGGCAACGACCGCATCTTTGGCCGGTGTTTCGGCCGCCCCGCCATCCTGCTGCGCGCTGGCCGGCACCGAAACCGAAAGGACAAGGACAGATACGGCGAGCGCGATCAGGGTACGGGTCATCAGGGTGCAAGTCATAGGGAAGCTCCAGTGAATTCGAGGGCATGGCCAGCCTTGGTCCATGCGGCGGCCAGATTGCCGTTTTCGCTTCGTGCTTACAACCCGGATGCCCGCGCCGATGTGGCAGACACGGGGCATTTTGAAGACAAAACATGGCAGGGGTCCCGCAATCGCGGGTTTCAAGCGCGTCCGCGCATCACGCAGCGTTGACACTTCCCCGGACGCACCCTAGACAATGCGCGAAAATTCCCCATTTGTGGGGGACACCCGGCGCACCGGAACAGCTCTCCGGACGGTACGTTGTCACGTCCGTGCCACGCCATCTGCCCTTGAGGAGACTTCATGGTCCTCAGTCTGGTCACCAAGGCCTTCGGAACCGCGAATGATCGCTATCTGAAGCGCCTGAAAAAGAACATTGATGCCATCAACGCGCTCGAGCCTGAACTCGAGGCACTTGATGATGCCGCCCTGCGCGCACGCACGGACGAATTCCGCCAGCGGATCGCAGACGGCGCATCGCTGGAAGACATTCTGGTCGAAGCCTTCGCCACGGTTCGCGAAGCCGGCAAGCGCACGCTGGGTCAGCGGCATTTCGATGTTCAGATGCTCGGCGGCATGATCCTGCACAAGGGCATGATCTCGGAAATGAAGACCGGTGAGGGCAAGACGCTGGTCGCCACACTGCCGGTCTACCTCAATGCCCTGTCGGGCAAGGGCGTCCATGTGGTGACGGTCAATGATTACCTCGCCCAGCGCGATTCCGGCTGGATGGGTCAGGTCTATGAATTCCTCGGCCTGAGCGTGGGCTGCATCGTGAACAACATGTCGGATGAGGAACGCCGCGCCGCCTATGGCAGCGACGTGACCTATGGCACGAACAACGAGTTCGGCTTCGACTATCTGCGCGACAACATGAAGTTCCATCTCGACGAAATGGTGCAGCGTGAGTTCAACTTCGCCATCGTCGATGAAGTCGACTCGATCCTGATCGACGAGGCCCGCACGCCGCTGATCATTTCGGGTCCGGTCGAGGATTCCTCCCAATCCTACAAGGCCGTGGATGTCATCATCCCCAAACTCGGTGCAGATGATTTCGAGCTGGATGAGAAGGCCCGGGCGGTCACCCTGACCGATGAAGGCGTCGAGCACACCGAAGCGCTTCTCGCCGAGGCCGGATTGCTGGAAGAAGGCGCCAGTCTCTATGACATCACCAGCGTCACCATCCTGCATCACGTCAATCAGGCCCTTCGCGCCCACAAGCTGTTCCAGCGCGACCGCGACTACATCGTCAAGGACAGCAAGGTCATCATCATCGACGAATTCACCGGTCGCATGATGGAAGGACGGCGCTTTTCCGATGGTTTGCATCAGGCGCTGGAAGCCAAGGAAGACGCGATCATCCAGAACGAGAACCAGACCCTGGCCTCGATCACCTTCCAGAACTATTTCCGCCTTTATCCCAAGCTTGCGGGCATGACCGGCACGGCCATGACCGAATCCGCAGAATTCGCGGAAATCTACAAGCTGGAAGTGGTCGATATGCCGACCAACAACCCGATGGTGCGCGACGACCAGAACGATGAGGTCTACCGGACGCTGGGTGAGAAATACAAAGCCATCAACGAGCTGATCCAGGACTGCGTCAAGCGTGGCCAGCCCGTGCTGGTCGGCACCGTGTCCATCGAGAAATCCGAACAGGTTTCAGAGGCGCTCAAGGCGGCCAAGATTCCCCACGAGATTCTCAACGCCCGCCATCACGAGCGCGAGGCCTACATCATCGGTCAGGCCGGTATCCCCGGCGCCGTGACGATCGCCACGAACATGGCCGGTCGCGGCACCGATATTCAGCTTGGCGGCAATCTGGAACTGCGTCTCGAAGCCGAACTTGCGGGCATCGAAGACGAAGCGGCACGGGCGGCAAAGGAAGCCGAAATCTGGGCCGAAGTCGCAGAACTGCACAAGCAGGTGCTTGATGCCGGCGGCCTGTTCGTCATCGGCACCGAACGTCATGAAAGCCGGCGGATCGACAATCAGTTGCGCGGCCGCTCGGGCCGTCAGGGTGACCCGGGCACATCCCGCTTCTTCCTGTCGCTGGAAGACGATCTGATGCGCATCTTCGGCTCCGAACGCATGGACGGCATGCTCCAGAAGCTCGGTATCGAAGAGGGTGAGGCCATCGTCCATCCGTGGATCAACAAGGCGCTGGCGAAAGCACAGCAGAAGGTTGAAGCCCGCAACTTCGACATCCGCAAGCAGTTGCTGCAATACGACGATGTCATGAATGACCAGCGCAAGGTCATCTATGAACAGCGCAAGGATCTGATGCAGATCGAGGATGTGTCGGAGACCATCAAGTCGATGCGCGAGGAAGTACTCGACGATCTGATTGCACGCACCATCCCGCCGAAGGCCTTTGCCGAACAGTGGGACACCGATCTGCTGCACGAAGAAGCCATGCGTCTGTTCAGCCTCGACATTCCCGCTGCCGAATGGGCCGCCGAAGAAGGCATCGCCGATGAGGAAATCCGCGACCGCCTGCAGGTCATGATCGATGAGAAGATGGCCGCCAAGGTCGTCAATTACGGCGCCGATCTAATGCGGATGGCCGAAAAGAACCTCCTGCTGCAGATCCTCGACCAGTACTGGAAAGACCATTTGCTGCGCCTTGACCATCTGCGTCAGGGCATCGGATTGCGGGCCTTCGGTCAGAAGAACCCGCTCAACGAATACAAGCGCGAAGCCTTCGACATGTTCCAGGACATGCTCGGTCGCCTGCGTGAGGGCGTGACCCAGCTGCTCAGCCATATCGAGATTCAGGTCAATGCGCCCGACCCTGTTCCCGCGCCGCAATCACCGCGCGAGATGCAGGCACAGCACCCCAGGACAGGCCAGTTCGGTGACGCCCAGCCCGCCAGCGCGGACACCCAGGCGCGTCAGTCCGCCCGAAACACGGCGACTGCAGAAATCGACCCGAACGATCCCGCAACATGGGGCAAGGTCGCACGCAACGCCGCCTGCCCGTGCGGTTCAGGCAAGAAGTACAAGCACTGCCACGGCAAGCTGGCTTAGGGTTTGCGGGGCGTCTGGACTGCTTCGCCGACGGCTCGCAATGACGAGACCATGAATCGATAAGATGTTCCCGCCCGCCGTCATTGCGAGACGCGCAGCAACGAAGCAATCCAGAACGGCACCGCCGACACGGGCAGCGGTAGCCTTAGCCGGTCTAGACCAGCCCGGCGGTGCCGAGTGCGGCAAACTTTTCGCGCCGGTGGGCCTTCAGGGCCGCGCCGTCCATGCCGTTGAATTCCTTCAGGCTTTCGCCCACCGCCTGACCGACGGAGCGAACCGCCGCGGCGGGATCGCGCTGTGCGCCGCCAAGCGGCTCCTTGATGACGCCATCGATCAGTTTCAGGGCGATGAGGTCCTGCGCGGTGATTTTCAGAGCCTCGGCCGCGTCCTGCGCCTTTTCGCCATCACGCCACAGGATCGACGCGCAGCCTTCGGGCGAGATCACCGAATAGACCGCGTGTTCGAGCATCAGCACGGTGTTGGCCGTAGCGATCGCAATCGCACCGCCCGAGCCGCCTTCCCCGATAATCACCGACACAAACGGCACGGTCAGGGACAGGCAGGATTGGATGGAACGGGCGATGGCTTCGGACTGGCCGCGCTCTTCGGCCCCCACACCGGGATACGCGCCTGAGGTATCGACAAAGGACAGCAGCGGCAGATCGAACCGGTTGGCCAGGTCCATCACCCGCTGGGCCTTGCGATAGCCTTCCGGGCGCGCCATGCCGAAATTATGGGCGATCCGGCTTTCGGTATCCTTGCCCTTTTCATGACCGAGCACCGCAACGGCGCGGCCCTGAAACCGTCCCAGCCCCGCGACCAGGGCTGCATCCTCGGCATAGAGACGATCGCCGGCCAGCGGCACGAAATCCGCGATCAGCGCCGAGACGTAATCCCCGCATTTGGGACGACCGGGATGGCGGGCCACCTGCACCTTTTGCCAGGCGGTCAGGCGGCCATAGGTCTGGCGCAGCTGGCGCTCGACCTTTTCCTCCAGCTTGCCCACCTCATCGGCGATGTTGATCTGGCCGTCCGACAGATGGCGCAGTTCCGCGATCTTGCCTTCGAGGTCGGCGATGGGTTTTTCGAAATCCAGAAAGTGTCGCATAAGCCGTTATCTAAACCGTTTTGCGCCGGTGTTGAAGTCTCGACAGGCTAACCTGCCTGATGCCGGGCCAGCGGGTGATGCTCGGTCACAAGCCGTCGCATCCGCTCATCGAGCACATGGGTGTAAATCTGCGTTGTCGAGATATCGGCATGTCCGAGCATCTGCTGGACGCTCCGCAAATCGGCGTCGTGGTGAAGCAGATGGGTCGCAAAAGCGTGGCGCAAGACATGGGGGCTGACCTTGCGCCGGTCGAGACCGGCTTTTTCGGCGAGGTCCTTGAGCATCTGGAAAAACCGCTGGCGACTGAGATGCTTGCCGCCCCGCCCGGGAAACAGATGGGGCGAGGTCGTCCCTTCCGGCAGGAAGGCCTCACGCACCGACAGATAGCACCGCACAGCATCGCGGGACGGGCCGCTCAGCGGCACCATGCGCTCCTTGTTGCCCTTGCCGCGCACGATCAGGAATTCCGGGTCGCGCTGCACCGCGGCCAGCGGCAGACCAACAAGTTCGCTGACCCGCATGCCCGTCGCGTAGCACAGCTCCACCATGGCACAGAGACGCAGCCCGTCTGCACTCTTGCTCTGTTCGGCAACCCGCAGGAGTTCGGCCACATCCCCTTCGGAGATGATCTTGGGCAGTGGCCGACCCTGACGCGGGCTTTCGAGGATTGCGGTGGGATCGTCCGCACGCAGCCCGTCGGCATAAAGAAAGCGATAGAACTGGCGCAGGGCGGATAGCCGCCGGGCGGCCGTACCGGCAGTCATGCCTCGTCCATCGAGATGTTTGAGATAGCCCCGCAGGTCTTCGGTGGTTGCACCATCGAGAACGCCCCGTGCGGAGTCCGTTTTCCCGCCAGCCAGATAGACCGCGACATCTTCCAGATCGCGCCGATAGGCCGAAAGGGTATTGGCAGAAACGCCGCGTTCGGCCACCAGAAGTTCAAGAAAAGCATCAAAATACCGGCTTACCATAGCCGCCGGGACGGGCGTGCGCTTCCGGATCACGGCTGTTCCAGGGCAACGACATCCCCCATCATGGCCTCGCGTGCAATCGCCTGCGCGACATCTGCCATCCCGACCTTGTTCAATGCGCGGATCGCGGCGACCACGACGCTGTCATGGGGCGCATCGCCGGAACGGCCGAGCGCGTGGAGGGCGTAAAGCACCGTTTCGGCCTTGCGGCCATTTTCGGCAGCGCGTGCCAGCCCGTCCAGCACCGCCATATCGGGCATCCGCACGGTTTGCCCGGATTGCAGCGGCACCTCGCGCCACTGGGCATCATCAACCGAATCCCCGAGCGCAGTGAGTATGGCAAGCACGCTGCCCGCATCCATCGTGGTGGGGCCGGCATTCGCCAGATCAATCCAGCGATCCAGCCGTGCCGCGTTCCAGGGCACCGGACCGCGCGGCGCTACAGATTCGGTGTTCTGGCCCGCAGTCAGGGAAAAGCCCGCGGACTGGGCGCGGCCGATTGCCCGCATGGGCGGCCACAGCGCGGCCTCGGAACGCGAAAGCTCGGGCACGATCGGTGCCTGACGCGAGACCTGCTGATACCATTCAAGGGCTTGCTGGTTCTGGCCCGCCAGAAGTGTTGTTTGTGTGGCCACGCCCGAGAGCCAGCCGAAATCCGGGGTTACGGGGACGTCGCGCAGCAGGTCTGCTGTCGTCAATGCCACGATATCGAAGCCGCCGATTTCGGCGCCTCGTGTCCAGGCTTCCCAAAGCGCCTCGGAACGGGAAACCGGCGCATCACGCCCGGCTGCCGCCAGATAGAGATAAGCCAGCAGGCGGTTTTCATTCACCGTATCGGGCGCGGTCAGGGCGGCAGCCATCTCTGCCTCGCTGACCTGCAAATCCCGATACAAGGCTGTCACATCCTCCCCGCTCAGAACCCCCAGGCGCAATGCGCGGTGCGCGGCAGCCAGTCGCAGATCAGGATCACCCGCCGCAGCCGTCATAAGGGCAGGCAATAAACCCGGTGCGATGATGTCAGCCACACCCTGCGGCAGTTCGGCGTTTGCTGCCAGCCACAGCAAGGATGTCATCACATCGACGGGCGTGGCCCCGTCGGAGAGGTTGACCTTGATCGTTCCGCTGCCCGCAACCTGAAGCGCGGCATCTGCGAATGCCGGATCCACCGCCAGCCCCTGTTCCCGAAGCAGGTCGAGCCCCAGCGCTGCCTGCCCCGGATCACCATCGGCGACCTGACAGACAATCAACGCCTGTTGCCAGAACGCCGTCGCATACCCCCCCTTGTAGTCACGCACCTGCGCGCAGCCGCTGACGAAGTCTCCGGTGCTGAAATGCGCCCGCACGGCACCCGCTGCCAGATGATCGGGAACCTGGTTTGCATTGACCGCATTTGCCAGACGAAGTGCGCTTGCCGGGGCACCAATTGCCGCCAGCTTTTCGATCCGGGGGGCCAGCATCCCTTGCCCGTCGGCTGTCGCGCGGGGCGGCCTTGCGGCTGTCGAAAGAACCCGCCGGGCCAGTTCATAGGCTTCCCGCAGGGGATAGGATTCAGGCAACTCCTGGAGAAGTCGTACCGCATCGACGCGGCGGCTTCCCTCCCACATGTCATTGCCGAGACCACCGCTTTCATCACCCAGAACCCCCAGCGCATCTTCGCCAAGGTTTCCAAGCCCCTCGACCACGACCCCTCTCGGCTGGGTTTGGGACGTGACGGCACGATCCGTAGTTCGTTCGTTCGCCGGCGCAAGTGGTGTCAGGCGGATCGGGCCGGATTGCTGGGCCAGGGCCGGTTGTGACATCACCACCGCCGCAACTCCGGCCATCAGCAGAACCAGCGGGCGCGCACGCAGCATGGCGGCGTTAGCGCGGGAAACGATCATTCGGGATCGTTTTCTCCACCTGCTCGGTGGGGGCCGGGATATCCCAGGTGGCCAAAAAGACCCCGCCTGCGATGATCCCAATGACCAGAATTGCTGCTACAAACTTGAACAATTGAACCTCCGCACCACATCGTGCCTCGCCAGGGAAAAATCTCAGCCCTCGCGGCACCTTGCCCGAACGCCTATTATGGCGGCAGAACAATGGCGATTTCGCGACGAGTCGGTCCCGCAACAGGATGACGTTAAGATAGCAGGATATGGTCGATTCTGAGCAACCCGAACCACTGCAGGTTCAAGACAACATCGAAGCCGGAACGCCGCGCTACGACAAGTCGATCGTGATGGTCGGCTTGATGGGCGCGGGCAAGTCGGCGATCGGCCGGCGGCTGGCGACGCATCTGCACATGCCCTTCGTCGATGCCGATACGGAAATCGAGGCTGCAGCGGGATGTACCATCGAGGAAATCTTCAAACGCCACGGCGAAGAAGCCTTTCGGGATGGCGAACGACGGGTGATCTCGCGTCTGCTGGAGGGCCCGCCGATTGTGCTGGCCACCGGGGGCGGCGCTTTCATGGATGAATCCACCCGTGCGGAGATCGCCCGAACCAGTATCTCGATCTGGCTGCGGGCCGAACTCGATACGCTTGTGCGCCGCACCGCCAAGCGCAACAACCGGCCATTGCTGAAGAACAACGATCCGGCAAAGACCCTGAAAGACTTGATGGTGATACGCCACCCGATTTATGAGCTTGCAGATATTGTCGTCGAAAGCGATGACACGCCTCTGGAAGAAACAGTCAATCGCGTCTGCCAGGCGCTCGCGGCCTATTCCGCCAAAACCAGCCAAAACGGTAAGACATGACCCAGTATTCGGAAAGCACCCAGACCATCTCTGTCGATCTTGGGCCGCGCTCCTATGATATCGCCATCGGCCCCGGGCTGCTGGATTCCGCAGGTTCCCTGATTTCCGAACGTCTTGGCGAACGGCAGACGGTGATCATCACCGATTCCAATGTCGGGCCGCTTTACGCCGAACGGCTTGAACACAGCCTGTCCGAGGCCGGACATACCGGCCGGACCATCCAGATTGATGCCGGCGAGCAGGCCAAATCATTCGTCTATCTGGAAAGCCTTCTGGATGACCTCCTGTCCGAAGGGCTGGAACGGGGCACGGTCCTGGTGGCGCTTGGCGGGGGTGTGATTGGCGACCTGACCGGGTTTGCCGCCAGCATCGCGTTGCGCGGCGTTGAATTCGTGCAGATTCCGACAACCCTGCTGGCCCAGGTGGACAGCTCGGTAGGCGGCAAGACCGCGATCAATTCTCCCCATGGCAAGAATTTGGTGGGCACCTTCTATCAGCCGCGTCTCGTGATCGCCGACACCGAAACGCTCAAGACCCTGCCGCCGCGCGAGTTGGCCGCCGGCTATGCCGAGACCGTGAAATACGGGCTGCTGGGTGACAAGGCATTCTTCGAGTGGCTGGAAAACGACGGCGCAGACGTGCTCGCCGGTGATCCCGTCGCCCAGGCCCGCGCGATCGTGCGCGCCTGCGAAATGAAGGCGGAGATCGTCAATCAGGACGAACGCGAAACCGGGCGGCGCGCGCTGCTCAATCTGGGCCATACCTTTGCCCATGCGCTTGAGGCCGAAACCGGTTTCGGCGGCCTGTTGCTGCATGGCGAAGCCGTTTCTATCGGCATGGTTCTCGCATTCGACCTTTCGGTCGCTCTCGATCTTTGTCCGGCTGCGGACGCAGCACGTGTGCGGACGCATTTCGAGAAGATCGGCCTGCCCATACACGTTCCGCCGCATCCGACGGGCGCGTGGGATGCAAAAACACTGATCGCCCATATGGGCCGGGACAAGAAAGTTCAGGCCGGCCGGACAAGTTTCATTCTGGTTCGTGGTATCGGCGATGCCTTCGTCACCAATGAGGTGGACAAGGCGGAGCTGACACATCTGCTCGACACATTGGCCGTGGCGGCCTGACCCACACCAAGGCACGCAAACATCATGAGTGAACCAATCTTATTCACCATTCTCTCGATCCTTGTTCTGCTGGCGTTTTCGGGATTTTTCTCAGGATCCGAAACCGCACTGACCGGCGCATCGCGCCCCCGCATGCATCAGCTCGCCAGCGACGGCAACAAGCGGGCGCAAACCGTCAATCTGCTGCACGCCCAGCAGGAGCGCCTCATCGGAGGCATCCTGATTGGCAACAATATTGTCAACATTCTGGCATCCGCTCTGGCCACAAGCCTGATGATCACGCTGTTCGGAGATACCGGCGTCGTCTATGCAACAATCGCCATGACGGCGCTGGTTGTCGTGTTTTCGGAAGTTCTGCCAAAGACTTACGCGATCCGCCATGCCGACGACATGGCCCTGACAGTGGGACCGATCGTCCGGGTGATCGTCCTGATCCTGACCCCATTCACAAAGACCGTCGAGCTCATTGTCGGGGTGCTGCTCCGGCTGCTCGGCGAGAAAGTGTCATCCGCCGAGGATCAGGCCCGCGAAGAAGAACTGCGCGGCGCGATCCGGCTGCACTCGGACACCAACACGGTCAACGCCCATGAAGGCATGATGCTGGGTGGTGTCATGGACCTGGATGACATCGAGGTCGGCGAGATCATGACCCACCGCACGGACATCAACATGATCGATGCCAGCCTCTCACCCGGCGAGATCGTCACCCGTGTGCTCGATTGCCCGCACACGCGTGTGCCCCTGTTCAGTGGAGACCCCGACAATATCATCGGCGTGCTCCACGCCAAGGGACTGCTGCGCGAGGTTCAGAATCACGAAGGCCATATTGACGAGATGGACATCGCATCCGTCGCAGCCGAACCCTGGTTCGTGCCCGAATCGAAAGACTGCCTGAGCCAGCTGCACGAATTTCGTGACCGGCGCGAGCATTTTGCGCTGGTCGTGGACGAATACGGCTCTTTGCAGGGCGTGGTGACCCTGGAGGACATCATCGAGGAAATCGTCGGCGAAATTGACGACGAGCACGATATTCCGGTGCCCGGTGTCCGGCGGCAGACCGACGGCTCACTCATTGCAGACGGCCGGGTCACGATCCGGGATCTGAACCGCGAGTTCCACTGGGGCCTATCGGATGAAGAGGCCACGACCATCGCCGGGCTGGTTCTGCACGAAGCACGCTTCATTCCGCAGGAGGGCCAGAGCTTTGCCATAGCCGGACTGAAAATCGACGTCTTGCGGCGCAGTGGCAACCAGTTGCGCCAGCTCCGGATCACGCCGCGGGCAGAGACCGACACCCCAGTCGAGACACCCGGATAACCCGGATCAGGCCGATCAGAACCGGCTCAAACACCTACGATACCCAGAGGACTTAGTGATGCCACTCTCCGAACCAGCGGCGCGCGAACACATCCACACACGCGCGGTCACCTGCAATGGCTATCGTCGCGAAGATGGATTGTGGGACATCGAAGGCCATTTGACCGATGTGAAGACCTACACCTTCTCCAACAGTGAGCGCGGCGATGTTCCCCCAGGCGAACCGGTGCATGAAATGTGGATTCGCCTGACCGTCGATGACGACCTCCTGATCCACGATGTGGAGGCCACGACAGAATTCAGTCCCTTTGGAATCTGCAAGGAGATCGCGCCGAACTTCAAGCGACTGATCGGCGTGTCGATCGGGCCAGGCTGGCGGCGGACGGTCAGCCAGCGTCTGGGGGGCGTTGAGGGCTGCACCCATATCGTGGAACTGCTGGGGCCGGTCGCGACAACGGCGTTTCAAACCATCTTCCCGCTCAAGAGCAAGGAAAGCCCCGAAGGGCCAGCAGCTTCAGGCAAGGCCCCACGGCTGCTCAACACATGTCATGCGTTCCGCAGTGATGGCCCGAAGGTCAAGGAACTCTGGCCGGACCATTATGACGGGCCAGAGACGTCCTAGACGCTGATTGCGATCAACAATCCGATGTGGTTGGACTTCAGCCGAAAGCGCGCTGAGAATTCTGAGATTCGGTTTGATAGAGGCTCGCCCGCGCAAACGGACGCTGTAACTTCATATCCTGCTTCTCGGCCTGCTGTGCTGCAAAGTAGCTCGCAATAAAAACCCGGATTGCGGCCGTACGGCCCAATTCGCCGAGATGAGCGTCGATCAGCGTGCAAAGCTCATCAACACTGGCCTTTTCACGCACTGAAATATCCGACAACGCCGACCAGAATTCCGGCTCCAGACGTACACTGGTACGCAATTTACCGACGGTAATGTTCCGATTCACGAGCATTTCAGACCTTCCCTGCCCCTCAGGGCCCGGCAAACTATTGATTACCAAGCCTAAACAGGGTTCGGGAATCTTGCAACACTATTTCATTTTACGTTTCATCTTGATGTCAGGAGACTTCGGCTGGCGTCAGCGCACGCACCGTAAGCGCGTGAAGACCTGTCTCGAATTCCGCCTCCAGAACGGCATATACGCGCCGCTGCCGGGCGACACGCGACAACCCCTCAAAACCGGAACTGACAACAGTGACATTGTAATGTGTTTCACCGCCCGGCTGCGCCCCGGCGTGTCCCGCATGCAGATGTGACTCATCAGTAATTTCCAGACGATCGGGCGTCAGACCATTGCTGATTGCCGATCGGATACGTTCCGCACGATTCATTGTCGATTCTCCTCAAACAAGTGTCGGGGTATCCTTGCCTCAGCGGCCCCCCACGGACATATTCCCGGCATGACACGTCGACGCAAGAAAATCGACCTCGACGAACTGCTTGCCGAGGCCGGGACCCGCGATCCCGAACCACTGCGCTGCGAACATCCGGGCTGCGAACAGGCCGGGGGTTTTCGCGCGCCGCGTTCGACCGCCCGATTGCGTGACTATCTGTGGCTCTGCCTCGATCACGTGCGGGCCTACAATGCGCAGTGGAATTACTACGCGGATATGGATGAGGACGCGGTCGAGGAAGATCGGCGCGCGACAGCATACTGGCACCGGCCGACCTGGCCCCTGAACGGCGGACGAATTGCACATGGCATCCGCGATCCTTTCGGATTTTTCGAGACCGAAGACGACGAAAAACGACGCAGAAAAACCGAACTTCCGGACTCTCCTTACACGCAAGCCCTTGCTATAATGGATTTGACGCCGCCGGTTACACCCGATGCCATCAAGCGGCGTTACAAGGAATTGGTGAAACAACACCATCCTGACGCGAATGGTGGCGATAAGCAGGCTGAAGAACGTCTCAAGGCAATCAATCAGGCCTATGCGACACTGACACAATCGACCGGCCCATGAACGGGTCGTGCGGAAGAGTAAATTTTTTTGACGAACACGGATCGTAAGATGGAATCGACTGAATCGCTTGCCAGCGCCGACATGCCCACCAGCCCCGAGCCCGACACAACCGTGTCGGTACGCGAAATGTTCGGAATCGATTCCGATCTGGAAGTTCCGGCGTTCTCGGAAAACACCATTCATGTGCCCGCGCTCGATGATGGCTACATCTTTGATCCCGATACGACACGAGCCATTCTGGCCGGCTTCACGCACAACCGCCGCGTGATGGTGCAGGGTTATCACGGCACCGGTAAATCAACCCATATCGAACAGGTGGCCGCCCGGCTCAACTGGCCCTGCATCCGCGTCAACCTGGACAGTCACATCAGCCGCATCGACCTGATCGGCAAGGACGCCATTGTCCTGCGTGACGGTGCCCAGGTCACCGAGTTCCGCGAAGGCCTGCTGCCGTGGACGTTGCAGCATCCCTGCGCGCTCGTGTTCGACGAATACGATGCCGGTCGCCCGGATGTGATGTTCGTGATCCAGCGCGTGCTGGAAGCCGATAGCAAGCTGACCCTCCTTGACCAGAACAAAGTCCTGCGCCCGCATCCGAGCTTCCGCCTGTTTGCCACCGCGAACACGGTCGGACTGGGCGACACCACGGGCCTGTATCACGGGACCCAGCAGATCAACCAGGCCCAGATGGACCGCTGGAACATCGTCACGACCCTGAACTACCTGCCCCACCAGCAGGAGGTCGATATCGTGATCGCCAAAAGCCCGGACTACGACAATCCCGAGGGCCGCGAGACGGTCTCTGCCATGGTGGCCACGGCGGACCTGACCCGGTCCGGTTTCATTGGCGGAGACATCTCCACCGTGATGTCCCCGCGCACCGTGATCACCTGGGCCGAGAATGCCCGGATTTTCGAATCGGTTGCGCTCGCCTTCACCGTCACATTCCTCAACAAGTGTGACGAAGTCGAACGCCCAACCGTGGCCGAATACTACCAGCGCTGTTTCGGGACCGATCTCGAAGACAGCGTGGTTGCCGCAACCCGGACTCAGTAACGGTCGATGGCCGGATCAGGCAGAAACAGCAACGACGGACCGGTCGAGGAATTCCTCCGGGTCACGGCTTCGGCAATGCGGGCAATGTCCCGCGAACCCGAACTGACGGCCTCGTTCACGCCGGACGCACCGGGATTTTACGGCAAGGAAGCCCGAATTCCGCTGCCCAACCGCGACCTGCCCCGCGAAGATGTCAGCGTGGCGCGCGGCGAAGCCGATGCCATGGCCTTGAAGCTGCGCCATCACAATGCCGAGCTGCACACCAGCCGCGTCCCCACGGCACCCGCTGCGCGCGCACTTTACGACGCCGTCGAACAGGCACGTGTCGAGGCGATCGGAGCCCGGCGCATGGCTGGAGTCGCAGACAATCTTGAAGTCGCACTCGAAGTCCGCTGCCGCAACAAGGGTTACGCCCGGATCACCGAACGCGAGCAGGTCCCCGTTGCCGAAGCGGTTTCCATGCTCGTGCGCGAGGCCCTCACCGGATCTGCCCCACCGCCATCGGCGCGTCAGATGGTCGATCTCTGGCGGCCCTTCGTCGAGTCCAAAATCGGCGACACATTGGCCAGTCTCGACAACCGCCTCGATGATCAGGAAGCGTTCCAGGATATCGTCCGGCAGATGATCTCCGATCTGGGCCTTGCCGATGATGAGATCAACGCCGAACCAGATCCCAACGAGGATAGTGACGAAAGCCAGGAAGACGGCGAAGGCGAGACCACCGGCGAAGGTGAGGGCGACGGCGATGCGCGCTCCATGGACGGTGCCGGCGAGGAAGAAGACGCCGGCGCGGAAACCGAAGAAGCCGACATGCCGTTCGAGGATGGCGATGGGGATATGGAACCCGGTGCGGGAGACGAAGACCCCGATGCGCCCGGCCAGCCCTGGCGCCCGCCGGAATACGGACACAACCAGGGCGAACAATTCGTCTACGGCGCGTTCACGACCGAGTTCGATGAAGAGATCGAAGCACCCGATTTGTGTGACCCCGATGAGCTGGCCCGCCTGCGCCAGCAACTGGACCAGCAACTCGGCCATCTGCAGAACGTGATTTCACGCCTTGCCAACCGGCTGCAACGGCGCCTCATGGCCAAGCAGACGCGCACCTGGGATTTCGACCTGGAAGAAGGCATCCTCGATACCGCCCGCCTGACCCGGGTTGTCACCAACCCCGCCCATCCGCTGAGCTTCAAGCTCGAGAAGGACATGAACTTCCGTGACACGGTCGTTACGCTTCTGATCGACAATTCAGGCTCCATGCGTGGTCGGCCGATTTCGGTTGCCGCCATGAGCGCTGATATTCTCGCGCGAACCCTCGAGCGCTGCGGCGTGAAGGTCGAAATTCTCGGCTTCACCACCCGCGCCTGGAAGGGCGGACAGTCGCGCGAGAAATGGCTCGCAGCCGGCAAGCCTGCCAATCCCGGGCGCCTGAACGATCTGCGCCATATCATCTATAAATCCGCCGATGCCCCGTGGCGGCGTGCCCGCAAGAATCTGGGACTGATGCTGCGCGAGGGCCTGCTCAAGGAGAACATCGACGGGGAAGCCCTGCTCTGGGCGCACAACCGTTTGCTGGGACGCCCCGAGCAGCGGCGAATCCTGATGATCGTCTCGGATGGCGCGCCGGTGGATGATTCCACCCTGTCGGTGAATGCCGGCAATTATCTCGAACGTCATCTGCGGCAGATCATCGAGTGGATCGAGACCTATTCGCCCGTTGAACTGCTGGCCATCGGCATCGGCCATGATGTCACCCGCTACTACAAGCGCGCAGTGACAATCGTGGACGCCGAACAACTTGGCGGCACCGTCATGGACCAGCTGGCAGAGCTGTTTGACGAAGTCGAAGATGGCGGAAAACGCCGCAGCGGCGGCAAACGAAAGCGCGTCGCCTAGAACATGCTCTGGCGCAGCTCAACGCAAACCGCGTTATACTGGCTTATGCGCACATTCCTGATCCTGACTGTCCTGATTTCTGCCCTTGCCGGCGCGCCTGCCCATGCCGGGTCCAAGGAAATCAGCCTGCACAAAGGCCTTGGCGAGCAGAACCGTGTCGGACGGCTGTTTTTTCGCGGCGGCCTTGAGCTCACCTTCGATGATCCGAGGTTCGGCGGCATCTCGGCAATGCAGATCGAACTGGGGGGCCGCACCGCCTACCTGATGACCGACCGGGGTGACGTTGTTGACCTGACGCTCGAATACAATGCGGCGGGGAACCTGTCCGGCGCGACCCTTGATGATATTCGCCCGGTGATCGGTGCCGGCGGTCGCGGTCTGGACTCGGCCATCGAGGCCATCGCACGCATGCCCGACGGGGGCTGGCTCGTCGCCTTTGAACGCAAACACCGGCTGTTGCACTTCCCGCGCTCGGTCAAGCCGCTGCAGACCGTACCGCGGCTTCTCAACACGCCGGTCGGCCTGGAGCGCGCCCGGTCCGAACGCGGCATCGAAGCGGCAAGCGCGACGGCGGACCGCGAAATCCTTCTGATCGCCGAGGACATGCCCACCTCACGCGGCTTTACCTTTGCCTGGCTGGGCGACGGCGCAAGATGGACCCCCATGTCCTATGCGCTGTACCAGCCCTATCGGCCGACCGGCGCCACGCTTCTGGCAAATGGCGATATCGTGGTCATCGAACGGCGCGGCACGGCTGCAAACCCGACGGGCACCCGGTTTGCCAGCATTTCCAAGCGTCAGCTTCGCCCCGGTGCCCCGATCCAGACCAACGAGATCGCCCGGCTTGATCCGCCCTTCGTCACCGCGAATTTCGAAGCTATCGCGTCGGCTCAGGGGCTGCAGGGCCAGACCGTTCTCTATGTCGCCAGCGACAACGAGTTCTCGCCATCCCAGCCGACAGTCCTGATGGTGTTCGAGTTGCTGCCCTAACCTAGCCTTTAACCCAGAACTTCCAAGCTTCAGCATAGGTATCAGCCTCGATGGCCGCACGCACCGCTTCGAGCAGGCGATTCATGAACCGTACATTGTGGATCGCGAGAAGCTGTCCGGCATTGATCTCGCTGGCTTTGACCAGATGATGCAGATAGGCCCGTGAGACCGTGGTGCAGGTGGCGCAATCGCATTCGGGATCAAGCGGTCCCGCATCGTCACGGAATCGCGCATTCTTGATGTTGATAAAATCCCGGCCATTCTCGGTCTCGCCCAGGCCCGGGCGGATATAGGCGCTGCCATGGCGGGCCAGCCGGGTCGGGTTCACGCAATCAAAGGTATCGATGCCCTTGGCCGCCCCGTTCCAGACATCACGCACACTGCCAACACCAAGCAGGTGAATGGGGCGCGCCACCGGTGTGGCCGCGTTGAGAGGGGCCATGGCCATCTTGACCACGTCATCCATTTCATCGGAATCGCCCCCCAGGCAGCCGCCCACCGCATAGCCGAAATAGGGCTGCGCGGCCGTGAACTCCGAGCTTTCCCGGCGCAGGTCTTCATACACGCCGCCCTGGGTGATCCCGTAGAGTGCCTGTGGCCCGGCCGACCCGCCGGATTCTTTCTGGAACTCTGCCAGTGACCGTTTCGCCCAGCGATGGGTCAGCTCCATCGAGTTGGCCGTGTAGTCGCGGTCCACGTGATAGGGCGTGCACTCATCGAGCACGAGAATGATATCAGCCCCGATACCGCGCTGGATGCGGATTGAATCCTCGGGCGTCAGGGTAATCTTCGCCCCATCAATATAGGAGCGGAAGGACGCCCCTTCTTCGGTGATCTTGAGCAGGGATGGATCGCGCGAGTCGCCGCGGTTGCCCTTGATTTCCTTCGCGCCCATACCGCCGCCCAGCGAGAAAATCTGGAACCCGCCCGAATCGGTCAGCATCGGACCGTCCCAACCCATCATCTTGTGCAAACCACCCAGCTTGGCAATTTGCTCCGCACCGGGCTGCAGCATGAGGTGATAGGTGTTGCCCAGAACGAACTGGGTGCCCTCGGCGCGGGCCTGGGCCGGCAGCACACCACGAATCGCACCACGGGTTGCACAGAAGATGAAGGCCGGTGTCTGGATTGTGCCATGGGGCGTGGTCAGAACCCCGCGCCGGGCCGCACCCGGCCATTCCGCATCCGCAGTCACCGTCTTGGTCACATCAAAGGAAAACCCGGGGTAATCGGTCATGTGGCAATCATCCGGCCAAGAGGAAGGTTCAGCAGGCACCGCGCAAACAGCAAAAAAGCCCGCGAATCGCGGGCTCTCGCTTCATCGGAAAGACCGACGATCAGTTGGCAACGGCAACCTTGTCCAGGTCGCGCTTCATCTGGCGAAGCTCACGCGGCAGCTTGGAAACTGCGGTATCACGCAGGAAGGAATCGACGCCGCCCTTGTGCTCCACGGTCCGGATGGCCTTGGTGGACATGGTGACACGAATGCCACGCGCCAGCGTTTCACTGTACAGCATGGTGGTCTGCAGGTTCGGCAGGAACCGGCGGCGGGTCTTGTTGTGTGCGTGACTGACGTTGTTACCCGTCATCACGCCTTTGCCAGTAATGGCGCAGCGGCGCGACATATTTCGCTCCATGAATAAGTTTCGCGCCATAAACGGCGCGTTCGCCGGAGTTTTTAGGGTAAGCACAGGTCGCGGTCAAGCCTGAGTTTTGGCTTATTCTGTGCTGCGGAACGCGGTCAGAAGGATTTGTGCAGCAGCGGACGGCGTCAGACGTGAGCTTGCCACCTTTGCTTCAAGTTCCGAAAGCTTTTTCCGGACATTGGGATGCCGTCGAAACGCCGACAAAAGGTTCTCGTCCACCTCTCCCCACATCCAGCGCCGCGCCTGTTCTGCGCGCTTTGTCTCAAACGCGCCCGATGCCACGACGATCTGGTGGAAATCACCGATCCGATCCCAGACTTGCGAAATTCCGGCCCCCTCCAGCGACGAACAGGTCAGCACTTCGGGCACCCAATCCGCCGTCAGGGGATGCAGCAACCGCAGGGCATTCGCGTATTCGGACGCCGCACGGCCCGCCGCATCGCGCAAGTCACCATCGGCCTTGTTGACGACCACCAGGTCGGCCAGCTCCATGATGCCTTTCTTGATCCCCTGCAACTCGTCCCCGCCGCCGGGCAGCAGCAGCAGAACGAACATATCGACCAGATCCGCCACAGCGGTCTCGGACTGGCCAACCCCGACAGTCTCCACAAGGATCACATCGAAGCCAGACGCCTCACATGCCAGCAGAACTTCCCGGGTCCGGCGTGCCACACCACCCAGAGTCCCGGCCGTAGGGGACGGTCGGATAAACGCTTCGGGGGCCCGTGACAGCTTTTCCATCCGGGTCTTGTCGCCAAGGATCGAGCCACCGGTCCGCCGGGACGACGGGTCGACAGCCAGCACCGCGACATTGTGGCCGGCTGCAATGACGTGCTGGCCAAAGACTTCGATAAAGGTGGATTTCCCAACCCCGGGCACACCGGAAATTCCGACCCGGATTGCCCTGCCCGTATAAGGCAACAGCATTTCGAGAAGTTCCTCGGCCTGGTCGCGATGATCGTCACGGGTCGATTCGATAAGGGTGATCGCACGCGCCAGCGCGCGCCGGTCACCCGCACAAACAGACTCGGCCAGCGCCGTCATATCCTGTTCAGAAACTGCCATGCCCTAACCTACCGGCTTGGGTTGCGGGGTGCACCGGCTTTCCATCGACAGGCGATGACAACACCAGTGAACTGCGCACCGAACCGATCTTGCGAAACCGCGAAATAACATCCTCAAGCTCCGCGATGGAATGCACCGAAACCCGAATGAAAAAACTGTCGTCGCCGGTCACGTGATGACACTCGATCACGGCGTCCAGCGTGGCGCAGAGCCCGGTGACGCGGCGATAGTCGAGGTCCGAAACGGTCAGGCGCAGGAAAGCGCCTACACCCTCGCCCAGCGCCGCCCGCTCCACCCGGGCGGCATAACCGCTGATCACGCCCAGCCCTTCCAGCTTGCGGATACGTTCGGCGACGGCCGGGGTCGACATGCCCACACGGCGTGCGACCTCGCGAAATGAAAGGCGGGCATCCTCCTGAACGATTTTCAGGAGGCTCCGGTCCATTTCATCGATTTCGATTTCCATCCGGAACGCCAAATTCGCCTGTGCCTGTCGAACAGAAGGATATTCTTCTCAATCCATACTATATGTCAATTGTTATACCTATAATACTTACATTTATAAATTCTGTATCGTTTTTCAATCTCATTCGTCAGGCAAAGTTACCCTGCGGTTGCCAAACGGCAACCGATCGAACAAAAAATCTCAATGTCGGCTATTTGTGGCGGTCGATGGCACGGGAGAGCAGCAGATACGCCTTGCCGACATCAGCGGTCAGCAAGCTGGCGCTGAGCAACTCGTCGGGGTCGGCCTCGCCGGCCTGGGTCAGAAGGCGCTCGAATTCGCGCAGATAACGGGTCGCGAGCCCGCGAAACTCTTCATCTTCCTCGAACAGTTCGCGCACCCGGGCGATCAGCGCGGGTTCCCCGACGCGAGAGGCGATGCGCCGGACAGCTGCTGTCCGGTCGCCCTTGTTGAATCGCTTGATGATCTCGGGGGCGACATCGCCTTCGAGAACGCGATTCAGGTCGATCCCGATCGAACCCAGCGTGTCGAGAACACGATTGACCGTGTGCAGCAGAACACCACGGTTTGAATCCAGATAGGATTCCCGAACCTCTTCGGCCGTGCGCGCGGCCTCGTCAGATGCCTCGATCAGCGCCCGTTCGTGCATCCGGAAAGACGCCGCCATGGTTTCGGCCCGTTCGGAAACCTGATCAATGGTCGACTGCATGTCGCGCGCCTGTTCGCGCAACTGGTCACGCAGGGATTCAACCTTGCCCTCCAGCCGGTCCGTCGAAGACGCGAACTCGCCCGTATGGCGGTCGAGCGCCTGCATGGTTTCCTCGGCCCGCGCGACAGCGTTCTCGCCCGTCTCGCGCAGGGTGTCCCCACGCTCGGTCAGCATATCGCCGAGCCCACGCCAGCGCTCGAGAATTCCCTCAATGGTTTCACGCACATCGCGCCCGCGATTGGCGAGCATTTCTTCAGCTTCCGTACCAGCCCGGCGCATCTCTTCGGTGCTGGACGTCAGATCCTCGCGGCGCTGCCGCATGAGGGTTGCGACCTCCGACATACCACTGGTCGCGGTCCGCGCATTGCTTTCCAGGACCTCGGTTTCGCGCTGGATGATATCGCGCACCTCGGACAGTCGCTCCAGAGACTCGGTCGCAGCCTGCTGAAGCGCCTTGGTGTGCAAGGTGAGGGATTCCCCCAAAGCCTCGGCCCGCGCGCCTGCCGTGACGCTGGCATTAGTCAATTCCTGGGACTGGCGACGCAGGGCGTCATGAACGGTTCTGGCCGCATCCTCGGCCGTGTCCGAGACGTCACCAACCGTGGTGGCTGTTTCCTGCAAGGTGGACCGGACGGTCGCCAGACGCTTTTCGACATCCGAAACGATATCGCCGATGCGTTTCTGTTCACCACCAAGCTCTTCGCGCATACGGCGCAGATGGCCGCTCGCACGTTCGGCGGCCTGGTCCATCGCGAGAGACCCCTCGCCCAGAGTCTCGCGCACAGAGTTGATCCGCACTTCAGCTTCGGCAGCAGCCGCTTCAAGCGCGGCATGCTGACCCAGCACCTCTTCACGGCCCTGCTGCGCGCGCGCCACGGCACGGTCGATTTCGGCCTGGATCGTGCCTGCATGTTCGGCAAAGGACTCCCGAACCTCGCCACCGGCTGCGGCCGCCTGACCGGTCGTGCGCGAAAGCAGGGATGCCGCCTCGCGCAATTCGGCAGAAATGTTCTCGGCATTCTCCATGGCATTGCGCGCAACAGCTTCGAGGGTTTCGGCCTCGCCCCGGAAGGTTTCGCCCAGCGCCCGGCCCTTCTCGTCCGCCAGATCGGTCGCCCCGGACACCTCATCGGCATAGGCCCGCAAACGCGCGCCCATCTCCTCGACCTGCACGAAATTCGCTTTCGACATCTCGGCCATCGTCTCGGCCTGCGCCCGCAAGCCAGCCGTCATGGTTTCAGCTTCCTGATTCGCCGCAGCAATGGCAGCCGCGAGAGACTGGCCGGTTTGCGCCACACTGGCGGATGCCGATTCTGCTGATTCCCGTGCACGGCGGGCAGCATCTTCGGAGACCGCGGTGACACGTTCGGATGCTGCGTTGGCGACACGTTCGAATGAAGCGCTGGTTTCGTCGAATCGGGCCTCCAGTTCCCGAGACAGAGTCTCGGTGCGTTGGGAGGCTTCCTGCGAGAGTTCGGCCAGACGGTCAGCAGCCCGCGCCACCGCCGCTTCGAACCCCGTCCCGATCTGGTTGGCATGCTCGCCGAGTTCTTCACCGATGGTGCGCGCATTGGTCAGGGCGGCATCCGAAGCCAGCCTCACATCCCCGGCGATCTTTTCTCCGGCCTCACCCAGTGCCACACGGGCTGCCTCGGATTCATGCCGGACGGCGTTTACAGCCTCCCGGGTTCTGGAAACCACCAGATCGGCCGCACCAAGAATATCCTCGCTCGCCGCGCTCCCGGCGCCAGCAACACGCCCAACGGTATTCTCAACGGCCTGCTGGAAATTCGCTTCGAGAGATTCGATCTGGCCGCGCATCGCTTCGATCAGTTCCCGCAAGGATGCCGTGGCTCGTTCCGAGGCACCATCAATGGCAAGTGCCTCGTCCTTTCCGGTTCCACGTATCTGGTCAAGATTTGCGGCAATGCGTGCCGCCGTTGCCGAAAGCTCTTCGGCCTGGGCGCGCAAGGTCTCGCCGGAATCAATGGCACGCGCGCGAACGGTTTCAGCAACCTGTTCGAACTCGACAATCTCGGCATCAAAGCCGCTGCGCAACTCACCGAGCTGGACGCGCGCCTTCTCCACCGCCCCCTCAAGAGCCGTAGCATAGGTCAGCAGGCCATGGCCGACCTTCCCCAACCGCTCCTGCGCCAGACGGTGCGGGTTTTCCATGCGCCAGATCTGTTGCTCGAGCACTGCAACGTCATAGGACATCTGCTGGTCGCGAACCGTCCAAGCTGCCAGTGCAAACAGGACCGCAGGTGGCGCCAGCGCACCGGCAATCAGTGCACCAATCTCATGGGGCAGAAGCTGTGTTATGGTCTGCCAGCCAATCGCACGATGGATGTACCAGATACAGGCCGCGATCCAACCGATTGCAACAAGTGCCAGCAACCAGGCCAGTACCGTCGGCAAAATCCCACGCGACGACGTGGGCCCATAAGACTGCGCGTCCTGCGCATATCCGGCTGGCTCGTCCGACCACTCCCCCCCGTTCTGAGACATGGGCTCAGGCCGCCTCGCGGCGACTTTTGCGGATCATCTCAAGCACTTCACCCGCAGCAGACGGGATATTCGTACCCGGTCCATAAATCGCCGAAACGCCATTGGCATGGAGAAACTCATAATCCTTGGCCGGGATCACGCCGCCACATATCACGATGATGTCTTCAGCTCGTCCGGCCTTCAGCGCCGCTACAAGCTGCGGCACCAGCGTCTTGTGACCCGCGGCCTGGGTCGAAACCCCGATCACGTGAACATCATTTTCCATCGCCTGACGCGCGGCCTCCTCGGGCGTGGCAAACAGCGGGCCGATATCGACATCAAAGCCCAGATCGGCAAAGGCGGTCGCAATCACCTTGGCACCACGATCATGGCCATCCTGGCCGAGCTTGACGACCAGCATGCGTGGCCGGCGTCCTTCTTCCTCGGCAAAGCTTGCGATGTCCTGAACCGTATTCTGGAAGTCCTCATCATCTTCATAGGCGGCAGCATAAACGCCGGAAATCGACTGCACGGTTGCCTGATGACGCCCGAACACCTTCTCCATCGCATCGGACATCTCGCCCACTGTGGCCCGTACGCGCGCCGCATCGACACAGGCGGCCAGAAGATTGCCATCCCCGGTTTCCGCGACCCTCGTGATGTTGTCCAGAGCCGCCGTACAGGCCGCCTCATCCCGGTTGGCGCGCACGCTTGCAAGCCGTATCAGCTGGGATTCGCGAACCTTGGTGTTGTCGATATCGAGCACATCGATTTCATCGATCTGATCGGGTACGAAGCGATTGACGCCGACGATCACATCCTCGCCCCGGTCCACCCGGGCCTGACGACGCGCGGCGGCTTCCTCGATCCGCAGCTTGGGCATCCCGGATTCAACGGCCCGGGTCATCCCGCCCAGCGCCTCGACTTCGGTGATCAGCTTGCTCGCCTCCACAACCAGACTGTGCGTGAGGCTTTCGAGATAGTAGGAGCCGGCCATCGGATCGACGACATTGGTGATCCCGGTTTCGTGCTGCAGGATCAACTGGGTGTTGCGCGCAATCCGCGAGGAGAACGGCGTCGGCAGGGCGACCGCTTCGTCAAACGAGTTGGTGTGCAGCGACTGGGTCCCGCCCAGCGTGGCCGCCATGGCCTCGACCGTGGTGCGCACGATGTTGTTGTAGGGATCCTGTTCGGTCAGCGACACGCCAGAGGTCTGACAATGGGTGCGCAACATCAGCGAACGCTCGTCCTGCGGGTCGAACTCGTCGCGCAGCAGATGGGCCCACAGGTAACGCGCGGCGCGCAGTTTGGCGATCTCCATGAAGAAGTTCATGCCGATGCCGAAGAAGAACGACAGGCGCGGCGCAAAGGCGTCCACGTCCATCCCGGTATCGCGCGCCGCGCGGACATATTCCACGCCGTCAGCCAGGGTGAAGGCCAGTTCCTGCACCGCCGTCGCTCCGGCTTCCTGCATGTGGTAGCCCGAAATCGAGATCGAGTTGAAGCGCGGCATGTGTGCGGCGGTGTAGGCGATGATATCGGCCACGATGCGCATGGATGGTGCGGGTGGATAGATATAGGTGTTGCGGACCATGAACTCCTTCAGAATGTCGTTCTGAATGGTACCCGAGAGCTTGTCCTGGGAGACACCCTGCTCCTCTGCCGCAATGATGTAATTGGCCAGAACGGGCAGGACAGCCCCGTTCATCGTCATCGACACACTCATTTCATCGAGCGGAATTCCGTCGAAAAGGATCTTCGCATCCTCAACGCTGTCGATGGCGACGCCGGCCTTGCCCACGTCACCAACAACCCGGGGATGGTCACTGTCATAGCCGCGATGGGTCGCCAGATCGAAGGCCACCGAAAGGCCGCGCTGCCCGCCTTCGAGTGCCTTGCGATAGAAGGCATTGGATTCTTCGGCCGTGGAGAACCCCGCATACTGACGCACGGTCCAGGGGCGCCCCGCATACATGGTCGCTTTCGGGCCGCCGACAAATGGCGCAAAACCGGGAAAACTGTCCGCCCACGAAATGTCCTCGAGGTCCGCCGCCGTGTAAACGGGATGGATGTCGATCCCCTCGGGCGTATGCCAAACGAGGTCATCGGGCGATCGGTCGCGCAGTTCCTTCGTCGCGCGCGCGCGCCAGTCATCCTTGGTAGGTTTGGGAAATTCAGCCATTTGCGGGCTCGCCAAGCTTTTCAGTGATGCCCGAAAGTATAGTCGGTGTGGATAGGCGGGTCTATCGAACCGCCGATTCCAGTCCAGACAGCCTCTGGAACGGGATTGGTTGCTCAAAACCCCGCAAATCCGCAGATTCAGATGTCATCTGCGTCGCGCGGAGCAAGGGCGCGACAGCAGGATCATCTGCAATTGATTGGGATATCACGACATCATCGCCCGCACTCTGCCCCTGCAGGCGTGCCGCCAGATTGACCGTGGTCCCGAAGTAATCGAGCCGTTCGTTGAGGGTGACCGCAATACAGGGCCCCTCGTGAAGGCCGATCTTGATCGTGATCGCGGGATCGCCGCCATCGGTGTCCGCGGCGTGGTGAGCGTTGAACACACGCACCTCATTCTGGATTTCGATGGCCGCAGAAAGGGCGCTCACCGAATCCGGAAAGGCCGCCATCACCGCATCGCCGATGGTCTTGACCACGGCCCCGTCATGGGTGCGCACGATCTGGGTCAGCAAGGCGAAATGATCGCGCACCAGACCATAAGCACGTGCATCCCCGATGGACTCGTAGAGCGCGGTTGAACTGCGCAGGTCGGTGAACATCAGCGTGACCCGCTGGATCGCCACCTCATCGCCCGGCCGCAGCACCTGATCGGAAAACAGATCACGGAAGGCCTGAAGCGCCGACACGCGATCCGCGGTCAGGGCATCACGTTCCCATGTCAGTTCCTCGACCACGAAGACACGGTCATGGCTGGCATGGTTCACAAGTTTCAGATGCCCCGGCTGTGCCTGTTCGCCCGCGGTGATATCCGAATCCGACAGCACGGCAACCGGAAACCCGTTGCCATCATGTTCGATATCGCATTCCGGTCCCGCTTCAAGGGTCCGCAGGCGGTAGGCCGCAGGATCAAAGAGCGCATCGAGTTCGCGCGTCTGCCCGGCGGGAACCGCGATCTGCGCCACCACATGGGGCATGCTGCCCGGCCCGAACATGCAATACTCGCCAAACGAAATCGGTCGAATGGATGGTGCCGGCTGAAAGCTCAACTCGACATTGCGCGAGAAATCCCGGTCATAATCGATATTGCAGGTCCCGCAATGGGCGCCTGTCGGCATTTCGTCCAGCCCGGCAGACACCGACTTGGCAACCCGGCAGCGCGGACAAAGAACATCCCAGCGGAGATTCAACAGCCCGGCACGGGTGGCCTCCAGACAGACTTCGATGGCTTCGCGGGGCAAGACTTTCCAGCGCCGCGCAAGTTCCAGCGGGCGGATCTTCACAACCTCGGCTTCCAGTCCCGTCGTCGCATAGACGGCCAGCGGCTGCGCCAGGCCATGGCCATGCTGGGACTCCTCGATCACCGCAACCGCACGGGAGATTTTCGCTTGCTGGTCTTCGCTCAGCTCGGGCGGTGCGATTTCGAACGGCGCATCGGCCTGGCCGGAAAGAAAACGTTCGATCCTTCCGACCACCACGTCGAAGGATTTTTCCGCCGATTTGAAGAACCCCATCCGCAGCATCAGTTTGCCCAAGACATTCGCGGGCTCGACGTCGATCGTGTAAACGCATCTGCAGCCCTCGCCCTCGGGTTCCATTCGCAAATGCGCGCGTAGCATCTTCAAAGGCCCCCGGGTGAAGTGGCGGATATGCTCGAACCACTGGTTCTTGACCCAGTTCACCGGCTCTTCCCGCCATTCCAGACGCACCCAGCCGATTTTCGCACGGCCCTCAAACAGGACCGAGCCATCAGGCTGCGGGGTTTCGATGATGACGTGCTTGGGAAGGCCCGAAGCCTCGTTATAGCGCGCGGTATCCGAGAGCAACGGCCAGAGCGCATCGGGCGAATGCGCGAAGGACCGGACCCATTTCTGGCTATGTATGGCTATGGCAGCCCCCTGACACGCGTCTTGCCGCTGCAATCCAGCGTGTTTGTCTCTTGAACCGGTACGCGCGGGGAACGCTACCAGATCAGGCCGGGTATTGCGTAGCGCGGAGATGCGGGTGCCCCGGCGATCACCTCCGCGAGTTTTTCGGCAGTCGGCAGCCCGCCATAGGAGATGCCGAGTTTCTCACCCGCGATACCGCTGACCACAAAGGCGGAATCCAGCCCGGCCGCCGCCGCACCCGCGATATCAGTCCCCAGACCGTCCCCGATCATCAGGACCCGGCTATGGTCAGGTGCCGCGATGGATTTCAGAACTGCGTCGAACACGGGTCGATAGGGTTTGCCATGCCAGGCCACATCGCCCCCGAGTTGGGTTTCATAGGCTTCGGCCAGGGCACCGGCGCAAATCTCACGGGAATCGCCTCGCAGCACCTCCCGGTCCGGGTTGGTACAGACCATCGGCAGGCCACGGGCCGCAGCGGCTTCAAGTTCCGGCAGGTACATCGCCAGCGTATGGCCCGCATCGCGTGGTCCGGTGCAAATCACGAAGTCAGCCTCCGCGATGTCCGCTTCGCTATCGATTCCCGGGTTCTCGAGCATCGGGCGGTGGCGGTCCGGTCCGATAAAAGCCGCGCGACGCCCCAGTTTTTTGTGCCAGTCATCGTCACGATTGAGGATGGCGTGCCACGCGATTTCTCCCGAGCAGAAGATATCGTCATAGATATCCTCGGGAACGCCGATCTGTTCGAGCACAGTGCGCACGCCCGACACCCGGAACGGCGCGTTGGAAAGCAGCACTACGCCGGTCCCGGCAGCCTTGAAGTGCGCCAAACAATCCACCGCGCCGGGCAGCGGCTCGATACCATTGTGCAAAGTGCCCCACAGATCCACGATCAGATGATCGTAAAGCGCGGCAAGCGGCGCAAGCCGGGGCAGAAGTTCAGTCGGGGCGGAGGATGTGTCGGATAGGGTCATATGCGGATGGCATATGCCACGCCACAGGACAGGAAGAAAGTGGATTTCCGTGCCAGTACGGCGGGTTTAGTCCGAACGGCTCAGGCGCGGTTCACCAAACAGGTATCCCTGACCGTAGTCGATCCCGAAATCGAGCAGCTCCACAAGCTGCTTCTCGTCCTCGATCTTCTCGACGATCAGGTCAAGGCCGTCGCGATCAAGCCATTTCTTGATATCGGCACCTGCGATGTCGATTCCCATATTGCCGGGTTCGGCGAGGAAGAAGTTTGCATCCACCTTCACGAAGCGGAAATTCTTGGCCGAGAGGCCCGGCAGGTCGAGATTGAGATGGGTGACCTGATCGAGCGAGAACCGGAAGCCGAGATCGGCAAGCCGCGCCAGATTGCCAACAGTGATCGGCGGGGCCGATTCGATATCGGCCTGACCGAATTCGAAGAACAGCTTCGGCGCGAGGTCGGGGTTTTCAGAAACGAAATCCACAAAGTCACCGATAAAGCTCGTATCGGAGAGGCTCTCGCGGGAAATGTTGCAGAAGAAGGCGGTATCATAATTGCGGCGCTGGGTCCGGCGGATCAGCTGCACGCAGCGGAACAGCAGCATGTTGTCGATGGCGCTGACCAGACCTTCGCGCTCGGCGATCCCGATATACTGGCCCGGCCCGATCACGGTCCCGTCCTCGGAGCGGATGCGGGTATAGCATTCGTAATAGCGGTTCTTGCGCTGCGGCAGGCTGACAATGGGCTGCAGGTAGACATCCACCCGGTCAAGCCGGAGCGCCTCCTGAACAATACCCAGCACCTCCTGGTCTTCGGCCGTGCGCAAATCTGCACCCGAAGGCGCACTGACGGCCTTGCCACCTTCAACGGCAACCAGACGCGGACGCTCGGCAATTTCCATCTGGCCGTTCATCAACGCAGCTTCGGCCTGCTTGACCGAGAAGCTTTCGATCAGGCCCTGCAGGACCTTGACCTCGGACACCATCTGGGAAACGCGCTGTTCGCCCGCACGGCCCACCTGTTCGAGGGCCTGACGGGTCTGCAATGCCTGGGTCTGGGTGCTGAGAATGTCCTGCGCAATCTCACGGGTCTGGCGACGCACCAGATTCATCTCTTCACGAATTGCGCGTGCGCTCTCGCTCTGGGCAAAGGCGTAATGTGCGAACGCACAACCCAGAAAGACCAGCCCCGCCAGAAATGGCGCGACGGCCGGGGTCACGGCGGGCACGTACTGCGGGACCAGCAACGCGATTGCGGATGCAAGAACGAAGTACGAAGCGACAATTATGGCGTGCAATATCTTTGGCATGGTTTCGAGCGTCAGATTGCCGCCGAAGCATTGCTATATGGTTAACAAAACATGCTGACATGAATTCGTCGTTCCCGCGAAGGCGGGAACCCATAAACTCAGGCGGTCGGCTGATTGAACATCGGCGATCATGGATGCCCGCCTGCGCGGGCATGACGATCAGGGTCGTTTTACCTTGCGCCCTCTTGCCATGCGTTCAACCTCAAGAAGCCCTTTATTTCGGGAAACGTGAGATCAGGCAAATGCCCCAAGCGAGAGCTTTTTCCGCCAGCGCCCGTCGTCACCGCAGGCCTAGCGCTCGACGGGAAGCACCTGCTCCACCAGTTCGGCCCAGTAGGACACGCCGATGGGGATGATGTCGTCGTTGAAGTCATATCCGGGGTTGTGGAGCATGCAACCGCCCGCACCCGCGCCATTGCCGACCCAGACATAGCTGCCCGGCTTTTCGCGAAGCATGAATGCAAAATCCTCTGCCCCCATGCTGGGCACCGGGTTCCGCTGGATCGCATCGGCACCCACCAGCGCGGTAGCGGCCGCAGCAGCCTGTTCGGTTTCCTCGACGCTGTTGACTGTGGCGGGATAGAGCTTCTGGTACCGCAGCTCGGCGGTTGCGCCATAAGCGGCACAGACCCCGTCCGCGATACGCTTCATGGCCGGCTCGATACTGTCGCGCACTTCGTCGCGAAAGGAACGCACAGTGCCCGCCAGACGGACCTCATCGGGGATCACGTTGTACGCATCGCCGCCATGGATCTGGGTGACCGAAACCACCAGCGCATCCACCGGGTCGGTGTTCCGGCTGGCGATGGATTGCAGCGCACCAACCACCTGCGAGGCAACAAGGATGCTGTCCACCCCCTGATGCGGCATGGCGCCATGGCCGCCCTTGCCGCGAATGACCAGATCGAAGATGTCGAACGACGCCATCATCGGGCCCGCCGAAACGGCGAACTCGCCGACCGGCATACCGGGCCAGTTGTGCATCCCGTAAACGGCTTCGGCGGGAAATTTCTCGAACAGGCCTTCCTTGACCATCACCTCCGCGCCACCCTCGCCTTCCTCGGCGGGCTGGAAAATGAAATACACCGTGCCGTCGAAACCCTTGGTCTCGGCAAGATATTTCGCAGCCCCGAGCAGCATGGTCGTGTGCCCGTCATGGCCACAGCCATGCATCTTGCCCGGCGTTTTCGAGGCATATGCGAAGTCATTGCCTTCCTGCATCGGCAGCGCATCCATATCGGCCCGCAGCGCAATCGCCCGGTTGCCGTTGCCTGCTTTCAGGGTTCCCACGACGCCGGTTTTCGCCAGACCCCGGTCCACCTCGATCCCGAAACTCTCAAGCCGTTCTGCAACCAGCGCAGACGTACGTTCCTCCTCGAAGGCCAGTTCGGGATGAGCATGAAAGTCGCGCCGCCACTCGGTCAGAAGCGCATGATCGCGCGTGATTTCGTGTCTGATCTTCATTGCCGTTTCCCTTGTTCCAGTGCTCACAGCACCCGGTTCCAGTGCTCACAGCACCCGGTGGTTTGCCACCGGGATGCGCGCACGCACATCTTTGAGATAGTCCATATCAATATCGGCGCTGGTGTGCCCGGCACCTTCGGCGGCCTGTGCAATCATGTGACCCCAGGGGTTCACGATCATCGAGTGGCCCCAGCTGGCACGCTCGTCATTGCCTTCGAAATAGGTTCCGGTCTGGGCCGCAGCCACCACAAAGGTCTGGGTTTCGATCGCCCGGGCGCGCAGCAGCACCTCCCAGTGGTCCTTGCCCGTCTGCAAGGTAAAGGCGGCGGGCACCATGATGATGTCCGCCCCCGCTTCGGCCAATGCGCGATACAATTCGGCAAAGCGCAAATCGTAACAGATGCTGCACCCGATCGTGGTTCCGTCCGCATCATAGGTGACCACATCGCGGCCCGCGCCGAAGGTGTCGGATTCACGATAGCTGCGGCCATCGGGCGTGGTGACATCAAACAGATGAATCTTGCGGTAGCGCGCGAGTTCCGTGCCATCACGGTCAAAGGCGATGGTGGTGTTGAAGAACGCATCGCCATCCCGCTCCACAAAACTGCCGCCATGGACGAAAACGCCGTGATCGCGCGCGATCCCCCGCAGGGTTTCGTATGCGTCACCGCCTGTTCCGCCGATTTCGGGCAGTTCCTCGGCCGCTGCGCGCTTGTCTTCGACCGAGGCCCCCATGAAGGCAAAGACCTCCGGCAAGACCAGCATATCCGGACGGTCACGCGCCACAGCATGGGCTGCCAGTTCGCGCGCCTGCACGAGGTTTGCGGCCTTCTCGCTGCGCGTATTCATCTGTATCGCACTGATTTTCATGACAACATTCTAGTGGTTCGGGCGAAAACCCGCTAGCAAGTGTCTGAATTTTGGAGACGACATCTTGGCAAACGGTCTGATCACCCCCGTTATCCTGTCCGGCGGTTCGGGAACCCGGTTGTGGCCCATGAGCCGCCGCGACTATCCCAAGCAGTTTCTGCCCCTGGCAGGTGAAAACACCATGCTGCAGGAAACCGCATTGCGCGCATTCGACCCCGACGTCTTCGCGCCGGTCATGGTGGTCTGCAATGAAGAGCATCGTTTCATGGTGGCCGAGCAACTGCGCCACGAAGACCACCCGCCCCAGGGCATCCTGCTTGAACCGGTGGGGCGCAACACAGCACCCGCGCTGACGGCGGCCGCCCTGTGGCTGCTCGAACGCGACCCGGATGCGCTGATGCTCGTCCTGCCCTCGGACCACGCGGTCCGTAATGTCGAGGCCTTCCGGGCAGCCGCCATGACGGCGGCACACGCCGCCCGGGCCGGACAACTCGTGACCTTCGGGATCACCCCCCGCGCGCCGGAAACCGGGTTTGGCTATATCGCGGCGGGCGATCCCATTGCCGATTTCGGGGGCGTTCGCCGGGTCGACGGCTTCGTCGAAAAGCCGGACCTGCAAACCGCCGAAGGTTTTGTGGCCGGCGGCAACCATTTCTGGAACAGCGGCATGTTCGTGTTCCGCGCCGATGCGCTGGTCACGGAAATCGAGCGTTTCGCGCCCGATATCGCCACGGCCACCCGCAAGGCGCTGGCTGCCGGCACCACCGATCTCGATTTCTTTCGCCTCGACAGAGCCGCGTTTGAAGACGCCCCGGCTGCCTCCATCGACTATGCGGTGATGGAGAAAACCGACAAGGCCGCCATGGTCCCCGTCGATATGGGCTGGTCGGATGTCGGTTCATGGCGCGCACTCTGGGAGATCGGCACCAAGGATCCCTCTGGCAATGTCGTGGTGGGTGACGTCATGCAACTCGGCTCGCGGGACTGCTACCTGCGCAGTGATGGCACATTGGTCGCAGCCATCGGGCTTGAGGATTTTGTCGTGGTCGCATCCTCCGACGCCGTTCTCGTGGCCCCCAAGGACGAAGTCCAGCAGGTCCGCGATATCGTCGAGAAGCTCGGCATGCAAGGACGCAGCGAGGCCGTCACCTTCCCGGAAGTCTACCGGCCCTGGGGCTGGTACAAGACCCTGAACAGGGGCCCCGGCTTCCACGTCAACCGCATCACCCTGCATGCTGGTGGGCGGGTCAGTTTGCGTCGCCATCGCCATGCCGCACAGCACTGGATGATCGTGGAAGGCACCGCGCATGTGACCCTTGATGGGCAACAACACACGCTCGAACCCGGTGAATCGATCTCGATCCCGGCCGGTGCGGCCCACGCGCTGGCGACGGCCGACGATCACGCCCTGTCCCTGATCGAAGTGCAGGCTGGCCCCAATGCGGGCAAGGATGAATTCGAGCGGCTCGAAACCGCCTAAAAGCAGCCCACATGGGAGGCATTCCATTCACGGTGCTTGCTCCGAAACGGCTCTGCCCCTAACGTTCCGCCACCACAAGACTCCAACCAACGAGACAAATCATGGCTCCCTCTGATCGCACCGGTTTTGCACCAAACTCCGCCGCCGCGCGCGACATTGAGTATTACCTGCATCCCTTCACCAACCTGAAGGCGCATGAGGAAAACGGCCCGCTCATCGTCAACGAGGGCAAGGGTATCTATGTCTATGACGATCAGGGCAACGAGATCATCGAAGGCATGTCAGGCCTGTGGTGCACCTCGCTGGGGTTTGGCGAGGAACGCCTTGCCAAAGCCGCCTATGAACAGATGCTCAAGCTCCCCTATATTCAGGGTTTCACCCATCGCTCCAACGAAGTTGCGATCGATCTCGCCGAAAAGCTGATCTCGATTGCACCGGGCAATATGGGCAAGGTGTTTTTCACCAATTCCGGCTCAGAAGCCAACGACACCCAGATCAAGATCGTCTGGTATTACAACAATGCGCTCGGTCGGCCCGAGAAGAAGAAGATCATCGGTCGTCACAAGGCCTATCACGGCATCACGCTGGCCGCGGCCAGCCTGTCGGGGGTCGAGTACGCTCATAAGGGCTTTGATGTCCCGCTCGACCGCTTCCTGCACACCCGCACGCCGCATTTCTGGCGCGAAGGGCTGGATGGCGAGACCGAGGACGAATTCTCGACCCGGCTTGCCCAGGAGCTCGACGATATGATCATCGCCGAAGGCCCGGATACGGTGGCGGCCTTCATCGCCGAACCGGTCATGGGTGCCGGTGGCCTGATCACGCCACCAAAAGGCTATTTCCAGAAAATCCAGGCGGTGCTGAAAAAGCACGACGTATTGCTGATCGCTGACGAAGTCATCACCGGCTTCATGCGGACGGGCAACATGTTCGGCTGCGAAACCTATGACATCCAGCCCGACCTGATTTCCGTCGCCAAGGCGTTATCATCGGCTTACCTGCCCATCGGCGGGGTGATGATGACCAACGAGGTCTACAAGGTGCTGCGCGAGGGCGGCGACAAGTTCGGCATGTGGAACACCGGCTACACCTATTCCGGTCACCCGACCTGCGCCGCGGTCGCTCTGGAAACCCTGGCCATCTACGAGGAACGCAATCTGCTCGGGCATGTGCGGTCGGTCATGGGCACCTTCCAGGAACAATTCGCGCAGTTTGCCGACCACCCGCTGGTCGGCGAAGTCCGCGGTGTCGGCCTGTTCGCTGCCATGGAACTGACCCCGGATATCGAAAACAAGGGCCTGTTCGACCCAGCCAAACGCGTGGCGTTCAAGATGAACGCGTTTGCCCAGTCCCACGGCCTGATCATGCGCGCCCTGCCGTCAGACAGCGTCGCACTCTGCCCGCCGCTGATCATCACGGAGGACGAAATCGGCATGTGCATGGAACGTGCTGGCAAGGCGCTCGACGACACCTGGCAGTGGGTCCAGGACGAGGGACTGGTGTAGGGGTTGGACCTCACCTCGCTGCGTCGTTCCCGCGAAGGCGGGAACCCATAAACACTGACGGCGACCTGATTGCATATCGGCGTTAATGGACACCCGCCTGCGCGGGCATGACGAACTTTGCGGTTTGGGTACCTGAAAAATATCTACTGCCGTCATGGCCGGACTTGATCCGGCCATCCACGTGGATGTGTCACGTGACCCGCTGACGTGGATGCCCGCAACAAGTACGGGCATGACGCGTGGTTTGGAGCCGCCCTCAACCTGAGGAGCGAGCAGGGGGAGCGTCTCGAAGGATGCCCGGAACACGTGGTTTCGGCACGCCCCAAGCCCCCCTTACGCCCGATCCACTTCCGCGCTAACATCCCGGCAAGAAACAAAACAACGGGAGAACGCGCCATGAGCGAAGCAGTGGTCATGAATGACAACGACGCCCCGGGATATCAGGTGCGCCGCAAGGACGAGCCGCAATTCGTCGAGGGTCGCCGCAATTTTTTTGATTACATCGATCTGGGCACCCAGGAGGCCAGCGACGGCAAGATGCGGGTGCAGATCACCCGGGCCAAGCAGGGTCTCGTCGAGCCGACGGGCTGGCATATCCACAAATGCGAAGGCCAGTTCGTCTACATGCTGGAAGGCTGGCTCGATCTGGCCTTTGCCGACGGTACGGTCCGCCTTGCTGCCGGGGATTCGATCTATATCCCGGGTGGTGTGCCGCACAACGAGACAGGCACCTCGGACACTTTCGACCTGATCGAGATTTCGATGCCGGCGAAGATGGAAACCGAACCCTGCGACCCGCCCGCAGGCATGCCTGCCTAGCGAACACGTGCGGCGAGCCGCCGCGATGGAAATTGGCGGCTTTGCTGCTATATTCCACACGTAAATCGAGCGTCGGCGGCTTGCCCCACCGTCGAGACCGGCAAATGGATTCCGGCTGATGGATTATGAAGAATATTTTGCAGACAGTCTGAGCGGCCTGCGCGCCGAGGGGCGATACCGTGTGTTCGCCGACCTGGAACGCAAGGTGGGCGATTTTCCGCGCGCGGTGCGCCATGTCGACGGCAAGACCCAGGACATCGTCGTGTGGTGTGCCAACGACTATCTGGGCATGGGACAACACCCCGAAGTTCTGGCCGCGATGCACGAGACGCTGGAAAAATGCGGCGCGGGCGCGGGCGGCACACGGAACATTTCGGGCACCAACCATTATCACGTGCTGCTCGAGGAAGAACTGGCGGACCTGCATCAAAAAGAAGCCGCGCTGTTGTTCACCTCGGGCTATGTCGCCAACTGGACCGCGCTGTCGACGCTGGCGTCAATGTTGCCGAAATGTCTGGTGGTCTCGGACGCGCTCAACCACAACTCCATGATCGAGGGCATTCGTCACGGTCGTTCGGAAAAGGCGATCTTCCGCCACAACGACGCCAATCATCTCGATGAAATCCTGTCCCGTGTCGCGCCGGACCGCGCCAAGCTGGTGGCGTTCGAATCGGTCTATTCGATGGATGGCGATATCGCGCCGATTGCAGAGATCGTCGAAGTTGCCGAAAAGCACAATGCGCTGACCTATCTGGACGAAGTGCATGCCGTGGGCATGTACGGTCTGCGCGGCGCCGGAGTGGCCGAACGCGATGGCCTGATGGACCGCATCGACATCATTCAGGGCACGCTGGGCAAGGCCTTTGGCAATGTGGGCGGCTATATCGCCGCCTCGGCCAATCTGGTGGACTTCGTCCGCTCGAACGGTGCGGGGTTCATTTTCTCGACCTCCCTGCCCCCGCATGTGGCCGCGGGTGCGCGCACGGCGATCCAGATTCTGAAAGCCGACAATTCGATCCGCGAACGTCATCAGGAACGCGCCGCGACCCTGAAGTCTCGCCTGACCGCCGCCGGCATGGAGGTCATGCCCTCGGTCAGCCATATCGTGCCAGTATTCGTGGGCGATGCACGGCTGTGCAAGATCGCCAGCGACGAGTTGCTCGACCGCCACGGCATCTATGTGCAGCCCATCAACTATCCGACGGTCCCGCGCGGGACCGAACGTCTGCGCATTGCCCCGACCCCGCTGCATGACGACGCAATGATGGACGGGCTCGTCGCCGCCTTTGAAGATGTCTGGACCCGCCTGGATCTGCGATCGGCCGCCTAGCCATGCTGGCCCGCCCCCCAAAGCATTGCTGTCATTGCGAGCCAAAGGCGACGCAATCCAGAGCGGACGCCAAAGAACAGCTGGATTGCTTCGTCGCGTCGCTTCTCGCAATGACGACCTCGCGCTAGGGCTTCGGAAAATGTATCGCGACAAGACCCTGATCCCGAGCGAGGCCATCCGCCTCTGCATGCTGGGGACCCTTGCGCTGAAACCCCACACCTATGCCGAACTGGCCCGTGAGGTGCGTGGATTCACGAGCCGGATCGCGGGGCCTTCTCTGGATATGATGGGATCTTCGATCGAGGTCCTGATCGCCGAAGGGCTTGTGGCCCCGGTCGCGGAAAAACCCGACCCGTCGGACGAGACTCTGCAGCTGACCGGTGATGGTCGGGAAGAATTGCGGGTGCTGCTTGTGTCCAATGTGCGCAGCCCGGTCGACGGGGTGTCGCAACTGGTCTTTGCCCTGAAATTGCGCTTCCTGCACCTGCTCAGCGCCGAGGATTCCCACGACCAGATCACACGGATGCGGGAAATCAGCGAGACCGAGCGCGCGCGCCTGATGGATTTGAAGCAGCGCTACGGGACGGAACCGGGCAAGTTCGATGCCTGGCTTGACCTCGAACTTGCCCAGATTGAAGACCGCCTGAACTGGCTGGAAACGGTCGGCTGACGCCAGACCGGAAACCGGCTATTCGGCAGCTTCAGGCCACGTACCTGCCGCTTTCATCCGCTCGACCGATTCCGGCGACCATTCGGCCGACGGGGCATCGCCACCGATGACCGCCATGATCGTACCCTTCTCCTCACCCTCGCGTGCGCTCACGCATTCGAAACGGCGCTGAATACCGACCGGAAAGGATGCGATATCCTTCTCCTTCAGAATCACATGGTCATTGCCGTTGTCGCCCTCCCACTCAAACATCCATGTGCCTTCCACCACCACAAAGGTCTCGTTGGTGTCGTGGGTATGCATCATCACACCCTGGCCGGGCTTGGCCGAGACATAGCCGATCCCGAATCCGGGGCTGAGATGGGAGATTTTCGGCTTCGCCTCGTCACCGATGGGAGAATAGACTTCTTCCCCACCTTCGGGCTGCGTGAAGCCGATGGCGTTGCGGAACGTGCGGTGAAAGCCCTCAATGGGTTGGTCTGGCAAACCACCGTCTACGGCCGTAATTTCATCATAGCGGGCGATGCATTTGAGAACGTCTTCCTTTTTCGGACGGATCACTTCAATTGGCATTTTTCATCTCCACTAATCTGGTTCGCGTGTTGTTCGTTCTTGTCATCAACTTTAGGTCTATCGGCCTGCGGATCACAAGATAGCGCAACATCGTTGCACCCATGTTCGGTGAACAATGCTCAGCGTTTCGGGGGGAACCCCTTCGCGCCGCGCATATTCATTTTCAATCCGCTCCAGTTTTGATGCCCGCGCAATGCGCTGGCCCGCCTGCGCGAGGTCTTCGCCGACCCGCTTCTGGTGCGCACACCCAAAGGCATGGAACCCACCGAACGGGCGCTGGAGGTGCGGATCGCTGTCCGCGAAGCGCTCGACAAGATCGAAGGCGCGCTGAGCAGCCAAACCGGCTTTGACCCGGGGCAGGCACGGCTCAGCATCACCATCGGCACAACCGATTATGCGAGTTTTGTCCTGATGCCGCCGTCACGCTGAAATCCTCAACCCTGTATCGCGACCCGCTTGTCTGCATCGCCCGAAAGGACCATCCGGACCTGAAGGACAAATTGGATATCGAGGCCTATCAGGGCTTGCGCCACGTGATCCTCGGATCATCCTTCACCGGGCTTTCCACACTGGAACGCACCCTCGACGATATCCTGGATGCACAGGACGCCACGCGCAGCGCCGGGGCCCGCATCCCCAGCGCCCTGCTGTCGCCACACATCGTTGCGAGCACAGACATGATCGCGACGCTCCCCACCCGTTTCGTTGACCAGTTTCGCGATAACGTGCCGTTGCAGGTTTTCGACCTGCCCTTCCGAACATCTCCTCTGCCGGTGTCCATGATCTGGCACGAGCGCACCCATCAGAGCGGCGCCATGACCTGGCTGCGCCAGGCGATCCGGAACGTCGCGAAGGCTTACTAGAAGCCCGACTAGTAGAGGTGCTGGCCGCCTGTCACGAAAATCTCGGTTCCCGTGACATATCCGAAATCGGGACTGCAGAGCTGGAACACGGTTGCAGCCACTTCGTCGGCCGTGCCCATCCGGCGCATGGGAATACGATTGACCAGAGGCTCGTATTCGTCCCCGATCATCTCGGTTTCGATTTCACCCGGCGCAACGGCATTGACCCGCACGTTCAGTTCGGCGAACTCCACCGCCATTTCGCGGGTCAGCGCGGAAAGCGCGGCTTTGGAGGTGGAATAGGCCGACCCGGCAAAGGGGTGGATCGCGTGGCCGGCGATCGAGGTGATATTGACGATTGCCGCACCGCCGCCCGCATCCGGGTGCTGCTCATCGGCCTTTCCGGCCCGTGCCAGAGCCGTCGCGAAGCCGCGCGCCAGCACAAGCGGAGCAAAGAAATTCAGCTGGAACACCTCACGCCAGTCATCCAGCGGCCCGTTCAGGCAGCCGAGACGTTCCTGGAAATCGGTCTTGGGCGACACGGCAGCATTGTTGACCAGCGCATTGAGCGGCGCATCACCCAGCAACGCGGTCGCTTCGGCCACAAAGCGGTCCACATCCGCAGGATCGGCTAGATCGGTGGGGATATGGGAGGTCCAGTTGGGGTCGCGCTTGCAATGCTCGGGAACGGGATCGCGTGAGCAGGTGATGATCTGCCAGCCTTCATTGGAAAACCGCTTCACGGTCGCATGGCCAATGCCGCGGCTTGCACCTGTCAGGATCACGCTTCGCCGGATGTCTGTCATACCCAATAGGTAGATCAACCGGCGTGCATTGGGAAGTCAATGGTGCGGGTGGGTCTCAACAAAATGACGCAGCACGCCCACCAGCTTGGCCATATGCGCATAATTGCCATGGGCGCGCGCATGTTCGATATCGTCGATGATCATGCGTTCGATCCGCGCCTCCCCGTCAGGCGTGTGACAAAGATACTGGCCCATTTCCATCGCCAGCAATTCCGGGATGTGCTCGTGCTCGGCGATCGCTTCGACTTCCTCTTCACTCAATTCGCACAACGCCAGACAATCTTCGCGCGTCAACATCGCCACCTCCTGCCTCTGTTCGACGCAACGAGTATGACAGTCTCATGACACCGCGACTTTGGGATAGATCAATTGGCCGGGGGCCAGACCTGACATCTATGGCTGGAGGCGCTGCTCCGACCAGCCGTCCGTCGTCCGCACGAATAGCTGGCGGTCGTGCAGGCGATCCGGGCGGTCGGTCCAGAATTCGATCCGGTCCGGGACAACGCGAAACCCTGACCAATGCGGTGGCCGCGGAATCTCTCCGTCCCCGTATTTTGCCGTCAGATCGCGCACGCGCGCTTCAAGGATATCGCGCGATTCGACGGGCTGCGACTGTTCGGAAGCCCAAGCGCCGATCCGGCTTCCGCGCGGCCGGGACGCATAATAGGCATCGGCTTCCGCATCGGAAACGCGGCTTGCCTTGCCCGCAACGCGAACCTGGCGTCCCAGTGATTTCCAGTAGAAACACAGCGAAGCATAAGGATTGGCGATCAGTTCCCGGCCCTTCTGGCTGTTGAAATTTGTATAGAACACAAAGCCTTGGGCATCGTGTTCCTTCAACAACACCATCCGCGTCGAGGGTCGGCCATCCGCCGCAACGGTCGCCAGCGTCATGGCATTGGCGTTGGAGGGTTCAGCCTCAATGGCGTCGCCAAACCAGGCGCTGAATTGTGCAATGGGATCGATCTTGGACATGCCCTATTTCTGCCTTTAAATAAATCTTCTATGTGGTCCACATCATAGAGGAACTCAAAGAGCCACAATATCGTTCACGATAAAAGAGGGACAATACGGCGCAACCGTTCCAGCCCTCGGCCTGAGCCCTCTGTGTACACAAAAGGATCAAAGCCATGCGTTTTAAAGTTTTCGTACCGCTCGTCGCCGCAGCATTCGTTCTGACCGCTTGTACATCTGGCAATCAGAAGGAAACCGCAGGCACCGTCCTTGGCGGCGTTGGTGGCGCCGTTCTCGGTTCGCAGATTGGCGGCGGTTCAGGCCGCCTGATCGCCACGGCCATCGGCACCTTGGCCGGCGCCGTGATCGGCAACCAGATTGGGCAAGGGCTCGACAAGGTCGACAGGCTGGAACTCCAGAAAGCCGAGACTCAGGCGCATCAGGCTCCGGTTGGCCAGACCATCGTCTGGAACAATCCGGATTCGGGGAATTCCGGCACAGTCACCCCGGTACGTGACGGCCGCAGCTCCACAACAGGCGCCTATTGCCGCGAATACCAGACCACGGTCACCGTGGGTGGCAAGCAGCAGGATGCTTATGGAACGGCCTGTCAGCAGCCCGATGGCAGCTGGAAGGTCATCGATTCCTGATCCCAGAGGTAGCTGTCAGGCGGTCTTGCGAAAGACCGCCTGAACTGCGCCGAGCCGGTCATCGGCAAAATTATCGCGTAAATTCGCAATCATGCCGGGGAAGTCTTCGCCCATGATATGGCGCAAGGTCGGCCCGGCCGGTATACGCGGCGGGCGGGCATCGTTGAGCCAGACCTGCGCAAATTCCGTTTCATCAATCCAGCTTTCAATCGTCCAGCCTGCTGCCGCGATGATGGCCTTCAGACGTTCCGCACTGACCATATGGCTCTGCCCTGCCTCACGCGCCCAAGGTACAGGATAGGTCAGCGGCGCCGGGTTGGGTCCCGCCACAATGTCATAGAGCGCGAGAACGCCTCCGGGGCCAACGACACGCGCAAGTTCGAGATAGAGCGCCGCCCGCGCGGCAATGTTCATCGCCACATGCTCGGTCCAGACCGCATCAAACCCGTCATCGGCAAACGGGAGATGGAGCGCATCTCCGGCGCAGAACCGTGTCTGGTCTGATCGGCCCATGCGTCCCGACAGGGCTGAGGCAATGCGTGCAAAATCTGGAGACAGGTCAATTCCTGTGACGTCCCAGCCCCGGCTTTCCACCAGAAGTCGTGCCGGACCGCCAAGACCCGATCCGACATCAAGGATTTTTGCGCCAGGCGCCAGTTCGATTCGCGCGGCCAGCCGCAATGTGGCTTTGGCGCCGCCAACATGGAACTGATCCAGGGCTGGCCCGATATCGCGTGCGGGATCATCAATCTCGGCAAGCAGCCGTTCGGCCAAGCCATCGGATTCATAGTGGCGGCGGATGGCCGGATCGCGTTTCGTATTCACGGGCGCTCGCGCACCACACGCGGGGTCGTCTCGGCGGCCTGCGCCGTGGCCACGATATCCTTGACCATCACCCCCATCGTCTCATCACGCGCGGTGTTGTAGGCGGTGATCAGATCGGCCAGCGGTTCGGTCCAGCGGGATTCTTCATCCTCATCCCGGTACGGTGTACCGGGACCAAAGCCGAGCGCGATGTAGAGATCTGCCACCGAAAACCCGTCCAGATCGCGCATGACCACCGGATCATCGGCTTCGGTACGCGCCAGCACACCGTGCTCCTCAAGACGTGAGAGCACGGTTCCCAGCCCCTCGCCGTCGCCCGAGGTCACATCGAGGAGCGTTTCCTCCGACACGGTTTCCCCGTCGCGGCCCGCCTGCAGCAATTTGCCGATCACCTGCAAGGCACGCAGCAAGGCTCGCGCCGGCGTCAGCGGGCCGAACTCTTCGGCCCGGCGCGAGGCGAGCCACTCCGGGCGCGCGGCCGCGACGATGGCCCCGAACAGCACAACTGCCCAGACGAGGTACATCCAGATCAGGAACACCGGCAGGGCTGCGAGCGAGCCGTAAACACTCTCGAACGTACCCGCATGGGCGAGATAGAAGCCGAAGCCCGATTTCAGCAACTCGAACATGACCGCCGCAACGCCCGCCCCCAGAAGGGCATATCGCAACCCCACCCGGCGGTTGGGCAGGGCCAGATAAAGAATCGTGAACCCGGCCGTGGCAAAGAAGAACGGCAACAGCCGCAAGCCGGTTTCGCGTACAAAGCTCAGATCCATGCCGAGTGTCTGAAAGTTGTTCGCCGCAAACAGCGCGGTGCTGAAGGACAGACCCGCTCCCATCAGCAGCGGCCCGAGCGTCAGCGTGGTCCAATAGGCCAGCAGGCGCATCCCGAAGGGGCGCGATTTCTCGACCCGCCAGATCGCGTTGAAGGCGCTTTCGATGGTCGACAGCAACATGATCGCGGTCACGGCCAGCCACACCACACCCAGCACGGTCAGCTGGCTGGTGTTCGACACGAAGGTATCGACATAGTTCTCCAGCTCACCGCCGATATGCGGCGCGGCATAGGAGAGGACGATACTCAGCAGCCGCTCGGTCACACCATCAAAGACCGGGAACGCCATCATCACCGAGAATGCAATCGCGAAAAGCGGCACGATGGCGAGCAGCGAGGTGTAGCTCAGCGAGGCCGCCGCCACGAGGACACGATCATGGGAGAAACGGCGCACCACCGTGCGCACGAATTTCAGTTCGTCGCGTAGCGTATCGAGTCGGTTTTCGAACATATCCGCCTGTATTTGTCTGGGCCTAAGTCTGTCATATAAAACACGAAACGGACCTGCGCACGGATTTGTTCCGCCACCTTGCCGGAGTATCGGGTTGGTGTAGGATGCCGTTCATACAGGGACTTACTCGAGTGATGGGGAACGCATGAGTGCACAATCGCAACTGATGGCCGGAAAACGCGGTCTGATCATGGGCGTCGCCAATGATCGGTCAATCGCGTGGGGCATCGCGAAAATGGTCGCCGATCACGGTGCAGAGATCGCATTCACCTATCAGGGGGAAGCGCTGGAAAAGCGCGTGCGCCCGCTCGCCGAATCCGTGGGCAGCACACTGGTCCTGCCCTGCGACGTGACCGATGAAGCCAGCATGGATGCGCTGTTCGACACCATCGATAAGGACTGGGGCAGCCTCGACTTCGTGGTCCACGCCATCGCCTATTCCGACAAGGAAGAGTTGAAGGGCAAGTATGTCGACACCTCGCGCGCGAATTTCCTGCGCTCGCTCGACATTTCCTGCTTTTCCTTCACCGATGTCTGCGCGCGCGCCAGCAAGCTCATGCCCGATGGCGGCAGTCTGGTGACCCTGACCTATTACGGCGCCGAACGGGTCATGCCGCATTACAACGTCATGGGCGTGGCCAAGGCCGCACTCGAAGCCAGCGTCCGCTATATGGCGGTCGATCTGGGCGGTCAGGGCATCCGCGTCAACGCGATCTCTGCCGGCCCGATCAAGACACTCGCGGCCAGCGGCATTGGCGACTTCCGCTACATCCTGAAATGGAACGAGCTCAACGCGCCCCTGAAGCGAAACGTGACCACCGAAGATGTCGGTGGGGCCGGCCTCTACCTGCTCAGCGATCTCGGTGCGGGCGTGACGGGCGAAACCCATCATGTCGACAGCGGCTATCACGTCGTTGGCATGGTTGCGGTGGACGAAGCCGCGGCCGTTGCCGATTTGCTCTCGGGCCTCCGGTCCGACGACAGCTAAACCAGAAGACCCAAGGGAGTTCGGCCATGGCCGGCAACAGCTTCGGCCAGATTTTCCGCTTTACCACCTGGGGCGAAAGCCACGGGCCGGCCATCGGCGTCGTCGTCGATGGCGTGCCGCCGCGCGTTCCGTTTTCCGAGGCCGACGCGCAGATATGGCTCGACCAGCGCCGCCCGGGCCAGTCGCGCTTCACGACCCAGCGTCAGGAGCCCGATCAGGTGAAAATCCTGTCCGGCGCGTTCGAGGGCCAGACCACGGGCGCACCGGTCTCGATGATGATCGAGAATGTCGATCAGCGCTCGAAGGATTACTCTGCGATCGCGCAGACCTATCGGCCCGGCCATGCCGACTACACCTATGATGCCAAATACGGCATCCGCGACTATCGCGGCGGCGGGCGCTCCTCGGCGCGTGAAACGGCCAGCCGCGTGGCGGCCGGCGGGCTTGCCCGCAAGGTGATCGAAGCACTCTCCCCCGGCCTGTCGATCCGAGGCGCGCTGGTGCAGATCGGCACCATGCCAATTGATCGCGCCAGCTGGGACTGGTCGGTGACCGGCGACAACCCCTTCTGGTGTCCCGACGCGTCCATGGCTGCGAACTGGCAAACCTATCTCGACGATATCCGCAAGAGCGGGTCCTCGGTCGGCGCGGTGATCGAGATCGTGGCCGCAGGCGTGCCGGTCGGGCTGGGCGAGCCGATCTACGGTAAAATCGATTCCGATCTGGCCGCAGCCATGATGACCATCAACGCCGTCAAGGGCGTGGAAATCGGCAGCGGCATGGCGTCTGCTGCACTCACCGGCGAGGAAAACGCCGACGAGATGCGCATGGATGGCGGCAATGTCAGCTTTGGCTCCAACAATGCCGGGGGCGTGCTCGGCGGCATCACCACCGGGCAGGACCTGGTGGTGCGGTTTGCCGTCAAGCCGACCAGCTCGATCCTGACCCCGCGCGAATCCGTGACCAGCGCAGGCGCGAACACCGATGTCTCTACCAAGGGCCGCCACGACCCCTGCGTGGGCATCCGCGCCGTGCCCGTAGGCGAGGCCATGATGGCCTGCGTCATCGCCGACCACCTGCTGCGCCACCGCGCCCAGATCGGCGAATTCGGCTCACAGGCCCCGTTCACGGCGCGCGGGAAGACCGGAAGCTGAACTCTCCGCAGTAACCCGTCATGCCCGCACTTGTTGCGGGCATCCACGTCCCTCAGTCCCTCAACGGTCGGACGTGACACTTGGACGTGGATGGCCGGAACAAGTCCGGCCATGACCAAGAAAAATTACAATCAGCTTTGCATGGAGTTGGCAGGAGGCCTGCTTCTGCCACCATTGGTATCGTCCCAAAGCCCACCTATAATCCCGGCCAACACACAAACACCCCAGCCGGGAGAGACCCCATGGCCAAGAAGCGCGAAACACCCGATCAGTTGCAGCACATCTCGAAACTGCCTGTGCCTGATGTCGAGAGCCTGGATGAGGACCTCCAGAAATACATGCGGATCTGCAAGGAGAAGCTCGGCCTGATCCCCAACGTGATCCGGGCTTTCGCCCTGCGCCCGGAAAAGCTGCGCACCTTCATCGGCAAGTACAACGAGCTGATGCTGGGTGAAGATGCCCTGCTCACGCGCCTGGAACGCGAGATGATCGCCGTCGTGGTGTCGTCGCACAACCACTGCGTCTATTGCATCACCTCCCACAGTCAGGCCGTGCGTGAACTCGCCGATGATCCGGTGCTGGGCGATATCCTGATGATCAATTACCGCGAGGCGAACCTGACCGAACGCCAGCGCGCGATCCTCGACTATGCGTTCAAGCTGACCTCGAACCCGGCCGAACTGGGCGACGCGGATCGCGCGAAGCTGACCGCCGTCGGTCTCGGTCCGAAGGAAATTTTCGAGGTCACCGACACCACGGCCTATTTCAACTACACCAACCGGATGACCCACGGGCTGGGCATGCTGCCCAACGAGGAATATTTCGGCATGAACCGCCTGCCCGACCCCGGCGCCCACAAGGCGGCTGCGGAGTAGACGCACCTGCTATTCGTCATGCCCGGGCTTGACCCGGGCATCTTCTCAAAATCGAGCTGAGATGGCCGGATCAAGTCCGGCCATGACGGTGAAGATAGAGAAGCGGATTGGCGGCGATACGGGCGGGTTTGAAACCTGCCCCTACATGCGGATCTGTGGTGACTGTAGGGGCGGGTTTCAAACCCGCCCGCATCAGGGCCGCGAAAACGCCGCGACCAGTTCCACATGGCCGGACCAGACGAACTGGTCGACCGGGGTGACGGCCTCGAGCGCAAAGCCACCCGCGACCAGCGCGCTCGCATCCTTGGCGAAGGTGGCCGGGTTGCACGAGACGGCAACCACGCGGGGCACCGGTGATTTCACGATCTCGGCGACCTGAGCGGCGGCACCGGCGCGGGGCGGATCGAAGACCACTGTTGCAAATTTTTTCAGATCGGCCGCCATCATCGGACGGCGGACCAGGTCGCGGATCTCGGTCGAAACCTGCCCGCCGAACCCGCCCAGACCGGCGCCGCGTGCCATCGCCTCGACCGCAGGGCCGTCACCATCAACGGCAAACACATTCGCGCCCGCCTTGGCCAGCGGCAGGGCAAAGGTGCCCACACCGCAATACAGATCGGCGATGTCCCGGCCCGCGACGGCCGCGCACACCAGCCCGGAGAGAATGGCTTCGGCTTCCGCGCTGGCCTGCAGGAAGGTCCCGGGCGGGATTTCCACATTCGTGCCGGAGATATCGAGTACTGGCGTCCGCCGCACGGCAATCGGCTCCACGCCGGCCCCGTCCTGCCACGAGATGCGTGCGATATCCTCGCGTTCGGCGAACATCGCCAGTTCCATGCTCGCATCGGGGCCGGGCCCGTGATTGGCGCGAACCTGAATATCCAGACCGTTCTCGACTTCGGAGACCAGCACATCCCAGCGCGCACCCGGCGGCACGATGTCGGACAGGGTTTCGCGCAGCTTGGGAATCATCGCGGCAATCGCCGGGCGCACGATCAGGCAAGTGTCCAGATTGATCACCTGGTTGCTCGCCCGCGCATGGAAGCCGAAGAATGTCTTCGCGCCCTTCGCCCGGGGCCGGAAGGCGGCGAACTCGGCCCGGCGGCGGCCATTCGCGGCGGTGCGCTGCATCGGTGCAACCAGCGTCGGGTCAAGGCCCGCGCGCTTGACCGAGGACACCACCATTTCCTGCTTCCACGCGGCATAGGCCTCATCGGCAAGGCTCTGGATGCTGCAGCCGCCACAGATCCCGAAATGCGGACAGGGCGGCGTCACACGATCGGCTGACGCCGTGATGATCTCTTCCAGCGTCGCGGCAAAACCATCGCTGCGCTTCACGCCGACCCGCACCCGCACGGTCTCGCCGGGCAAGGCCCCGGCCACATAAAGCGGCCCGTCAGGGCTTTGCGCGATGCCGTCACCGCGCAGGCCAAGCCGCGTGATCGTGACCTCGTGAATTTTACCGCTACTCATCGCTCACTCCCGAGAAAACACCTGCGATCAGGAATTCCTTGTTGCCTTCCGGCCCGGTGATCGGGCTTTCGGCGAGGCCGGTGACCTGCCAGCCGGGCCGGCCATCAAGCCAGTCGCGAATGCGGTTGCAGACCGCCGCGTGCAGCGCCGGATCGCGCACCACACCCTTCTTGCCGACATCGGCCCGTCCGACCTCAAATTGCGGCTTGATCAGCGCGATCAGGCGCGCGCCGGGTGCGGCGAACCCCATCGCGGCAGGCAGCACGACCTCAAGCCCGATGAAACTGGCATCGCACACGATCACATCCACCGGCTCGGGAATGTGTTCGGCGCTCAGGTGCCGGGCATTGGTTTTTTCCAACACCACCACCCGGTCATCATTGCGGAGTTTCCAGGCAAACTGGCCATGCCCCACATCGACCGCATAGACGCGTTTTGCTCCGCGGGTCAGCAGCACATCGGTGAACCCGCCGGTCGAGGCGCCCACATCGATCCCGACCGCACCGGCCACGTCGATCCCCAGTTCGTCGAGCGCGTGATCGAGCTTCAGCCCGCCCCGGCTGACCCAGGGATGGTCCTGCCCGCGCAACTCCAGCGGCGCATCTTCGGCAATGCTGTCGCCAGCCTTGTTGACCCGCTGCTCGCCGGAAAACACCAGACCCGCGAGGATCAGCGCCTGGGCGCGCGAACGCGAGTCCGCCAGCCCGCGTTCCACCAGCGCAAGGTCTGCGCGTGTCTTTGATATTTTCTCGCTCTTCGCCACGCGCGGGGCATAGCACGGTTTTCGCCCTGCCCGACATCTTTCCTCGCGTCCGGCCCGGGCTGAGCCCTCATCCTGAGCCTGACGAAGGACGAGTGCGACATCCTCATACTTCGACAGGCTCAGCATGAGAATTCCCGGGTGACGTACGGCAACGGCGCAATCCAGAACCGGCACCGCGACTGGATTGCCACGCCAGCCGGACGGCCGTCTCGCGATGATGCCTTTCCACCATCGTCATGCCCGGACCTGATCCGGGCATCCTTTTCGACGTCTCCGCAACACAAACACGGGCGGGTTGGAAACCCGCCCCTACACAGACCGCACGATCCCCTGTAGGGGCGGGTTTCCAACCCGCCCGCAATGCTGGCCCATGGGTACCCTCCCCCTGTAAGATCACCCCAACAATGAACACACACTCCGGGGGATGGAACAATGTCGGAACGTATCGGTATCGTGGGCATGGGCCTGATGGGTCAGGCCTTCATCAAGCATCTGCGCAATGCGCAATTCATGATTCAGGGCTTTGACGTGGACAAGCGCCGCATGGACCAGCTGGCCGAAGCCGGGGGCCATCCCGCCGACACCCCTGCCGCCGCGGCGAAAGACGTCAAATGCGTCATCGTCTCGGTGCCGACCAGCGATATTTCCCGCGAGATCATCTTCGGCCCCAACGGCATCGCCGAGGGTGCGTCGGAAGGCATGTATATCTGCGACACGACCACGGCCCGCCCGGAAGATTCCGAACGCACCCATGCCGAGCTGAAAGAGCGCGGTATCCATTATCTCGACAGCGCGGTCAGCGGGACGAGCACCATGGCCGAGGCCGGTGACCTCGTCGTCATCGCCGGCGGCGAGCAGGCCGATTTCGAAGCCTGCCGCGACTACTTCGCCGGTTTCTCACGCGGCGCCTATTACATGGGCCCGGCCGGCTCGGGCGCGCGCACCAAGCTGATCATCAACCTGATTCTCGCCGGCAACCGGCTGGCGCTCGCCGAAGGCATGGTGCTGGGCGAGAAAGCGGGCCTGGAAGCCAACAACCTGCTCGAAGTCCTCAAAGACGGCGCCTGCGCCTCCAAGACCATGACCGACAAGGGCCCCAAGATGATCGAGGCCGATTATTCCAAGCAGGGTCAGGTCAAGGTCAGCCTGAAGGACTCCCGCCTGATGATGGATATGGGCCAGAAACTCGGCGCGCCGACCCTGATGATTCAGGTCTATTCCCAGATCATGCAGGCCGCGCTGGAAAAGGGCTATGCCGAGAAGGACACGGTCGCCTTCTACGAAATCATGCGCGGCATGGCCGGGCTGGAAGAACGCGAAGGGATTGATGACGTGCCGTTCGGGAAGGGTTGAAGATAAGCACAACATCCAGTTCCTCAATTACAAGGAGATGTGACGCAGCCATCACCTAAGCGATATCACTTAGGTGCTTGGCGACCTTCTCAAATGACCAAAGGAGCGGCAGCGCGGCGAGATACGCTGTAGATACATCGGAATCAATTAGGTCAGCGACAATGCGATGAGAAAAGTCATTTCTTACGCTACGCACTTTCTCCTTGAAGAGTTTCGTAGCTTCTTTTGATAGTCGGTTTTCTTCCGCACTCAGTTCAAGCGTGGCGGCTAAACTCGACACAATTTCCAGTTGCTGATCCCAGTTCCGTGCTGCTCTATCAATCACTTGAAGGATGCTTTCCGGAAGTCCCTTCGTATTGAGATACTTTTCAATAATGTTCTGAGCCCAAAGTTCGATAGAGACAGCAAGTTTGAATATCGATTCTGGTCGCCTCAAATTATTAAAATCATTCAGACTCTCGAACAGTAAGTCCTCCCAACCTGACGAATTCGCCGTCCTCCGGACAAATACAGTTACTTGCATCTGCAGGAGTTTGCCTTGCGGTCCTTGAACTCTCGTCCCATCGAGACGCTCCAGGTAAGGATGTGCTGTTGTTCCAATCGTCGCTGTGTTCCGAGCGGTACCAAGAAGATAAGGAAAAAGGTGTTCCCCTTGATCCACATTCCCCATGACGCCAGCAGGTAATTCAACACAAAAGATTCCATAATCATCTGGGATATCGACCTCAAGAATCTCAGTTGTTCCGACGCCAATTTTCGGGAAAAAGTAGAACTGGTGGGTTGCAAAGGCACCGATAACATTGGTCCGATCATCGCTTGAGAGTGATTTTTCGAGCGCCTCATAAAGTTCGACGACGAGGCCATCATCTTTAGAGCGAAAGCGCCCGCGATCAGTTTCTTCGAAATTAGACAGAGGCTCATATATAGTTCCCCCGCTTCCACGACCGGGACGAGCTAACATCGCTGGTCTGAACAAGGTCTCCATTTCAAAGCCCCAGAAAAAATCCGTGATGATATTCATGGAATATGATCCATCTTGTTCCCAAGCCTATCAGTGTTCTCAACCAACCCAAATCAAGCCAAGTTGGAAAACTCATTGCTTTCGATCAGGACCACTAACTATCGCCATTCCCCTTTCCCAACCTTGCGGTCATGATCGCGCATCATTTCGTCCCTCTCTGAACAGCTCCCCATGACCACCAAGAAACCCGCCCGCAAGAAAAAGGCCTCCCCGGCCACGTCCCTCACCGTGCGGCCCGCGCGGCTGTCCGATGTCGCGGAGATCGCCGCGCTCAGCCGGCGGATCTATGCGCCGCGGACCTGGCACAGCCAGCGGATGGTGCGGGGGCAGATCAACAATTTTCCCGAGGGGCAGTTCGTCGCCGAACTGAACGGCGAGATCGTGGGCCATTGCGCGACCTTCCGCATTGCCGAAGCCATCGCGCTGGCCCCGCACAGCTGGGACGAGATCACCGGCGAAGGGCTGGCCTCGCGCCATGACCCCAAAGGTGACTGGCTCTATGGCATGGAGGTCAGCGTCGACCCCACCCATCGCCGGTTGCGGATCGGCCAGCGGCTCTACGGCGCGCGCAAGGCGCTGTGCGAGGGTCTCGGCCTGCGCGGGATCGTGTTTGGCGGCCGTATGGCCGGCTATGCACGACGCAAGCGCGCCTATCCCGACCCGCAGGCTTTCGTGAACGCGGTGGTCGAACGCCGGGCGCGGGATCAGGCAATCCGGTTTCACATGTCCGAGGGCTTCGAGCCGATCGGTATTCTGGAAGATTATGATTCCGACGATCATGACTCCCTGGGCTTTGCCACCCATATGGTCTGGCGCAACCCGTTGTTTGCCGAACCGTCCGAGGCCACGCCGCGCGACGACGAACCCGTGGCGATCATCGACAATGTGCGCGTGGCCACCGTGCAGCTGCAGATGCGCCAGATTTCCGGGCCGGAGGAATTCGAAAAGCAGATCGCCTATTTCGTCGATGTGGCCTCGGACTACCGCTCGGATTTCGTGGTGTTTCCCGAGCTGTTCACGCTGGAACTGCTCTCCGCCGAGGACAAGCCCCTGCCGCCCGATGAGGGCGTGGCGCGGGTCGCCGAATACACCGACTGGTTCATCGGATTCATGCAGCCGCTCGCCGTGCGCTACAACATCAACATCATCGGCGGCTCCCACCCGACCCGCCTGGAAAACGGCGAAATCCGCAACACCAGCTATGTCTTCCTGCGCGATGGCAGCGTCCACAGCCAGGAGAAGATCCACCCGACCCCCGACGAGGTCTATTGGTGGAACATCAAGGGCGGCAACCGGGTGGACGTGATCAACACCGATTGCGGCCCCATCGGGGTGCTGATCTGTTACGACGCGGAATTCCCCGAACTCGCACGGCATCTGGTGGATCAGGGCGCGATGATCCTGTTCGTGCCGTTCTGCACCGATGAGCGGCGCGGCTATCTGCGGGTGCGCTATTGCTGTCAGGCGCGTGCCGTCGAGAACCAGTGCTATGTCGCCATGTCCGGCGTGGTGGGCAATCTGCCCAATGTCGAGAACATGGACATCCACTATGCCGAAAGCTGCATCCTGACACCTTCGGATATGGGCTTTGCCCGGGACGGCGTGGCCGCCGACACCGCGCCGAACACAGAGACCGTGGCCTTTGCCGATCTGCGCCTGTCCGATTTGCGCGTGGCACGCCATGAAGGCACCACGCGGAACCTGCGCGACCGGCGTTTCGATCTCTACCGCACCGTCTGGAACATGAAGCAGGAGTAATGGGCCATGACCGAACTTCTGGCTGACCTGTCCATCTGGCAGCGTGTCCTGCTGGTGATCGCCGTAGCAATCGGGGCACATCTGCTGGTCTATGGAGTGCGCCTGTCAGCCTCACGCGCCATGTCGAGCAATGTTGCAGCCCATATCTCGAAATCGCGCACGATCATCAGCCTGGTCACCAGTATCATTGTCTTTGTGCTGTATTTCGGTGCCGGCGGCTTTGCGCTGAGCGAGATTGGCGTGTCCCTGAAAACCTATTTTGCCAGCGCCTCGATCCTAGGGCTTGCCGTTGCCTTCGGCTCGCAGGGACTGGTGCAGGATGTAGTCAGTGGCCTGACTGTGGTGTTCACCGATCTGTTCGATATCGGCGACGTGGTCGAGATCAGCGGACAGGTCGGCGTGGTCGAGAAATTCGGCATGCGGTTCACCGTGCTGCGCAACCCCATGGGCGCCGAGGTCTTCGTGCCCAACCGCAGCATTACCAATGTGATCTCCTATCCGCGTGGCTATGTGCGGTGCCTGGTTGACGTGGTGCTGCCGGGAGACGGGACTCAGGCCGAAGATGTGCAGAAAACCGTGCAGGACCTGACCCGCTCGGCGCTGGAACAGTTTCCGGGTATCGCGCGGGCCGAACCCGAAATCACCGGGCCGCACACGACCAGCGTCGGAAAGACCTATATGCGGATCAAGTTCCGGATCTGGCCGGGTCGCGGCGCGCCGCTGGAAGGTTTCTTCCGGCAGGACATGCTGCAGGCGATCAAGCGGGTCGTTCCCGACTATGCGGACTGGATGGTTTCGGTAAACTACGAAGTCGAAAGCTATGTTGCCCCGCGCCGGAACCGCCGGCGCCGGTCCACCCGGAGCACCTGACCATGCCGAACCTCGCCACCGCTGCCCTCAACATCGAAGATCTGCGCCGCATGGCGAAACGGCGGCTGACCAAGGGCTTGTTCGAATTCGTCGACCGGGGCTCCGAGGACGATGTGGCCCTACGCCACAACCGGGACGCACTGGAGCGGATCAAGCTGCGATCCCGGGTGCTCAACAACACCTCGGAACGGCACACGAAATCCACGATCTTTGGTGAACCCGTCGACATGCCCCTGGTGATCGGACCGACGGGGCCCGCCGGGTTCGTGTGGTATCGCGGCGAGACCGAACTGGCGAAGGCCGCCGCCAAGGCAGGCATTCCCTTTACGCTGGCCAGCACATCGAACACGCCGATGGAGGCGATCCGCGAAAATGGCGGCGGGCGACAGTGGTATCACCTGTATGTCTGGCGTGACATGGAAGCTTCCCTCAAGGCCGTGCCCCGCGCTGAAGCGGCCGGGTTCGAGGCGCTGGTGCTGACTGTGGATTCCACCGTGCCTTACAACCGCGAATTCGATGTGCGCAACGGCACCACCATGCCGGTGCGGCTCACCCCCCGGAACATCGCCGATCTGGCGACCCATCCGCGCTGGCTGTTCGGGACGGTCGGGCGTTACGTGATGGCCGACGGGCATCTGCCACGTTATTCCAACATCGATATGCCCGAAGGCCTGTCGAGCACGGGCGTGCGGGACTTCCTGTTCAAGAACGACACGCTGGACTGGGACTTCCTCAAGCGCATCCGGGACATGTGGCCCCGCAAGCTGGTGGTGAAGGGCATCCTGCACGCCGCAGACGCGGCCAAATGCGCGGAATACGGCGTGGATTGCGTGATCGTCTCCAACCATGGCGGGATTGCCAGTGACGCCGCGCTCGCACCCATCGACGTACTGCCATCCGTTGTCCGGGAAGTGGGCGGCAAGATAACCGTGATCGTTGATTCCGGCTTCCGGCGCGGCTCGGACATCCTGAAAGGGCTGGCGCTGGGTGCGGACGCCGTCATCGTTGGCCGGGCGACGCTCTATGGCGTCGCGGCGGCAGGCGAGCCCGGTGCCACAAGGGCGCTGGAGATTCTCCACAGCGAAATCCGCCGCACCATGGGCGTGATGGGCATGAGCGATCTGAGCCAGATCACCCGGGACCATGTGGTCCTGCCCCATGAGCTGCCGCTCTAGCCGGACCTCACCAGCGTCGTCACCCCGGCGCAGGCCGGGGTCCATAAACGCCGACACACGCCCGGGCAACCACCGCGACAATGGATGCCAGCCTTCGCTGGCATGACGAAGTGGATACGGGGGACACCGCCAGCCCGCTCCGCACCGCACCGCATGCCATATCGGGCACCACTGATCCTATACCGACCAAATGACGTATCCACGGCATGGCCATTGATACCCCAGCTAATGCCGTTCCGCCTGCCGCCCTTTGGCTGGGCGGGCTTGGCGCGCTTCCTTTTGTGGTGCTGGCCACCGCCCACACCCTGAGCACCGGCGAAGCAGCCGCGTTGACCGGGTTCGCGCTGGCGGCCTATGGCGCGGTGATCCTGTCCTTCCTTGGCGGCATCCATTGGGGCCTTGCCGTCGCGCCGGGTGGCATTGGTGGATCGCTGACCATGCCGTTGACCCTGAGTGTCGTGCCCTCGCTGGTCGGCTGGGGCGCGCTGCTCGCCCCCGATCCGGCAAACCTGCTGATCCTTGCCGCCACCTTCCTGACAGTGCTGGTTCTGGATCAATGGGCTGCAAATAATGGTCAGGCACCACCCTGGTATCCCCGGCTGCGCATCCCGTTGACCGCCGTTGTGGTGACCACGCTTCTGGCCGGAGCCTTCCTGTGAGGCGGAAGGCTGATCTCCCCACGCGCGTCTGCGCAACCTGCGGCCGTCCCTTCGCGTGGCGAAAGAAATGGGCAGAGTGCTGGGAAGATGTCCGGCACTGCTCCCAACGCTGCCGGCGCAACCGCAACAGATCGAAAGATTGACATGGCCCGTCCGACCCAACCCGAAAAACCCGGCCCCGGACAGGAATCCGTCTGGGATTATCCCCGCCCGCCCCGACTGGAACCTGTGCGCGCGCGGTTGCGGGTGGATTTTGCGGGCCAGACCATCGCGGACACCACGGACGGCTTCCGGGTTCTGGAGACCAGCCATCCGCCGGTTTACTACATCCCCCGCGCTGATATCCGTGCCGACGTGCTTTTCGAAGCACCCGGGCAGTCCTTTTGCGAGTTCAAGGGCGTGGCGCGGTACTGGACGCTCACCCTGAACGGGCAAACCTCCGAACGCGCGGGGTGGAGCTATCCGACGCCCACGCCGGCCTTCGCGCAGATTCGTGACCACATCGCCTTCTATGCCTCAAAGGTTGAGGCCTGCTGGGTCGGTGACGAACGGGTGCAGGCCCAGGACGGCGATTTCTACGGCGGCTGGATCACGACGAAGGTGGTCGGCCCCTTCAAGGGCGCACCGGGCACCATGGGCTGGTAGGGACGCCGGCGCCGACGCCGTGAGCTATGCTGCGAGCAGTCGGTCCAAAGGCATATCGGCGACATCAGCCGCAGGGCGGGAAACATAGAGTTCGGCCTGAAGACAGCCGCTTTCCGTTTCCAGTTCCGGGTCCAGCCCAATCTGGTGCAATTGCGCGATCACCTGTCGTTCTTCGTCCCGGGAGGCAAACCGTCGCTGGAGAAAGTTTGCGCCTTCCAGTTTTTCGGTGACATAACCTTGCCGGGATAGCCGCGCAGCGATTTCTTCGAATGGAAACATTCGCAGCACAAAATTGGCCATCCAGGCCGGTTTTCCATGCGCAACTGCGGGAATGATCCTGTCGAAGGTTCTTTCGGTCACGTACCCCACGCAGCCTGTGGAGGTCACCAGATCAACATCTTCCAGTTTCTCGCGGGCACCTTCGGGCAATGGGTCCCGCTCCAAATTCACTGAAATGCCGATATCCAGAAGCCCGACAGATTCTGCATAGCCGACAGCAAGTTTCGCCTGATCGAGCCCAAGAAAACTGACCCCTTGCCGCTGATCCATTTCCTCGAAAAACCGTCTGTCATCTGCGACAACTTCGGCTGGCGAAGCCTCCGAAAATTGCGGTGCGGACCAGTGATCGTAGAGCTCCTGCATGGAGAGATCATGTTTCAGCAGGGCCGTGTTCACCCCATAAGAACAGCCCAGGTCGAGAACATGCAACGGTCCCGGCCGAGAACGGCGGAGCGCATCAAGCAAACCCGCGAAAACCGGTTTGGCCCGATCGGGAATACTGTAGCCATGGGTTTTCAGTTCACGGAAGTAGGCGCGCGGATCGGACTGATCGTAGATATGATCCATCGAAGCCTTGGCTTCATTGCTGTCTTGATAGTCGTCATTTTCACTCATCTCACTGCTTCGTCTCTCGGCTTATCGGTACGTGGGAGGCCTTCACGCAGACGCGCGAGCCCGTTCTCGGGAAGCGCACGCCAAAGGCGTCCGCCACCACCAAACATCCAGAATTTCGCAAGGCAGGGGCACCCTACCCCCAAATGACAATTACACCTAAACAAGCACGCCACATGCAGGCATCGGCGGAGGAGAGCCCACTAATCCCCGCGAAAGCGCGGCCGCATCTCCTGGACCGCGCCGGCTTCCTCACTGTCGCCCATCCGCTGTACCGCACGTCCGTACCAGCGGGCAGCGGGAGCGGCGGTGATTCCATGCAGCAGCACGCTGAGCAGAACCGTCGCCGCGACCGTCGCCATGAGTTCGGAGGCAAGCTGGGATTGGCGTTCCCCCAGCACCAGCAGCGCGAACAGGATCGAGGCGAGCCCGCGCGGGCCGAACCAGCCCAGGAATATCCATGTGGGCAATTGCAGGCGTGAGCCGATCAGACTGATTGCAACCGGCACCATCCGCACGACGGTCAGGCTGAGGACCGCATAGAGCAAGGTCATCGGTGTGAATTGGTCGATGACCTCAGGGACGATCACGGCGCCGAACAGGAAGAAGGTCAGCACGGTCAGCAGCTGTCCCTCGCTCTCGGCGAAATCAAACAGATAGTCACAGACACCACGGTGCACATTGCCGACCGTGAGCCCGGCCACAAACGCGGCAAGAAATCCGTTGCCCTCGACGAGTTCGGCCAGCGAGAAAGCCGCGAGCGCAATGGCCAGCGTGCTGAGGCCCTGAAAGGCCGGGGTCATCCAGCCCGCCGCCGACGCCTTGTCGATCAGGTGGCCGCCAACATAACCCATCACCAGACCGGCCAGCGGGCCCAGTGTAATCTGCAGCAATCCGAACTCGATCCAGCCTGAGGCATCCTGTACCGGGCCTTCCGTGGCCAGAACGAAACTGGCAAAAAGCAGCACCACCGGCAGGGCAATGCCGTCATTGAGGCCGCTTTCCGCATTCAGTGTCTGGCGGATGCGAACCGGGACATCGCCATTCGTCACCACGGCCTGTCCCAGTGCGGCATCCGTTGGTGCCAGAATGGCGGCCAGCAGTGCAGCTTCAAAAATCGGCAGACCCGGAAAGACCACCATTCCGGCAATTGTGCCCGCCAGAATGGTCAACGGCAGGCCGACCACGAGCATGCGGGTCGGCAGGCTGTGATAGCGCCAGAGGGTTTTGACGTTGATCCGGGCGGCATCGGTATAAAGCACCAGCACCAGGGTAAACTCGGCGATGGATTTGAGCGCTATCCCGGTAAAATCGATCTGCACGACATCGGCGCCAAGCGGCCCGAGCAATAATCCGAATACGACAAACAGGATGGGCGCGGTGAGAACTGTCCGTGACAGACGTGCGGAAATCAGCCCAAAGCCCAACAACACCAGCGCCAAGGCCAGAAATGTCGGGGCTTCCATGCGCGCCTGTTCTTCCGGGACCGACGCGCCTAGGCGCGAACGCTGTCTGTGCTGGTGTTACGGCCGAGCGCGGCGAGAACCGTCGAGACGATATGCGCGGCCGTCAGGCCCGCTTGCTCGTACTGGATTTCGGGTTTTTCATGGTCAATGAAGATATCCGGCAGGGTCATGGGCCGGAATTTCAACCCGCCATCGAGCAGGCCTGCATGGGCCAGATCGGTCATCACCTGTGCAGCAAAGCCGCCGATCGAACCTTCTTCGATGGTGATCAGGACCTCATGCTCACGCGCGAGGCGGTGGATCAGGTCGGTATCGAGCGGCTTGGCGAAACGTGCATCGGCCACAGTTGCACTCAAGCCATGAGCGGCGAGGTCTTCGGCAGCTTTGAGGCATTCCTGCAAGCGTCCGCCATAGGACAGCAACGCCACGGTCGTGCCTTCGCGAATGACCCGTCCCTTGCCGATTTCGAGCGGCACACCGATTGCGGGCATATCCACGCCGACGCCCTCGCCGCGCGGATAACGAAACGCCGACGGGCGGTCATCGATCTGTGCGGCGGTAGCAACCATGTTCACCAGCTCGGCCTCGTCCGCCGCCGCCATCAGAACAAAGCCCGGCAGACAGCCCAGATAGGCCACATCAAAAGAGCCGTGATGGGTCGCGCCATCGGCGCCCACAAGGCCGGCCCGGTCGATGGCAAACCGCACTGGCAGGCTCTGGATGGCCACGTCATGAACAACCTGATCATACCCGCGTTGCAGGAATGTCGAATAAATGGCGGTAAACGGCTTGAAACCTTCCGAAGCCAGTCCGGCGGCGAAAGTCACGCCGTGCTGCTCGGCAATCGCCACATCGAAACAGCGGTCGGGAAAGGCCTGACTGAAAATGTCGAGGCCCGTACCCGAGGGCATCGCCGCGGTGATCGCCACGATCTTCTCGTCCTTCTCGGCTTCCTTGACCAGGCTGTCGGCAAACACGCGCGTGTAGCTTGGCGCGTTCGACTTGGCCTTGACCTGTGCCCCGGTGACGACATCGAACTTGGAAACCGCGTGATACTTTTCGTGGCCGCCCTTGTCGGATTCGAAGCCCTTGCCCTTCTGGGTCACGACATGAACCAGCACCGGCACGTTCTGTTTTGCGTCGCGAACGTTCTTCAGAACCGGCAGAAGATGGTCGATGTTGTGACCATCAATCGGCCCTATATAGTAGAAGCCCAGCTCTTCGAACAACGTGCCGCCGGTCACGAAACCGCGGGCGTGCTCCTCGGCGCGGCGCGCCGTTTCCTCGAAACTCTTAGGGAATTTATGCGCCATGTCCTTGGCAATCTGGCGCAGCGAGCGATAGCTTTTTGACGAGATCAGCCGGGACAGATAGGCGCTCATCGCCCCCACCGCTGGCGCAATCGACATATCATTGTCGTTGAGCACGACGATCAGGCGCGAATCCATCGAACCGGCGTTGTTCATGGCCTCATAGGCCATGCCCGCACTCATCGAGCCGTCACCGATGACAGCCACCACATTGTTGTCCTTACCCGCGAGATCACGGGCCACGGCCATCCCCAGACCCGCCGAGATCGACGTGGAACTGTGGGCCGCGCCGAAGGGGTCGTATTCGCTCTCCACCCGGCGGGTGAAGCCCGACAATCCACCGCCCTGGCGCAGGGTCCGGATACGATCACGTCGCCCGGTCAGAATCTTGTGGGGATAGCACTGGTGGCTGACATCCCAGATCAGCCGATCCTCGGGCGCCTTGAAGACGTGATGCAGCGCGACGGTCAGCTCAACGACACCCAGTCCCGCGCCCAGATGGCCGCCGGTGATCGACACGGCATCGATCGTCTCCATGCGCAATTCATCGGCCAGCTGCTTGAGCTGCTCGGATGTGAAATCGCGCATATCCGCAGGAATGCGGACCGTATCGAGTAAAGGTGTCTTGCTGCTATTGCTCACAGAATTTCCCGTTCAGGACCGGCCCCACCCCGATCAGTGAATACAGTTATACCCGACGGTCGATCAACTGCGTCGCCGCGGCGCGCAATAAATCAGCCTTTTCCCCAAATAAATCAAGGTTTTCCACGGCTTTTTGCGCATGATCCAATGCGGCATCACGCGCCCCGTCCAGCCCGCGCAGAGAGACAAGCGTTGCTTTCCCGCGCTCACTGTCCTTCCCGACCGCCTTTCCCGCTTCGTCCGGATTTCCGGTTTCGTCCAGAATGTCATCGGTAATCTGGAACGCCATGCCGAATTCAGCACCGAAAGCCCGCAGTTTCGTGCGCTCCTTTTCTCCAGCCCCGGCCACCACAGCGCCTGCCTCGCATGACCACGCAAACAGCGCGCCTGTCTTCATGGATTCCAGCCGCATGACCTGATTTTCATCATCGACGGGCCGGATTTCCGCTTCAAGATCGAGCATCTGTCCGCCCGCCATACCCCGCGCGCCACCGGCACGCGCAAGCCCGAGAACCAGCTCGGCACGGGTCTGACCATCGTGGTGGGTCGCAGGATCGGCCAGCACCTCGAAGGCGAGGGTCAAGAGGGCATCCCCGGCAAGGATGGCGGTTGCCTCATCAAATTTGCGATGCAGGGTCGGCTGTCCACGGCGCATATCGTCGTCGTCCATCGCGGGCAGATCATCATGCACCAGCGAGTAGGTGTGCATCATCTCGACCGCAGCGGCGACCCGCAGCGCGGATTCACGCGATCCGCCGCACACCTCCGCACAGGTCAGCACCAGAAACGGACGCAGACGTTTGCCCCCGGCAAGCGAGGCATAGCGCATCGCATCCCAGATACGCGGCACATCATCGCGCTGGCTGGCCAGAAGGTCGGCAAGCGCCACATCGAATTCCGAGGCCGTCTGCGCAAGGGCCGAGGTGTAGATCTGGGATGACATGAACAGGATCAGGCAGAAACGGGAAGCCGATATGGGCCCTTACCCGACATCTGCCGGTGAGGCCTCGGGATTGCCATCGGCACCCAGAGAAATCTTGTCGACCCGCGCCTGGGCCTGCCGCAACTTGGATTCACAATGGCGCTTGAGCGCCGCGCCACGTTCGTAGGCCGCAATGGCGTCATCGAGCGCGCTGTCCCCGCCTTCCAGGCTCCGGACAATGCCTTCCAGCTGCGCCAGCGCGTCTTCAAATGAAAGCGCGGCAATATCCGACGGAATCTCCGTCCCGGATACATCATCTGCCATGTGTCGTTCCTCCAGTCAGCCGCAATTTCTAAGACGTGGTGGGTGTATCTGCGCGAACGGCTGGCGTCAAACCCTTGCACCAGATGGCGCGCTACCCCATCAGGGCGCGCACATGGGCCGCGGTGGATTCTCCCAATGCCTGAATATCGTAGCCGCCCTCGAGGGTGGAAATGAGGCGTCCGGCGCATTTTTTTTCGGCAATTTTGCGAATTTCATCCGTCGCCCATATGAAGTCCTCGGTTTCGAGTTCAAGCTGGGCCAGCGGATCGCGGATATGCGCGTCAAACCCGGCCGAAATCATCACCAGATCCGGACCGAAATTCTCCATGGCCGGCAACACGACCTCACGCATGGCCGCGCGGAAGTCGTCCGACCCGGCACCCGCCCAAAGCGGGGCATTGACGATGTTATCGTGTGCCCCGGTTTCCGATTTGTCTCCCGTCCCCGGATAAAGCGGCCATTGATGGGTCGAGGCATAGAACAGATTGGGCTCATTCCAGAACATGGCCTGGGTGCCATTGCCGTGATGGACATCGAAATCCATGACCACGACCCGCTCGGCACCATGGGCGGCCCGGGCATGGGCCGCCCCGATGGCAACATTGTTGAACAGGCAGAAGCCCATGCCTCGTTCGGCCTCGGCATGGTGGCCGGGCGGTCGGATGGCGCAAAACGCGTTGTCGGCTGCCCCGGTCATGACCGCATCCACCGCATCCACAAGCGCACCGGCAGCCCGCAACGCGGCCTCTCCGGATTTCGGCGATACGATGGTATCGGCGTCGATCCGCGCATAACCGGTTTCCGGGATCAGGTCGAACACACGGTCGATATAGCTTTCGGGATGGACCCGTGCAATCTGGGCACGCGCGGCCTCGGGCGGCGTCTGGCGGTCCAGAGCCGCAAATTCGTCAGCCGAGAGAACCTCGGCAACCTTGCGCAGCCGATCCGGCGATTCCGGATGCTGCGCCGATGGCTCGTGCTCAACACAGACGGGATGGAAGTAATAGCGGGTCGACATGGCAGGCCTCGTTCGCGCCAGAAGTGAGGCCCAATATAGCGCGCGCCGCAGATATCGACACAGGCGTTTTGGCCCTCCCGCCGGACGAAAATCCCGATGGCGCATTTGTGAGCGATCCGCGCGGGGATTCCCACGTATGGGAATTGACAGACTTTGGAATTCGGCGTGTTCTTCTGACGTGCCGGTTGCCATCTGCATCGGGTGCCGATGAGGCCAGGAGATGATTTGTGTTGCGAGTAGATTTGAACCAGAACTTTAAGCGGACCGTATTTTCATGTGCAGCCCTTAGCCTTCTGTTCCTGACCGGTGCGCCTTCCGCTTTTGCCCAGTCCACGGAACTTTCCGGCATCGCCAAGGAGCGTGACGCAAACGGCAATGGCGTGCTCGAACGGTCCGAGGCCGGCGGGCCTGTTGCGGCCAATTTCGATACCATCGACACCGATAAAAATGGCACCCTCGACGGCGCGGAAATCCGGGCCTTCTTCCAGGGCGGCCCGGCCCCTGCCCCCGCCGGTGCATCGGCTGCGGGTGGCGACGGACCCGTTGAACTCTCGCCCCAGGCCAAGGCGCTTGATGCCAACAGCAATGGCACTCTGGAAAAATCCGAGGCACGTGGCCCGGTCGCGGCCAATTTTGAGACCATCGACAAGGATGGAAGCGGCGCGCTTGATGGCGCGGAACTCCAGGCATTCTTTGGTGGTGGCGCTTCCGGGCGGCCTTCCGGACCACCGGCAAACGTCATTGTGGATGCGGTTATTGAAGAAGCCATTGGTGAGACGACCCCTGTCGTCGGACGTTTCGTGGCACGCCAGTCCGGCCCCATTGCCGCCCGGATCGGCGGCCCGGTCCTCGAAATGAATGTCGATGTCGGGGATCGCGTCGCCCAGGGCGCGCTTCTCGCCGTCCTCGACAAGCAACGCCTTGAGCTCGAGCGCGAACGCTACGGCGCCCTCGTCACGCAGCAGGCCGCCAATCTTGCAGCAGCGCGTGCCGATCTCGAAAAGCGCCAGAATGAACTCAAACGCCTGGAAGCGATCCGGAAATCAGCGGCCTTTTCTCAGGCCCGATACGAAGACATGGTTCAGGATGTCGCCGTCCAGCGCGGACAGGTTGCCGAAACACGCGCACAGCTGGTTCAGGCGGAAACGCAGTCCAAGCAGGCCGAACGGGACCTGATGGATGCAGAAATCCGGGCCCCCTTCCCGGGTGTCGTCAGCGCGACCCATACTGAAGTCGGCGCATATCTTTCTGTCGGCACAGCAGTGGTCACCCTCATCAATGATATAGATCTCGATATCGAAGCCGATGTACCGACCAGTCGCCTCTCCGGACTTGCAGCCGGCTCCATCGTGGGCGTTCGCCTCGACGACGGTACAAGCACCACGGCCCGGTTGCGCGCAATCATTCCCAACGAGAACCCCCGCACCCGCACCCAGCCGGTGCGCTTCACGCCGAACCTTGCCGGTCTGGGCAAGACCCTGGCCGACAATCAGAGCGTGACGGTCCTGATCCCTGTCGGTGACGCGCGCACCGCCGTGACCGTATCGAAAGATGCCATCATCGAGCGGAACGGCCGGATGTCGGTGTTTGTGGTTCGCGACGGTGCTGCCGCGCCGACTGCGGTGACCGTCGGCGACGGCACGGGTGATCGCTTCATTGTTCGCAGCGGCCTCAAAGCCGGTGACACGGTGGTGATCCGGGGGAATGAAGACCTGCGCCCCGGCCAGCGCCTGATCATCATTGATCGGAACGCATCGCCGGCCAACGGTCGCGAAAAGGGATAGCGCGCCATGAACCTGATCCAGGCCGCGATCCATCGCCCGATTGCCGTCATTGCGGTGGTCGTCATGGTGATCATGTTCGGGTGGGTTGCTCTCCAGCGCATTCCGATCCAGCTGGCACCCGATGTCCGGCAACCGGTGATTATCGTCGACACGTCATGGCCCGGTGCCTCGCCGCTGGAAGTCGAGCGTGAGATCCTGAACCGGCAGGAAGATGTACTCAGAGGCATCGAGGGCGTCCGGAAGATCGAAAGCCGCGCGCAGACCGGTCGCGCGGATGTCACCCTCGAGTTCAGTCCCAGCCAGAACATGGACCGCGCGCTGCTCCTCGTGGCCAACCGTCTCGACCGGGTTTCGGGCTACCCCGAAGAAGCCGACGAGCCGACCCTGCGCACCTCGGGCACGGATGACAATGCAATCGCGTGGTTCGTCCTGACCCGGGCCGAGGGCAATGATCGTGACATGATCACCTATGGCGACTTCCTCGAGGATGTCGTGCAGGAGCGGATCGAGCGTATTCCCGGCATCTCCGGGGTCAACATCTTCGGTGAAACCGAGCGCGAAATGCGCATCATCGTGGACCCCGAGCGCCTGGCACAGTTCCGCCTGACTGTCAGCGATGTTGTGGACCGTCTGCGCGCCGAGAACGCCTCGATTTCGGGCGGCGACGTAGATGAGGGCAAGCGCCGCTACGTCGTGCGTACCGAAGGCGACTTCACGAATATCGATCAGGTCTATGACATTGTGCTGCGATCCGATGCCGATCTGGGTGACGGTCGCATCGGGCGTGTCACGGTGCGCGACATCGCGGTGGTCGAACTGGACTACAAGGAAGCGCAGGCGCTCCCGCACAAATTCGACGACCGTGCCATGGCCTTCAACATGACCCGTGAACAGGGTGCAAATGTGCTTGCGGTGATGGAGCAGGTGAATGCGACCATCGCCGATCTGGCCACGGGCGCGCTTCGCGATGTCGGACTGATTGTCGAGAATGTCTACGACGAGACACTTTACGTGAACTCCGCAATCAACCTCGTGCAGCAGAACATCATCATCGGCGGCTTGCTGGCGGCCGCAATCCTGATGCTGTTCCTGCGCTCCTGGCGACCAACCCTCGTGGTGTCGCTGGCGATCCCGGTCTCGGTGATCGGCTCCTTCGTTGCAATGGCAGCCCTCGGGCGTTCGCTCAATGTCATCAGTCTGGCAGGCATCGCGTTCGCCGTCGGCATGGTCGTCGATGCAGCCATCGTGGTGCTGGAAAACATCTACCGGTTGCGGCAGGAGGGCCTGTCGCGTTCCGAAGCTGCCTACAAGGGTGCGTCCCAAGTCTGGCCCGCGGTGCTGGTCTCCTCGCTGACCACGGTCATGGTGTTTATCCCGATCCTGATCATGGAGCTGGAAGCCGGCCAGTTGTTCCGCGACATCGCCGTGGCGATTTCGGTTTCTGTGCTGCTGTCGCTGCTGGTTTCGGTGACCGTGATCCCCGCCCTTGCCAACCGGTTGCTTGTCGACAGCGCAGCCGAAGGCAAGAGTATGGTCCGGATTCCCTTCATTGATGATTTCGCCCACGGCTTTGTGACCTTCTGGCAGGACTTCACGCGCATGGTCGTGAAATCGAAAGTCCGCGCCTTTGCCGTGGTGGCGGTCATCACAATCCTCGCGGCGGCCTTTACCGCGATCTTCGCCCCCAAGCTCGACTATCTGCCGACCGGGAACCGGAATTTCGTCTTCGGGTTCGTGGTCTTCCCGCCGGGATACAATCTGAATGAGGTCGCCGAGACCACCGAGCGCATGGCCGAACGGACACGGAACCTCTGGGCGTCCGAAACCGGTCCGGAATCGGTGCAGGGTGAACCCCCGAAATTCGAGCGGTTCATGCGCGTCCCCTTCGCAGGGCGCGCCTTCATCGGCGGCACATCGGCCGAACCCGATCGCGCATCGGAGCTGATTCAGGTGCTGGCCGATGCGGCAGAAGGCGAACCCGGCGTTCGGGCATTCCCCTCGCAACCATCGCTTTTCGGACGATCAGTGGGCGGCGGCCGAACAATCGATTTCGATGTGCGCGGCAACAATCTGCAAGATGTCTACGACACAGCCAACGAAGTCTATGGCCGCATCATCCAGGTTCTGTCCTTCCCAGACGGGCACCGGACCCGCGCCATCCCCGGTCGCACCCTTTCGGCACCCGAGGTCCGAGTCATTCCGGACCGTGTCCGGCTGGCCGATAACGGCCTCTCCGCACGCTCGCTGGGCCAGTCGGTCGATGCCTTCAACGACGGTATCCGCGTGGCTGAAATCACCGTCGAAGGCAAACGGATCGACCTGACCCTGATGGGGCCGCAGAACATGGTGGACGAAACCCAGGGGATCGGCTCCCTGCCCGTGGTGACGGGCACCGGCCGGATCGTCCCGGTCGAAGGCCTGGCGGATGTCAGCATCACCTCCGGTCCCACCGAAATCCGCCGCGCAGACCGCACCCGCACCGTGACCCTGCAGATCACCCCCAATGCCGAGATGCCACTTCAGGAAGCTCTGGAACGGATAGAGGAAGAAGTGCTGAAGCCGATGGAGGCCGAGGGATTGCCCGACGGCGTCTCCTTCCATCTGACGGGAACCGCCGACAAGCTGATCGAGACCTGGAACGAGATGGTCATCGACCTGATTCTCGCCACGGTCATCGTCTATCTGGTCATGGCGGTGCTGTTCGAGAGCTTCATCTATCCGCTCATCATAATGCTGACCATACCCATCGCTGCTGCTGGTGGCGTGGCCGGACTTGTGATTCTGAACCTCTGGGCCAACCAGCCCCTCGACATGCTGACGATGCTGGGATTCGTGATCCTGACAGGAATCGTGGTCAACAATGCGATTCTGCTCGTCCACCAGACGCTTTACCATATCCGTGAGGATGGCCTGTCCGCCGACGACGCGATCATGCAGGCCACACGAAACCGGGTGCGCCCGATTTTCATGTCGACGCTCACCTCGGTCTTCGGGATGTTGCCGCTGGTGGTCTTCCCCGGTGCCGGATCGGAACTTTACCGGGGTCTGGGTTCGGTCGTGCTCGGCGGTCTCTCGCTCTCGGCGGTGCTCACTTTGGCTGTCGTCCCGCCTATGATGTCCATCACAGTCGGTTGGCGCGAACGCGGTCAGGATGCATCGGACAAGTCGGTGGTTTCACCGGCGCAATAGCGTTCTCGCATTTGCGATTCACGCGCACTACGATGGTGGCCTGATGACCGGTTCCGAACACAGTCTGTCAAGTATCGCGTTTCTCGCTCCGCTCGATGATGCGGCACGAAAATCCCTGGAGCAACGCGCCCGATGGGTGCGCTACAAACCGAACGAAACCATCATCGATCGCGAGAGCGAGTCCCGGGATGTCTACTTCGTGGTGGAAGGACGCGTGCGGGTCGTCAATTTTTCCATGTCGGGACGTGAGGTTACCTTCGACGAGATGGAAGCCGGTGGCGTTTTCGGCGAACTGGCAGCCCTGGACGGACAGCCGCGTTCGGCGGGTGTTGTGTCCCTGACGGACACACTTCTGGCCCTGGTTTCACCCGACACGTTTGTGAACCTCCTCCGCGACCATCCCGATATGGCGATCAGCCTGATGCAGGAACTCGCCAAGATCGTGCGTACCGCCACAGGGCGGATCATGGATCTTAGCACCCTGGGGGCGCACAACCGGGTGCACTCCGAAATTCTACGCGAAGCGCGCGCTTGCGCTGACGACGAATCGAACGAGGCCCGGATTTCGCCCATTCCCGTGCATGCCGATATCGCAGCACGGGTCAGCACCACCCGCGAGACGGTGGCACGGGTGCTGAGTGATCTGGCCCGCCAGAAGCTCGTCAAACGCGAGAAAGACGCGCTCGTCGTGCTTGATCTGGAGCGCCTGGAAGACCTGGTGGAAGAAGTTCGCGACTTCTAGATCATTGATTTGATTGATTTTTGATATTTTCGGGATCCTGTGACCTGCGTCACTGGGAAACATCTCACGACCCACTACGTTAATGGTGTGGCGAGGGGATATCGCCACCTATCGAGAGATGGCGGAGAGCACCGATGAAGAGACAGTCGCAGATCAACAGAACAGCACTTTTTCTGGCTCTGCCGATCACACTTGTGATTGTCGAGCTGACCCTGTCAGTCGGGTTCTAGCGTCCCGCGATACCTTTTCGCATTTATCCCAATCTCCAGACATGGACTTGCGGCCGGCTCTATCGAGACCGGCCGCCTTTCTGTCCTCTCACTGGCGAAGAACGCGGTCAGAACTCCCAGCGGCGATTCACTCCAACGGACAGACGATAGTTGTTGTAGGTGAAATTGGTCATGTTGGAGACCTGTCGATAGGCCTCGGCACTCAGCGTAAGCGTAACGCCCTTCAGCAGATCGGGTGTCTCGTCGGCCAATGTCTCAAGTGGCACACCATAGGTGACACGGGCGCGCGCCGACTTGTCCTTGCGGGTCTGTGGGCTGATCGTTGGATCGTTCCCGTCATATCCGTCATGGGTCAGCGTCAGAGCACTGAGCAGGAAGGCCCCCGAGCCAAACAGCAGGGTGTGGGTCGCCGAGAGTTCATGACGATCGTAGGAATGGAACCGTCGTGCTGCGCTGTTGCGGGTGCGCTCGAAGTTCACGCGAATCCGCTGGGTCGGATCAAGGACGTGGGAGGTTCCCAGCTTCAACTTGACGTTATGACCGCTCCGCTGGGTCGCGGTCGCGCTGCTCGTAATATTTTGATAGGTCTGTTTCTTGGCCTGTGCCGCCCCAAAGATCGACCAGGTGTTCGACATCTCGTGCTACCAGTCCACGGCAACGCCGAACGCATGTTGGTATTTTTCACGCGAGAGCAGAATGTTTTCATAGATCAGACGCGGTCGGATCGTATCCGGTGCGAAATCGAGTTCGAAACCGAAATCAGATGAAACCGCCTGCAGGTCCAGATCATCCTGTTGGACTTGCTCTCCCTGATAGAAAACCGCGCCCCCCACCATCTTGTGCCGTTTCTGCGCACCCAGATCATGTTCAAAGCCAAACTGGGCAAGGCCATTGAGGGACAGATCATCCTGTCGCGAGGACGAACCCGTATTGACCGTGGGAATCCCGAAGGCGAGACGGCGTTCGGAAGCCGAGGCCGCATTCCGGTTCCAGTCATACTGGGCGGACAGGTTTACTGCGAAGGTGAATTTGGTCGTTTTCCGTCGTGTCTGGATCTGATCCAGATAACCGTCAATCTGCGCCCGCAGGTCGTCCGTCAGATCCAACTCGCGAACCGCGCGCAATTCCCGCTCGGCTTCGTCCAGATTGTCGAGCCGAAACAGTACAATGGCAAAGAGGACACGAACAGAGGCGAGATCGGGACGAATCAGAAGAATGCGTTCGAGGGTCGCCCCGGCACCACGAACATTGCCATTGCGAATCTGGGTCAGTGCGTAGCGAAAATTCAGATCGACATTGTCCGGATCCGCCAGCACCTGCTGATACGTGACCGGAGGGCCATCCCCAAACCCGTCGAGCCCGAGCGCGTCATCTGCTGTTCGCTGGACTTCACGGCGGGTGTCAATCTGCTCCTCAAACTCGTCCGCGCGCTCATCCTCAGCGGCCTGTTGCCCATAGGCAGGCGGGGCTCCCGAAAAGGCGAGAACCAGCGCAAACGCAGCAATGCTGTACCAGACTTCCCGGAAAGAAGTTCCCGGTGTCGTCCCCCGAAACAATATGATTGTCGCTACCCCCAGCTACTTCCGGGAATTAAGCATGCTCGGTCGCAGCGGGGCAAGCACAACGGACCGAATTCAGACTCGACATCTATTTCGTTGTCGCGATGAATACGCCGTCCCAATTCGATGGCGGGGGGTCAAAAGCAAACTGGGAAATGCGTTCAGCGTAAAGTTCGTACAACTCATCCACAGCGCCGGGCATATCCATACACTGGCTAAGTGCCGCCTGGGCGCCGTCCCAGTCACAAGCCCGGTAAAGTTCGAGCATCTCTCCATGCTTGTCGCGCAAGGCCAGAAACCCGGGATCCTTCGCGGTCGCCGCATCGCCCATCAGCGCAAATATGGTAATGGCCTCGACCTTTCCCTTCACAGCCACGCGGTCAAGTTCGAGAAACGCAAAACTCTCTCCGAGCGCGGCACGGGTGGTTTCGCCAACAACAATCGGCGTGCCATAGGTACGCGATTGACCCTCCAGCCGTGCTGCCAGATTCACTGCATCCCCGAGCACCGAATAGTCGAAACGCTGATCCGAACCCATATTGCCAACCACGCACCCGCCCGTATTCAGGCCGACACCGACACCCACGGCGAAGGCATCCGGATTTTCCGCAATGCGCTCTTCGTTCACACGGTCGAGCGCGGCCACCATCGCAAGAGCCGATTCGCAGGCGTGATAGGCGTGTTCCGGGTCATCCAGAGGCGCATTCCAGAACGCCATGATGCAGTCGCCCATATACTTGTCGATCGTGCCATCGCGGTCGAGAATCTCTGCGGTCAGCGGCGTAAGAATGCGATTGATCAGGGCCGTCAACGCCTGCGGATCATCACGATGGGCTTCGGAAATTGCCGTAAACCCGCGGATGTCGCAGAACAGGAGCGTCATCTCGCGCGTTTCGCCGCCCAGTTGAAGACGACTGGGATCGTTGGCGAGTTGTTCCACAAGCGTCGGTGACAGGTACTGCCCGAAAGCGGAACGGATCTGGCGGCGCTGGGTTTCGGAGTTCAGGAAATTGATCAGTGAACTCGACATATAGACGACCAGAACCACCAAAGCCGGATAAACCGGGTCCACAAGTATCCCCGCGCCTGAGAAGCTGTACCAGCCGATGCCAATGCCGATCACGATCACGGCCAGACTGACAACCGCGCCCCCCATCGCTCCCATATGAGGCAAGAGAAAAATCAACAACAGACCGAGGAGCGCAAAAGATGCGATTTCCGCGCCCAGGGTCCAGTCCGGCCGCGTGAGAAAGGAATCCGTGAGGATCTGCTCGATCAGCTCCGCATGCACCTCGACCCCGGGCAGAATCGCATTCAGCGGTGTCGAACGCAGATCGAACAAGCCCGGTGCGCTCGTGCCGACAAGGACGATGGCACCTTCAAGTCTGTCGGCCGCGACAATCGGCTGTTCATTGGACAAAAGGCGCCAGGCCGACAAATAACGGTCCGCCTGAAAGCCCGTATAGTGCAGCCAGACATGGCCATTGGCGTCTGTGACCACAGGAAAATCGCCAATATTGATTCCGGCGATGCCGGAGTCCCCCGACAATCCCCCCTCTCCGCTGGCATCGGCCATCCGAATCCGGAACGCCCGCGCGCCTTGCGCAACGCGGATCGCTTCCGCACCAATCGTGGGATAAAGCGGCGGAAGCGTAAACGGATCACTGTAATCGGGCATTTCTCCATCGCGAACATACTGCGTAAAGATGGGGACACGCCGGATCAGACCATCGATTTCTGCCGAAAAATTGATATTGCCAAGACCCGCTGCGGCCTGCTCGAGAATCGGAAGATTGGAGATCGCATTGCGATCAATCGGCAGATACGGATGCGGGATGGTTCCACCAATGGCAACACCGGCTTTTGGCTTCGGCGGGTCATGCCCGCCCACCCGCGTAAAGGTAAATCCGGCTACAACACTGCCGCGGGCGAACGCATCTGCAAGAATTTCATCGTGATCGGGCAAGGTCGCTATCTGCGCACGCATCGCGGCATCGCCCTCCCTGTCGGGCCAGGACGAAAGAATATTGGTTGGGGAGGTACGGTCGGGCTCGGCGAAGAGCACATCGAAGACAACGACGGCAGCCCCTTCCTCATGCAGCCGGTCGACCAGTTCGGCGATGCGCGTACGCGGCCACGGCCACTGCCCGATCCGGGCGAGACTTTCGTCATCGATATCCAGAATTCGAACCGGCAGCGCCTCGTAGGCGCGCGGCTCAATCCGCTGATAGGTGTCGAATGTCCACCATCTTGCCAACTGGATCGGCTGCGGGTCCTCGATGCGGACAAACAATGCCAGCAGAAGGATAAAAATTGGTACGGCGCGCGATTTCCAGTTTTTCATCCCCGCAATCTAGCCCAGAGGAGGTTTCCGGCGATAGATGGGGAGGCGAGCAATCACAGGGTTACGGAAATCAGGGCCAGAACGCCGATCGTCGAGAAGGACATGGCCGCCCAACCGAGCAATGCATGTACCGCACGGATTTCCGCGCTGCGTCTGCGAAAAAGGCGCGGCCCCCGATCGCGAAGCTTTCCGAGATGGGTCATCCCAATGATCTTTCATCGTGTCTGTTGATCAAGCCCGCACAGTATAGGCCCACCCGGTTAAGACTCTGTGATGACGATCACTGTGACCTCGGTCACTTCGCCTGCCCGAAACGCCCCTTAAGTTCAAGGCTCCACAGACGAAGGAACGAACGATGACGACCCAGACAACACGACACAGCCAGAAGGTCTTCAGCTACAGCCTGGCCACACTTTCCGGGCTGACGACCGGTGCCGCTGCGGCCGCCATTTCCGTGCTTTTACTTTCAGTCCTGGCGATCTGACACCCGCACCAACCAGTCGGTTCGGCACACACCCGTCGGAGACATCCATGTGCATGACCAGAATTACTGTCCCTTGGTATCTCGGTGACCCTTCTTGCGCTCAGCGCAAGTCCCGTACCGGCCAATACGACATCCGCGCAAGCCGGCGTTGCGCATTGGCTGCCCTCCGCCGATGCTTGACGGCATAAACACCCGCCTTTAGGGATTTCCTATGAGAATACGTAGCAAAAGAACAGCATTTGCGATTTTCGGTTCGGTCTTGCTCGCCCCTCTGCTGTCGCAGATCGCAGACGCGCAGGGCACGACCGGTCAGGCCGGCGTCGCGGCAGCCGTCAGAGGAAACGTCACGCTTGTTGCTGCAATCGCCCCGCAAGCAGAACGGATCGTCGGTCAGGCCTTGGGCAGCGGTGACAAGATTTTTTTGGGCGACAATATCGAGACCGGACCGAATTCGGGCATGCAGATCATGCTGCTCGACGAGACGATCTTCACCATCGGCCCCAGCGCCGGGATGGTCATCGATACGTTCGTCTATGACCCCGCGACCAGCACCGGCCAGGTTACCGCTTCCATCGTGAAAGGTGCCTTCCGTTTCGTCTCCGGGCGGGTGGCCAAGGACCAGCCGCAAAACATGAGCGTGCGCACACCGCTGGGCACCATCGGGATCCGCGGCACATCGGCTGCAGGCCGCGTTGATCCACCCGACGCCGGAGGAAACGCCACAGCAAGTATCGTTCTGCTGGGCCCCGGCCCCGACAACAATGCCAATGAACGCGCCGGACGCATCATAGTGACCAATGGTGGGACGTCGGTCGAAATCACCCGCTCGGGATTTGGCACGGTCATCGGCGGGCTCGATCAACCCCCTTCGCCGCCGGTTCGCTTTGAACCGGGCCAGATCGCAGCCCTGACCGGTGGCCTCGGCACCGACGGCAGTGCCCGCCCGGGCACCGGTGGATCCGGACAGGATTCGGGAGGAGCCGAAAATCAGGGTTCCGGCGAAAACAACGGGCCGAACAATGGTCAGGGCGGCGGCACTGGCCCTGGCGGGCCGGGTGGTCCAGTCGGGCCGAATGGCGGGGGTGGGGCGATTGGCTCTGGCCAGGCCAATGAACTGTCGGGACAGAATATCGGCAGTGGTGTTGCTGGTGCCAATCTTGCCGCCGCGTTCGGCAGCACGAGCAGCCAGAACGACAGCGAAGTCATCGCAGCCGTCGAATCGTCGAATTCATCTATAAACACCGCAGTCGCGACCTACGATCAATTGCGCTCCATTCAGACGGGCACCGCATTCTTCTCGGTCACCAATGTCCCGCTCGCCCATATCAGTGGTCCGCACACCAATAGCGGCGGAAGCTATAGTGCGACCCTCAACATCAATTTTGGTGCCCGCACTCTCAATTTACAGGTCACGAGTGCGAGCTACTTCTTCAACGGCGGCGCAACACAATCATTCGCTCACAATTCCAGCGCAGGCGGGGGCTCAGACAGTTATGTGAACGACACAGGGTTTGTGACCGGATCGGATAATTCCGTCGACAATTCCAGCACATTCACAACCGCGCCAAGTGACGGCTCGCTTGTTACCGTCACCGGTGCCGTGCTCAATGACGTGGATGCGGGCAAGATCGCGGCGCAAGGGCGTGTCACCGTGACAGTCAACAACGGCACCGACGTTATAGAAGGCACCAAAATCGGAGCGGCGCAATAAGCTGGCTGGACACGTGACCCGGACACGATTTTCTGCTTTTTGACGTCCACGGATGTTGTCGGCAGGCCGCACCGCGGAAAGATATACCCGCTTCGGTTTCACACCGACGCCTTGACGCACAAACCTCCTCGGACTAGTGGATCGGGTATGGTTTACCAATTGTTACAGATCCTGAAGACATTCTCCCTGTTCGGATTGCTATCGGTACTTGCCGGTGCGCCCGCCCTGGCGCAGAGCGTAAGCGGTCAGGCAGGGGTTGCGGCAGCCGTCCGGGGTGACGTGACACTGGTGGCCACCACAGTTCCGCAACCCGGCCATGTCGTGGGAATGGCGATGGGCAGCGGCGACAAGATTTTTCTGGGCGATAATATCGAAACCGGCCCGAATGCCGGCATGCAGATCATGCTGCTCGATGAAACCATTTTCACCATCGGCCCGGATGCCGGCATGGTGATCGACGAATTCGTCTATGACCCCTCGACCAGTACCGGCCAGGTGACTGCCTCCGTCGTGAAGGGCGCCTTCCGGTTCGTGTCCGGCCGCGTCGCCAAGGAAACCCCGCAGAACATGAGCGTGCGCACACCGGTCGGCACGATCGGTATTCGCGGCACCTCGGCTGCCGGCCGGGTCGACCCGCCAGACGAAAACGGCAACCCGCGGGGCACCATCATTCTCCTCGGGCCAGGTACGAACAACAATGCCAACGAACGCGCGGGCCGCATCACTGTGACCAATGGTGGCGCCACCATCGAAATCAGCCGCTCAGGTTTCGGAACGACCATTATCGGTCTGAACGGCACGCCCACCCCGCCAGTCCGTTTCGAGCCCGCGCAGGTTGCCGCTCTGACAGGCGGGCTGGGCACCAGCGGCGGCACAGCAGGCGGCGGCGGGGGCGGAAGCGGCGGCCCTGGCAGCGGCCCCATCGGGTCGGGTACGACCACCGGACTGTCAGGACAGGGGCTCGGCGCCGGCGGCAACCAGGCCAATCTCTCGAACGGCTTCAGTGCAACCCAGGGACAGGCTGCCGCCCAGTCATTCGAGGCAGCGGAGGAAAGCAGCAACACGGTCAACACGACCATCGCAACCTTCGACCAGTTGCGCGCGATCCAGACGGGAACCGCCTTTTTCAATTTCGGGACGGTCCAGTTGAACTACGTCAGCGGCAGCCAGACCGCCGCCAGCGGCAGTTTCCGGGCCGATGCGCTGATCGATTTCGGTGCCCGTTCACTCAACCTGACCGTGGCCGATATCCAGTATGATTTTGGCGGAGGCGGAGGCGGAGGCGGAGGCGAATGCGAAAGCGCATGCGGGTTTAACGAGCCGGCGATGTTCGTATTCAGCCCGAACGCCGGTGGCGGACAGCCCTTTGACGGCAGCTACGACAATCAGGACGGCTTCGTGGCGAAAAGCTGGAGTTCGGATACGGATAGCGAGAATTTCCCCACGCTACCGACCGACGGATCCACAGCGGTGATCACGGGGGCCATCCTGAACGACATCGCGACAGGCACGGCAGCTTCCCAGGCCCTGATTTCCATGACCATTACGGATTCCGAAAGCGACACCGTGATCGCCGGGGCCAGCGTGGTAGGCCGAGGCGAGGCGCTCGATCAATAACGCTGACGATCCGTTTAACCGCGCCCGAGACCGGCAAACACATCCGGTGCGGCGGCCTGAATCATCCGCAAATCCGAAGTGGGCGTGACCAGATCAAACCCGTCCGCCATCATCTTGGCCGCATAATCGGTGCGCGTGGCATGGACGCCCGCCTTGATTCCCGCCGCATGAGCACCTTCCAGGATTTGCCCGATCAGTTCGGCAACAGGTCCGTCAAAATTGTTATGAACCGGCGGATGTCCATGGGAGAACGCGAGATCCGTCGGACCGATGTAAAGTCCGTCAAGCCCCGGGGTTTCCGAAATTTCCTTGATGTTTTCCAACCCTTCCCGGGTTTCGATCATGGCAAGGGTGACAATCTCTGAATTCGCGGTCTGCTGATAATCCGCACCGCCCACAATCATGCCCCGATAGGCCCCGTTGGACCGCATGCCGTCAGGCGGATAGCGGCAGGCGGACACAAACTCTTCGGCATCTGCGCGGCTGTTGATCATCGGGCAGATGATCCCATAGGCCCCGGCATCCAGCACCCGCATCATCACCGAGGGTTCATTCCACGGCACGCGTACGATGGGTGTCACATCGGTGGCCGCCATCGCCTGCAGCATCGGGATTGCGGCTGCCACATCAATCGAACTGTGCTGCAAATCGATGGTCAGGCAGTCCCAGCCCTGATGTGCCATCACCTCGGCCAGATGCGACCCCGGCAGCGACAGCCAGCCATTGATCGCGCTATTCCCCGCTGCCCAGACATCTTTCAGCTTGCTCATCTGCTGCGCTCCCCACCATCAGAATTGTTGAACCACCAGCAGTTTCGCATGCCGTGCAGATTGTGCAACCACACCGCTCAATCGTCGTTCCGGGCCGCAAGCGCGGCGCGCAGTGCAGCTTGGCGTCTGGCTGTCAGCGCATAGTTCCAGACCAGCGCGAGCGCGACCAGCTTAAACACGATCGGGAAAATTCCGAACATCACCGAAAGCGCGCGCAGCACCGCCGCATCGTTGGCCAAATTCGGCATAAATCCCGCAAAAGCGAGCCATTCCAGCGACACGCCAACCACCAGTGCGGCAGCGAATTTCGCGGCCATCCCCCAAACAGCGAAGTATATCCCGGTGCGACGCTGGCCGGTTTCCAGACTGTCGTGATCCACCGCATCAGCCAGCATCGCAGCGGGCATGGCCAGATCGGCACCGAGTGTCAGCCCGGCCACAAAGGTGACGAACAGGAATGGAATGACGTCGCCCGCCCCTAGAAACGGCACCAGTGAAAACGCTGCAACCGCCATCAGCAATGCCACCCGCCACGCGATGTGCTTGCCATAACGATTGGCGAGAAACAGCCAGAGCGGCGTGCCTGCAATCGCTGCGAAGAAATACACGGGCAGGTAGACCGCCGCCCAGTCCGGGCGTTCCAGCACCTGCCGGATGAAGAAAAAGAACAGCGTCAGGGGGAAGGCATTTGCGATCCCGTTTGCAAAGTAACTACCCAATATCCGGAGATAGGGCTTGTTTGCCAGCATCAGCCCCAGACCCACCCGCCAGCTGATCGGCACCGGCGCAGATCGTCGCGGCAGCGGCAGCTCGCGCACCTTCCAGGCCGTGAACAGGACCGGTATCGGCAACAGCGCTATGCCGACCCAGGCCATGAGTTTCAGGGTCTCACGCTCGGGAAAATAGGAAGGGCTGAAGTGGTTCGCGACAACGAAAAGGACTGCCGCCGACAAGGTCCCCATTGCGGCAAACACATGGCGATAAAGGAACACGCGGCTGCGCTGATGATAATCCGTGCTCAGCTCTGCCCCCATGGCCGTATAGGGCATGAAAAGTGCGGTTCCCGCTGTGAAAAGGACGAAACTCCAGACCGCCAGATAGAGCGAACCGGCATCTGCGGGCGGGATGAACAATTTGTAGGTCGCATAGGACAACGGCAGCCAGGCCAGCACCATCCAGGGAATGCGGCGACCAAAGCGGCTGCGGGTCCGGTCGCTGAGCCAGCCGATCAGAGGGTCCGTCACGAAGTCCCAAAGGCGGGTCACCAGAATCACCATCCCGGCCTCCGCCATCGAGATTTCGCCGAGCGCGGAATACACAACCGGCAGAAACATGAAGACGCCGATGGCCAGCAGGGATAGCGGCATGGATGTCGCGGCAAAGATCACCAGCGTCGCAACGCTGAGCTCATCCCTGCCCGCTACGCGGCTCAATGAACCGGCCGGTGTTCTTTACCTTCGGCGTCCGGCAGCAATGGTGAAGGGCCGGATTGGTGGTGAACCAACTTCCAGGTTTCGCCCTCGCGCACAAAGACATTGGTGGCGATCAGGCTGTGCGCACCGACGCTTTCATAACAAAGCACGAGCGCCGAGTGATCGAGCATCTGCACCACAGGCTGGCGAAATTCGATATCGAAACTGTCCACGCCCTCCAGAATCGCAGCCCAACTCGCCAGAACATCAACGCGCCCACGCGTGATCGCAGCACCAGGATGGATCACACTCACAGGGTGTTCTTGCGACCAGAGAGTGTTCATCGCCAGCATGTCCGCACGCGCGAACGCGGCATAGAACGCGTCATTGGCAAACAGGATTCGCGCCTCATCGCTCATCTTTCTCTCCCCGGCCATACTAGGATACGAATTTAGAAGACACGCGGCTGTAACGTATTTGTCAACGCAGACAGCGCGGGTGAAATATGAAACCTGTTTGGGCAATCAGGGAAGTGTGAAATCACGATGACAGGATCAGACGCCGAAAACGGCCTGACGGCCCTTGAACAACGGGTTCGGGACGATCTGGACCTCATGAACCATCCTGTCGGAGAATGGGTCCCACCGCGGACCCATCCATCGGGAAACCATGTTTATGACGTGGTGATCATCGGCGGTGGCCAGGCCGGTTTGTCGATCCTGTTCGCGCTCGCGCGTGAGAATGTGACAAACACGATTGCATTCGACCGCAACCCGGAAGGCCATGAAGGCCCCTGGATGACGTTTGCCCGCATGGCGTTGCTGCGGACCAACAAGAACATCACCGGGCCCGCCCTCGGCTTTCCCTCGCTCACTCCCCGGGCCTGGTACAGCGCCAAATACGGCAAAGCGGCGTGGCATGCTTTGGCGCGAATTCCGCGTCCCGACTGGCAGGACTATCTGAATTGGTATCGCCGGGTGCTTGATTTGCCCGTCCGTAACGAGACGGAGGTCGGCCCCCTCAAACCCGAGCATCCTGACGACGCGCACAGCCTGATCAAGGTTCCGCTACGCGCGGTCGGCCCGGCCGGACGACAGGGAACCGTCTATGCGCGCGAAGTCATCCTGGCCAATGGGATCGACGGATGCGGCACCTGGTACATCCCCGACACGATCACGGACAACCTGCCCGCCAGTCGTTACGTCCAGGCGAGCACCGAGTTCGACTTCAGCACCCTCAGATCAAAGCGTGTCACCGTGGTTGGTGCGAACGCCACGGGGTTCGACGCAGCGACAGCCGCGCTGGAGTCCGGGGCTGAAAGCGTCGACCTACTGGTCCGTCGCACCGAAATTCCCAAGGTGAATGCCCACCGCCCTCTCGACAGCAATGCATGGCACCGGCATTTCGCAGACCTTGATGTCGCGACGCGATGGCGGCTTATGGTGCATGTGATGCGCAACAACCAACCCCCGCCTCAGGACAGCTTTGACCGCGCGCATGAACTTCCCGGATTCCGGATGCACGAGGGTTTTGCCATTCACAGCATGGGCCTGGAGAATGATGAAATCGTGATCCGGTCAGACAAGGACGAAACAATCCGGTCGGACTTTGTCATTGCCGCAACCGGGTTCATTTGTGACTTCACCCGGCGCATCGAAACTTCTGCCATCGCCGATCAGATCGCGGTCTGGCGTGATCGATACGATCCGCCGGACGATGTGGACTGGAAACCGATGGGATCCTATCCGTGGCTTGAGGGTGGCTTTGCATTTCAGGAAAAGGAACCAGGTTCTGCCCCGTGGTTGCAGCATATCTACTGCTTCTCGCTCGGTACCAAGCCCAGCCTCGGTTTGACCGGGGGTTCCGCCTCGTCAATCCGCCACGCCGTACCACGGTTGATACAGGATGTGACGCGGCGCCTGTTTCTCGCAGACGCCGCGCACCATGTGGAGGCGCTTCTGGGCCATGATCTGCCCGACCTTACGGTCCAGCAGACCTCTGGCCGACAGAAAACACCGTAATCAGGCCCGTTCGAGAACCACTGCAATGCCCTGCCCGACGCCGATGCACATGGTGCACAGCGCGTATTTGGCGTCGCGTTCCTGCAACTCATAAGCCGCCGTGGTGGCCAGTCGCGCACCGCTGGCACCCAGCGGATGACCAATCGCAATGGCCCCGCCATTCGGATTCACGTGCTCGGCATCATCGGCCAGACCCAGATCGCGAGTGACGGCCAGCGCCTGCGCAGCAAAGGCTTCATTCAGTTCGATCACATCGATATCGCCGATTTTCAGGCCGAGACGTTCGAGCAGCTTGTGGGTGGCCGGTGCCGGGCCGAAACCCATGATCCGAGGTGGCACACCAGCTGTTGCCGTACCGACAACGCGGGCGATGGGTGTCAGGCCGTATTTTTCGATGGCCGCTTCCGAGGCAATGATCATGGCGCAGGCACCGTCATTGACGCCCGACGCGTTGCCCGCCGTGACGCTGCCGTTCTCGCGGAACGGCGTCGGCAGCTTTTCAAGGGCCGCCATATCCGTGCCGGGGCGCGGATGTTCATCGGTGTCGACCATCACCGGGTCTCCACGCCGCTGCGGCACTTCAACAGAGACAATTTCACGCGCGAAGCGACCGCGCTCCTGTGCGGCCTTGGTGCGCTGCTGCGAGCGGAATGCCAGCGCATCCTGATCGGCGCGTGCGACCTGAAATTCCTCGGCCACGTTCTCGGCGGTTTCGGGCATGGAATCGATCCCGTATGCGGCCTTCATCTTCGGGTTCACGAAGCGCCAGCCGATGGTTGTGTCTTCCACCTGATTGCTGCGCGAGAAGGCGCTGGTTGCCTTGGGCATGACAAAGGGGGCGCGTGACATGCTCTCGACACCGCCTGCCACGATCAAATCCGCTTCGCCGGTGCGAATGGCGCGCGCGGCCGCGGTCAGGGCTTCGAGGCCCGAACCGCAGAGCCGGTTCACGGTCGCGCCGGGTACGTTGGGGGAATAGCCCGCCAGCAACAAGGACATACGGGCCACATTGCGGTTGTCTTCACCGGCCTGATTGACGTTGCCGTAATAGACTTCGTCGACCTCATCCCAGGCCACGCCCGGGTTGCGCGCCATCAGCGCCTTCATGGGGATCGCACCGAGATCGTCGGTGCGGACACTCGACAGGGACCCGCCATAGCGGCCGAAGGGTGTGCGGACGGCGTCACAAATGAATGCCTCGGGCATGTTTTCTCTCCTGTTTTCTTATTGTTCGTTTCCGGCTTCAGGCCACGCGGGGCCGTCGTCCATGATAGGCGTCGTCGAGCAACGCGCGAATCCCTTCGCGCGTGACCGGACGGGGATTGTAATAGGGGTTCTGGGTCGCGATATCAGCCGCGCGGTCGAGATCTGCTTCCTTCATACCAACCTCCGCGAGAGACATTTTGGCCCCCACAGACACGGCAAGATCAAAAAGCGCGCCCGCCGGATCATCCGTGTTCAAGGCGCGGCAAAGACGCTCATACGCATCAGGTGCCGCGCCAATATTATAGGCCGTCGCATGGGGAATCACCGCTGTATGGGTCTCCGCATGAGGCAGATTGAAGCTACCCCCCAGCGTGTGGCACAGCTTGTGGTGCAACGCCATGCCCACCGCGCCCAGTGACGCACCCGACAGATAGGCGCCGTAAAGCGCATCGGTGCGGGCGGCAATATCATCGGGCTGTTTCACGACAATCGGCAGCGCACGTGCCAGCGAGCGCACGCCCTCTTCGGCCATCATGGAAATGATCGGATTGGCGGTTTCGGAATACATCGCCTCGACACAATGGGCGATGGCATTCATGCCACTGGGTCCGGAAATGAAATCCGGCAAGGTCAGTGTGAGCGTGGGATCGTAGACAACGGTTGTGGGCAGCACTTTGGTGTCTCGACCGGTCTTCTTGACGCCATCTTCGGTCAGTCCCCAGATCGGTGTCATTTCCGAACCGGCATAGGTCGTCGGGACAGCAATGATCGGCAGCCCGAATTCCAGCGCGATCGCCTTTCCCAGCCCGATGGTCGAGCCACCGCCGACCGCGACACAGGCATCCGCGCCCAATCGCTGGGCTTCAGCCCGCGCGGCCTTGGCCACATCGATGGGCACATGCATTTCGGCCTTGTCATAGACCCCCGCCGAACGCGCGCCCAGTCGGGCCGCGATATCCTCGGCCTGTCCGCGCTGCTGGGGGGTGCAAAGCACCAGTGCCTTGGCCACACCAAGACGCTCGACCTCTTCGGCCAGGCGATCAAGGCTGCCGACACCGAACACCACCCGGCCGGGCAATGCTTCATAGGCGAACTCACGCATGGGACTTTCCTCCAGAACTGGTTGGCCCGCACCGGGTCGGATAGCGGCGAAACTATCTCACAGCCGAAGGCGAAACCATAGGTTTGCGCGGGCTTTTCAAGCCCCGGGTTCGGATTGCGAACCCCGGCAACACCGCAGCCGGGTCTTCCATTCCCGATCTCCAACCCAAGATAATGTGATGAGATCACAATCCCCTCCTGACGATAGATTGGGACCATGAAAACATTCAAAACCATGGTTCTTGCCGCCTTTGTCGGGATTTGCGTCACCCTTGCCCCCTCGCCCGCCGTGGTGGCCCAAGCCTTCACCCCGCCGCCACCGGCGGTCGAAATGGATATCGCCGAGGTACAGGAGCTCGCCCGGGACATTCTCCGCCTGCGCACGCTTGAGCGGAACAGCGCCGTCGCGCGGCTTGTGGAGCGTGGCAATCCCGATGTGGTCCCCGCCCTGATTCAGTCGCTGCGGTTCCTCCAGCGCGATGACCCCTGGACCATCACCGCCGCCTTGCAATCTCTGACCGGCGAATCCTTCGGGGGCGACTGGAACAAATGGATGCTCTGGCAGGAAGACCACCCCGAGATCATCCCCTTCGAGGGCTTCGACTCCTACAAGGAATGGGTTTTCGCAAAGCTCGACCCCAATTTCTCGTTGTTCATCAACAGCGGCGTAGCGCACACCATCCGGCTTGAAGAAATCACCTGGGGCGGGATCCGCAAGGATGGAATTCCAGCGCTGGTGAACCCCGAACTGGTCACCGCACAGGATAAGGCCGCGACCTATCTGGATGATGATGAGCTGGTCTTCGGTATCGCCATCAATGGTGATGTCCGCGCCTATCCGCTTCGGGTTCTGGACTGGCACGAGATGTTCAATGACGTGATCGGTGGCGTACCGGTCGCCCTGGCCTATTGCACGCTTTGCGGCTCGGGCATCCTGTTCGAAACTGCCATCGAAGGGCGTGCCGCGCCCTTCGAGTTCGGATCCTCGGGATTTCTCTATCGCTCCAACAAGCTGATGTACGACCGTGAGACGAACTCTCTCTGGAACCAGTTCACCGGCAAACCCGTGGTTGGCGATCTCGTGGGATCGGACATCGAACTCAAGGTCCGCCCGGTCGCCATCACCAGTTGGAAAAAATGGCTGGATAGACATCCCGACACCCGCGTGCTTTCGCTCGATACCGGCTTTGTGCGGGACTACACACCGGGCAAACCCTATGCGCCCTATTTCAACAGTCCGGACCTGATGTTCCCGGCGATGGTGCGGAACACCGGGCTTGCCCCCAAGGATTATGTCTATGCCCTGCGGTTGGGCGACCACGAGAAAGCCTGGTCGCTGCAACTGTTTGCCGACGAGAGGGTGATCCATGACGTTATCGGTGCGCGCCGGATTGTCCTGATCGGTGATCGGGACTCACGCACGGTACGTGCCTATGAGGCGGGTGATATCGATTTTTCCGCCCATGCGAAGAATGACGAGCAGCTCATCGCCGGCAGCCGAGCCTGGCAGATCACCGAAGACGCACTGGTTTCAGGTGACGGACAACGCCTTGCCCGGCTGCCCGGCCATATCGCCTACTGGTTTGCCTGGCAGAATTTCCGCCCCGATGCGGAGACACGTTTCGAATAGCCACGCATTTCGCCTCGTGGCGACCTTATGTAGAATACCCGCGCCCGCTGCGGCGCGGTGTTGTCATGTTTTTCAGGAAGGCGTTCCGATGTCCCAAGTCCAGCTCGCACGATTCTCAGAGGTCCACTCCCAAGGTGCGCGATTCGCGCAGGAAATGGATGTCCCGTTGGGTGCCTATCAAAAGATGACAGCCGAGGAGCTTTTTCTGGTGATGTCATCGCCTGCGCTTGGTGGACCCTTTGCGACCGACCCGGGCATCTCCCAGGATCAGGGCCTTGTTGCGGCCATCGTGAAATGTTCGGCAAATGAGGGCCCCTACCTGCATGCCCACTACAACACGCTGGAAAGTTTTACCGTCCTGTCGGGCAAGTTCCGAATCAACTGGGGGGAAGAAGGTGAGAATGAATCCCTGCTCGATACATTCGACACGATCGCTGTTCCGCGCGGCGTGGTCCGGACTTTCACCAACGCCACCGACGAAACAGCCTATATTCTGGCCTTCATTCGCGGCGACACGCCCGATGATTTTGCCGATGTCGCGATGACCCCGGCCGCCGCGGCCGATCTGGATGAAACCTTCGGAACCGGCACCAGCAACAAGATCAAGGGTCTCGGCTGGCGGTTCGACGCCGGTGTCGAGGCACCGACCCTTCAGGTCACCCCGGCGGAGATGGAAGCCTGCATTGCACGCTTCAACGCCCTCACGCCGCAGACACGCGGTGGCGTAGCCCGCTATGCGGTAATGCATCCTGTCACCGGACAGGCCGCCGTAACCGGCGATGCCGGTGAACTGGCACAGATACTCGATATCCCCGCTGGTGCCGCCGTGCCCGCCTACAATCGGACCCGTACGACCGAGACCCTGATGTGCATTGGCGGGACCGTTTCACTGGCCTGGGGCGAAAATGCAGACTCAAGCATGCTGCAGCCTTGGGATACCGCCTGCATTCCGGCCGGAACACCACGCAGCATCACCAATACGAGTGACAGCGATGCAAAAATCCTGTCGATCGTGATCGGCGCGGCCAACGAAAGCTTCGACGACGTGGACGCGGCCTAGAGCGTGATCTAAATCCCGTTCAGGCCCCTTCGGTCACGTCCCGCGCTTCAATCTTCTCGGCCGGAAAACCGCTCGGGTTTGCTTCCCAATAGGCTTCGCAACAATCCAGCGTGGCATAGGGCATGATCATGCCCGGATTAAACGGCACACGCGGTTCGTTCGCAGCAATCTTCTTTGGCCAGTTGTAGTCGGCCAATGCCGACTTGCCGATGGCCACAAAATCACCTTCGCCCTGCGTCAGTGCGGCCTCGGCATCTTCGGGTTCGGACAGTTTGCCGTTGGCCATGACCGGCAGCCCCGAATATTCACGGGCCAAGCCCGAAAGGCTGTGCGCGGTGCCAAAGATCGGTGCCAGACCAAGATGCGAGCTGCAATCGATGAAGTCGATGCCGGTCTTCGCAAGTGATGAAAACACCACCTTCGCGTCATCGTTGCCACCCGCCCAGGCATGCTCGAAATCATTGACCTTGGTCTGTGATATCCGCACACCGACCGGATTGTTGGGTACCGCAGCGCGCACGGCTTGCATGACCTCACAGTGAAAACGGATGCGGTTTTCGATCGGCCCGCCATATTCATCATCACGCAGATTGGTGTAGTCGGTCAGGAATTCGTCGGGTAGATACCCGTTCGCCCCATGGACTTCGACACCATCAAAACCGACATCAATGGCGCGTCGCGCCGCCTGTGCGTAGCTCTCGATCACCTCTGCCATCTCATCGCGGGTGATCTGCCGCGGCGTCTGAAACACATCACCGCTGCCACGATAGCGCGGAATCTGCTTTCCCTTCGGAGTCACGACGGACGGCGCGATCGAACCTTCCGCCCAGTTATTGCCCTGATTGATCGCACCACAATGGAAGATCTGCATGAAGATCGGGGTGCCTTCAGCATGGACGGCATCAACAACCTTGCGCCAGGATTCCTGCTGCTCCTCGGTCGCGATTCCGGGCTGATAGGCATAGCCCTGACTGTATTTGAGGTCGATATAGACCCCTTCCGTCATGACCAGGCCCCAGCCACCGCGGGCATAGGAGCCATAATATCGGGCCATCTGTTCGGTGACGATTCCGTCATCTGACGCACTCGCGCGTGTCAGTGGCGACACCACGGCGCGATTGGCGATTTCCAGACCCCTGATCTCACTTGATGCAAACAGCTTGGGGTATTTCGATACGCCGGGTCCGGTCAAAGACATTCCATTCCTCCAGAAAATTCATTTATCAAAGCGCACGCGCTGCATTATTTCTCAATCGGCACACCGACGAGGCTACCCCATTCGGTCCACGAACCGTCATAGCTACGGACATTCTTGTAGCCCAGCAACTCGGTCATGGTGAAATAGGCCAGCGTGGCCCGATGGCTCAGCCGGCAATAGGAAATCACGTTCTTGTCGGGCGTGGCCCCGCGCGATTCCAGCAAGGCGCGCAATTCCGCTTCACCCTTGAACGTCATGTCGTCGTTCAGGAACTCATCGAAGAACAGATGCTTTGATCCGGGAATGCGCCCGGCGCGTTCGGCGCCTACATCCGGTGCGCCGATCATGTTGACCCGCTCGCCCCGATATTCTTCGGGTGAACGGTGATCGAGAAGCGCGGTTTTTCCACCCGCCTTGATGTCATCGAGCTGGTCAATGATTTCACTGAACCGCACCCGCATGGACTCGTTTCCTGCCGGGCCGGGTGTATATGTCGCAGTCTTGGGCGTGGGCACATCCGTGGTTGTGGGACGCCCTTCTTTCTCCCACAGGACACGGCCACCATTGAGCAGCCGGACATCCTCGTGGCCCAGATAGGTAAAGACCCACCAGCCATAGGTGCCGAACTGCACCGGATCGCCATAGCAGACAACCGTGGTGTCGTTGGAGATTCCCAGCGCACCGCATCGTGCGGCAAAATCCTCAGGCGTGGGGAAGTCCCGCATCGTGTCATCCCAGAGGAAATCCTTCCAGAAGAACCCATGCGCGCCGGGAATGTGCCACTTGTCGTAGGATTCCGTTCCCGTCCAGTTGAATTCGAGAATGACGACCTTAGGATCGTCGAGATGTTCTTCGAGCCAGCTCGGCTCCACCAGTCTGTCGCTCACGGTCTCTCCCCGGCTGCTGAGTTGCAGTGTTAGAATTGCAGCGGATGTAACAGCGCCGGGCCACGAAAATCAATCTGTGCGGGCGAGATACCGGAGGTAGCACTTGGAATTTCCCACCATCGGCATTGTCAGCATGGGCGATATGGGCCACGCCGTCGGGCGCACATTGCGCACGGGCGGGCACCGGGTACTCACGGCGCTGGACGGCCGCAGCGCCCGCACACAGGCCCTTGCCGAAGCCGCCGGCGTCGAAAATGTCGGATCGCTTTGGGCACTCGTCACGCAAGCCGATCTGGTTCTTTCGATCCTGCCGCCGGCCGCCGCGACGGATTTTGCGGAATCCATCGCCGCACAGATGCAGGCTACGAATTCCCGGCCTGTCTTTGTGGATTGCAACGCCATCGCCCCGGCGACCGCGCGATCCATCGGGGACATCATCTCAGCCGCGGACGCCACCTTCATCGATGGCGGTATTATCGGCGCACCGCCCGGCCGGAGTGCCCCCACCCGTATCTATCTCAGCGGACCGGACGCAACACAGCTGGAATCCCTGGCAAGGCCGGACATGCTGATCCGCACGGTCAGCGCAGAGATCGGCGCCGCATCAGGCCTGAAGATGTTCTATGCCGCCCTGACCAAGGGGACGATGACGCTGGATACGCTGGTCCTGCTGGGCGCCCGGCAAATGGGACTGTCCGCCCCCTTGCTTCAGGAATTCTCGGACAGCCAGCCTGCCGCGCTCAAGCGGATGGAAGCCAGCGTGCCGTGGCTCGCGGCAGATGCCGAACGCTGGGTCGGCGAAATGGAAGAGATTGCGAAGACCTTCTCCGATGTTGGACTGACCAGCGCGATGCATCAGGGTGCGTCAGCGGTGTTCCAGCTTCTCGCGGCCTCAGCCCTGTCTAGCGAAACCCGCGAAACCGCAGATCGAACGCGCAGTCTCGAAGATGCGATTGAGGCCTTTGCACTCAGGCTTTCCGAGTCCGGGCCCGCTTCGGGGGACCCGACGGCTTAGACGGCCGCGGTCCGCCGCTTGGGCGCGGTTTGTTGCCCGGTCGGCCCAGTCGCCGCAGCTGCTTGACCAGCGCCTTCATCTCGCGCCGTTCGAACTGCAGTTCCTCTTCCCGTTTCGCATCACCACGCGCATCGCGCATCAGGTCATCGAGTTGCGCGACCACATTTTCGGCCGTGCGCGACACTTCGTTGATCTGGCTCCGGTCACGACAGCGCAGCACGACATCCTGATTCATCATCAGATCCGAAAAGGCTTCCATGTCGGTTTTGCCGAGGCGCTCCAATGTCCGGTCGATCTCGGTCCATGAACCGCGCCATTCCTGATACACCGATGGCGCACGTGATCCGCCGCGCACCTTGGTGACGGTTTCGAGTTGCACCATGATCCGCACGAATTGCCAGACGACAAGCCGCAGTTCGGTCATGGCCGCAGGTGGGTTTACGCGTGGTTCGTTCATTCGGGAATTTCCTCGCGCAGCCGACCCTGACCCGGGCCGCAATCCGCACAATAACAATCTGTGATACGCCGTCGTGGACGACGTACATAATGATAGGCCTGCGCACAACCGGTGCACCGCCAGATAATCTTCGCATTGGCTTCACGCGATAGATAGGGAATACGGTGCCGCACATGGGGTGCTTCACCCAGAAGCCGCATCATCTCGCGCCAGCCGGCCCCATGGCGACAGGACCGCTTATGGGCCAGATCGGCAAGAACATGGGCGCATTCGTGAATGAAGGTTGAGTCGCGATCACGCTCGCGTCCCTGCTCGAGCAACCTTGCGTTCAGCACGATACGCCGCTCGGCCGCATAGGCCGCCCCGGCCAGCGTCCGGGCGCGGCGGCTGACGACCACAACACAATCGAGCATCTCCCGGAAGGCGCGATCGTAGGATGCCGCGCGATCCAGACGTGCCGCCAGCCCCCAGCTTTCCGCGATTTCGCGAACGGTTCCGATCCGGCGGTGTCCTCTGGCAAAGGTCTCAGCGGACAATCGAAATCACCCTTCCTGCCTGTTCGGGCCTCGGCAACGCCGCATGCGCGGCCGCGACAGCCCCCAGACGCGCTTGAACATCATCGGGCATCGCTGCGGACCGGCGCGTTTCCATGCTCACATGCAGGCTGATCAGTTCATTGGTCGAGGCCAGATAGCCCTCTTCGGCGTGATACATGAAATGCATGTAGTGCAACCGTTTGGCATCATGCGCGAGCAACTGCGTCTCAACCCGCAAGGGCGCATCCAGCATCAGTTCGCGATCATAGGTGATATGCGCTTCCAGCGTGAAGGTCGAACCCGCCCGGGCCTTCATATAGTTCACGCCGAGCCCGAGAAAATCGAAGAACGCATCGGTCGCGTGATCGAAAGCCAGCATGTAATAGGCCAGATTCATGTGGCCGTTATAGTCGATCCAGTCGGGGTGCACGCGCTCGCTGTGCAGCGAGAGCGGCGCGGTGATCCCCGCTGTGATATCAGGGCTGACGGGTTCGGTTGTGTCATTCATGGGCGCGAGCATAATACCTGCATCGCGCTTCGCAAACGGCCTCGGGCTGGGCGGACGGGGCTGCTAGCGCGCGTGAATCGCGAGGCGGCGCGACATATCGGACTGGAAGCGCTGGTCCGGGTCGAGGCGCGCCAGAACCTCACGAAATTCGTCGAGCGCAGGAAACATCTGCGCAAAGCTCTCTGCGCGCATCAACGCATCCTTGGCGACGTAGAGACGTCCGCCATGATCAAGCACGATCCGCTCGATATCCCGATGCAATTCCTCGATTCCTGCGCGACGCGGCAGATCGATGGCATAGGCCATGCCCTTCATGGGAAAGGACAGAAGACCATCGCCCGGGCCCCGCATCGGTTTCATGACCGCCGCAAAGGACCCGGCGCGCGCTGCCGTCAGGCTTTCCATGACCGCGCGTATGCCCGCCCGCTGGCTTTCCTGCGGAAACCCGGTGTGGATCGAGTAAAACCCGCGCCGCCCATAGACCCGGTTGAAGCCGGGCATGGCGTCGAGCGGAAAGAAGAACGGCCCCAGACCCAGCCGGGCCGTGCGTCCGCCGGATGGCAGGCTGTTGAACCGGCGATTGGTAAACCATCTCAGAAGCGCGGGATGCAGCAAGGCTGACGGCGGCTGGAACCGGATCGGTTTGACCGGCGGTGGCGGTGCCACATTGGTTGCATCGGGGGCAAAATTCCCAAGCTCCAGAATACCGCGCCCCATCGCCGCGCCGCGCGCCATGGCATCGACCCATCCGAACAGGAATTCGTGGGTTTCCCGTGCGGCTTCGATGGTGTCGATCATCTCATCAACATCGGCGATGCGCCGATACGCGGCATCCGCCGCCCCGGCGGCCACTGGCATGAGACGAAAACACACTCGCAGAACCGTTCCGGTCAATCCGATGCCACCAAGGCTCGCCCGGAAGATATCGTCATTCTCCTTACGCGAGGCACGCACCACCTCGCCGCTGGCCAGCATCAGGTCGATCCACGACACGTGGTGACCAAAGCTGCCCACCGCATGATGGTTCTTGGAATGAATGTCGTTGGCGAATGCCCCGCCCACGGTGACGCTGGCCGTCGCGGCGGAGACGGGAAAGCAATACCCTTCCGGCACAAAGCGTTCGAGCAAGGCTGTGAAATCCACGCCCGATTCGCACACCACCTCTCCGGTGGCCGGATCAAAGGACAGGATTCGGTTCAGGTTGCGGGTCAGGATCGTCTGACCACCGTCATCCAGTGCGGCATCGCCGTAACACCGGCCGCCACCATAGGCGATCACCCCGCGCGTATGCGACGCACCAACGGCCTCGCGCAACGCCGCCTCATCTTCAGGTGCCGCCGTCGCTGAATGCGCAAAACGCGACCGCCCCCAGGTGGTCAGCGTGGCTTGTGTCCAGTCGGTCATGAAGCCCCCAGTTGCCCTGCGTTACTCTGCGCGAAAAATCACGGGACAGTTTACCAGAATGGCGTCCACCCGGATCGCGCCGCCGTCGAAACCGTGTACCGCACCGGCGCTTTCCAGCGCGCGAACCTCCGATGCACTGGAGATCAGAACACGTCGGTCCATGGCGTCCGTATCCCAGACAACCGGGTGCGACGCCCAGAGCGGCGAATACCCCGTTCCCAGCCCCGGCACATCTCCCGTCACATTGCGTGGCGACAGCCCATCCGAGAGCGCACTGGCCAGCCCCTGTCGGGCGTCATTGGCTACACCGGTTGCGCCGTTGATCACCACAAAAATCGGCTCGACGGCGGTCCAGGCAGTGTCATCGGGTGCGGCCGGCAGATCGCCGAGACGCGGTGCATGGGTTGCCCCTTCCAGTGCCGCGACGAGCGCCACATTGCTTTCGGTCGAGACGTAGCTGAGCGCCTTGCCGCCTGCAAAACCATCGGTGAGCGACAAGGTCACGGTTCCATCGCGCGGACAGATCCGGACAACCTTGTCATGCATCAGCGCATGATCGGCGCTGCCACGGCAAAAGACATTCAGGCTGTCCGCATCCACATCGAAGGCCAGAACCGGAGCGTTGAAGATGGTGCTGCCGCCCGCGCCGATGCGGATCAGCGGGGTGTAATCCTCATCCCCGATCGAGCCCGGAAAAGCGCGTGCGGGCGGAAACGGTGATCCTACCGGCCCCGGCTCGACAAGCCGTTCGGGCTGAAAATCCACCCGGCCTGCATCAAAGACCAGTTCGCCCTCGGGTGCCATTTCCACCCGGCGGACCGCGCCGCCAATATCGGCATTCGCCAGCTTGTCAGAAAAATTGATCCCCAGACGTTCGGCTGTGTCCCGATTGCTGGCATCGAGCAAGACATACCAGACGCTTTCGCCGCCGGTCATGCGGCCATGACGGAGCGGCAGCGTGACAGTCCCGGCTTCGGCGTCAATTTCTGCCGCGCGAACGAACGGCACCATCTGCGCCGCACTTTCCATCGACCAGAGCATGGAACAGCCCAGAAAAGCGCCCACCAGAAGTTTGAAAGAACCAGTTCGTGACGTCATCGGAGCGTTCCTGTTATCCGCGTTAAGGCTTTTTTGATCCTGCAAGCCGATCCTAGCACGATCCGAAAACAAACCCCGCAGCGTGCCAAATGCTTCCAAGACGACCTGAACGCGCCCGCCCCAGCCGTCACGACGATGGCAAAAGCCCGGTCAGCAGAGAGTTTGAAAAACTTGCTTTCGACATGCAGGTGATGCTGGACCGCATCGAGACATGCTGGAACGGGACCACGACAGTTTCGACGCAGGCCGGATGTCTGGCCACACTGTCTGCCGATATCGCCCGAACCTCCTGTTTCGAACATGTGGACGACAAAGGTACATCGGCGCTCGAGGAACTTCGCAGCAGTATCGGCTATGTGTTCGCGAACGGGCGCCCGTCCTAGATTCGCACCTCGAGCACGGCATCGACCTCCAGTGCGACATCGAAGGGCATCACCACATTCCCCATCGCCGTGCGGGTGTGAAAACCGGCCTCGCCGAAAATCTCGATCAGCAGTTCCGAAGCGCCATTGACCACGTCGGGAATTGCGGTGAAATCAGCTGTGGCGTTCACGTAGCCCTTCACATTCACGACCCGGGCAATGCGATCGAGATCACCATCGAGCGCAGCACGGGCCTGCGCGAGAATATTGAGGGTACACAGCCGGGCGGCGGCCTGACCTTCTGCCAGCGAAAACTCACGCCCGAGCTTTCCGATATATCGCAACTCGCCATTCCATTGGGGCGTCATCCCGGAGACGAACATCAGCCGGTCGACAACCATCGTCGGCAGGATTTTTGCAACCTTGGGGCGTGTGGGTTCAGGCAATTCAATGCCCAGTTCGGCCAGACGTCGATCAATTGTCCCGGGCATCGTATTCTCCCTTGGTCGGCTATTTGCCGGCAATTGACGCCTTGTACCAACTCACGATCAGATCCCGTTCATCATCTTCCATGAACGAGACATTGGCGGGCGGCATCGCGTTGGTGCGTCCGGCCTGCAGGTAGATCTGGTAGGCATGCCTGGCGATTTCCGCATCAGTCTCCAGTGCGACACCGCGCGGCGCGGCAACAATACCCTCCCAGCCGGGCTCCTGCGCATGGCACATGGCGCAGCGCCCGAGCACCACATCGCGGACACCATCAAATTCCGCCGCCGCCACGAAACGCGCCTGATGTGCGGGCAATTGCGTCGTCTCCTCGGCCGCCTCCCCAAAGAATTTCGGGACCGTCGAAAGCCACATGATGACGATGAAGATCGCGATGGTGGTGGGCCAGGTCCAGACCGGGTGCTTCTTGCCGGCATGCATCGAATTGAAGGAGTGCCGGATCGTCACCCCCATCAGGAAGACGAGGCTGGCAATGATCCAGTTGTACTCGGTCGCGAATGCCAGCGGATAATGGTTCGAGAGCATCAGGAAGATGACTGGCAGGGTCAGGTAGTTGTTGTGGACCGAGCGCTGCTTGCCGATGGCGCCATGCTTGGGGTCGGGTGTCCGCCCGGCCTTCAGGTCGGCGACGACGACCCGCTGATTGGGCATGATCGCAAAGAATACGTTCGCGGTCATGATCGTGGCCGTGAACGCGCCGAGATGCAGGAAGGCCGCGCGGCCCGAGAAGACCTGCGTGTAGCCCCAGGCCATCAGGACCAGCATCACATAGAGGAACAGCATCAAGCGGGTGTTGTTGTCTCCGAATTTGCTCTTGCAGATCAGGTCATAGGCGATCCAGCCAAAAGCGATCGAACCCAGCGAGATGGCAATCGCCGTCGTCGTCGAGATATCGAGAACCTCGGGGTCGACCAGGAACAGATCAGCACCGATGTAATAGATGATGGTCATCAGGACAAAGCCGGAAAGCCATGACGAATAGGCTTCCCATTTGAACCAGATCAGGTGCTCGGGCATTTCCGGCGGGGCAACCAAATACTTACGCACATGGTAGAAACCGCCACCATGGACTTGCCATTCCTCGCCAGACACGCCGGCGGGCAGGTTCGGCGGCTTGCGCAAGCCCAGATCAAGCGCGATGAAATAGAAGGACGATCCGATCCAGGCGATACCTGTGATGACGTGCAGCCAGCGTGCCGCGAACGACATCCAGTCCATGAAAATTGCCGGATCCATGATCACCCCCTCGAAAAAATCAGTTTGAACAAAACACTCTTGTTCGGAAACAGCGAAAATCTGACAAGACTTTCAAAATATTATTGTAAGTTACACCCATGCCCCAGATTGAAAATATACGGATGTTCGTCCGTGTCTACGAACTTGGCAGTATGTCCGAGGCTGCACGGGACCAGCGGGTCTCGCCCGCTGTCGCCTCCAGCCGGATTGCAAGGCTCGAGAAGCACCTTGGCGTGCGGCTGTTCAACCGCACCACGCGGCGCATCCACCCGACCGAACACGGCCTGGCCTATTACGACGGGGCAACCAAGATCCTGCAGGCGATCGCAGAGGCCGAAGCGGCCGTGGCGACCATTGCCAACAATCCGCGCGGCTCCATCTTCGTCGCCGCACCGCTGGGCGTGGGGAAACGCTTCATCGCGCCCCATGTCCCCGATTTCAAGGATGCCTATCCCGATATCCAGGTACGACTGCGGATGTCCGATCGCAATGTCGACATCACCAAGGAGGGGATCGATGTGGCGTTCCATCTGGGCAACCTTCAGGATTCGGCCCTGCGCCTGCAGAAGATCGCGGATTGCCCGCGCGTACTCTGCGCCGCCCCGGATTATCTCGTACGCCGCGGCGCCCCCGCCAATGGTCAGGACCTGATTGATGACCGGCACGATTGCCTGCTCCTGCGGTTTCCCGGGGCGAGCGAACAGGAATGGACGCTTCTCACCGACACCGGACCACGCAAGTTCCGCGTGACAGGCCCGTATGAATCCGATGACGGGGATGTGCTGACCGACTGGGCGCTTGATGGACGGGGAATCGCCAACAAGCCGGTCTTCGAGATCGCCGAACATCTGAAAAACGGTGCGCTTGTTCCCGTCGCGACACAGACCCCGCCGACCCCGGCAGCCCTGTCATGCCTCTATCCGCACAAGCGCTATCAGGACCCCAAGATCAACCTGTTCATCGATTTCATGATCACCCGCTGCCGGGCAAAGCTGAAGGAAAGCGAAGCTGCCTATCAGCTACCCCGATAGGTCGAGTAGCCATAGGGCGATAGCAGCAAGGGCACATGATAGTGCGAATCCGCTTCGGTCATCACGAACCGGATCGGAACAACGTCGAGGAAGACCTGGTCTGCCGCGATACCAAGCGCGGTTTCCAGATAGGCACCGGCATGGAACACCAGTTCGTATGCGCCGGTGGCGAACTCATCGGCGGGCAGGATCGGTGAATCGGTCCGGCCGTCATCATTGGTCAGGGTCACTGCAATCTGCTGCCGGATTTCCCCGTCCAGCCGATAGAGTTCGATCTTCAGTCCTGCCGCCGGGCATCCGCGTGCGGTATCAAGAACGTGTGTGGTCAGATAACCGTGACTTGCACTCATGGAGGCCTCCCGCTCGGCATTTTGCGCCAGTTTCGACATCATCACGGGATTCGCAAAATCCGGAAGGTCGATATGGAAACATATCTTTCTTCATTTTTTTGAAAATCGGCGACATTGTTTTGCATTATAGGTTAATTGCGCTTTTGAGGGGGAACAGTGCCAAACCGATATCCACGTGATCTGCACGGCTATGGTGCCACGACGCCCGACCCGAAATGGCCGGGTGGCGCGAACATCGCTGTGCAGTTTGTCATCAATTACGAGGAAGGCGGCGAAAACTCCATCCTCCATGGTGACGAAGCTTCCGAAGCCTTCCTGTCGGAAGTCGTTGGCGCACAAGCCTGGCCGGGCCAGCGCCACTGGAGTATGGAATCAATCTATGAATACGGTGCCCGTGCCGGCTTCTGGCGCCTCCACCGGGCGTTCACCGGCGCAGATATTCCCGTCACGGTCTATGCCATCGGCACCGCGCTGGAACGCTCTCCGGGACAATTGCGCGCGATGCAGGATGCGGGCTGGGAAGTCGCCAGCCACGCTCACAAATGGATCGAGTGGAAAGACTTCACTGCCGACGAAGAACGCGCCCTGATCGAAGACTCCCTGCGCATCCACACAACGGTCACCGGCGCGCGTCCGATGGGCTGGTACACCGGCCGCTGCACGGCCAACACGATGGACCTGATCGCCGAAATCGGTGGCTTCGACTACATCGCCGACAGTTATGCCGACGATCTGCCCTACTGGTACCTGTCCGAACACGACCCGCTGCTGGTCGTGCCCTATACGCTGGACGCCAACGACATGCGGTTTGCCACGCCCCAGGGCTTCAACTCCGGCGACCAGTTCTTCACCTATCTCAAGGACAGCTTTGACGCCCTCTATGAAGAAGGCGCAGCCGGTCAGCCCAAGATGCTCTCAGTCGGGCTCCATTGCCGGCTTGCCGGCCGCCCCGGGCGCATTCAGGCGCTCAAGCGCTTCATCGACTACGTGAAGTCCCACGACAAGGTCTGGTTCGCGCGCCGCGTCGACATCGCCCGCCACTGGCAGGCGGTGCATCCCGCCCCCACCAGCACAACACGGGTGAGTACGCTTGACCGTGACGCTTTCGTGTCGCGCTATGGCGGTATTTTTGAACATTCGGCCTGGGTGGCCGAACGCGCCCATGATCTCGAACTCGGACCCGCCCATGACACGGCGACCGGTTTGCACAATGCGATGGCGCGGGTCTTCCGCAGCGCCAGTCCCGACGAACGCCTCGAAGTCCTGAAAGCGCATCCCGATCTTGCAGGCAAGATCGCCCAGGCCAAGCGCCTGACTCCGGAATCCACGTCCGAGCAGGCGTCAGCGGGGCTTGATGCCCTGACCGATGACGAGCGTGACACCTTCACCCTGCTGAACCGGGAATACACCGAAAAGTTCGGATTTCCCTTCATCATTGCCGTGAAGGGCATGACCAAGGACCAGATCCTCGGCGCGTTCCAGGCCCGGATCGGAAACGACCGCGACACCGAATTTGCCCAAGCCTGCCGCCAGGTCGAGCGGATCGCGCTGCTGCGGCTTGAGGATATTCTTGATGACTGACCAGATGATCGCCACCGCCCCGAAGGAAGTCCCCGCATTTGCGCGCAACGGGATCAACCTTGCTTCGGCCGGACTGGGAGCACGTGCCGTTTCAGCCAGCGATGAATTTTTTGCGCCACTCTCCCGCATGCTCGATGACCGCCCGGCAATCTTCTATCCGGACAAATATGACGACAACGGGAAATGGATGGATGGCTGGGAAACCCGTCGCCGTCGCAATGGCGGACATGACCACGCGGTGATTGCGCTGGCCGCACGCGGCGCGATCAACGGGTTCGATATCGACACCTCGCATTTCACCGGCAACAACGCCCCGGCCTGCCGGATCGAAGCCTGCCGTGCAGCAGGTGACCCCGGCGATGATGCGGACTGGCTTGAAATCCTCCCCATGCAGGCCCTCACGCCTGACAGCCACCACTTCTTCGCCTGCGCCGACACGCAAGCCTGGACCCATCTGCGGATTCACATCTATCCCGATGGCGGCGTGGCGCGCCTGCGGGTCTACGGCACCCCCACGCTCGACGCCGGGGCCGTTGCAGGCCAGGAGATCGATCTCGCTGCCGCCCTGAATGGCGGGCGCGTGATCGCCTTTTCCGATGCCCATTACGGGGCCTATCAGCGCATGCTGGCCCCCGGGCGCGGGCTCGACATGGGGGATGGCTGGGAAACCCGCCGCCGCCGCGAACCCGGCCATGACTGGATCATCGTCGCGCTGGGGCATCGCGGGACGATCCACCATGCGCAAATCGACACCGCGCATTACAAGGGAAATTACCCGGACAGCTTCTCCGTTCAGGCCGCCGATCTGTCAGAATTCAGCGGCGATCTCGACAAGGCCGTTGTCGCCTCCTCGATGTTCTGGGACAGCCTGATCGCGCCGGAAAAACTTTCCGCCGATGCCGTCCACGACATCGAAAGCAACAAGGTCGCCGACCTCGGTCCGGTCACCCATATCCGCCTGAACATTTTCCCCGATGGCGGGATCAGCCGTTTGCGCCTTTTCGGGATGATCGCATGACGGACACGGACACACGGCGATGACCCGATCCATCCGCGCCCAACCACTGACCGCAGCGGCCTTCGCGCCCTATGGCGATGTGATGGCCGCCGATGGTGAGCCCACGATGATGATCAATCGCGGCATGTGCGGTCGCCACCATGATCTGGCAGCGATGGATTTCGCAGGAGATGGCGCGCGCGCCGGGATCAGCCTGTTCAAGGCGGTGCCCCGGTCCTTTCCCTATACCCTCGACATGATGGAGCGGCATCCCGACGGCAGCCAGGCCTTCCTGCCGATGACGGCCGATCCGTTTCTGGTGATCGTGGCGGCAGACCGGAACGGTGCGCCGCACGAGCCCAAGGCCTTTCTGACGCGCCCCGGTCAGGGCGTGAACTACCACCGGGAAACATGGCATGGCGTTCTTACGCCCTTGTCCGAACCCGGTCTTTTTGCCGTGGTCGACCGTATCGGCCCCGGCACAAATCTGGAGGAGCACTGGTTTGAGGAGCAATTCACAATAACGCAGGGTTAAACCCGAAAACGCCCCTCATGCGAGACCAGCCCGTTCTGCAAACAAACAATAAACAAGGAGGCAACGAACATGGCACTAACAGGCATTGGGTCGCCGGAACAACTCCGGGACCCGAACTACACACCACCTATCATCAAGGCTGTCCCACTGGGCATTCAGCACGTGTTGGCGATGTTCGTATCGAACGTCACCCCAGCAATCATCGTCGCGGGCGCAGCGGGTTTCGGGTTCGGGTCAAACTCACCGGACTTCCCCGCATTGCTCTACATGATCCAGATGTCGATGCTCTTCGCAGGCGTTGCCACCCTGATCCAGACCATCGGGATCGGACCGGTGGGTGCGAAACTGCCCGTCGTCCAGGGCACGAGCTTTGCGTTCCTGCCCATCATGATCCCGCTGGTGGCCGGCCAGGGTGTCGAAGCCCTGCCCGCCTTGTTCGGCGGCGTGCTTGTCGGCGGACTGTTCCATGCCTGTCTCGGTACGTTCATCGGCAAGATCCGCTTTGCCCTGCCACCGCTGGTGACGGGCCTTGTGGTTCTGATGATCGGCCTCGCACTGGTGAAGGTCGGCATTCAGTATTCGGCGGGCGGTGTCCCGGCGATCGGGAAGCCCGAATATGGCAGCCTGCAGAACTGGGGCGTGGCGCTCAGCGTGATCGTCGTCACCCTGGGGCTGAAGTTCTTTGCCCGTGGCATGTGGTCGGTCGCCGCTGTCCTGATCGGCCTGATGGTCGGTTACATCATCGCCGCCGCGCTTGGCATGGTCAGCTTTGGCAATGTGGGCCGGGCCGCTGTCTTCGCCCTGCCCGACCCGTTCCATTTCGGGATCGAGTTCAGCGTTGCCGCGATTGTGGGCTTCTGCCTGATGGCCTTCGTATCGGCCATCGAGACGGTGGGTGACGTGTCCGGCATCACCAAGGGTGGTGCTGGCCGTGAAGCCACGGACAAGGAAATTTCCGGGGCCACTTATGCCGATGGTTTCGGCAGTGCCGTTGCCGGCATCTTCGGTGCCTTGCCGAACACCTCGTTCAGCCAGAATGTGGGGCTGGTCGCGATGACCGGCGTCATGAGCCGGCACGTGGTGACCTTCGGTGCGATCTTCCTGGTACTCGCCGGGCTGTTCCCCAAGGTGGGTGCGCTGATCACCACGATCCCGATCGAGGTTCTGGGTGGCGGCGTGGTCGTCATGTTCGGCATGGTCGCAGCGGCAGGCATTTCGATGCTGGCCGATGTCGATTGGAACCGCCGCAACATGGTGATCTTCGCCGTGTCGCTCTCGGTCGGTCTCGGGCTGCAGCTCGAGCCCGGTGCGCTCCAGCATGTGCCCGACACGCTGCGTGTGCTGCTGGCCTCGGGCCTGCTGCCCGCCGCCTTCCTCGCGATCATCCTCAATCTCGTGCTGCCGCAGGAGCTGTCGGAAGAATCGACCGAAGAACTTTCGGGCGGCATGAAGGGTCAATAAACCGCCCCCGGCCGTTACACATCAAAGTCAGGAGAGCCCCGGTCCGTCGCCGGGGCTTTTTCCTTTCCGGTATACGGAACTGGCCGCCTAAATCAGCCCGAAAATCATCCGGATCGAGGTCGCAAACAGGAAAAAGGCAAAGGCTAGTTTCAGCGCCCGGGGTGAGAGCTTGTGGGCCAGCTTCACACCCAACGGCGCGGCCAGGCTGGTGAAGGGCGCGATCAGCACCAGTCCCAGCAGGTTCACATGGCCGACGCTGGCGGACGGCAGGGCTTCGATCCCCCAGCCGGTGATGATGAAACCCAGCGCGGCAGGAACCGCGATGATCAGGCCGATCGCCGCCGCTGTGCCCACAGCGCGATGCACCGGAAACCCGAAAGCATTGAAGAAGGGCACACACAAGGTGCCACCGCCAATCCCCATCATGGCCGACAAGCCGCCGATCAGGGAGCCGCTGGCCCAACCGGCCGGTCCGGCGGGCAGATTGTCGCGCAGGCGGAAATCCGGTGGGGTCAGGCTCATATAAAGCGCCACGCACATCGCCACGGCGGCAAAAACCGCGCTCAGCACAAAACCATCGACGGCACCCGCGATCAGGGTGCCGGTGATCGAGCCCGCAAAAATCCAGAACCCCCAGGATTTGAGCAGCTCCAGATCCACCGCCCCGCGCTTGTGATGAGATCGCGCGGAGACAATGGAAGTGATCACGATGCTGGCCAGCGAGGTGCCCACGGCCACATGCATGCGGACGGACTCGTCGATATCGATCAGCCCCAGCATGGTGAACAGGACCGGAACCACGATGATTCCGCCGCCCACACCCAGCAAACCGGCAAGAACACCCGCGACACAACCTGTGGCCACAAGCACGGCGGCCAGCGGCAGGAGAGAGAGAAGTTCGTTCATGGAGTCAGACTATAGATGCCCGCCGCCATGGCGAGAAGGTTGAGGGCCAGCAGCGTGAGAATGAGCTTCAGGCCCTTGGCAAAAATCTCTCTCGGCAAGCGGTTGAGAACCAGGCTTCCCAGCAGTGTTCCCACAAGCCCGCCGGCCAGCATCATGACGATCACGCCAAGCCAGTCGGCAAAGGCAAAGCCCAGAAACCCGAAGACAATGATCTTGAGGGTGTGCTGCGCCCCCATGCAGATGGCATGGGTGCCGATGAACTGCTGCGGAGCGTAACCGCGCTGGTTGAGAAGCCCGGCGATGAACACACCCGTCGCACCAAAGAACATGGTCAGGAAGCTCGCCACCAGCCCGATCAGGGACACTGTGAAATAGCCCTCGGCCACGAATTTCAGCTTCGGCCCCCAGACGGTATACAGAATGAACAGTCCCAGCCCCGCGCGCAGGATATCGGTGGGGAGGGTCACCACGATGCTGCCGCCGATCGACACCCCGACAACGCTGCCAAGAATGAAATAGGCCGATGTCTTCCAGTCGATATGGACGCGCTGGATGACCGCGCGGGTCACATTCGCGCCCACCTGCACCACGCCATGAACGGGAATCACCGCAGCAGCGGGCATCAGGGTCGCCATGAAGGCAATCATGATGACCCCGCCACCAATGCCCATGGCCGCTGTGATGAAGGCGCCGGCAAAGCTGATGACGACAAGCAGGCTGGTTGCCAGCATGTCCATGTCGGGGGGAAGGAATTCCAAAAGAGGTCGCTCCGGGTGAGGGGGCTATGTGCCGGACCCGTCCAGCTTGCGCAAGTCCCCGGACCGCGCTTTTGCGCCCGCCGCCAGAAAGGCGGTTTCCGCCCCTGCCAGCACGAAACGCACACCCATCGCGATATAGCGCTGTGCGTGGACGTCGTTCGGAACGCCGCCCATCCCGGCCCATTTGCCGTGTTTCCGGCAGGCTGCGGTCAGCTTCTCGAAGGCATCGACAACCTTCGGGTGGTCGGTCTGGCCGGACACGCCCATGCTGGTGGACAGGTCATTGCAGCCGATCATCACCACATCGACACCCTCCACCGCAGCGATCGCATCGACCTCGGCAATGGCTTCGGGTGTTTCCACCATGACGACGGCGAGGCTGCTGGCATTGAACATCGCGGCATAGTCGGCGTGGCTGCGCGGCGTGTGGCCGGTATGTACCGGCGGGCCGCCCACATTGCGCTGGCCGAGGGGCGGGAACTTGACCACATCGACGACCTGTCTGGCTTCGGCTGCCGACATGACATTGGGCATCACGATCCCCAGCGCGCCGCCTTCCAGCGCCCGGGACGCCATCCAGAACTGTCCCGGGGGCACGCGCACCAGCGGTGCAATCCCCGCATCGAGCCCCGCAATGGAGACATGGGCACAGGATTCAATCCCCAGATTGCCGTGTTCAAGATCGATGAACAGCCAATCGAAGCCACCCAGCTTCATGGTGCGTGCAATCGCGGGCGAACTGGAAATCCGGATACCGATGCCAAGCGACAACTCGTCAGCCTGCAGGCGCATGAGCGCGGAATTTGTAAGTTCGGTCATGTCTGTTTCTCCCCCTTCGGCGGCATCGCATCACCATATCCCCAATGCATCCGTCTCGCCCGATGATAGGATAGTCTCACGGGACACCAATGCGAGACCAGACCGGGGGAATTGTGATCGCTGCGCTCATGCATCTGTTTGACCGCGTGTTTGTCGATCTCGCGCGGCAGTTCCGCTGGTCCTATCTCCCGCCTCTGATGGTCTATCTGGCCGCAGGGCTGTCGGGCATCACGGCGATTGTCGGGACGTTTTTCGTCAAGGAGTATCTCGGTCTCTCGGCCGCGTTTCTGGCCAGCCTCGGCTTCTGGGCCGGTATCCCCTGGGTGCTCAAGATGCCGCTCGGCCATCTGGTCGACCTCATCTGGCGCTGGAAAGCCTGGCTGGTCTATCTGGGTGCCACGCTGATCGCGGTCAGCATCGCGGTCATGTTCGGGCTGGTCGCCCATACCGAAGCCATGGGCGCGGTCATGCCGGTCGCACACTGGTATGTGCTCAGCGTCATCCTCGCCCCGGTCGGCTATGTCATTCAGGATGTGGTGGCCGATGCCATGACCGTGGAGGCTGTCCCGCTTTTCGACGATGACGGCAACCCCTTCCCCGACGACAAAATCCGGGCGATGCACACCACGATGCAGACGCTGGGACGGTTCGCGATCATCTCCGGCTTCGTGATCGTTGCCGCGCTGAACATCGGCAAGTTCGACGGTGTGGCCGCGCTCTCGGCCGCCGAAAAGGTCGCGATCTACAGCGACATCTATCAACTCGCGCTCGCCATCCCGGTGATCTCCATCCTGGGGGTCACGCTCGGTGTCGCTTCGCTGGCGGCCCGGGCCCGTGCGGCGCGGCGTTCGGGCGTTTCCGAGGAACAGATCGCGCAGATCCTCACCGCATCCCAGGGCACCACCGAACCGAACTGGTGGATCTTCGGCGGCAGCCTGGCCTTCGTGGCCTTCACCCTGACCATCGGGCTGAGACAGGTTCCCTTTGGACAGGAAATCATCTTCGCCGGGTCGATGCTCATCGTGCTGATGATCATGAGCCGCCTGATCCGCGAGCTCGACCCCGCCATGCGCGGCGCGCTGGTGGGAACGGCGATCATCATCTTCATCTTTCGCGCCGTCCCCCTGCCCGGCCCCGGCGCGACATGGTGGGAAATCGATGTGCTCGGTTTCGACCAGCAGTTCCTTTCGGTGCTCAGCCTGATTACCTCCGGGCTTACGCTTGTGGGGATCATCGTGCTGCGCCCGCTCATGGCGACGCGGTCGATTGCCTATATCGTGGTGCTCCTGACCCTGGTCGGCGGCCTGCTGACGCTGCCCAATATCGGCCTGTTCTACGGCCTGCACGAGTGGACCGCGCTCTGGTCGGGCGGCATCGTGGATGCGCGCTTCATCGCGATTCTCGATACCGCACTGGAATCCCCGCTCGGGCAGGTGGCGATGATCCCGATGCTCGCCTGGATCGCCAAGAACGCGCCACCCCACCTGAAAGCGACCTTCTTCGCGGTGATGGCCTCCTTCACCAATCTCGCGCTTTCGGCAAGCAGTCTGGGCACCAAATACCTGAACCAGATTTTCACGATCACCCGCGAGGTACGCGACCAGGTGACCGGGACCATCGACACGCTTGCCAATTACAGCGAACTGGGCTGGCTGCTCATCACGGTGGCGCTGCTGTCAACGGCAATCCCGCTGCTTGCGGTGCTGGCCGTGCAGCGCTCGCGCCTGCGCACCACACAGTGACCCCCGGACGCAAGAAGCGCCGACGAGCCGGCGCTTTTGCAAATTGGTATCCCGTAGGGGAGTCGAACCCCTGTTTCCGCCGTGAGGGAATGAAAACACGGACTTTGACGGACAACGACGAACACCCACTATCCATATTTTTCAGATAGATAATCCACAGATATCCATCTTGGTTTCTCCGTGTCCGTGGACATATAGTAGAGATATAGTAGAGATATAGTAGAGAAAAATGGATGGACGCCGTATGGGCCGCAACGTCAACGACGCCAAAATCGCTACCAAGTAGGGACGAGCCAAGCTCGAAATCTCGAAGACGCCTCATTGGTGCACGCGTCGCTATAGTTGTTCATCGGACACTAAGACAGCGAAATAGCGGAAAACTGGATTAACAAATATGCCCAAGCTAAATCTTGTTGATCTAGCCTGCGGGGTGACAGACAGCCTTCAGTCTGCGGAACTCTAATCAGAAATGGCCGGGAACTTGGGAACTAGACAGAGAGACTTCCCAAATTTCTCAGTTTTTGACAAACTTTGCCTATGCAACAGCTGATCACCGCCGTCTGCCTAGCCGCTGCGCTGGTTCTTGGAGGCACCGCGCTGAGTTGGGGACAAGGATTACCAGACCTCAGCGGTTTGGATCGTGAAGTAGAATCCTGAATTCGGTCGGCGTGCTCCTTTGAAAAATCAAATGGCCCTGCCGCTCACGCTAGGTGCTTAAGGCGTCATTTGGCTTGGGAAACTTCAACACCAACTCTCAGCAAGCCGGAACCAAGTCTCAGCGCACCGGATATTCAAAACGAAGACTCCGAGATCGCAGTAGCGCCAATTGCAATAATTGCTATTACTATATTTATTATTATTCTTGCGCTATTTGGAATTGTAAAAACATTTAAAAGACAACCAGTTGTTGCAATATTATGTGTTATATTTTTGACGCCAATCTATGTAATTTGGGCATTTTGCGAACTATTCACTCAACCAATCAGCAAGAAATAACTTGCCGTGAATGTGTCGCGAAGGATGACCAGAATGCGCACCCCCACATCAGTGAAAGCCCTTGAAGAATTCGGGCGCGAAAGACTCTCGAAGTCGTTTTTCATGCGCGACTTCCTATATTCCGATATCTCCATGATCGCGCAGATCCCGAACATCCCAGATGATCCAGACTTGGCTATCGCGGCAGGCAGCAAACTCTGCACGGATCTCTTGGAGCCGCTCCAGGACCGCTTCGGGCGCCTGGCAATCCGGTCCGCCTACCGCTCATGCGCGGTGAACGAATACGGCAACGTGAACAAGCTCAACTGCGCCTCCAACCAGGCGAATTACGCCCACCATATCTGGGACCGCCGGGACACCAACGGCCACATGGGCGCATCAGCCAGTATTGTGATCCCCTGGTTCGCCGATCGCTACGCGGCCGGCGCCAGCTGGACCGAGCTCGCTTGGTGGATCCACGACCACCTGCCCTACAGCGAGATGTACTTCTTCCCGAAGCTGGCCGCCTTCAACATTCAGTGGCACGAGAATCCGACACGACGGATCGATAGCTACGTCGCCCCGAAGGGCTGCCTCACCAAGTCCGGAGAGGCCAACCAGAGCGGCGATCACTCATCGGAGTACGACGACATGCTCAGCGCGCTTGAGCGCGCGTGAGGGGCTTATAGAGCCGCGGTCAATGCGAACTATGTGCCAGCATCCGCTCAAATCCGCGACCGTCACAGGGCATTTAGTAGAGATATAGTAGAGAAAAACGCAGTGCGCCTGCGATAAACCGCAGAAAAGCTGGTATCCCGTAGGGGAGTCGAACCCCTGTTTCCGCCGTGAGAGGGCAGCGTCCTAGGCCACTAGACGAACGGGACATCGTGGCTCTGCAAAACAGCACCGGCGATATAGACGAAGCGGCGGGGCTTTACAAGCTGCGCGGCGATCACCGGCCGTTGACCCGCCGGTCACGGGCGGATGCCGGCCTGGATTTCGCCGGTCGCTGTATCTATGACAAACACCCGCATGCAATCGTCGCGCAGGCTGGCGGGGCCGTCGGTGACGATGGTCAGGCGGTCGCCCGCGCTCTGGGCGCTGCGGATATCGCACCCGTCGGGCAGGCCCAGGCTCAGATCACGCAAATCTTTTGCAATCGCGCCGTTGCCGTCGCGCGTGGACGAGCCGACAATGCCCCACACCGCCACCGCGAATGCGATCATGATGAGAACGCCCATCCCAATGACCAATGCCTTCAAAGCGCCTGCGCTCATCATTCCCTCCAAAAACCGACCGGCAGTTTAGAATCTTGACGCAGAAAGACAATGCACAGAGCGGAACGCAAGCCGAGGGCGGACCCCGAACCGCGCCGCAGGTGGAACGGGTTTCGGTTTCCAACGCCCAGGCCGGGCAACGGCTCGATCGCGTGCTCACCGAATCCCTGGCCGGGCTGTCGCGCTCGCGCCTGAAGGCCCTGATCGAAGCCGGTCAGGTGTCGCGCAATGACGAGAGCTGCCGCCAGCCTGCGCTCAAGGTGTCGCCGGGTGACCAGCTGGTGGTCACGATCCCCGCTGCCGTGGACGCGGTGCCCCTCGGTCAGGCGATGGATCTGTCGATCCTGCACGAAGATGCGCATCTGATCGTGCTCGACAAGCCCGCCGGGCTGGTTGTCCATCCCGCGCCGGGCAACCCGGATCACACGCTGGTCAACGCCCTGATCGCCCATTGCGGGGCAGACCTGACCGGGATCGGCGGGGTAAAACGGCCGGGCATCGTGCACCGGCTCGACAAGGACACCAGCGGCGTCATGGTGGCGGCCAAGACCGCTGAAGCGCATGCATCCCTGGTCACACAGTTTTCCGAACGCAGCGTCGACCGCGCCTACCGGGCGATGATCTGGGGCCGTCCCATGCCGCCGGCCGGGGTCATCGACGGCCCGATCGGGCGGCACCCGCAGAACCGCAAGAAAATGGCCGTGGTCACACGCAACGGAAAACCCGCGCGGACCCATTACCGCACGATCAAATCCTATGGCGACGGCCTGGCCAGCCTGATCGAATGCAAGCTGGAAACCGGGCGCACCCACCAGATCCGGGTCCATTTGACCCACCGGAAACACCCCCTGATCGGGGATCCGACCTATGGGCGTGCCGGGTCGCGCCGGGCGCTTCCAAAAGGGCTCGACCGGGATGATGGCGCGATTCTGACCGATTTCTCCCGGCAGGCACTGCATGCGTACCGGCTGGGTTTCGTGCATCCGGGAACCGGCCAACACATTGATTTTCAAACAGAAATCCCCCAGGATATGTCTGATCTCAAGAGTTTTTTAGAATCTATCTAATCTATTGAAGACCGGCCAAAAAACGCCATATTTGGTGTGTAGGTTCACAACGATAAAAATCCGAGCGTAAAGCCGGTCCGGCTCCCGGAACGGCGAAAGGATATGATGATGGCAACCCCACAGCTTCCCACGCTGACACCAGAAGGCAATCTCTCGCGTTACCTGCAGGAAATCCGGAAGTTTCCGATGCTCGAACACAGCGAGGAGTTCATGCTGGCCAAACGCTGGGAAGAACACGGCGATGTCGAGGCCGCCCACAAGATGGTCACCAGCCATCTGCGGCTCGTGGCGAAGATTGCCATGGGCTATCGCGGCTACGGCCTGCCGGTAGCCGAACTGATTTCCGAGGGCAATGTGGGCCTGATGCAGGCGGTCAAGAAATTCGACGCCGACAAGGGCTTCCGGCTCGCGACCTATGCCATGTGGTGGATCCGCGCCTCGATCCAGGAATACATCCTGCATTCGTGGAGCCTGGTCAAAATGGGGACCACGGCAGCCCAGAAGAAGCTGTTCTTCAACCTGCGCCGCATGAAGGGCCAGCTGAAGGCGCTCGACGAAGGGGATCTGCCGCCCGAGCAGGTCGCATATATCGCGCGGGAGCTGAAGGTTTCCGAAAACGACGTGGTGCAGATGAACCGCCGCCTCGCGGGGCCCGACGGCTCCCTCAACGCCCCGTTGCGCAAGGATGGCGACGGTGACAGCGAGTGGATGGACTGGCTGGTTGACGATTCCGATTCCCAGGAAATCGAACTCGTCGAGCAGGATGAACTGGAAAAACGCCGCGAATTGCTGACCCAGGCGATGCGGTCTCTCAATGAGCGCGAGCGCCACATCCTGACCGAACGCCGGCTCAAGGAAAATCCGGTGACGCTGGAAGACCTGTCCCAGGAATACAACATCAGCCGTGAACGGGTGCGCCAGATCGAAGTGCGCGCGTTCGAGAAGCTCCAGAAGGCGATGAAGAACCTGGCGATCGAAGCGCAGGTCGCAGCCGCCTGAGGCCGCAGACGGCCCTCAGGCCGGACTGGCGGCGGATGTAGATTTTCGTTTCTTGCCCGCCGCCGGTGCCTCGGTGACCGCCTGACCCCAGTCTTCGATCAGGCGCCGCTGCTCGCGCCGCATGGCCTGTGACTTGGCGTCGTTGCTGACGCTGATATAGACCGCCGCCACCTTGGGCATGCCCAGCACAAGGGCCCAGCCGATCGCGGCTGTCCCGTACATCACCGCCAGCACAAAGACGTCGTTGATCATGCCGACAGCACGCCCCATGGTCGCGCCGTGCATCATCAATTCCATGACGAAGGGGGCCACCCCGGCCATATTGGTTGCCGTCACCGCAATCGTGGCATTGCGCCCGGGCTCGCGATCAATCACGGCGGCCACAAGCGAGGGGATGATGCCCACGGCAAAGACCACAAAGGCCGGTGTCGCAAACACGACAAGTCCCAGAACAACCAGAGCAAGGATGGAGAGCAGATAGGTGTTGCCCATCCGGGTTTTGCCCGGTGCGCCCCCGCCGCCCGCCGTAACGGCTTTGGTTTTGCTTTTCGCCATGACGTTACCCGGTCCGCGTGATCACGAGAACGGCAAGGACCATGATGCCGATCACGCAGGCGATATTGGCCGCAAATTGCTGACCCATTTTTGTCGCCTGACGCCGTATCGCGGCGGTGTCGGTCTTGATCCGGTAGAGCTCCTGATCGAGTTGCTTGTGCCGCCGTCGCGCCAGCGCGAACCCCTTGGCGTCCCAGCTGCGATTTTTCTTGTTGTCCAGAATGCGGACGAGATCATTCAGGCTCCCGCGCGATGCTGCCTTGCGCGCGGCGCGTTGCAGTTTCTCGCGCATGGGAATGTTGTGGTAATCGTCGAGCACCGGCTGCAGATGCTTGAGGAACATGGCGTAAAGCTTCGTCGCCGTGGTCGAACTGTTCTTGCTCTGGACATAGGCCAGCAGGCGCAGCTGGGAGATACGCATCGCGGATTCATCCCGCGCTTTGGCGATATCGTTGAGCTCCTGGTCAATGCTGCCGGGAATACGGGCCCCCAAAAAAGCCGCGATATGGCGATCAAACAGAAACTCGCCATCACCGGCATGGGTCTCCATCGTCTCGATCAACTCGCGCACCTGCAGGGGGGCGCTGCCCTTGAGCAACGGGCTGAGGCAGGGCAGCGCGGGGTTGAGTTCATAGGCACAACGCTCGATCGAGAATCCCGAATCCGTCTGCGCCAGATAGATTGAGGCTTTCTCCGCGACTTCGCTGGCCGCCAGCATCCAGGTTTTCGGGCGCGGTTGCACCTCATGCCAGAAGTTCATCATCTTTCCGGCGATCAGTTCGGTGAAATCCGCGGCCAGCTTGCGGTCGCGCAACGCGCTGAGCGTCACCGTGGCAAATCCGTCCGGGATCACCCGCATCCCGCGAAAACAGATCGGTCCCGTCGGGTCGAGAAGGGTCAGGATGCGTGAGAGCAGGATATCCGACGACATCTGCTTGGGGCCCTTGGGGCCGGGTTCGGCGCATTCTGAAATCTGCTTGGACAGATCCCGGTTCTTCAGGCTGCGGTCGACCCAGTGCTCAATTTCCTTGCCGGCCACCAGCCTGACGGCCCGGTCCCAGTCCTGGGTCAGAATATTGGCCAGTTCACGTTCGGTGAAGGCCAGCCGGTCGCCGAATTCGAACGGCCGGTCTGCCCGGACCCCCGGGGTCGGCTGGGAGGGATTGATCCGGCCGCTGTGAACCCAGCTGGAAATATCCGCCAGGGTCCAGCGCTCATGGGCGTCATCGCGCATCAGCGAGCGGACAACCGATGCCAGTTCAGAGGGCAGCTTGTTGGTGCCGAGCATGGCGTTGTAGCTGCCCAGCTCGATCCGGCGGTGCAGCAACTCATCCTCGTCAAGATCGGCGGCCGGGTTCCGCCCCAGTGCCAGCAACATGATCGTGACACCGATGGCGAACATCTCGTCGCACATGTCACCCACGCCGCGCCCCAATCGCAGGCATCGCACGCGGTCCAGTGGCTCGAAGATCGCGGGCTGCTCATAGCCGGGGGGTGCGCTATAGACCTGACCCGAGGTCACGGTGCCGTCATCCACGTTCCGGAACAAATTCGTCGGCCGGATATTGCGATGGGTGACCCGCTCGTCATGCATGCGCCGCAGCAGGTCGAGAATCGGAACAAGGAAATCGCGTTTGATCTCCCGCGCCATCCAGGGCTGGATTGTCGCGTCCAGACTGGGCATCAGCGGCGGGCCGGATGGCTGGGGCAAGATGATGACGATTTCCTCGCGGCCCGCATCATTCCAGGACACGCGCCCCCATCGGAGCGGCTTTGCGAGGGCTTCGTGTACAATCCCCTTTGCGTTGACGATGGCGCTGTGCCGGGCTGGAATCGCGCGATCGAGGACAAGCGCGTAGAGGCTTTTCTGGGAGTCCTCGGCGTCACTGGCCAGATAGGCCTTGGCCGACGAGGTGCACAGATGGGGCAGAATGACGCCCGGCTGGATCCGGTAGCGGCTCGCGAACAGGATATCATCACCCGGCATACCCGATGGTGCCGGCACCCGGGGTGGGTCCCGCTCCATATCCTGATAGTCAGGCTCGATTGACGCTTCGCTCATGGCCACCATCCGCACAGGCGCCGAACAACTCCTATTCGGCGCGAGGCCGATACTCTAGGCAGCAGGCCGTAACGGATGGTTAACGCTGAAAACCATGAAAACGACCTCGAATCTCAAATCCGGGGTCAGAATCGCAGATCGTTCAGTCGGCAAAGGGGTCGCGCACCAGAATTGTGTCGAGCCGTTCCGGGCTGGTTGACAGCAAGGCCACCGGCGCACCGATCAGTTCCTCGATCCGGCGCACATACTTGATCGCCGTGGCCGGCAAATCCGCCCAGCTGCGTGCTCCAGCGGTACTGTCCTGCCAGCCCTCAAGGGTTTCGTAGATCGGCTCCACGCTAGCCTGATCGCGAATTCCGGCCGGGAAGCGCGAAATCTCCTGATCGCCCAGCTTGTAACCCACGCAAACCTTGAGTTCGTCCATGCCGTCGAGCACGTCCAGCTTCGTCAGGGCAATGCCGTGAATGCCGCCAATGGTGATCGCCTGACGCACCATCACCGCATCAAACCAGCCACAGCGGCGTTTGCGTCCGGTCACGGTCCCGAATTCACGGCCCCGTTCCCCGAGACGGGTTCCCACATCTCCGGTGTCTTCCGACGGGAACGGCCCGCTGCCCACGCGTGTGGTGTAAGCCTTGGTGATCCCGAGGATGTAACCGATGGTGTGCGGTGCCACGCCCGCACCCGCCGCCGCCTGACCGGCAACGGTATTCGACGAAGTCACAAACGGATAAGTGCCATGGTCGACATCGAGCATGGCGCCCTGTGCGCCCTCGAACAGGATACGCTTGCCGTCGCGACGGGCCTGATCGAGCCAGTGCCAGACCGGCGCGGCATAGGACAGCAGCGGCTCGCGAATTTCGTCCAGCCGCGCCATGAGTTCGGCCTTGTCGACCTCATCGGCACCCAGGCCACGAAGCAACGCGTTGTGGTGAAACAGCAGGTGATCGACACGCTGGCTGAGAATTTCGGGATCGGACAGATCACAAATGCGAATGGCGCGGCGCGCCACCTTGTCCTCATAGGCCGGTCCGATGCCGCGCCCCGTCGTGCCAATCTTGTCTGCCCCGCGCGCCTGTTCGATGGCGCCGTCCAGATAAGGATGCAAAGGCAGGATCAGGCTCGCATTGTCGGCAATTTTCAGCGTGTCCGGTCCGATCTCGACACCCATCTCGACGATTTTCTTGATCTCGCCAAGCAGGGCCCAGGGGTCGATGACAACGCCATTCCCGATGATGCTGATCTTGCCCGGGCGGACGACACCTGAGGGCAGCAGGCTCAGTTTGTAGGTCTTGTCACCAATGACCAGGGTATGCCCGGCATTGTGGCCGCCCTGGAAACGCACGACCACATCGGCCCGCTCCGAGAGCCAGTCGACGATCTTCCCCTTGCCTTCATCACCCCATTGCGACCCGACAACTGCAACATTCGTCATAGCACTCTTCCTCAGCTGTCCGTATCGCGCGTGGCGACGGGTTTGTCTGCGTCCAGATAATGGCTGCACCCCAGCCGCCTGGCTTCGGCTTCCGAATCCGGAACGTCGTGAAGGCCCGCAACCGTAATCCAGCCTTCGGCGCGCCAGGACTTGGCGACCGCAACCGGTGTGTCAGAGGGAAGATATAGCCGTGACACGGATTCGGCATCCGGCAGCGCGCGCATGACCGAATCCATATAAAGCGAAACGCCCGTGGCGGGTTCGCCGGAATCGGTAATGTAACGCCCGCCCCTTGCGAGTTCGCCACGCACCCCCTCGGCAAAGACGGTAAAGCTGACGCCGGTCTGATACTCAAAACCCCGATACTCGACCGGATCGAGCGTGAGCGAGAGCCGGGGCAGCGCGGCCCGCACCCCGCGCACCACATCGGCCAGACGGATCACCTCTGACCGGGCATCGGCAGGCAATTCGATGGCCATAAGCTCCTGGACCACATCTTCGGCCGGTCCCACGCATTCGATCATGGCGCAAAGGGCTTTTGCATTTTCAGAGAAGGCCGTCCCGGCGCGACGCAGAATTTCTTCTGTCGCCCCCAGATCCTTGCGATCCAGAGACGCGCGCAAATCATTCACAGCATCGTCGTCGAGGTCGATCCCCGACAGGATATGCGCCACGAGCGCGGGTGAATTGATGTCAATTGTGGGCTCGGTGATTCCAGCTGCGTTCAGACCTTCTGCGGCCAGAACGATCACCTCCACATCGGCAGCCACGCTGTCGGGTCCGATCAACTCCACGCCCACCTGGGCAAACTGACGTTCGGGGCGCAACTGATTGCCGCGCACGCGAAGAATCTGGCCGGCATAGGACAGGCGCAACGGTCGCGGGGCGTCGGCAAGGCGTGATCCCGCGATTCGGGCGACCTGAAGTGTGATATCGGCCCGTACGGCCATCATCCGCTGACTGACCGGATCCATCAGCCGGAACATCTGTCCAGCCAGGCTTCCCCCGCCATTCGCACCGTTACCGGCAAGGGTCGATTCGAACTCAACCAGGGGCGGTTTGACCTGCTCATAGCCGCTTGCGCGGAAGACCTTCAGAATATCGGCAATTGCCGAGGCTTCCTGCCCCGCACGTGGCGGCAGGAGGTCGTGCAAACCCGCAGGCAACAACGCCTTGTTTTCCGTTTCATCGCTCATGACCGCGCGCGGTTTAGCCGGTTTGTGACTATTGAGCAACGCCCGCTGAAAAAAAGCATTCAAGCCCATGCAAGAAATACTACCGAAGATCGTCTAATATGCTACATGACTGTTTAGGAACTTTTTTTAAGGGAAAGCGTTCCCTCTCAGGATTATGGAGATCGGAGGATCGGTAATCGGAGGGCAACTCTAGAGGGCGAGTAACATGAATTTCTCAAAATTAACCTTTGGCGCGAGCATGCTGGCGCTGGGCGTGGCATATGCCGGTTCAGCAACCGCACAGGCCACCGACGACAAGATGATGGCGAATTACCCCGATCGCGGGTTCTACATCTCCGGTAACATCGGTGGTCACGAGACCATGGATTCCGAAGTTGACGGTGCAGGTATCGACTCCACGGTTGAAACCGATCGCGGTATTGCCGGTCTCGTCGGTCTCGGCTACGACTTCGGCGACAACCTTCGCATCGAACTCGAGGGTGGCTATCGCGGCGCGGGCGATGTCAGCTCGGTTTCCGGCGTGACCGGCACGGGTGATGTCGATGCGTATAGCGGGATCGCCAATGTGTTCTACGACTTCAATGTCGGCGGCGGCATCGAACCGTATATCGGCGGTGGTCTGGGCATGGCCCGGGTGTCGTTGGACGGCGTGGGTCCGTTTGGTGGACGGTCGATCAACGATGACGACTGGGGTCTTGCCGTGCAGGCTGGCGCCGGTCTGGCAATTCCGCTGAACAACCGCCTCAAATTCACCGCCGATTACCGTTTCATGTCGGTTCGCGGGCTGGAATACACCACGTCGGGCGGAACCAATGTGGATGCGGAATATGACGACCATGCCGTGTTTATCGGTCTGCGATTCGCTTTGAACCCGCCGGCTCCCGCACCGCAGCCCGTTGCGCAGGCTGCACCGGCTCCGGCACCCGTGGCACCGCCGCCCGCTCCGGCACCGGTCCGCGACTTCCTCGTGTTCTTTGACTTCGACAGCGATGTCATCACGCCGCAGGCCGAAGCCATCCTGCGTGAAGCCGCAGCCAATGCGAAGCTGCTGGGCAATTCCCGGATCACGGCCACAGGTCACGCTGACCGGTCCGGTTCGGCAAGCTACAACATGGGCCTGTCCCAGCGCCGTGCAGATGCCGTACGTGCCGCACTGGTTCGCCTTGGACTGCAGACGAACGAAATCCAGACGGTTGCCCGGGGCGAAACTGATCCGCTCGTTGCAACACCTGATGGTGTTCGTGAGCCGCAGAACCGCCGGGTCCAGATCGTTCTCTAAACCGATCAGACTGACACAGAAACAAAGCGGGCCGCACCATCTGGTGCGGCCCGTTTTCTTTTGGACTTCAATCCGAAAGCCGTTTCATCGCAAAGAGGCAATGACGCACCTCCCGACGGTCGGATTACTTAGACGGCATTTCCTGGACGACAGCCTCTTCCACTGTCCGCAGCCCGGTCGCAGCCAGCGTATTCTCACCAGACAGAATAGAGCTGAACATCTTGGTGGCATTCGTGCAGAACGTCTGGCGTTCCCGAATGCTGCGGATCGAAGCGTCATTGGCCAATTGCGTGACAAATCCATCTAGCTCCGATTGCGCGCGCGCACCATGGTCGCGCCGGAACATTTTCTTTAGCACCCGCGCATGTGAAACCAGCTCACCCTGGTAGCGGACGACCACGGTGTTGTAGCGGGTGCGCATATTGCAGGTAAGCGCGGCGACCATCATCTCACTTTGCAGAATGCGGACATTGACGGCATTCACCTCGTGCGTGTCGCGCGGCTGAAAAGCCTGTGCCGGGCTTGCCACAGCGGCAGCAGAAAGCGCCGTGAAGGCACATGCCAGCTTCAGGATCGAGGGTGTTTTGCGTTGCATCATTCGTCCGCTCTTGGGCCAGAAAGCATCTACCTGCTTCGTATTAAGCGATAATTGATCAACGGCACCTTAACTTTGCACAACTGATCTGGCGAGTTGAAATCTCATCAAAATCGGCCTTCCGGAGGAAAAGTGATCGGCACATTTCCCCCGGTTTACTGCGAAGTTCAGAAATTCAGGGCCTTGGCCTGAACCACATTGGGAAGTGCTGCGACCTTGGCCAGAACCGCAGCCGGCACGGCCTGGTCCACCTCGACAAGGGCGATGGCATCCCCGCCAGCCTCGGTCCGGCCGAGCTGGAACGTCGCGATATTCAGGCCCGCATCGCCCAGAACCGTTCCCAGAAGCCCGATCAGGCCCGGCTTGTCCTTGTTGGTGACATAGAGCATGTGACTGCGCAGCTCTGCCTCCAGCGGCACGCCCTTGACGTCGATTACCCGCGGGCGATTCCCACCGAACAGGGTGCCGGTCACACTGCGCGCCTGCTTGTTGGTGACCACCGTCAGACGGATCAGTGTCTGGTAATCCCCGGCACGTTCGGTGCGGACTTCCGACAATTCAATCCCGCGCTCGCTCGCCATCACTGGCGCATTGACCATATTGACGCTGTCGAGCATCGGCGCCAGCAATCCCTGCAACAACGCCGCGCTCAATGGCTTGGTATTCAATTCAGACGCATGACCGGCATATTCGATGGTCACGCTTTTGAGGTCGGATTCCGTCAGCTGACCGGCAAAACTTCCAAGCTGCGCCGCAAGCTTCATATAGGGCGCCAGCCGCGGCGCCTCTTCGGCACTGACCGACGGCATGTTGAGCGCATTCACAACCGCCCCATCAAGCAGATAATCCGACAACTGCTCGGCAACCTGGATTGCGACATTCACCTGTGCCTCATCGGTACTGGCCCCCAGATGCGGGGTGCAGACCAGATTGGCCATGCCGAAGAGAGGATTGTCCTTGGCCGGTTCGGTCTCGAAGACATCAAGTGCAGCACCAGCCACATGACCTGATTCCAGCGCGACCTTCAGATCGGCTTCCACGACAAGACCGCCACGTGCGCAATTGATGATCCGGACGCCCGGCTTGGTCTTGGCAATGGCCGCAGCATCAATGATTCCGCGTGTCTGATCGGTCAACGGCGTGTGCAACGTGATGAAATCCGCGCGCGCCAGAAGCTCGTCGAGCTCCACCTTGTCAACGCCAATTTCCTTGGCGCGATCTTCGCCCAGGAACGGATCGAAGGCCACGACCTTCATCTTCAGGCCCAGCGCGCGATCAGCAACAATCGAGCCGATATTGCCACAACCGATCAGACCGAGCGTCTTGCCCGTGACCTCTACGCCCATGAAGCGGGATTTCTCCCACTTGCTCTCCTGCGTGGAGAGATTGGCTTCGGGAATCTGGCGTGCGAGCGCCATCATCATTGCAATTGCATGTTCGGCCGTCGTGATCGCATTGCCGAAGGGGGTGTTCATGACGACGATACCGCGCGCCGTCGCGGCTGCTATATCGACATTATCGACGCCGATACCCGCACGACCGATGACCTTCATATTGGTCGCCGCCTCAAGCACCTTGGCGGTCGCCTTTGTTGCCGAACGGATGGCCAGACCATCATAGTCACCGATACACGCGATCAGTTCGTCCTCGGACATGCCGGTCTTCACATCAACGTCGATGCCGCGTGCCTCGAAAATCTCTTTGGCGCGGTCACTCATTTTGTCGGAAATCAGTACTTTGGGCATTGGAAGTCCTTCCGCAGGTTCAGGCGGGAAAATCTGGGATTGAAGGTGAATGGTGCGCGGGCGCGTTCAGGCGGCCGCAGCACCCAGTTCTGCCTTGACGGATTGAAAGGCCCAGTCGAGCCACGGCATTAGTGCCACGAGGTCCGCCTCTTCGACGGTCGCACCGGCCCAGATACGCAGGCCGGGAGGCGCGTCCCGATAGGCACCGACATCGAAAGCAACGCCTTCCTTGTCGAGCCGGGATGACACGGCTTTCGCAGCGGCAGCCTGTTCATCAGCCGAGAGTGCCTCGAACCAGGGGTCCACAATGATGAGACAGACGCTCGTCGTCGAGCGCGTTGTCGTATCCTGCGCCAGGAAAGCTGCCCAATCGGACTGCGACACCCAGTTTTCGATCACGGCAAAATTGGCGTTCGAACGTGCAATCAGTGCGTTGAGACCACCGATATCCCGCGACCAGTCGAGCGCATCGAGATGATCCTCGACACAGAGCATGGAGGGCGTGTTGATCGTGCTACCTTCGAAGATGCTCTCGATCAGTTTGCCCCCCTTGGTCAGGCGGAAAATTTTCGGCATCGGCCAGGGCGGTGTGTAGCTTTCAAGCCGCGCAACTGCGCGGGGACTGAGAACCAGCATTCCGTGCTGCGCTTCCCCACCGAGCACCTTCTGCCAGGACCAGGTGACCACATCGAGCTTGTCCCATGGCAAATCCATGGCGAAGGCCGCAGAGGTCGCATCACACAGTGTCAGGCCCTCGCGGTCCGCCGGAATCCAGTCGCCATCAGGAACACGAACGCCCGAGGTTGTGCCGTTCCAGGTAAACACGACATCGCGCGCGAAATCGACAGCGCCCAGATCGGGCAATTCCCCATAAGGCGCATCGAGAACCCGGTGGTCGTCCAGCTTGAGCTGCTTGATGATATCGGAGACCCAGCCCTGCCCGAAACTTTCCCAGGCGAGGATATCCAGCGGACGGGCACCGAGCATCGACCACATGGCCATCTCGAAGGCACCAGTGTCGGAGGCCGGCACAATGCCGATCCGGTAATCATCGGGAATACCGAGAATCGACCGACTGTCCTCGATCACCCGCACCAGTTTGGCCTTGGGATCTTTCGCGCGATGCGAACGGCCAATACTTGCGGATTGAAGAACGTCGAGCGACCAGCCGGGTCGCTTGGCACAGGGTCCAGATGAGAAGAGAGGAGATGCCGGGCGGTTATCCGGCCGGCGGATCGTATCAGTCATATTATGCGTTCCTTCCAGAACGTAGCACCCCGTTGGGGAGGTGTGGCCCGCTGCGGAAATTAGAAGGATTTACAAAAGGGTCAATGGACTGATTGTCGCAGCCCGAAAATTCTTCAGGAAAGCCCGTAATACCAAGGCGCCACGAGGCTGAAGACGACCCAGACAATGATCAGCAGGGGTGTTCCCACCCGGATGAAATCGACGAATCGGTAATTGCCCGGCGCCATCACAAGCAGATTGGTCTGGTAACCAATCGGTGACGCAAAAGAACAATTCGCCGCAAAGACCACGGCCACCGCGAAGGGCTCGACCGGAAGCGACAGGCCGTTTGCGATTCCCACAGCAATCGGCGTGAAGAGCACGGCCGTCGCCTTGGTGCTGATGACATTGGCCAGCACAGCAACCAGCAGGAAGAACGCGGACAGCACCACGGCGGGTGAGGCATCTCCGAGAATGGAAAGCAGGATCGAAGCCAGAAACTCCGCCCCACCGGTCGCCTGCAAGGCACTCCCAAGGGCGAGAGCGGCGGCGATCATCATGACAATCGTTCGGTCGATCGCGCGGGTTGCCTGACGGATGTTGATGACCCCGGTGGCCAGCATCAGCCCGGCTCCGACCAGCGTAGCGATGGCGATCGGCATGATTCCGAGCGCGGCAACGGCAATTACCCCGACAAAGATCGCAAGCGTGCTGGTCGCATGGTTCACAGCCGGCATCTCGGACGCCGTCCATTCCACCAGCAGAATGTCCTGATCTCCCCGCAGCGCGCGAATATCACTCTCGCGCCCCTGGATCAGCAACACGTCACCGGGCTCCAGGCGGACCTCGGTCACGCGCGCCCGGATCATCTGGGACCGGCGCTGAATGCCCATCACAACGCAGTGGTATTTGTAGCGAAACCCGATCTGAACGAGTGTCTGCCCCACGTGTCGCGATGCCGGTGTGACCATGGCTTCGGCCAGAATCTGGTTGCCCACCTGCCAGCGCTGGGCACCGTCCTCGGTCTCGAACCGCTCCCAATCCGCGCCCAATTCGGGGTGGAACTGTTCGGGTTCGCCCTTCAGGGCTTCTGTCAGCGCGGATCGGGTTGCCGCGACGATGACCGTGTCCCCGCTCCCAATGATGAAATTGTCGTCAAACGGCGGATAAAACGGCTCGGAATCCCGGATCACCATCCGGACCGTCATGTCCTTGAGGTCGGGGAAAAACCCGCCCAGCGGAGTCATACCCTCGAATTTTGACCCGTCATGGATATTCAATTCCGCCATGAACTGACGCCCGCCACCGGCAATCGCGCTGGTCAGAAGCGTGCGTTCCGGCAGGAGCCGGGGACAGGCAAACACCACATAAAAGATACCGATAAACGCAAGCGCCATGCCCGGAATGGCGAACTGGAAGAACGAAAACCCCTCCTCGCCCAGTTCGATGAGCATGCCCGACACCAGCAGGTTCGTGCTCGAGCCGATCAGGGTCACCATGCCACCGAGAATCGAGGCAAAGGAAAGCGGCATCATCAGCCGCGAAGGAGACTGTCCCAGGCGCGAGGCGAGTGCCTGCATGATCGGGATGAAGATCACCACGACCGGCGTGTTGTTCATAAAGCCGCTGACGACGAGTACCGCCAGAAAGGCCAGCCCCGTGGCAAGTGCTGTATGGCCGCGCCCGTAGCGGAAGAACATCTGCGCGCCAGCTTCCAGCACGCCCGTGCGCGCCAACGCCTCCCCCATCACCAGAAGCGCGATGACAGTCAGCAGCGCGGGGTTGGCAAAGCCGGCCAGCAGCCGGGTTGCATCGAGAATATTCTCACCCGATGCATCGGCAACCGGATTGAAATGAAAGAAAACCAGGAGGACACAAATCACGCCGAGCGATGTCAGCTCCAGCGACACCCGTTCGAGCATGTAAAGAACCAGCGCCACCGAGACGAGGGCAAAGGTCACCCACATGCCGAGTTGCGCCGGGTCGAACCCGGGAAATGCAGAGATCATGTCCGTTTCGACAATCAACTGTTGGAAGCTGGCAGACAGCCTATCATGCAGCCGAAGCGCTGCGCGCACGCACCATCACGATGGTCTCAAAGGTGGCGACGACAGCCGCTTGTGTGCTGACAACAAAGGCCAACCGCACGATGCCGCGTGACGGGTCGGATTTTGACGCCCGGGCCTCGGCGACCTTGATCTCGGTGGAAAGCCTATCCCCGGGGCGCACCGGCGCCACCCAGCGGATATTCTCCATACCCGGCCCACCCAGCCCCGTCCCGTCCAGGACACCGGTCCGGATGAACTGACCGGTCGCCGCAGCAACGGTCTGAAACCCGCTTGCGATCAAGCCCTCAAACACCGTGTTCTTGGCGCTTTCCAGATCGGTGTGGAAGGGTTGCGGGTCATACTGACGCGCAAAGGCCATGATCTCGTCAGCCTCAAGACGCACCGGCTCTGTCGCCAGTTTGCGGCCAACTTCGAAGTCTTCGAGAAACCAGCCGTTCATGCTGCGTTCTCCGCAGGACGCCGCCGCAGAAATGTCGTCGTCTGGAAGCTGGAGACCTCCCGCGCTTCAACCCGCGTGCGAAACTGCAGCCGAATGATGCCCCGATCGGGACGAGACTTCGATTCGCGGATTTCGAGAACCTCGACGCTTGTGTGCAGGGCATCACCGGGACGCACGGGCGCGCTCCAGCGCACATCATCCATGGCCGGCCCGCCCAGGGAATTCTCGGCAAAAACGCCAATCCGGATGAACTGGGCGAAAGCCGTTCCGATGGTCTGGTGTCCGCTTGCAATCAGGCCGCCATAGGGGCTCGCCTTCGCACCCGCGGGATCGGTATGGATCACCTGGGGGTCATAGCGTTCGGCAAAGCCGATAATGTCGTCCTGGCTCAAGGTGACCGGATCGGTTTCAAACACCTCTCCCACCGCAAACTCTTCGAGATAGCGTGCCGCCATCGTTCTGCTCCGTTCAATTCGGCGCGGACCCTAGCGGTTTGCGTTCCGTGAATAAAGCTACCCCTGTAGCGCGTTGCGGCCTTCTGCCTGGGCAGCTTCCCAGGCCAGAATCACCCGCTTGGTATCGGGCTGCCAGCGATAGCCGCTGATCGTGCCACCGTTGCGGATCACCCGGTGGCAGGGGATCAGCCAGGACACCGGATTTCGAGCCACCGCACCGGCTACGGCCCGTGCCGATCCCGGGGCACCGATCCGTGTTGCAAGGTCGGCATAGGTGACCACGGTGCCCATCGGCATACGCATGAGCGCCTCCCAGACCTTGAGCTGAAATGGCGTCCCGCGCAGCACGAGGTGCATCTCCCCCTCCGAGAATGCAGACCGGGCATATCCGCGCGTCAGATCCGGGGCCTCCACCAGATCAGCTTTCCCGAAACTCGTCGAAAGGTCTGACAGCGTCTCTGCGCGATTTCCCGTGCCGTTGAAGGCCAACCCGCACACACCGCGATCGGTTGCCGCGATCAGGCATTCCCCAAAGGGACTGTCATGCCAGCCATAGAAGACCTCCATCCCCGCTCCGTCGCGCTTCCATTCCCCCGGTGTCAGGGCTTCATGGGTCACGAACAGGTCATGCAACCGGCCCGGGCCGGACAACCCGGCCTCAAACGCGGCATCGAGAACAGTTCGGGATTCATCGAGTGCCCGTTTGGCGTGATCAAGCGTCAGGTACTGGACATATTTCTTCGGGCTGACACCCACATAGCGGGTGAACAGGCGCTGGAGGTGATAGGTGCTCAACCCTGCTTCCTGTGCGATGGCTTCAAGGCGCGGTTGCGCACGGTAATGCACCGCCAGCCATGCCAGCAGCCGTGCGATCAGGGCGTACCCGTAATCAACCCCGTCTTCGGCGTTTTCCGTTTCAAAAGGTGCGGTCATCGTCATTGTCCAGTTCCTGTTCTACACCTGCCAGCAGGGCTATTGCGATTTTTGAAGTTCCGATGTGTGCTCCATATCGCAAAGCTAGTCCGCACCGGCGCGGCACCCCACCCGATTCTTGCGCATTCCGCGACCGCCTTCGGGTACGGGACCCGAACCGGAATTCCCGCAACGACAGGCATCACGCTCTGCCACAATCCCGACAGTTTTGTGTTGAATTGTCGTGGTCGAGCCGCATCAATGGTTCCCGCAAGCAGGTCTCATGCCCGTGTCGATGAAAATGTCTCTCACGAAACCCCTGATGCTCACCGCCACACTGCTGGTGACCGCGAGTTCGGCATGGGCCCAGAGCCCCCTGGAGCCCCGCATCGCGGAAACCCGCGTGATTTGCGAGACCGGACCGTCTTCCACCTGTTCGCGCGCCATTCACCGCATTCTGGATCAGGACCGGAACGGAAACGTCTCGTTTCCGGAGATGGAATTGGCACGCGCGCAGGCCGCAGAACTGGTCCGCGACCGCAAGAATTCCCTGACACCCGATGAGCGAGCCATCTTCGGTCTGACGCTTTTTGGCCTGCTGTCAGCAGGACCGCCGCAGGTCTTCGCCAATTTCGATACCGATGGCAGCGGGTCACTCGATCACGACGAGATGTTCGCCGATATACGGCTCGATGCGCGTCCTTTCGCTGTCGTCGCCAGCGATCCTGCCGCCGTCGACTGGCCATCCCTGGCCGCACGGTTTGGAAAAATCGGGCAATCCCTGATCGGAATGTTGCCCGCAAACGCCAGCCGATAGTTCGCTAGCCGCGTTCGCGCTGAACCAGAACAACACCGGCGAGAATGACACCCGTCGCAAGGACTAGTGGCAGGGTAACGGGTTCACCCAGAAGGAACGGCGCAAGGGTGATTCCGACAACCGGCTGCAACAACTGCAGGGCGCCTATTTTCGCCACGCCACCATCGGCCAGGGCCCGGTTCCACAGTAGATAGGCAAGAATTGTGGTTCCCCAGCCCAGCGCCACGATGGCAAACCACCCGTCCCGGTCAATCGACGCGAGGGTTTCGGCCCCGGAATGGAACACCACCACCGGCAACAGGACAATGGCAGCGATCATCACGGACCACATGGTCACACTGACCGTACCGATCTGCTTGGTGAGCCGGGCCCCGGCGATATAGCCCACGACACCCATAAACATCCCCAGAAAAACCAATGCGTCACCCTGCCAGCTCACCCCTTCCACCTCGATTCCGATGGCTTCCCAGATCAGCAGAAGTGCGCCCAGCGTCCCGGTGGCGATACCGATCCACCACGGCCAGCCCGGCATACGGCGATCAATAGCCGCCGCCAGCGCGCCGGCCATAACCGCACCAAAAGCCGTTCCAGCAGCCGCATGCCCCGCCGTGGTGAGCTGCACACCCCAGCTGAAGAAGACGGGAAACAGAACCAGTCCGCCCAGACCCGAGACCATCACCAGCATGATGGCGCGACGCTCCAGCGGGATACGATGGCGACCGATCAGGATGACAAGCAGCGCCAGAGGCGCGGCCACCACGGCGCGCATCGCGCCGACCGTCACCCCGTCCGCCGTTGCCGTGGCAATTTTGGTGAAGACCGGTGTCGCGCCATAAATGAGCACGGCGAGCAGCGCAATCGTGTACAGGCGGGCGAGATTGGTTTGCGACATTCAGGTCTGTTGCGGGTTGGCCGAAACTACCGGCGTTGGACGAGCCCGACACCGAGCAGGATCACCACCGTGGCGGCGACCAGGAGCGGCGTCAATGGTTCCCCGAGGAAGATCGCAGCCGCAGCAATTCCGATAACAGGCAAGGCGAAATGCCAGACACTCATGCGGGAAATCCCGCCACGGGTCAGCGCAAAGAACCACGCCATGTAGGCGACAATCGAAGAACCGACGGCAAGATAGACAATCGCCGCCCATCCCGCAGGAGCCACATGGGCGAGATCGTCAAGCGTGGCGTAAACCAACAGCACCGGGATCAGAATGAACCCGGCGAGAATTGCGCTCCACATCGTCACCGCCGGCGCGCCGAAACGCGGGGTCAAACGTTCGCCGAACAGGAAACTCAGCGCGACGGAGAACGTCGCGGCCGTCACCAGCAGATCACCACGCCAGCTCGCGCCGACCATTTGCAGACCAACTGATTCCCAGATCAGGATGACCACCCCGACAAACGCGACCGACACGCCGAACCACCATGCCATCGCGGGCCAGCGGCGATTGACGGCCGCGTCCATGAGCCCTGCAAAAACCGGGGTGGCGGCGGCGGCCACAGCGGCATGTCCCGCCGTTGTCTGCGCCACGCCGAGGGTGAACAGGACCGGAAAGCCGATCAATCCGGTGACCGCAACACCAAGGATGTCGATGCTGTCACGCCCGCGCCAGGGGAGTTTCAGGCGCATGACAACAATCACGATGAAGGCAAAGGGAATGGCCGCAATGGTCCGCAGCAGCGCCAGAGCAAACGCATCGGTGGATTGCGTCCCGATCTTGGTCACCAGCGGGGAGCCGCCCCAGATGAAGACAGCCAGTATGGCGGCACCCGTCGCAAGCGAGAAAAACCCGACACGCGGCATGCGCGCGCCGGCAGATCCGGAGGCCGCTGGCTTTTCTGGCGCGCGATCGTCCAAATCAGGCTTCGATTCGTGCGGGGTCGAAGGTAACAGCATGGTTGAGCGGGCCATGGCCGTGGCCATATCCCGGTGCCGAGAGAATGGCAGCCCGCACGTAACGGCGCGCCCGTGCGACGGCTTCAACCAGACCAAGGCCCTGAGCTATTCCCGCCGCTGTCGCCGAAGCCAGCGTACAGCCCGTTCCATGCGTGTTCGCGCTGTCGATTCGCGAATCCGCAAACCGGACGGTCCCCTCAGGGGTGACCAGAAGATCGACAACCTCGGCCCCGGGAACATGCCCGCCTTTGATGAGAGCCGCCCCGACACCAAGTTTGAGCAGGGCTTCCCCCGCGCGATGCTGACCGGCTTCATCCTCCACATCCAGCCCGGTCAATGCCGCCGCCTCTGGTGCGTTGGGAGTCAGAATGGTGGCACGCGGCAGCAACAAGGCCAGCAGGGCGGCATGGGCCGAGTCATCCAGAAGCTTCGCGCCACCTTTCGCAACCATCACCGGGTCGGCCACAAGCGGAACGCCTGCAGCGGCATCGGTGAGCACCTCGGCCACGACCTCGATGACCTCGGTGCTGTGCAGCATGCCCGTCTTGATGCAGTCCGCACCCAGATCGGCAAGAACGACCCGCATCTGTTGTGCGACGAAATCCGTGTCCACCGGATAGATGCCATGAACCCCTTGGGTGTTCTGCGCTGTCAGAGCCGTTATGGCGGTCATGGCAAAGCCGTTCAGTGCCGTGACAGCCTTGATATCGGCCTGGATTCCCGCGCCTCCGCCCGAATCCGATCCCGCAACAACCAAAACACGCCCATCCATAACGGGTCTCCTGCGGTCTAGGCCGACACTGCGGCGATGGCGTCGGCAATCTCGTCGACGACCTCCGTCACCAGGGCTTCATCCAGCCCTTCGGCCATGACCCGGATCAGGGGTTCGGTCCCCGACGGGCGGATCAGCACACGACCATCGCCGCCCAGCTTTTCCTCGGCCGCCGTGATCTTTGCTTTGACCGAAGGTGCATCCATTGCAGAGCGATCCGCGACCCGGACATTCTTGAGCAGCTGGGGATAGGGTTCGAAAACACTGGCAAATGCGCTCATCAACGTCCCGGATTCAACGAATGCGGCCAGAACCTGCAAGGCCGCAATCAGGCCGTCACCGGTTGTCGAATAATCGCTCAGGATCAGGTGGCCGGACTGCTCACCACCCAGATTGAAGCCCGCGGCACGCATGCGTTCAAGCACATAGCGATCACCCACCGAAGTCCGCTCGAGCTTGAGATCAATCGTCTCCAGATATTTCTCCAGCCCCAGATTCGACATCACCGTCGCCACGACGCCGCCGCCCGTCACCCGGCCTGCGGCCTGCCAGGACCGCGCAATCATCGCCATGACCTGATCGCCATCGACCACGGTACCGGTCTCGTCACACAAAATCACGCGGTCGGCATCACCATCCAGCGCAACGCCGAGGTCGGCCCCATGGGCCACGACCTGCTGCTGCAGGGCCTCGGTCGCCGTCGCACCACAATTGTGATTGATGTTCGTGCCGTTCGGCTCGATCGCCATCGGAATGACATCGGCCCCAAGTTCGTAGAAGACAGCCGGCGCCACCTTGTAGGCCGCACCATTCGCGCAATCGACAACGATCTTCAAACCGTCGAGCCCCAGGCCACGGGGGAAACTGTGTTTGACGAATTCGGTGTAGCGGCCACGCGCATCTTCGAGCCGTCGGGCCCGGCCCAGCCTGTTCGACGCCGCAAGATGGTCGAGCAGGCCGTTTTCGATCAGGGCCTCGATTTCCTCCTCCACGTCATCGGAGAGCTTGAACCCATCGGGACCGAACAGCTTGATCCCGTTGTCTTCAAACAGATTGTGCGAGGCTGAAATCATCACACCCAGATCGGCCCGCAGGGAGCGGGTGAGCATCGCGACGGCCGGTGTGGGCATCGGACCCACCAGAACCACATCCATCCCCATAGCCGTAAATCCGGCCTGCATGGCCGGTTCGATCATGTAGTTGCTCAGGCGCGTATCCTTGCCCACCACCACGAGGTGACGGTGATCGCCACGCGTGAAACGGTGACCGGCAGCCATGGCGACACGCAGTGCCGTTTCGGCCGTCATCGGCTCCACATTCGCCTTGCCACGAATGCCGTCTGTCCCAAATAGCTTGCGTGCCATGCCGAATCCTGCGGTTTCTCGATAGAACTTTATAGCACCGCGTTCGTGACCGTTAACATGTCTGTCATACCGATAATCCTGCCCCCTTGCGCCAGACAGCGAGCGCTGCACGGGTTTGGGCCACGTCGTGAACCCGAACGATCTGCGCCCCCCGTGCAGCAGCCGAGATTGCGGCGGCCAGCGAGCCCGGGAGGCGCGCTTTGGGGTCCTTCTCGCCGGTCCAAGCGCCGATAAAGCTCTTCCGGGACAGCCCAACGGCCAGCGCGCAACCCAGCCCGTGAAACCGCGCCAGCTGCGCGAGAAGCGCGGCATTGTGTTCGACGGTCTTGCCAAAGCCGAACCCCGGGTCAATCACGATCCTGTCGTGAGAAATTCCGGCGATGTGACAGGCCTGAACACGGTCAGCCAGCCAGTCAAAAACATCCTGCACCACGTCCTCATAAGCAGGACGCGCCTGCATGGTTTCCGGCGTGCCGCGCATATGCATGAGAATGACCGACACATTGCTTTGCGCGACCGCCTCCAGTGCGCCGGGTTCGGTGAGGGCGGCAACATCGTTGACAATGGTAGCGCCTGCCGCGATCGCGGCGCGCATGACATCGGCGTGGCGGGTATCAATGGAGACCGTCAGCCCGTCAGCCGCCAATGCTTCGACCACCGGCAGCACGCGATCCAGTTCTTCCGTGTGGGAGACCGGCAAGGCACCGGGGCGGGTGGATTCACCGCCGACATCAATGATGTCAGCACCGGCTTCGGCCATCCCGCGCGCAAATGCGATCGCCGCGCCAGGATCGGCGTGATCGCCACCATCGGAAAAACTGTCCGGGGTTACATTGCACACACCCATGATCCGGGTCCGCGCACCACGTCCCGAAAGCGCCAGCCCGGCAAGCGGCGCACGCGGGCAGCTTAGAGCTTCCAACCGCAGGGCCAGAGTTTCATCGCCACCCATGCCCGCCTGTTCGGCCCGGCGCCGCAAATCTGCAACCGCCAGAAGTTCATTCCCAAACCGCATATGGGTGAAGGCCAGCGGCCCACCTGCCAGCGCGAGCGCCTGTCCGGCTTCACACAAGGCCAGAGCAACCGGGCCGGCAACAACGCCGGTCGGCTCAAGTCCGGGGCGTCCACGCATCTGCCGGGGATCGAAAAAGGGCTCCCGCTGAACGGCGGAAGCCCCTTTGATATCGTTCACGACGGCAACCGTACGAAGACGTCAGCCCTGCGGCTGCGGTTCCGGTTCCATACCGCCGCTCGGCCGGTCTTTCTTGTTCGCCGTCCCGCTTGTGGGAACCGACGAACGCGGGCGATCCGAAGTGCCGCTTTCGTCATTGTCGGACCGGTCAATAGTACCGCCCTTCAGAAGAATATCCACGTCCACCGCCGACAGCGTCTCATATTCGAGCAAGCCGTTCGACACGGTGTGAAGTTCGTCGATATTCTCGCTCAGAATGCGCCGGGCTTCGGTTTCGGCATTTTCGATCAACAGGCGGATTTCGTCGTCGATTTCCTTTGCCGTGGCATCCGAAACACTCTTGTGCTGGGACACCGAGTGACCAAGGAAGACCTCTTCCTGATTGTCCTCGTAGCGCAGCGGACCCAGTTTCTCGCTGAATCCGTATTCGGTGATCATGCGGCGCGCCAGATTTGTGGCTTCCTTGATGTCATTGCCCGCCCCCGTGGTCACGTGCTCCTTGCCAAAGATCAGCTCTTCGGCCACGCGGCCACCGAACATCATCGCCAGCTTGGCCTTCAGCTCGTAGATCGAATAGGTGTACCGATCGCGTTCGGGCAGCGACATGGTCACGCCCAGCGCACGGCCACGCGGAATAATCGTGACCTTGTGGAGCGGGTCACACCCATCGAGATGCAGGCCGACAAGCGCATGTCCGGCCTCGTGATAGGCTGTCAGACGCTTCTCATCCTCGGTCATGACCATCGAACGGCGCTCGGCGCCCATCATGACCTTGTCCTTGGCTTCCTCGAACTCGGCCATGGTGACCATGCGGCGGTTCTTGCGCGCCGCCATCAGCGCGGCTTCGTTCACCAGATTGGCAAGGTCAGCACCGGAAAAACCCGGGGTGCCGCGCGCAATCACCTTGGCGTCGACGTCGGGCGCCAGCGGCACCTTGCGCATATGGACCTTGAGAATCTTCTCACGGCCGATCACATCCGGGTTGGGCACCACCACCTGACGGTCAAAACGGCCCGGACGCAGCAAAGCGGGATCGAGCACATCGGGACGGTTGGTTGCGGCAACCAGAATCACGCCCTCATTGGTTTCGAACCCGTCCATTTCGACGAGCAACTGGTTGAGGGTCTGCTCGCGTTCGTCATTGCCGCCGCCCAGCCCGGCACCGCGATGACGGCCCACGGCATCGAGCTCATCGATAAAGATGATGCACGGGGCATTCTTCTTGCCCTGTTCGAACATGTCGCGCACGCGCGAGGCACCAACGCCGACAAACATTTCGACAAAGTCGGAACCCGAAATCGTGAAGAACGGCACATTGGCTTCGCCCGCAATGGCGCGTGCGAGCAGGGTCTTACCCGTGCCCGGAGGGCCCACGAGAAGGACGCCCTTGGGAATCTGTCCACCCAGACGCTGGAACTTCTGAGGGTCCCGCAGAAATTCGACGACCTCGACAACTTCCTGCTTGGCTTCCTCAACCCCGGCAACATCCTCAAAGGTGATACGGCCAGTCTTCTCGGTCAGGAGTTTCGCACGTGACTTGCCAAAGCCCATGGCACCGCGGCCACCGCCGCCCTGCATCTGGCGCATGAAGAAAATCCAGACACCAACGATAACAATGAACGGCAGCCACGAGAGCAGCATGCCCAGCAGCGGGTGAACCTGTTCCTGAGGTGCCGCCGTGATGCGGACGTCATGATCGGTCAGGCGCTGGACCAGATTGGGATCATCGGGGGCATAGGTGTTGAACTTTCCACCATTGCGCAAGGTGCCCGTAATGTCGCGCCCCTGGATCGTCACATCCTGCACCTGGTCGCTTTCGACCTGTGCAACGAAATCCGAGAAGGCGAGCTTCTGGTCGTTCCCATCCCCGCCCGAGCTCTGAAACAGATTAAAAAGAGCCACCACGAGCAGGGCGATGATCACCCAGAGTGCCAGATTTCTGCCGAAGTTATTCAAGGACCATCTCCATCGGCCGTTCGTCACATATGCGTAAAAGCGAAAGACGCTGCAAATCTTGACGCGCGGCGGTCATATCAGCCCCTAACATGGTGCCCCGGAGGCCAGAGGGCAATGTGTAAATCATGCCTATAATACGACTGTGATCATAATCAGACCTTACCAAAGACCACACCGGACACCGGTTTTTGCGGCGCAAACCGCACATACAGCTTACGCAGGGTGGGGTCTGACGGATCAACAATCGGCCGGAAGGACGGATAGGCCACAATCCGCTCATCTTCAAAAAGTGCGGGAAGCACGCTGCAAACTTCTCGCGGAAGACCCAGAACGCCTGCCAATTCGGCAATTTGTGACTGATCACCCCGACCGACGGCGTCCAGAACATGCCGGTCGCCCGCAGGACCGCCAAGGATCAAGGCAAACCGGTTGTCCCACCGCATCGTCGCGCGCGGCCGATGTACCGCCGCACTCACACCCGACATCTCGCGCAGGACACAGATTTTTCCCGATCCCGCAGGGCGGATGATGCAACCTGCCAGCGTCCGGGCACGATCCATATCACCCGCGATGATCCGGGCCCAGAGACGGTCCAGACGGGCCCCGCGCGGCGGATAAACGCGCCCCGACACGCAGGTGATGACATTGGCAAGCACCGTACGTGAAATATGATCCGGTCCCTCCCGAAAGGCCTGAATATCCAGCCAGGCAAAACCCGACGGGTCCACACCCACGGCCCGCGCGGCCAGTTCTGCGGCAGCGCGTTCATGGGCAACTCGCGCATGACCATGTTCACGAACATCTGCCGCGCTGACACCGCTTTCACCCGAGACGCGCATACGCGCGCGTGCGAACTGGATATCCTGATTGCTCGGATCTTCGATCCAGCCCTGCCCGCGGCTTCGCAGCGTTGCTGCGATGCGCGCGCGCGGAGTGCACAGCAGGGGGCGCAGGACTCGCATTCCTGTCATCTCACGTATGGCGGCCATCCCCGCCAATCCTGCAACACCACTGCCGCGCAAACGCCGCATCACATGTGTCTCGATCTGGTCGTCCTGATGATGTCCGACCAGCAGATGCAGAACGCCTTGTGCTCGACAGAATGTCTCCAGCAAGGCGTATCGCGCCGTGCGGGCTGCAGCTTCAATGCCACTTTCCTGTTCAGGGGTCTCCCAGCGCAGCGCGTGATGCGCAATGCCCCGCGCCGCCATCCAGCGCCCGACCTGCTCGGCCTCGATCGATGATTCCGGCCGCAACCCATGGTCCACGGTCACAGCGAGGACCTGCCCGCCCTGCGCATCCGCCCAATCCTTCGCCAGCAGAGCAAGTGCCATGCTGTCGCGACCGCCTGAGACCGCCACAGCCAGACACGGCGCGCGCTCAAAAGGTCCAAGGCAATTCATCCAGTGATCGAACTCCGCCGCCGCAATCGGCGCGCGCTCTTGTTCGGCAGGTGCGGAAAGCTTGCGAGCGGCTAGCTGCACTGCAGGCGACCGATCTCCCGATCTGCGCGTTGGACGATACTCGTCGGTGCTTCGGGGTACTCCACACGAAGCTTCTTGAGCGTGATGCAGGCATCATCCTTGAGATCAAGCTGGGCGAGAGACATGCCCAGTTTCAGGAGATTGTCTGGCGCCTTATCGCTATCGGGGTATCGCTGGAAGCCTTCCGCGAATGTGCGTGCCGCCGTCTGGAAATCGCCACGCACATAAAATGTTTCACCAAGCCAGTACTGGGCGTTACCGGCCAAGCCATCCTCGGGATGGTTTTGAACAAACGCCGCGAGAGCCTGCTCGGCACTCACGAAGTCGCGCTTCAGCAGGAACTGGCGGGCATAGCTGTACTGGTCCTGCGCACTGCCTTCAGGCAGCGTGACCGGTGTCGTGTTCGTCGCAGTTCCCGCATCCAGGGCCGCGCCACTGTTCGGCGTGATCCCAGCGGCGCGCAACTGGCTTTCCGTCAGCGTCCCGATTGTAACGGGCCCCTCGCCCTGCACCGTCACTTCGCCCGGGGATTGCGGGACGGTCGGCGCAACCGGCGGCCCTCCACTGCGCGAGGCCTGAGACCCACCGCCGCCATCTTCAAGTTCGCGCAGGCGGAAATCGACATCGGCCACCAGCCGGTCCATCCGATCGTTCAACTGCCGCATCTGGAAATCGAGTTGTTCCACCTGACCGGTCAGGCGGCGCATCTGCTCCTCAAGAGAATCCGACGTGATCTGCAATTGTGACAGCGCAGCAGTCGGCTCGCTACCGGCCGCGGCTCCCGCACCTGCAGGCGGCGGTGCACCCCGATAAACCGTCCGTTCGAGGGTCTGAATCTGGCGTTCGAGGCGGTCGACGCTATCGGCAAGGGAGCCGCCATCACGCGACTGACCGTAAGCAGATCCCGGCAGGACCAGCGCGGCCAAAGCCAAGGCAAATAAAATTCGAGAACGAGGCATTTTCATCCGGATTCTTCCCAGCAAACTTCGATTGCAATCGCTCAAAACGTGAATTGGTCCCCAATCCCTACAAACTCGACGGGGTTTTCGGCGAAACTATGGCAAGCCGGGCACAAAAAGAAAACGCCCCGGGTTTCCCCGGGGCGCATTCACATTCAAACATGTCGTGTCTAGTTGTCGAGAACCAGAGCAGCGCGGCGATTCTGCGCCCATGCACGCTCGTTGGAACCCGGGACAGCCGGACGTTCCTTGCCAAAGCTCACGATCTTGATCCGATTGGGGTCAACACCCAGGGAAACAAGATAGTCACGCGCGGAATCGGCACGGCGTTCGCCGAGCGCGAGGTTGTATTCACGCGTGCCGCGCTCGTCGGCATGACCTTCGATGATGGCGCGATTGGCAGGGTAGGTCTTCAGCCAGGCCGCCCAGCGCTCAATGGTCGTGCGGGATTCGGCGCTCAGCGCAGAACTGTCGAACGCGAAAAGAACGCGGTCGCCGACATTGATCTCGAGATCAAGCTGCGAGCCGGGTGCCGGACCCGCAGGGGCCGTCGCAACCTGTGTGTCGCCACCAGAAGACGCACCGGCGCTGCCAGTGTTACCGCTGTTATCAGGGGTCGATGAACAGGCAGCAAGAACAAAGGCCGCTACCACGAGGCCGGGGATTGTAAATCGCATAGGGGGGGACTCCTTAAGCCTATTAATCACGAGCAGGTGCTACCCGTGACAGAATCAGATGAGCGGACCGACCTCTCATCGAGTATTGAACCGGCCTCGCCGGTTTGCCGCGCAACCTTCAAGCGAACCCGGAAACCGGTACTCGCAAGCGCGGTGAATATAGTTTCTAGCCCCCTGAAAATCAAGTATTTCTCATTCTGGAACATTGCAATCCGGCATGTATTTTCAGGAGCTTTCAGGGGGCTCAAACTATTGGCTCAGTGGCCCGGGAGACCATGCGGGGTCGGACCCGCCGACCGGGGTTATGATCTCGCGCTCATTGAAGCCGGTCAGATCAACCGAGAACAGGCGCGGCGTGCCACCACGCCCGCGGTCGTCGCTGCGTTCCTGACGGAAATACATCAGGACCCGGCCGTTCGGCGCCCAGGTGGGGCCTTCGACAAGAAATCCGCGGGTCAACAGACGCTCACCAGAGCCGTCCGGACGCATCACACCAATATGGAAGGTGCCCTGGTATATCTTCGTGAACGCAATCAGGTCGCCACGCGGCGACCAGACCGGGGTTGCATAGCGGCCTTCGCCGAAACTGATCCGCTTCTGTCCGCTGCCGTCGCTGTTCATGACATAAAGCTGCTGCGAACCGCCGCGATCCGACTCAAACACGATTTGCCGCCCATCCGGGGCGTAGGACGGACCGGTGTCGATTGAGGCGCTGTTGGTCAATTGCTGAACACGACGGGTCCGCAGATCCATCGCATAGATGTCGGAATTGCCGTTCTCGGCAAAACTCATGACCACGCTGTTCCCGTCCGGCGAAAACCGCGGCGCAAAGGTCATGCCCGGAAAATCTCCGAGCAGTTCCTGCTCACCGGTATCGATATTGAACAGGTAAACCCGTGGCTCTCCGTCGAAATACGCGAGATAGGTGATTTCCTGCTGTGCCGGAGAGAAACGCGGCGTCAGCACCAGAGTCTGACCATCGGTGAGAAACCGGTGATTGGCCCCGTCCTGATCCATGATCGAAAGCCGCTTGACGCGTTTGTCGGGCGGGCCGCTCTCGGCGATATAGACGATCCGCGTATCGAAATAGCCAACCTCACCGGTCACACGTTCATAGATCGTATCGGCGATGATATGGGCCACGCGCCGCCAGTTGGCCTGGGTGGTCGTCAGGCTGAGCCCGGTCATCTGGTCCTCCGCAAAAACATCCCAAAGCCGGAACGAGGCCCGCAAGGCACCGTTGGGCTCGATGGCAATCTCGCCGACCACGAGCGCCTGCGCATTGAGCGGTTTCCAGTTGTTGAAACGCGGTGTCACGGCCAGACCTTCCGGCTGGGCTATGAAGGCCCGCTTGTCGATGGGCTTGAACAGCCCCGAACGCTCAAGGTCAGCGGCCACAACACGCGCAATATCAACGCTGAATTGCCGCGCGGCATCACCGTCGGCCACAAAATCAGGAACCGCGATCGGCAGCGGCTCGACATTGCCCTTGGTGATATCGACCGTGATCTCGGCTCGGGCCGGAGCTGCAAAAACAACCGTCATCGCGCAGACCGCGACAAGGGCCGCAAACCAGCGGGGGGCATTCATGTCATGTTTCATCATCAGCTCAGCATCTCGCTCGGGTCGAAGTTGAATTTGATCTGTTTCCAGATGTCATATTTGTCAGCGGGCAAATCCAGCGGCGCGCATTTCAGGACCGCCCGTCGCGCAGCCTCGGCCGCCGACCGGAAAAAACGATCCACCGCCATGCGCGTTTCGTTGATCACCGTCACCCGCGACACGTTTCCCTGTGGATCGACAAAGATCAGCAGCGAGACCTGCAAGGTATCGGCATCGCGTGCACCCGGGGGCGGGCTCCAGCAGGGGCTGATCTGACTGCGGATCATGTTGCCCAACCGATCCAGTTCCGCGATCGAGGCAACCTCGGACATGTGGGATTGCTGCGGAGCCTTTTCGCCCTTGTTTGCGACAGTTTCAGGTGTTTTTGCACGCTCCGGCGCCTTCCGTGCCGTCTTGTCGGCAGAAAGATCTTTCAGAATGGAGTCGAAATCGCGCTTCGGCTCGGGCGGCTTGGGCTTCGCTTTCGGCGTGACCTGCGCGACCTGCGGGGTCGGTTCGGGCTCCGGCGGCGCGGGCTTTGGCGGCTCGGGCTTGGCAACCGGCGGGGCCGGCTCAGGCTTGGGGATCACGACCGGCGGCGGCGGCGGCGTAGGTTCAACCTTCGCTTCGGGCTTCACCTCTGGTGGTCGCGGCGGCTCGGGCACCGGCTGCGGCGGGCGCGGCGGTGTCTGGGGTGAGGCATCCCGAGTGGTTTGGGGTTCAGGCTCGGGAGTTGCGGCAAGCGGCGGGCGGGTGACGTCATCGAGACGCACAACGTCCACCGGGATGACCATCGATGTGACCGGTGGCGGCGAAAACAGCAATGGCAGCCCAAACTGCGCAAAGACGATAACGCCGAGATGCAGACTTGCAGAGGTGAATCCGCCAAACCTCAACTGTGCAAACGCCCTGCGCATGATCGAGTTACAGCGCCTCCGGTCAGTTCTGCGGCTGTCCGGGGATCGGAATCTCAGCGATCAGGGCGACCTTGGAAAATCCGGCTTCCGACACCATCCCCATGATTTCCATCACACGGCCATAATTGATCGCACGATCTCCACGTACAAAGACGCGCAGATCGGGATTTGCTTCCGAAACCGCCACGAGACGCGGGATCAGAACATCCTGCTCGACCTCGGATTCCTGAAGATAGACACGGCCTTCGGCATCGACGGTGATGATCAGAGGTTCCTTTTCCTCATTGAGGGGGTCCACAGCTGCCTGCGGCAGATCGACGGGCACGCCGACGGTCAGCAAGGGGGCCGCAATCATGAAGATCACGACCAGCACAAGCATGACGTCGACAAATGGTGCGACGTTGATTTCCGTCATCGGGCGGCCACGCAAACGCCGGCGCAGCCGCATGCTTTCTGACGAGAGCGCCATGACTATTTGGTCTCCTCAAGCTGGCGCGAGAGGATCGCACTGAATTCGGCCGCAAAGCCCTCAAGCCGCTGCGAATAACGGTTCATATCGGTGCTGAACTTGTTGTAGGCCGCCACAGCCGGGATCGCGACGATCAGCCCCATCGCCGTGGTGAAGAGCGCCTCGGCCAGGCCCGGTGCGACCACGGCAAGGTTCGTGTCCTTGGCTACGGCAATCGCCTGGAAGCTGTTCATGATGCCCCAGACCGTTCCGAACAAGCCGATGAAAGGTGCGGTTGCGCCAGCGGAAGCAAGGAACACCATGTAGCGTTCGATCCGCTCCATCTCGCGGGTGAGCGAGACTTCCATGACACGCTCGATGCGTTCCCGCAGATTGGCGCGCAGTTCATCAGTCGTTGCCAGCCCGCGCGACGAACTTCGCCGCCATTCCGACATGGCTGCCGCGAAGACGGCCGCCATGGGATCACCGGGCCGGGTACCCAGCCGCTCGTAAAGCTCATCGAGCGAGCCCCCCGACCAGAAATTCTCCTCGAACTTCTCGGCATCCGAAGAAAGCCGACGCAGCTTGAGCCACTTGTCGATGATGATCGTCCACGACCAGAAAGACGCGACGAACAGGATGATCATGGTGGCCTTGATGACCAGGTCCGAACGCTGAAACAGCCCCCATACCGAAAAGTCGGCGACGCCCACGCCCCCGGCGATCGTTACCGCTTCGACGATGTTTGATTCCATTGGAAAAAAAGCCTCTCGTTTTTGTTGTCGACCTTACCTCCCCCGAGGCAAGCCGCATGCCAAGGCATACGCGCCGATTTATTGTCCTTCGACCAGGTCGCCCAGCGCTGCTCGCACCACCCCGGGCAACCGGGCAGGCTTCAATTCGCCATCCATACAGACGAGCCGGATGACGAGTTCCACCAAAACTTTTTCCGCCCCGTCGGATTCGCGTCTTGCGACGGTCTGCACCGCACGCAGGCTCGCGCCGCGCAATTCGCGGATTCGCGTCCGTACGATGATCGGATCGTCGAGTCGCGCGGGCAGCAGGTATTCCGCGTTGCAGCTGCGCACCGCAAACGCGATTCCCGCATCGCGCATCAAACTCCGGTGCTCCGTCCCAAGGCATCGCATCAGCTCCGTCCGCGCCCGTTCCGCGAACTTCAGGTAATTGGCGTAATAGACGATGCCTGCCGCGTCTGTATCCTCGTAATACACACGCGCCGGATAGACATGACACCGGCCCTCGAACCAGCCCGACGGGCTTACTTGCGAACCGGACTCAGCCTGCATCGCCGTCATCCAGAGTCGAATCATCGGTGCCATTTGTGGCAACCGTATGGCCATCGAGCAGATCACCCTGCTGCAGTGCATTTTTCGGTGCCGCAAGGCCCATATGGCCATAGGCCGTCGGGGTGAGCATGCGACCGCGCGGCGTGCGCTGGATGAAACCCTGCTGAATCAAGTACGGCTCGACCACATCTTCGAGCGTGTCCCGTTCCTCCGAAAGGGCCGCGGCAAGCGTCTCGATGCCGACCGGGCCGCCGAGATGCACTTCGGCGATATGCCGGAGATAACGCCGGTCCATGGTGTCGAGACCGCGATCATCAACATCGAGCCGCGAAAGGGCGCCATCGGCGACCTTGCGATCCACCGGCAGGCTGTTCTCGACCAGGGCGAAATCCCGCACCCGGCGCAGCAAACGTCCTGCGATCCGCGGCGTTCCACGAGCCCGGCGCGCGATCTCGCGGGCGCCATCCTCGCTCATGTCCAGATCAAACAGCCGCGCCCCGCGCCGCACGATGGTTGTCAGGTCTTCGGCCGAATAGAATTCGAGACGCAGATTGATCCCGAACCTTTCGCGCAGCGGGGTCGTGAGCAGCCCCAAACGGGTGGTCGCCCCGACCAGCGTGAACGGCGGCAATTCGATCCGCACCGAACGGGCGGCCGGTCCCTCGCCGATGATCAGGTCAAGCTCGCCGTCTTCCATCGCAGGATAGAGGATTTCCTCCACCGCCGGATTGAGCCGGTGAATTTCATCGACAAACAGCACGTCACGGGGCTGCAGATTTGTCAGGACGGCGGCCAGATCCCCGGCCTTGGTGATCACCGGCCCCGAGGTGGCCCGAAAGCCGACCCCCAGTTCCTGCGCCACGATGCGGGCGAGCGTGGTCTTGCCCAGACCCGGCGGCCCATGAAACAACACATGGTCCATCGCCTCGCCGCGCGTGCGCGCCGCCGCGACGAAGACAGCCAGGTTTTCCCGAACGCTCGGCTGCCCGATAAATGCCTCAAGTTCTTCCGGACGCAAGGCGACATCGACCCGGTCATCGCTCTGAGCCACGGGATCGACGATGCGGGTCTCGTCCTCCGGTGCCATCGGGTCGCTCACTGGCCGAGTTCTTTCAAGGCGGCCGGAATCAGGGCATTCAGACCAATATTATCGCCCTTTTCCTGGGTCACGCGGCCGACGGCACCAAATGCCTCGGCCCGCCCGTAACCCAGATTGACCAGCGCGGAAATCGCATCTGCCGCAGCACCCGTCTCGGCCGAGACAGCGCCCGTCGCCCCCGCCTCTCCCGCTGACGCGGTCACCGGCTTCGGTGCGAAGCTGCCACCAAGACTGAGGATTTTATCCTTGAGTTCGGTCATCAGGCGCGCCGCCAGCCGGGGACCAACCCCGTCGGGGCGTGAGAGCATCGCCTTGTCCTGCGCCACGATCGCCGTCGTCAGCTCATCGACCGTCAAGGTGCCCAGAATGGCAAGGCCGACTTTCGCGCCCACCCCCTGAACCGTGGTCAGCATCCGGAAACATTCGCGCTCCAGCGCGGTCGAAAAGCCATAGAGATGGATATGGTCTTCACGCACATGGGTTTCGATATGCATCGAGACCGGCTGGCCCACGCCCGGCAGATTGCCGATGACGCGCCCCGGGCAATAAACAAGATACCCCACGCCCGAAACGTCGATCACGACCCAGTCGGTGCCGATTTCGTCCAGCAATCCCTTGAGCCGCGCAATCATTGGGCCGCCTCGACCATCTGACGGGCGGTGATGTGATGGGCATGGCAGATCGCTATGGCCAGCGCATCGGCGGCATCGGGCGAATCCACGATCGCGCCGGGCAGCAGCACGCCGATCATGTGACCGATCTGGGTCTTGTCGGCATGGCCATATCCCACGACCGATTTCTTGACCGAGTTCGCGGCGTATTCGGAGACCGGGATACCGGCAAGCGCGGGCACCAGCATCGCCACCCCACGGGCCTGGCCAAGTTTCAGGGTCGATTGGCCGTCACGGTTCACAAAGGTTTCCTCAATGGCCGCACTGTCGGGCGCATGGGTTGCCACCACTTCCTGCAGCCCGTCATGCAGGCGCCGGAGACGTATCGCCAATTCACCATTTCCGGACTTGATCACACCATTGGCAACATGGCGCAGGCGGTTGCCCTCGAAATCGACGACCCCCCATCCCGTGAAGCGCAATCCCGGATCGACGCCCAACAGCCGCATGGTCATCCCCTGCTTCCGATGGGTGTTATCGGCATGATCAGTCCGTCAGCTCTGCCATGACGTCATCGCTGACTTCAAAGTTGGTCGCGACACGCTGAACGTCATCGCTGTCTTCGAGCACATCGATCAGCTTGAGGATCGTGCGTGCCGTATCCACATTGAGGTCAACGGTCGTCTGCGGCTTCCAGTTGAGTCCTGAGGCTTCCGGTGCACCGAACTTCGCATCAAGAGCGTCGGCCACCTGTCCGAAATCCTCTGGCGCACAGATCACCTCATGAGTGCTGTCGCCGCTCAAAACATCGGAGGCGCCGGCTTCCAGAGCAGCCTCAAACATCTCTTCTGCGTTCGCGGTGTCGGCGGGATAGATCACCTCACCCACCTGATCGAACATGAAGGAGACGCTGTTGGTTTCGCCAAGATTGCCGCCATGCTTGGAAAATGCCGAGCGCACCTCGGATGCGGTGCGGTTGCGATTGTCGGTCAGGGTTTCCACGATCACCGCAACACCGCCGGGACCATAGCCCTCGTAGCGGACCTCTTCGTAATTGTCGCCGTCACCGCCGCCCGACGCCTTTTCGATGGCACGCTTGATGCGATCATTGGGCATGTTCTGGCCACGGGCAGCCGTGATCGCAGTGCGCAGACGCGGATTCTGATCCGCATCGGGGCTGCTACGGGCTGCCACCTCGATCTCGCGCGCCAGCTTTGCGAAGACTTTCGCCCGCTTGGCATCCTGTGCACCCTTGCGGTGCATGATGTTCTTGAATTGGGAATGGCCTGCCATGCCCGCCTTCTCCGAGGTTGTGGGAAAACCCTGATTGCGCAAACACACTGCGAATCGGGCACATACTCAGACGGTTTAGCGGATTTTCGCCTGCGTCGAGAACCCCTCAATTCAGGGACCGGTTGTCTTCAACCCGCCGTCCCGGCGCGCGCGGGCAAAAAATCCGGCCAGGCCGGACGCAGTCGACCCCCCAGAACAAGCGGTGCAGCTCGAACCGCAAGCCCGGTTTTGTCATCCGTCTCGACATAGACGCCGCACAGCGTGGCCGGCCCGGTTGCCGGGGATAATCGCTCGGAAACAAGCTTGCTGCGAAACCGTGCAACAGCGATGTCTTTCTTCATGCCGATGACCGAATCGTAATCGCCGCACATCCCGGCATCGGACTGGAAGGCCGTACCGCCAGGTAAAATCTGGGTGTCTGCGGTGGGCACATGGGTATGTGTCCCGACCACAACACTCGCGCGGCCATCGCAAATATGACCAAGCGCGGCCTTTTCCGATGTCGCTTCACCATGAACATCGATCAGGACCGCATCCACCGCAGCCCCGAGCGGATGGGATTGCAGCACCCGATCCACGGCCACAAACGGGTCATCGAGCAATTCCATGAACAGGCGGCACATCAGATTGACCACGAGCACGGAACGCCCGTCGCGCGTCTTCACCACGGAGGCGCCCGTCCCCGGGGTCCCGACGGAATAATTGAGCGGACGCAGCAACCGGGGGTTGGAATCGATGTAGGAGACAATCTCGCGCTGGTCCCAGACATGATTGCCGGTGGTGATGGCATCCGCGCCAGCTTCGAACAGCTCCTCGCAAATCTTCCCGGTCAGGCCGAACCCGTGGGCCGCGTTCTCCGCGTTCACGACAACAAAATCGAGCGCCAGCTCCTCGCGCAGCCCGGGCAGGTTCTTGAGCACCACATCGCGCCCCGCACGCCCCACGAGATCACCGCAAAACAAAATCTTCATACCGCTATCCTATCCGGCCACACGCAATGCGGCCGATTCCGTCACAATCCAGTCGAGGCGCATGTCATGGGCATCGACGGGCAAGTCGTCGCGGACCTGACCGGAAAACGCAAGGCCCACCGTCACGATCTGTTTGTGGACCCGCAATTCCGCAATGGTCCGGTCATAGAAACCGCCGCCATAGCCGAGGCGATGGCCACGACGGTCAAAGGCCAGCATGGGAACCAGCAGCAAATCCGGTGAAACCGGCTCGGCCGTGTGACCGGGCACTTGGATTCCATAGGCACCTGACTGCAATTCCTCTCCGATGTCCCAGCGGCGAAAGACAAGCGGTGCAGCCGGCGTGGCGACATCGGGCAGACAGAGCACCGTGCCGCGCGCCGAAAGTCGACGCATCAGGGATTGCGGATCGAGTTCGCTGCCGATCGGCATGTAGCCTGCGATCACGGTCCCGATGCCGGTCTGGGAAACGAGTTCGGGCGTGGATGTGAAACGTGCAGCGATGCCCGCTGCGGCTGCAGACCCCAATCCGGACGCCAGCGCATCACGGTTGGCCCGCGCTGCCACCCGAATGCGCGCCTTCTCGGCTTCCATATCGGGGGGTACAGCGCTGATGACAGGAACCTTCAGGTCAACGAGGGAATGAGTGGACGGCGCCAGGCGAAGGTTGGCGAACGGGAAGTCCACCGAGACCTGCTAAGTGCAGGTGGGCACCATATACCGAGGCCAAGACCCCGGCAGGGACAGTTCCCTAGTGGATTAGTAAGGTCTCCAGGACTAGATGCCGCCTCACGCGGCGCTCAGCAGACCGTCCACCCATGAAGGTAGGCTTGCAACGCCTCGCCCGCAACACTCCACGGCGACTTCTTTTTCGGTTTTGCCGTGGTCAGTCCGCAGCAAGCGCAGCAGCGACCCGTTCAATCCGGGACGCCAAGGCATCGATTTGTCCGGCAAGCTTGTCTTCGGTGTTATCCACAGCCGACTGCGCGTCCCGGGCCGCCTGATTGCGCGTATCCTCGAGTTCCTCGCGCAAATCCGACAACTCGTCGGTGACCAGCAACCCGGCCATCACCATCAGGCTGGTGTCGCCGATCTGCCCGACTTCATCGACCAGTTCCCCTACCTTGCCGTCGAGATATTTCGCCAGGCTGGACAGATGGGATTCCTGACCATCCTCGCAAGCAATGCGATAGTCACGTCCATTGATCTTGATCTCGACCTGAGCCAAAGCGCGTCCCCGTTATTCGTCGATCATGTTTCGCAGGCGCCCGATCGCAGCGTCGAGACGCGACGACACGGTGCCCGATGTCTCGCGCAGGGTCGCGAAATCCGCACGCAGCTTATCGAGCTCACCCTGCAATTGTTCGGTCTGCTGGGGGGCATCGCTCGCCCCGGCCGTATGCCAGCGCCGGGCTTCGACCGCCTTCTCAAGACTGGCCATCGCCGCGTCGAGACGATCATTGGCTTCATTCAGTTTTGACATTCGTCACGTCTCCGTTTGGGCGCATCGTACGCGCGCGCGAGTCGCGTGGTCAACTGGAGGGGGCCTCGCAAAGCCCCGGTTTCTCCCGGTGGAAAACCCGCCGAAACAGGCGTTGACGCCCTGCGGAGGGAACGGCATGTTGCCGCCGCGTGTTCATCCGCGCGATTCCTCGTTCCGTCATCCAATCGCCCGCCCGAAAGGCGTCAGACGCATCATGAACGCAGCCACTTCTTCTGCCGAACATAACCAGTTGGCTAACGCCATCCGCGCCCTGTCCATGGACGCCGTCCAGCGCGCCAACTCCGGCCATCCCGGCGCCCCGATGGGCATGGCCGATATGGCCACGGTTCTGTTTACCCGCCATCTCAAATTCGATGCCGCAAATCCGGACTGGCCCGATCGCGACCGGTTCGTGTTGTCGAATGGCCATGCATCCATGCTCCTTTATTCGTTGCTCTATCTTTCGGGCTCGCCGGATATGACGATTGATGAGCTGAAAAACTTCCGTCAGCTCGGCAGCCGCACACCGGGGCATCCCGAATATGGCCACGCCGCCGGGGTCGAGACCACCACCGGACCGCTGGGCCAGGGCATCGCCAATGCCGTGGGCATGGCGCTGGCCGAACGCATGATGAATGCGCGTTATGGCGATGATCTGGTGGATCATCACACCTATGTTTTTGCCGGCGACGGCTGTCTGATGGAGGGCATCAGCCACGAGGCGATCTCGCTGGCCGGGCATCTGAAGCTCGACCGCCTGATCGTGCTGTTCGACGACAATGACATTTCCATCGACGGCAGCACGAACCTGTCCGTCTCCGATGACCAGCTCGCGCGCTTCAAAGCCTGTGGCTGGGATGTCGTTCGCGTTGACGGGCATGATCCCGAAGCCCTCGACAAGGCAATCACGGCGGCCAAATCCACCGATACGCCTTCGCTGATCGCCTGCCGCACGGTCATTGGTTATGGCGCACCGTCCAAGCAGGGAACGGCAGCCACCCATGGCGCGCCGCTGGGCGATGAGGAAATTGCCGGTGCACGCGAAGCGCTGGGCTGGCCCCACGCCCCGTTTGAAATCCCCACCGATGTGCTCAACGCCTGGCGCGCGGCCGGCACCCGCGGGGCAGCAGACCGCACCGCGTGGGAAACCCGTCTCTCGGGCATAGATGCTGGTGTTCGCGCGGCCTTCCAGGCTGCCGTGGCCGGCGACCTCCCCGCCAATTTTGCCGACGTCGTCAACGCCCACAAGAAGAAGCTCAGCGAGGAGCAGCCGAAGCTGGCCACGCGTGTGTCCAGCCAGCAGGCACTCGATGCGATTGCACCGGTGGTCGAAACCATGATCGGCGGATCAGCGGATCTGACCGGGTCGAACAACACCAAGGCTGCCTGCATGACGCCGGTCTCCGCCAGCGACTATGGCGGGCGGTACATCTATTACGGTGTGCGCGAACACGGCATGGCAGCAGCCATGAACGGCATGGCCCTGCATGGCGGGTTCATTCCCTATTCGGGCACCTTCCTGACCTTCACCGATTACTGTCGCCCGTCGATCCGGCTGTCAGCGCTGATGGGCCTGCGCGTCATCTATGTGATGACCCATGACTCGATCGGCCTTGGTGAGGATGGGCCCACGCACCAGCCGGTCGAACATGTGGCCAGCCTGCGCGCCATGCCGAACGTGAATGTCTTCCGTCCCGCCGATGCTGTCGAGACAGCCGAGTGCTGGGCATTGGCCCTGCAGAATGAAAACACACCCTCGGTGCTCGCACTGACCCGCCAGGGACTGCCGACGGTGCGCACCGAACATACCGACGACAACCTCAGTGCACGCGGCGCCTATGTGCTGCGCGAGGCCGATGGTGAACGTGCCGCCACGATCCTGGCCACAGGTTCCGAAGTGGAACTCGCATTGCAAGCGCGTGAGAGCCTGCAGGCCAGTGGCATTCCGACCGCCGTTGTCTCCATGCCATGCTGGGAATTGTTCGACGCACAGGACGACGCCTATCGTGCGGCGACGCTCGGCGAGGGCGTGCGTGTTGCGGTCGAAGCCGGCGTTACCTTTGGCTGGGCACGCTATGGTGTTGCCGAAGCCAATATCGTAGGCATGCCCGGGTTCGGTGCCTCGGCACCGGCGCCTGAGGTCTACAAACATTTCGGGATTACGGCAGATGCCGTGGTCGAACGCGTCCGGTCGACAATCGGCTGACGCGGTATTTCTGAACAAGCGTTAAGACGAGGAGAGAGTGATGGCGGTTCGCGTTGCGATCAATGGTTTTGGACGAATTGGGCGACTGGTTCTGCGGGCGGGCTACGAACAGGGCCGCAAGGATATCGAGTTCGTGGCCATCAACGATCTGGGTTCGGTCGATGCCAATGCTCACATGCTGGGCTATGACACGGCACATGGCCGTTTCCCCGGCAAGATCACCACGACCAAATCGTCGATCAATCTCGGTGCCAAATCGACCATCGGCCGCTCGATCAAGGTCCTGTCCGAGCGCGATCCGGCAGCCCTGCCCTGGGGCGATCTGGACATCGACGTCGTGCTGGAATGCACCGGCATTTTCACCTCGAAAGAGGCGGCGGGCAAACATCTGCAAGCTGGCGCCAAGAAGGTCCTGATATCGGCCCCGGCAAGCGGTGCCGACATCACCGTGGTGCAGGGTGTGAACGACAGCAAGCTGCGCAAGTCCCACAAGATCGTCTCAAACGCGTCGTGCACAACCAACTGTCTGGCCCCCATTGCCGCAGTGCTCGACAAGACCGTCGGCATCAAGCACGGCTTCATGACCACGGTGCACAGCTACACCGGCGACCAGCCCTCGGTGGACACGCTCCACTCTGATCTGCGCCGGGCACGTGCGGCCGCCTGTTCGATCATCCCGACCTCGACCGGTGCGGCCCGGGCCGTTGGCCTTGTGCTGCCCGAACTCGCAGGCAAGCTCGACGGCACGGCCGTTCGCGTCCCGACGGCGAATGTCTCGATGGTGGATCTCGTCATCGAGGCCAAGAAGAACACCTCGGTCGAGGAAATCAACGATGCCATGCGCAAGGCCGCCGCGAAGGGTCCGCTGAAGGACATCCTGACGATCAATGACGCACCGCTGGTGTCGATCGACTTCAACCATGACCCGGCCAGTTCGGCATTCGATGCCACCCAGACCCAGGTCACCGATGGCCGGATGGTGCGAGTCCTGAGCTGGTACGACAATGAGTGGGGTTTCTCGAACCGCATGAGCGACACCGCCGTCCAGATGGCAAAGCTCGGCTAACCCACGGATATTCATAACGAAAGCCGCCCCGGGGAAACCTGCGGGCGGCTTTTTTATGACCCCACACATTCCATATTGGAATAAATCGTATGACTTTTTTACGTATTTGTTCTGTAATAGATCACCCCTATATTCTCCTCAACGCGGCACATTCCGCAGCCAAACAACGAGGAGAAGACAATGTCACAGGATTTGAACCACGCACCGAGCGCTTCTGAATATCAGCAGATCGAGGCCCGTGCCCGCGAATTGCAGGGTGAAGTCACGGTGCACATCTTTCGCGCCTCGGCCCGCGCGCTGCGCCGGGCGTTCCGCCGCTAACAACACGCGACATCGACATAGAAAAGCCCGGGACCGTCCCGGGCTTTTTTTGTCAGGCCGCCTTGCCGAGCGGTCGTTCCTTGAAATGATTGGCCAGGAAATCCACAAAGGCGCGAACCTTGGCCGACAAATGGCGGCCGGGCGGATAGATCGCATGCACCGAGGGCTCCGGCTGGGCGTAATCGCCCAGCACCTCGACAAGGCGCCCGGATTCAAGATCAGGACCCACCATCCAGGTCGGCAGGTTGACGATCCCGAGCCCCTGAAGCGCGGCTTCCAGTAGGGCTTCACCATTGTTGGAGGCGAGATTTCCCGTCGCCTGGACGACATGCTCCTTGCCCGCAGTGTCCGTCATGCGCCAGGTATTGCCGCTCGAAAGATAGGAATAGGTCAGACAGTTATGCACCCGCAGATCTTCGGGCTTGTCCGGGCACCCGTGCTTTTTCCAGTATCCCGGTGTCGCCGCGATCACCCGGCGTGCCTCGGCAAGCTTTCGCGCAATCAGACTGGAATCCTTCAATTCGCCCACCCGGATCAGCATGTCCGAGCCTTCGGCAATCGGATCGACGAATTGGTCCGACATCGAAAGCTCCATCGAGACATTCGGATAGCGCTCCAGAAACTCTCCCAGAATGGGCACGATATGGCGTCGCCCAAACACAACGGGCATGTTGAGACGCAACACCCCGCGTGGATCGGCGTTGAGTTCCGTGACGGCCGCTTCGGCTTCCTGAATATCTGCAAGGATGCGCTGGCAACGCTCATAATAGGCGCGGCCTTCTTCGGTCGGTGCCAGCTGGCGGGTCGTGCGATTGAACAGGCGCGCCCCGAGGCGGTCTTCGAGACGTGAAATCTGCTTGCTGACCGCCGAGGGCGTCAAATTCATGGATCGCGCTGTCGCCGAGAAGCTTCCCGACTCAACGGCACTTACGAACAATTGCATCGAGGTCAATGTGTCCACAATCCCGCCTTTTTATTCCCATATGGAACAATTGGTGTACTGCTTACGCGACCCTGTTTCAAGCAAGAACCACAACTGAGCCCATGAGCGCGCCGGCCTCCTTCATCATTCACGACCTGCAACACGCCATTACGGCGCTCAAGGTGGCAGAGCAGCTGGACATCCCGGTAATTCTGGTCAGCGCGCCGGGAGCCGCGCGCACCGGTGGTGCGGGCTGGTGGCGCGCCATGATCACCCAGGCGCGCGCCGCTGTGCCCGCCGCCACCGCCACCACCAGCATTCTCGATTGCGCAGACGAACCCGGCACGGCGCTGGCCGCGATCCGCGAAGGTGTCGAAGCGATTGCGATCTCCGTCCCGGACCCCGGCTTTGAACGACTTGTGGATATCGCCGGGCAATCCGGTGTGGCGATTCTCCCCATCGCATGGGACACAGCTTGTGATCTTGCCGGGTCAAACGATCCACAAGGCGATTGTGAAAACCACCTGCGCAAACTATCGGCTGGCGTTGCAAAACCCCTCGCCCTCGGCTAATTCACTAGACATAGACGTCCATTCCGCGACTTGGCTTCGTGGTGCGAAGGACCGGTTCCGAACACGGGAAGAAACACGATGAGAGTCACGCAGCGCGTCCGCAAAATTCTGTCCTGGTATGAAAGCGACAATCCGGGCACCAAAACCAACCTCGCCCGCATCCTGATGACCGGCAAGCTGGCCGGGACGGGCAAGATGGTCATTCTTCCTGTCGATCAGGGCTGGGAACATGGCCCGGCTCGCAGCTTTGCGCCGAACCCGTCGGCCTATGACCCGCACTATTTTCCGCAGCTGGCCGTCGATGCGGGGCTCAACGCCTACGCCGCCCCGCTCGGCCAGATCGAGGCCGCAGCCGACAGCTATGCCGGTTCTGTTCCGCTGATTCTGAAGATGAATTCCTCGAACTCCCATGCCGTATCGAAGGATCAGGCGATTACCAGCTCGGTCGGCGATGCGCTGCGTCTGGGCTGCACCGCCGTCGGGTTCACGATCTATCCCGGCTCCGAGCAGCAGTTCGAGATGATCGAGGAAATTCGCGAGATCACCGAAGAGGCCAAGTCCGTTGGCCTGGCCGTCGTGATCTGGTCCTATCCGCGTGGCGGCGATCTGTCGAAAGACGGTGAAACGGCCATCGATGTCACCGCCTATGCCGCCCATATGGCCGCCCAGCTTGGTGCCAACATCATCAAGGTGAAGCCGCCGACGGATTTCATCGAGAGCAAGGACGCCAAGAAGGTCTATGACGCCGAGAAGATCGACATCTCGTCCCTGAACGCACGGATCGCACATATCATGGACGCCTCCTTCGGCGGCCGCCGTCTGGTGGTGTTCTCGGGTGGTGCCGCCAAGGGCACGGACGCCATTTACGACGAAATCCGCCAGCTGCGTGACGGTGGTGCCAATGGCTCCATCATCGGACGCAACAGTTTCCAGCGCAGCCGCGAAGACGCGCTCGATCTGCTGGCCAATATCATCAAGATCTATCAGGGTAAATTCTGATCGCAGACCCGACCGAAGGCGCAGCGGAAACTCCGCGCTGCCGCCTGTACCTCATCAGCCCATCCAATCTGGACGGCGCGCATCTCGACGGCTTCGCGCGGGTGCTTGAAGCTGCGCTGGCCGCAGGTGATGTGGCATGCCTGCAATTGCGCCTCAAGGCTGCTGGCGAAAACCCTGCAGATGACGACGCCATTCGACGGGCAACGGCAGCACTTCTGCCCATCACCCAAAAACACGATGTGGCCTTCATCCTGAACGACCGCCCGGATCTGGCTGCCGAACTCGGCTGCGACGGGGTCCATGTGGGGCAGGACGACGCGTCCTATGACGAGGCGCGACGGCTGATGGGGAGCAAGGCCATCGTCGGTGTGACCTGTCACGACTCGCGCCATCTCGCGATGACGGCAGCTGATTTAGGGGCCGACTATGTGGCCTTCGGGGCGTTCTATCCCACCACCACGAAAGCACCGAAATCTCAGGCGCGACCCGACATCCTGAAATGGTGGTCGGACATCATGGAAGCGCCCTGCGTGGCGATCGGCGGCATCACCGTCGAGAATTGCACGCCGCTGATCGCTGCCGGGGCCGACTTCCTTGCCGTCTCAGCCGGGGTCTGGGCACACCCGGAAGGCCCGGCGGCAGCCGTCCGGGCCTTCAACGAAGCATTCGACAAGACCACGCGCAGCACGGGGTAGAAAAGCCCTCGCGCAACTGCTAGTGATCCGCGCCGCAGGCAGAATTCTACAGGCGAAAAAGAAATGAAGATCGACGGAAACGAAATCCGACCGGGCAATATCATCGAACATCAGGGCCAGCTCTGGCGCGCGGTGAAGACCCAGCATGTCAAACCCGGCAAGGGTGGGGCCTTTCTGCAGGTCGAACTCAAGGATATCCGACACGGAACAAAGCTGAATGAGCGATTTCGCTCGTCGGAATCCGTCGAACGGGTCCGGCTTGAGCAGAAGGAATACCAGTTCCTCTTCGCTGCGGACGAATCCTATACCTTCATGGATCAGGAAACCTATGAGCAGGTTCAGCTCAATGGCGATATCCTGGATGCCGATCAGGCGCGTTTCCTGCAAGACGGCATGATTGTCCAGATCGAGTTCTATGACGAAGAAGCGCTTGGCGTCTCACTGCCCGAGCGGGTCACCCTGCAGATCGTGGAAGCCGACCCGGTGGTCAAGGGACAGACGGCGACCTCGTCCTACAAGCCAGCCATGCTCGAAAACGGCGTGCGCATCCTGGTTCCCCCGCACATCGAATCCGGCACCTCCGTCGTTGTCTCGACGGTCGATGCCACCTATGTCGAACGCGCCCGCGACTAAACCCGTATTTCAGCCCGGCGTATATAACCGGGATAGAAACAGAGCCTTATGCGCCCAGCAATCATCAACGTCATGGACAAGGCCGCGCGCCGCGCCGGTCGCGAACTCGTGCGTGACTTCGGAGAAGTCGAGCAGCTTCAGGTCTCGCGCAAGGGCGCAGCCGATTTTGTTTCGGCTGCCGATACCCGCTCCGAAGAGACCCTGCATTACGAGTTGATGAAGGCCCGGCCGAATTTCGGTTTTCTGGGTGAAGAAGGCGGCAAGCAGGAAGCAGGCGATGGTGTACATCGCTGGATTGTTGACCCGCTCGACGGAACCACAAACTTTCTGCATGGCCTGCCCCAATTCTCGATCTCGATTGCGCTCGAAGAGCGTGGTCAGATTGTTGCCGGGATCGTCTATGAACCCCTGAAAGACGAGCTCTACTGGGCCGAGAAGAACAACGGGGCCTATCTGCACGACCGTCGCTTGCGGGTTTCGGCACGCCAGCACCTCTCGGAATCGCTGATCGCAACGGGCATGCCGTTCCTCGGTCACGGTGACCCGGCGCGCTACATTCCAACGATGCAGGCGGTGATGGGCGAAGTCGCAGGTATACGCCGGCTCGGCTCGGCGGCCCTGGACCTGGCCTATGTCGCGGCGGGACGCTGCGATGGATTCTGGGAGTTTGGACTGAGTCTCTGGGATATTGCCGCAGGCGTCCTGATCGTGCGTGAGGCCGGTGGTTTTGTCACCGATCCGAAGGGGCGCGATACCGCCCTGCAGACCGGAGATGTGGTCGCCGGGAATGACCGGATTCACGAGAAGCTGCTCGCATGCATCAAATCTGCTGATCCCGGGCCACAAAACAGATAAAACACCGGTTAAGCGTTTGTCTTATAAGCGGTTGTCGGTTTCGGCACCCTTACGGTATGTTCGCGTGCGCAAATCGATCCCCATGATCGATGCGTTGGGAATTTGAAGGGGTTGGGCGACATGATCCGGCGGCGACCGATCAGCACATTATCGACTTTAAACCGCGTAAGCTTGGCCACGGTCGGCATGATTGCCGTTGTCAGCATCGCGACACCTGCGACCGCACAGCAGAGCTATCTGGGCGTTGGCAACAACGTCACGATTGATCTGAGCGTGCTCGGCGGCGGTGGCAACACCGGACGCGGGCTTCCTCTCGGTCCCGGCGATCAGGTCATCTCGAACACCACGGGCGGCATCGTGCTGTTTCCCCCGTCACAGAGCCCCGTGTCGCGCCTGGAAGGCCCTTTGGCGAATCGTTCCTTCGCACTGAGCCCGCCAAGCCAGTCGACAACGGCACCACGCCTGACAGCCCCGAAAACTGTCACACCCGCGCCAGTCGCTGCACCAACCTCACAGCCTGCCTCGCCGGCTCCGGTACCCGCCCCCCAGACGGCGAGCGCACCTCCGGCCCCGACAGTACCGGCCCCGCCAACAGTCACCGCGCCACCGCCGCCAACCTCACCAGCGCAGACTCCTGTCCAGTCAGCTGCCGCCACGCCGCCGCCAGCTGCGGCACCGGCTGCAACAGATGTGAGCCTGCCCTCTGATGAAACGCGAATTCTGTTTGCGCCGGACTCAGCCGATCTCACGGATTCCGCCAAGGCCACGCTCGACAATCTTGCCGAAAGCCTGAACGCCAATGATGCCCTGCGAATCCAGTTGCAGGCCTTTGCGGGCGGCTCAGACGAAAGCGCACCGGAAGCACGCCGTCTTTCACTCAAGCGCGCCCTGAATGTCCGCGCGCATCTTGTAGACCGAAATGTGCGCAACACGCGCATGGATGTGCGCGCGCTTGGCATCAAATCCGATGGCGGTCCTGCAGACCGCGTAGACGCCGTCATCGTTCAGAGGTAACGAATCCGGGGCGCACCGCCCTAAATTCGTCACATAGTCCCGACAGTTTCCCCAATGTTCGGGGTTGCCTCGGACACACCACTGGCCAAGGAAGAACCGGGCGTCATCGGCATGACACAGCTGCGCACCTACCTCACCCGAATGGCAATTTTCCTGGCTCTCGCCGTTATCGGCGTGGCTGTCCTGCACCAGCAATTGCTCGAAGCCTTTCTCGCCAATCCAGCCATCAATGGAATCATTCTGGTGGTCCTGCTGTTGGGGATCCTGTTCGTGTTCCGGCAGGTCCTGACGTTGCGGAGCGAGGTCGAATGGCTTCAGGCCTATCGCCGTCAGGAACATGGCGCACCGGTATCGCAACCACCCCGGATGCTCGCCCCCATGGCCGCCATGATCGGCGACCGGGCCGGCCAACTCCGCCTCAACACCACATCCATGCGCTCCATCCTGGACGGGATCAGTGCCCGGCTCGATGAATCGCGGGATATCTCGCGCTATCTGATCGGCCTGCTGATCTTCCTCGGATTGCTGGGGACGTTCTGGGGCCTGCTCCAGACCGTGAGCGCCGTGGCCAACGTGATCGCCGGGCTGCAAGTGGGCGGCGGAGATACCGTCCAGATTTTCAACGACCTCAAAACCGGGCTTGAAGCGCCCTTGTCCGGAATGGGGACAGCCTTCAGTTCATCGCTCTTCGGCCTCGCAGGATCGCTTCTGCTTGGCTTTCTGGACCTCCAGGCCGGGGCGGCACAGAACCGCTTCTACAACGATCTGGAAGACTGGCTGAGCAGTTCCACGCGTGTGTCGAGCAGCAGTGCCATCTCCATCGGCGATGGTGACCAGTCGGTGCCCGCCTATATTCAGGCGCTGCTCGAAACGACGGCGGATTCCCTCGACAATCTGCAGCGCACGGTCGCGCGCGCTGAAGCTGCGCGCACCCAGAGCGATCACGGCCTGAGCACGCTAACCGACCGCATGACGACGATGACCGACCAGATGCGCACCGAGCAGGAGTTGATGGTCCGTCTGGCCGAGAACCAGATCGAGTTGCGCCCGATCCTGCAGCGCCTCGCCGAGAAAACCGGCTCGGGCGGCATGGACGAAGCCACCCGCGGTCATATCCGAAATCTCGATACGCATATGTCCCGAATGCTCGAAGAGGCCGCTCTCGGTCGGACCGAAATCGTTCAGGAATTGCGGGCTGAAATTCGTCTGCTGGCGCGCACCATCGCGGCGCTCGCCGAAGAAGACTCTCGCTAACGGGCGCGCCCAGTGCCCGGCTCATCCTCACGACGGCGCCAAGGCGGTGCCAATTACTGGCCCGGCTTTGTCGATGCGCTGGCCGCGCTTCTTGTGGTCGTGGTTTTCCTCATCATGGTCTTCGCGCTCGCACAGGCCTTTCTGTCCGATGCACTCTCGGGACGTGATGAAGCACTGGGGAAACTGACCCGCCAGATCGACGAACTGGCGCGCATGCTTGATCTCGAACGCTCTGCCAATACCGAGTTGCGGCTTTCGGTCACGCAACTCTCGGCCCAGCTCCAGAGTTCGATCTCCGAGCGCGATGCGCTGGTTGGGCGCCTGACGCGCGCCGAGGACGAACTCAAGACCATTCGCGAAGCCAATGCCGAGGAACTCGAAGCCTTGCGCGAACAGGTTTCCGTCAGCCGTGAAACCATCGAACTCCAGCTCCGCGACCTCGCCCGTCTGGAGCGCGACATCGAAGCACTGCGCGAGGTCCGCGAGACCCTCGAGGCCGAGATCGCAGCCGTAACCGGCGAACTGGGCGAAGTCCGGGACCTGTCCAAGGAACTCGAGGCCAGACTCGCCGATTCCGAAGAGCGGACAGCGCTTGCCCAGAAAGAAATCGACGCACGCGACATCCGCCTCAGCGAACTTCTGACCCGCGCGGAGACCGCAGAGACGTCCTTCAGCGAAGAACGCGAACTGTCCCAGAAGGCGCAGGATCAGGTCGCCCTTCTCAACCAGCAGCTTGCCGCACTGCGCAACCAGATGGCCGCGCTGAACGAAGCCCTGGAGGCGTCCGAGGCCAAGAATGCCGACAAGGACATACAGATCGTCAATCTCGGCGAACGCCTCAACCAGGCGCTCGCCACCAAGGTGCAGGAGCTTGCCCGCTACCGGTCGGAATTCTTCGGCCGCCTGCGCGAAGTGCTCGGCGAGCGCAACGACATCCGGATTGTGGGTGATCGGTTCGTGTTCCAGTCCGAAGTGCTTTTTGAATCCGGCGAAGCGGTACTCAACCCTCTGGGCGAGACACAGCTGGCGCAACTGGCTGGCACCCTCAAACAGATCGCCAGCGAAATTCCCGACGACATTGACTGGATCCTGCGGGTCGACGGGCATACTGACGAACGCCCGATCAGCACCTTCCAGTTCCCATCCAACTGGGAGCTGTCATCTGCACGGGCCATTTCGGTGGTGAAATTTCTTGTCGGTCAGGGCATTCCGCCCGAGAAACTGGTTGCCGCCGGGTTCGGGCAGTTCCAGCCGATCGACCCCGGGCGTGATGAGATCGCCTATCTGCGCAACCGGCGGATCGAGTTCAAGCTCGACCAGCGGTGACCCGCCGCTATTGCGCGGCCGCACCCGACTGATTGAGGTCAAACTGCAGCTCGGCCAGACGTGCATAAAGCCCGCCTTGCGTGACCAGCGCATCATGGGTGCCTTCGGCGACGATGCGCCCTTCTTCCAGCACCACGATCCTGTCCGCCGCCATCACGGTGGCAAGGCGGTGGGCGATGACCAGCGTCGTGCGGTCCTGCATCAGACCGGCGAGCGCGGTCTGCACCGCACGTTCGGATTCGGCGTCCAGCGCGCTTGTGGCCTCGTCCAGAATGAGGACTTTCGGATCCCGCAGGATGGCGCGCGCAATCGCGATGCGCTGGCGCTGCCCGCCCGACAGGCGCACACCTTTCTGACCCAGAAAGGTATTGAAACCTTCCGGCAGGGCATCGAGAAAACCCGACGCCGAAGCCGCTTCGGCTGCCGCACGCACCTCGTCATCCGTGGCATCCGGCCGACCATAGCGGATATTTTCCCAGGCATCCGCAGAGAACACCACAGGCTCCTGGGGCACCAGTCCGATATGCGCGCGCAGATCACCGGGCTCGAGCTCCCGCAGGTCGATCCCGTCCAGGGTCAGGCGACCCTGGCTTGGGTCATAGAACCGCAGCAGAAGCTGGAACACGGTTGTCTTGCCCGCACCGGACGGCCCCACAAGGGCCACAGTCTCACCCGGCGCAACCTTGAGCGTGAAATCATGCAGCGCGGGGTGCTCGGGACGTGAGGGATAGCGGAAGGTCACATTCTCCATCGTGACACGCCCGTCGAGAACCGCCGGCAAGGACACAGGTGCAGCCGGGGGGAGGATGTTGGGCTGCATGTCCATCAGTTCGAACAGGCGCTCAACGGCACCCGCAGCGTGCTGTAGGCTGCCGATCACCTCGGAAATCGCGCCAACCGAACTGGCCACGACAATTGCATAGAAAATGAAGGCCGAGAGGTCACCCGCGCTGATTCCGCCCGAGATCACCTCGCGGCCCCCCATCCAGAGGATGACGCCGATCGCTCCGAAGACCAGCAGGATCACCACGGCAGTCAGGGCCGCCCGGGCCCGGATACGCTGGACGGAGGTCCGAAACATATCTTCGGCCCGGTCGGCAAAACGGCTCCGGTCAACCGCTTCGTGATTGAAGGCCTGAACCGTACGGATATTGGCAATCGACTCGTCGAGATAGGACCCGACATCGGCCAGGCGGTCCTGGCTCTCACGGCTCAGCCGGCGCACCTTGCGACCGAAAAACAGGATCGGCACCAGCACAACAGGAACCACGAGCAGAACCAGCAAGGTCAGCTTCGGGCTGGTCACGGCCAGCATCACCAACCCGCCGATCACCAGCAGCACATTCCGCAGCGCCATCGATGCCGAGGTGCCGACGACCGTCTGAATCAGGGTCGTATCGGCGGTCAGCCGTGACATCACCTCACCAACACGCATCGTCTCATAGAAGGCCGGGTCGAGCCGCAATGTGTGATCGAAAACCGCCTTGCGGATATCGGCCACCACACGCTCACCAAGCCAGGACACGAAATAGAACCGGGCATAGGTTGCGCCCGCCAGAACCACAACGATGATCAACAACGCGATCAGGGCCTGATTGAGGAGATCGATATTGCCGGCCGCAAAACCTTCATCGACCAGTCGACGAACCCCCTGACCGATGGTCAGGACCGTGCCCGCCGCAACCGTCAGTGCCAGCAAGGCACCAACCACCGCCAGGCGATAGGGTTTGAGGAAACGCCCAAGCCGCCGCAACTCGCCAATCTTGCGTTTGGGCGGAAGGGTCTCGTCGCCCTCTGCGGGCAGATCAGTTTTGCGTTTGCGAGCCATAGTTGATCCACGGTTTAGCAGGCCCGCGCAGAAGCGCCAACTGGCGCGTGCTCTGGGGCGCACATGCGTCAAAAATGCCTCAGTTGATGCCCTTGCGGTCTCCCCGGGCCTTGGCTATAACCCTCGACTTCCGAGACTGGAGTTAAAGCGATGAAAAAAGACATTCATCCCGAGTACCACGAGATCACCGTTTTGATGACGGACGGCACCGAATACAAGACCCGCTCCACCTATGGTGAGCCGGGCGATACGCTGCGCCTCGACATCGATCCGAAGACCCATCCCGCCTATACCGGTCAGCATCGCCTGATCGATACCGGCGGCCAGGTCGCCAAGTTCAACAAGCGTTACGAGGGCATGGGCATCAAATAGACCCACTCCCGAACGAAGCTTTCAACGGGCGTCGCATCTGCGGCGCCCGTTTTGATTCCGGCATGGCCTTGTCATCTACCATGCAAAAACCTCACGTCAGCTCCAATACAACCCCTTGAAACCGAGGAAACAATTCCCACGTGAGGTCCATCGCGAGGAATGCCGTTATCGGGTTCCCCTATCGCGCTCACCCGGCAAGTCCCGGCCAATATGGCGGGATGTGCCGATGTCACAGTTGCTCTAGAGGAGAACAAGTGAATGCGTACCTACAATCTTGATTTGACCCCCCTGTTCCGCTCCACCGTCGGTTTTGACCGTATGGGGCGGTTGCTCGACACCGCCTCGAACACCGAGGCACCGTCCTATCCGCCCTACAACATCGAGAAGGTCGCCGATGACCAGTATCGGGTGACCATGGCGGTCGCCGGGTTCAACGCGGATGATCTCGACATCACCCAGAACAACAACACGCTTGTCGTCACCGGCAATCAAAGCAAGGACGAAGATGCTGCCAAGTACCTGCATCGCGGCATTGCGACGCGTTCCTTCGAACGCCAGTTCGAACTCGCCGACCATGTGAATGTGACCGATGCCGGCCTCGAAAACGGCCTGCTCGTGATTGAGCTCAAGCGGGAGGTCCCCGAGGAACTCAAGCCGCGCAAGATCGAGATCGGCGCCAGCACCGGTGCCCGGACGATCGAGCACGAGAAGAAAGCCGCTTAACGACGCGCGTCGCCGCGAAGTTCTTTACCGCTTGCGAAGGCCCGCCGTTTCCGGCGGGCCTTTTTCGTGTACCGCTGACGTGTATAAAGGCTCCAGAACACATGATGATTCGTTGCCCGGGAGGCCCGCATGAAAACCAGTACTGACCGTATTCTCACCACCCATGTGGGCAGCCTGCCCCGGCCGGAAAAGCTCGAAGACCTGCTCTACAAGGTCGAGTTCGGGGAAGATTATGATCCCGCCGAGCTCGACCAGGCCGCGACGGACGCCGTCTCCGAAATGGTTGCGAAACAGCGCAGCTGGGGCCTCGACATCATCAATGATGGCGAGATGAGCAAGACCGGCTATGCCACCTATATTCAGCAGCGCCTTGGCGGATTTTCGGGAGACAGTCCGTCGGTCCGCTTTGATGACCTGTCAAACTTCCCGGGCTACCGGAAGATGCTCTCCCGCATGGCCGAAACCCGGCGCCTCAACCGCCCTTGCTGCACCAGCGAAGTCGTCATCCGCGACCGGGAACCCCTGCGCAAGGATCTCGAAAACCTGACCGCAGCGGCCAAGGGCAGTGATGCCACCGAGTTTTTCATGAACGCCGCCTCGCCCGGGGTGATCTCGGTCTTCCAGAACAACGAGTACTACCCCGATGACGATGCCTACCTCGATGCCTTGTCCAAGGTGATGCGCGAGGAATATGAAGCGATCGCCAATGCGGGCTTCGTCCTGCAGATCGATTGCCCGGATCTGGCCATGGGCCGGCACACCGAGTATCGCGAATTGTCGGAAGCCGACTTCCTCAAGCACGCCGCCATGCAGATCGAAGCCCTGAATGCGGCGCTGGAAAACATTCCTGCTGATCGCGTGCGGATGCATATCTGCTGGGGCAATTACGAAGGCCCGCACCATCTCGATATCCCGTTTGAGACAATTTTCGACGTGGTGATGAAAGCCAAACCCCAGGGTCTTCTCGTGGAAGCCGCCAACCCCCGTCATTCCCATGAATGGCGGGTCTTCGAGACCAAGAAACTGCCGGATAACAAGATCATCATGCCCGGCGTGATTGACAGTGTGAGCAATTATATCGAACACCCCGACGTGGTCGCCGACCGGATCTGCAGCTACGCCGACATGGTGGGCCGGGAACGGGTCATCGCGGGCGCGGATTGCGGCTTTGCCACCTTCGCGGGGATCGGCAAGGTTGACCCGGATATCGCGTTCGAGAAGTTCAAATCCCTCGTGCGGGGCGCAGAGATCGCCTCAGACCGGTTGTGGAAGTAATCCGTTTGAGGTTGTAACGCGGCGCATGCGATCCCACGTCGAGTTCGGGCGGAATGGTTCAACAGAGGGGCTTGCGGCATGCATCTGGGAATTCTGACAGGCGGCGGTGATGTGCCGGGGCTGAATCCCGCCATCAAGACGGTGGTCAATCTCGCCGCCAAACGCGGCTGGACGGTCACCGGATTTCGCCGCGGCTGGGCCGGGCCGCTCCATTACGACCCGAAGGATCCGGAGGGATCCGAGCGCTTCCTCATGCGCCTCACCCCTGAGAACGTCTACGCCATAGACCGGACCGGCGGCACGGTGCTGCACACGTCGCGCACCCAGCCTTCGAAGGTCCGTGAGAAGGACCTCCCCCCACACCTGCGGGGTTCGGTCTCCTTCGACGGCGCAGACAACGTCGACTGTACTCCCCATATCCTCTCTGTTTTCGAAGCCCTGAAAATCGACGTGATGATCGCCATCGGCGGCGACGACACGCTGTCCTATGCGGCGCGCATCCACAAGGAAGGCGTTCCGACGATCTGCCTGCCAAAGACGATGGACAACGATGTCTTCGGCACCGAATACTGCATCGGCTATTCCACATGCGTGACCCGCTCGGTCGAACTGATAGACCGGCTGCGCACACCGGTCGGCAGCCATGAGCGTTATCTCGTCGTGGAACTCTTCGGCAGGAATTGTGGCCAGACCGCGCTGATGGCGGGCTATCTCGCCAGCGCCGACCGCACATTGATCGCGGAAGTGCCGTTCAACCTCGACAATTTGACCGAGCTCCTGCAGCGGGACCGGGCGGCCAACCCGTCCAACTACGCCGTCGTTGTCGTTTCGGAAGGTGCCCAGATCGCGGGGGAGGACGTGTTCGAATCGGGCGACCCGGACGCCTATGGCCATCGCAAACTCGGTGGCATCGGACAGGCCGTCGGTGAGCACCTGAAACAGGCGACGGGTACCGGCGTGATGGTCCAGGCGCTGGCCTATCTATTGCGGGCCGGCGCCCCCGACGCGGTCGACCAGCTCGTGCCGCGCAACTATGCGACGATGGCCATACGCTGCATCGAGGACGGCAAGACGGGCCTGATGATGGCCGTGCAGGACGGCCACTACACGACCGCCCCTGCGGACATCTCCACGCGGGGCGAACGCCGGGTCGATGTCGATTCGATGTACGATGCGGAAAACTACCTGCCGCGCATCGCCAGGCTGGACGGGATGCCGATGTTCCTGCGCTAGGCGGGGCCTCCCAAGGCGGTCACGCCACCACGACGAGCCGCGCGAGACCCTCACGGACCCGGTCAGGCACGCTGACCGGCTTCATTTCGCCGGGGTGGACATAGACGTGAACGAAATGTCCGGTGGCAGATACATTGTCAGCCCCAGCCTTGAAGATGCCGATTTCATAGGTCACGGATGAATTGCCCAGACGGCGCACCCGTACACCCACATCCAGCACATCGGGAAATGCAATCTCGCTGTGAAACCGGCAGCCGGTTTCCACGACCATGCCGACGGGATCCTTGCTGCGGTAATCCAGCCCGGTGAAGCGCACCAGGAACTCGTTCACCGCCGTATCGAAATACGAGTAATAGGTCACGTTGTTCACATGACCATAGACGTCGTTGTCCATCCAGCGGGTCGGGACCTGCAGGAAATGGGGATAGTTGGCGCGAACCTCATCCCGTTCGTTCTGTTTCTCGCTCTGGATGCTCATATCGTCCTGCTCAGAAAATCGTAGATGATGTCGATGGATTCGTTCGGCCGCTCGATGGTCATCATGTGACCCGCCCCGGGCAGAATTTTGATCTCCGCCCCGGCAATCGCGGCCTGCAGGCCTTTGGAGGCACGTGGCGGTGTCATCCGGTCGGCTGCCGCCAGCAGGAAAAGCGTTGGGCAGGTGATATGTGCAGCCGCATCCAGCGCGCCCTCCCAGGCGTTGCACGCGGCCATGTCAGTCCCCAGAACCCCGGGCTGACCGGATGCCAGCAAGGCCCGACCACCGCCCCGTAGCCAAAGCCCCGGCGCCTGATGGCCACCCATATGGGCAGCCTTGCCAAATCCCCAATCGGTGATCAGCTCATGGGCCTGCGGATCATCCACGGCGGACAGGGCCAGAAGGTCGGGATGGACCTGCATATGGTCCGAGGTTCCCGCCAGTCCCAGCGCCAGCATCCGCTCGGGTTGCGCCGCTGCGCATGCCAGCGCAATCAGCGAGCCCATCGAATGCCCGACCAACGCCACCTTGTCGGCCCCGACCGCATCCACAAAGGCCCACAACCAGTCGGCATAGCCCTCAATACTCTCGGGCGCAGGTCCTTCGGACCCGCCATGGCCGGGCAGGTCAGGCACCAGAACGCTGAAGCCATGATGGGCAAAGAAACGCGTCTGGAGGCCCCAATAGGTGTGGTCATTACCGCCACCATGCACAAACACCAGCGCGGGCTTGTCAGCACTGTAATCCTGCCCGCCGGTATGGGCGAAAACCGCACGGCCTTCGACTGTCAGTTCCATGATGCCTGCCCCTATTTCTGCGACGCGCGCAGCGCCTGCTTGAGATCGGCGACGATATCGACGGGATCTTCCAACCCGATCGCGAGGCGCACCATGTCCTCGCCCACACCTGCGGCCTCCAGATCCTCGGGCCCCATCTGCTGATGGGTGGTGCTCGCCGGGTGGATCACCAGCGATTTGGCATCCCCCACATTGGCCAGATGGGAAAACAGCTCCAGCGCCTCGATGAACTTGGCGCCGGCCTGGCGCGGACCGTCGGTCCCGGGTTTGACGCCAAAGGTCACAATCGCTCCCGCTCCATCGGGTAACAGACGTGCGGCAAGCGCGTGATCGGGATGGCTTGCCAGACCCGGATAGGCAACCCAGCCGACTTCTGCCGCGCTTTCCAGGAACTCGGCAACCAATTGGGCATTGGCCACGTGACGGGCCATACGGATGGGAAGCGTCTCGAGTCCCTGCAGCAGATAAAAGGCTGTTTGTGGTGCCATGCAGGCCCCGAAGTCGCGCAAGCCTTCGGCGCGGGCCCGCATGATGAAGGCTGCCGGGCCGAACTCCTCGGCAAAATCAAGACCGTGATAACCCGCATAGGGCTCCGTCATGCCCGGGAATTTCCCCGAGGCTTCCCAGTCGAAACGACCGCCATCAATCAGGACACCTCCAATGGCGACGCCGTGGCCGCCGATCCACTTGGTGGCGGAATGCATGATCAGGTCTGCCCCATGCTCAAACGGATGCAACAGAGCGGGCGTCGAGAATGTGGCGTCGACCAGCAGCGGCAGTCCGGCAGCATGGGCAACCTCTGCGACCGCAGAAATATCCAGAACCTCAAGGCCCGGGTTACCGATGGTTTCGGCAAAGACCAGTCGCGTGTCATCGCCGATGGCATCGGCAAAGGCCTGTGGATCGCGTGGATCCACAAAGGTGGTGGTGATCCCGAAACGCGGCAGGGTGTGCACGAACAGGTTGTGGGTGCCGCCATAAATGTTGCGGGAGGCGACAATGTGTCCGCCACTGTTCATCAGGGTCAGAACGGCCAGAGACATCGCCGCCTGACCGCTCGCCGTCGCGATGGCTCCTACGCCTCCTTCGAGCGCGGCCATACGCTCTTCGAAAACAGCCACAGTGGGATTCGAGATACGTGAATAGATATGGCCCGCCCGCTCCAGGTTGAACAGGCTCGCCGCATGGTCCACGTCGGGAAAGACATAGGAGGTCGTCTGATAGATCGGGGTTGCGCGTGCGCCGGTCACCGGATCGGGATGCTGGCCTGCATGCAGGCTGAGAGTCGAGAATTTCAGATGTTTCGGATCGATCATATGCGGGGCCCGGTTCCTGTCGGTCGCGTGACCGGATTCGTGAAAGGGAATACCGAACTTATCGCAACCCGCCCCCTGCTTGAAACGCCGGAACGCGTTTTGCACAAAAGAAAACCGCTCCGAAGAAAATTTCCGGAGCGGTAAAGTTTGTAACAGGGAGGCATCATGAAAACTGATGCGAAACGTGATGGATCAAAGGGAGGAGAGCCATCGCGTCCACGCTTGCAGTCAAAGGCTAAAAAATAGTTAACGCAGCGCCCGAAAACACAAACAGGGCCCGTTACCGGACCCTGCTTGGAAAACCTAATTCTGAAAGATCAGGACCCTAATTGTCGCCCTGATTGTTACCGCCGATGCGGACATCCGCCATCCAGTCCGGAATGCGGTTGGTCGTGGGCTCTTCCTGGGGAATCAGATCGGCGCTGATCGGGCGGCGGTCATCAGCAGCAGGTTTGCGGCCCGCCTTGCGACCCTTTTCGACCGCTTCGTCCAGATCCATCTGACGGCACAGGCCGATGGTCACCGGATCGCGCGGCTGGATCTGGGATGAGTTCCAGTGGGTCCGGTCGCGAATTGCAACAATGGTCGGCTTGGTGGTGCCGATCAGCTTGCCAATCTGTGCATCGCTGAGTTCGGGATAATACCGGACCAGATAGGCAATCCCGTCGGGCTTGTCCTGCCGCTTGGACACCGGCACATAGCGCGGGCCTTTGGTTCGTTTGACCGGAGCGGGATTGTCGGATGTTTTCAGAACCAGTCGCGCCTGTGGATCGGCGGCAACGCGTTCAATCTCGTCCCAGTCCAGCTGGCCATGGGCCACAGGATCGAGACCGCGCATGCCAATTCCGACTTCGCCATCGGCGATGCCCTGAATCTCGAGCTTGTGCATGCCGGTAAAGTCAGCAATCTGCGCAAACGAAAGCGCAGTATTTTCCACGAGCCAGACCGCCGTGGCCTTCGGCATCAACGGTTGTGCCATGAGTTCTCCTTTCGCCGATCCGCCACCCTATCGCAGCAAACCGGCCATATTCGTCATCCCTGATGGGGGTTCACCCTTATATATGCAGCGTTTCCGGGAATTGCAAAGTATCCCGTCATGCCACGTCGAGAATGATTTTCCCGATATGGCTGCTGGTTTCCATCAATTCATGGGCCGCAGCCGCCTTGGCGAGCGGAAATGAGCTGTGAATCACGGGTGCAACCGCACCGGATTCGAGTAGGGGCCAGACTGTCGCCTGCAAAGCCTTGGCAATCTCGCCCTTGAATGCGACCGATCGCGCGCGCAGCGTGGACCCTGTGATGGTCAGTCGATTCATCATCACACGGCCCAGATTGATCTCGGCCTTGGCCCCGCCCATCAGGGCGATCTGAACGATCCGGCCATCGGGCTTGAGGCAGGCGATGTTACGCGGCAGGTAATCACCGCCCACCATGTCGAGGATTACGTCCACGCCGGCCCTGTCGGTCAGGCGCGCGATCTCTTCATCAAACGCCTGATCCTTGTAGTTGATCGCTGTTGTCGCACCCAGATCTTCGCAAAAGGCTGCTTTGTCGTAGCCGCCAACGGTCGTGTAGATCGCCGCTGCTCCGAGCGCCTTGCACAGCTGGATCGCTGTGGTGCCGATCCCGCTCGACCCACCGTGGATCAGCACGCTTTCACCGACGGCAAAACGTCCGCGATCAAAAATGTTGGACCAGACCGTGAAAAACGTCTCCGGCAGCCCGGCCGCCTGACGCATGCTGAGACCCCGAGGGACAGGGAGAACCTGTGCAACCGGTGCCGCCACATACTCGGCATAGCCGCCCCCGGTGATCAGGGCACAGACCGCATCACCGATACTGAACGCATCGACATTCTGTCCCAGCGCAACCACTTCGCCTGCAATCTCAAGGCCGGGAATATCCGAAGCCCCGGGCGGCGGCGGGTAAACCCCCTTGCGCTGCGCAATATCGGGACGATTCACCCCGGCCGCGATGATGCGGACCAGAACCTCATCTGCGCCCGGCTCGGGCACCGGCCGCGTTCCCGGCGTGAGCACATTGGGGGTACCAGCTTCGCGAATTTCAATCGCCATCATTTGTGTTGGCAGCGTCATGATTTGTGTCTCCCCGGTACCCGACGTGAGCGCCTCAACAATTTGAACAGTTGCAGCAACAATCTAGGCGCGCGAAACTTTGCGTGCAAACACAAGCCACATGGCAAAACCGGGAGGAGCGAAATGGGCCTGGATGATGATCTTGAACCCACATTTCAGGGCGTAAAGGCCGGATTCGAGCAGATGAATGTCGAAGCCCTGTCGATCGAGGAACTGAAAGAGTATATCGCCCACGCACAGGGTGAAGTCGCGCGCGCCGAAGCCGAAATCCAAAGCCGAGAAGCGCTTCGGGGCGATGCTGACGCGCTGTTCAAAACCTAGTAGGAAAGCAGCGTCAGAATAATTGCGCAGCCAGACCGCGCACCCGGAGGAAACATGACCAACCATTTCGACATCGACCTGGACAAGAACCCGGCGAACTATATGGCGCTCTCGCCGCTGAGCTTCATCCGCCGTTCCGCCACGGTCTATGCCAAACGCACCGCCATTGTTCACGGCGACATTCGGTTCACCTATGCGGAGTTCTATGACCGGTCGCGCCGGCTTGCCTCGGCCCTGTCCCGGCGCGGCGTGGGGGTTGGCGACTGTGTTGCGGTGATGCTGCCCAATATTCCCGCGATGCTCGAAGCCCATTTCGGCATTCCCATGTCGGGCGCCGTGATCAATGCCCTCAACTACCGTCTGGATGCCAAGGCGATTGCCTTCATTCTCGATCATGGTGAAGCCAAGGTCCTGCTCACCGACACCGAGTTCGCACCCACGATCCGGGAAGCCCTTGCACTTGCCAAGACCAAGCCGATTGTCATCGACATCAACGACCCCGAAGGGCCAGGCGGCGAATCCCTCGGCGAGATGGATTACGAAGACTTCATCGCCAGCGGCGACCCGTCATTTGACTGGTCCTTCCCGGAGGATGAGTGGAACGCGATTGCGCTCAACTACACCTCGGGCACCACCGGCAATCCCAAGGGCGTGGTGTCCCATCACCGCGGCGCCTATCTGAATTCCATCGGCAACACCTATACCTGGGGTGCGACCGGCGGCCCGGTCTATCTCTGGACCCTGCCGATGTTCCACTGCAATGGCTGGTGTTTCACCTGGGGCGTCACCGCTGTCGGCGGCACCAATGTGTGCCTGCGCAACATCTCAAGCGCCGCCATCTATGATTCCATCGTCCGGCACAGCATCACCCATCTGTGCGGCGCACCTGTGGTGATGCAGATGATCGTCAACGCTTCGGAGGCCGACCGCCAGAGCTTTGAGCAGGATATCGAATTCATGACTGCGGCCGCACCGCCGCCCGCATCGGTTCTCGCCAAGATGTCCGAACAAGGCATCCGCGTGACCCATGTATACGGACTGACCGAAATCTATGGCCCTGCTATCATCTGCGCCTGGCAGGACGAATGGGATGCGCTGCCGCTCGAGGAACAGGCCAAGCTGCAATCCCGTCAGGGTGTGCCCTATGAAGTGCTGGAAGACATGATGGTGGCCGATCCGGTAACCCTGGAACCGGTTCCCAAGGATGGCGTGACCATGGGAGAGGTCTTCACCCGTGGCAACGTGACGATGAAGGGATATCTCAAGAACCCGAAAGCAACGCAGGAGGCCTTTGCCGGCGGCTGGTTCCACACCGGTGATCTGGGGGTCTGGCACCCGGACGGTTATGCCGAACTCAAGGACCGGTCCAAGGACATCATCATTTCCGGCGGCGAAAACATCTCATCCATCGAGGTCGAAGACGCGCTGTACAAGCACCCGGCAGTCTCCGCCGTGGGGGTGGTGGCATGGCCCGACGAGAAATGGGGTGAAACCCCCTGTGCCTTTGTCGAACTGAAACCGGATGCGAGCGCGACGGAAGAAGAAATCATCGCCCATTGCCGTGACAACCTGGCCCACTTCAAATGCCCGCGCCATGTGGTCTTCGGCCCAATTCCCAAGACCTCAACGGGCAAAATCCAGAAGTTCAAGCTGCGCGACCTGGCTGTCGAGATGGCAGCCGCCTGACAACCAGATACAGAACAGCAAAAGGCGGCTCCGGAGAGCCGCCTTTCTTTTCATTCCATCATGGGAGTCTGATGCGGGTCAGACAGCTTCCATATGGGATATCTCTTCTTTCAGTTTGAGTTTCTGCTTTTTCATTTCCGCGATTGCGGCCTGATCCGGGAGGGGACGCTGCGCTTCGCCTTCGATGGCATCATCGAGATTGGCGTGGCGGCGCTTCAATTCGTTGATTCTTGGCTGCATGGTCACTTGAAAAGTCTCCTCTTCGTGCTGGTGTCAGGTTATCGACACATCAAATGCTAGGACGATTCATACCGCTTTGCAAAGCCGACCAAAGTCGCAGCGCCTGTCCGGCAAAACGGCCTCAACACGTCACCAATTTTGTGATAGTCACCACAGACAAGACCTATCGGGGCCGGACGTGTCACAGGACAACCAGAACAACGAAGAACAGATGCTGCATCGCCTTGCCCAGTTGCAAAGCGAGCATCGTGACCTGGACGACGTGATCGCGCGCATCAGCGACGAGCGACCCTTCGATCAACTGCAGATTCAACGCCTGAAAAAGCGGAAACTCGGTCTAAAAGATGAAATTCTGAAGATCGAGAGCGAGCTGCTCCCCGACATCATCGCCTGAGCGACAGGTTATTCTGCCGCGCGGCCCTGTTTCTGCGCGTACATCGCCTGATCGGCCCGCTGCAGGGCTTCACCCGCATCTTCAGAGCCCGAAAAGGAATACGCCCCGTAGGACACCGACAGGGACAGGCTGTGGCCTTCCCATGCGAATGGCGTGTTCTCGATCAATGCCGAAAGCGAAGACGCCTTTTCATGCGCGGACTCGCTGCCCGCCTGAGCCAAAATCACACCGAACTCGTCACCACCCAGCCGTCCGACGATATCGGACTCGCGAATGTTTTCGGCAAGCAGGGTCGCGACATGCTGCAGGGCTTCATCCCCGGCCGCATGGCCATGGGTGTCGTTGATTTCCTTGAACCCGTTGATGTCGAAATACAGCACGCTCGTCTGGGCGCCATAGCGTTCGGCATAGGCGATCATGCGGCTCATCTCGCGCACGAATGCCCGCCGGTTGGCGATGGGCACCAGCGTGTCTTCATCAGCGAGTTTTTCAAGGTAGTTGATCCGGCTGCGGGCCTGGCTCAGTTCCTCGCGCATGCGCTGAACCTCGTTCATCAGCATGTCGAGGGCCTGGCGAACCTTGGGGGTCAGATCGGTATCCGAAAGCCCGGCGATGGTCGCCACATCGGCCATGGGCCGGGGTGCTGTCGCCGCAGTGGCATCCTGTGCGCCATAGGCACGGCTAGCCGCCTGCGCGGCACTGGCCGGTGCGACACTGCCGGTACTCTGGGGGCGAGTGCGATCAATCTTCATATTTCGTCCCGTTACTTCCCGTCGGGGATAGCCACAATCGGGGCGCAACCACGCGGATGTCATCAAAATAAGCCTCTGCAGCCTATTCCGACAATGGTTAACAAAGTTTTTCGCAAATCCCGATTCTTCAGGGATTTCCGCTCTTTGCTTGCCACGCGCGATGCCGCTTCTATAATCCCCCGCTTTTCCGGGGCAAGCAGCATCAATGCCGCTTTCCACACCGCGCGAGGAGCACGCCATGGCCGACACACCAGTGGTCGGAATTATCATGGGAAGCCAGTCTGACTGGGAAACCATGCATCACGCTGCCGACACTCTCGAATCACTGGGGGTCAAGCACGAGGTGAAGATCGTCTCGGCACACCGCACGCCCGAGCGGATGCGAGATTATGCCCGTTCGGCGCGAAAGCGCGGATTGAAGGTCATCATCGCGGGCGCGGGCGGAGCAGCCCACCTGCCGGGCATGACCGCCGCCATGACCCCCCTGCCCGTCTTCGGTGTCCCGGTGGAGAGCAAAGCGTTGTCCGGCATGGACAGCCTGCTTTCAATCGTCCAGATGCCGGCCGGTGTGCCCGTTGGCACTTTGGCAATCGGACGTGCCGGTGCGGTGAACGCGGCGCTGATGGCTGCGTCAATCATCGCGCTTGAAGATGATGCCGTGGCCAAATCCCTCGATGCATGGCGCGCCGCCCAGACCGAAGCGGTCGCCGACGCCCCGCGTGACGACGCCTGACCGATGGGTGACGGCACCCTGTCTCCGGGCGCGACCATCGGGATTCTCGGCGGTGGCCAGCTTGGCCGCATGACGGCACTCGCCGCAGCCAATCTCGGCTATCGCTGCCATATATTCTGTCAGAGCGCCGATGAGCCAGCCGCGCAGGTTGCCGCCCAAACCACGCTTGCCGCCTTCGATGACACCGATGCGCTTGATCGATTCGCGCGCACCGTCGATGTGGCGACCCTCGAATTCGAGAACGTCCCGATTGCTTCACTGGAACGTATCGCGCGATCAACGCCGGTTTATCCCGCGCCATCGGTCCAGGCTGTGGCGCAGAACCGACTGAAGGAAAAAGCCTTCGCCAACAGTCTCGGCATCGCAACGGCCCCGTTTCGCGCTGTGGGTTCAAGCGCCGAACTGCACGAAGCTGTTGCCGAGATCGGCACGCCGTCTGTCCTGAAGACCGTCCGCATGGGCTATGACGGCAAGGGTCAGGTTTCGATCAAGGCCGACACAGCGCTTGATACGGCCTGGGCGGAGAGCGGTGCCGGCCCCGCGACCGAAGGCGGCATTCTGGAGGGCTTTGTCGATTTTGCCTGCGAGATTTCCGTCATTGTCGCCCGGGGCGTGAGCGGCGAAACCTCGGCGTTTGTCCCGGTCGAAAACCTCCATGCCAACCACATCCTCGATGAAACCGTTGCGCCGGCGGACATCAGCGCCCGGACAGCCAGCACCGCCAATGACATCGCCACCCGTCTGGCCCAGGGCCTCGACGTTGTCGGCCTGCTGGCGATCGAGATGTTCGTCACCGCCAACGGTGACGTGCTCGTCAACGAGGTTGCCCCGCGCCCGCACAATTCGGGCCACTGGACCATGGATGCGTGCCGCACCGGGCAGTTCGAGCAACTGGTGCGCGCCATTTGCGGGCTCCCGCTTGGCGATCCATCACGGCGTTGCGATGCCGTGATGAAAAACCTGATCGGGGATGACGTGACCGACTGGCCGAAATATCTGGCCGACCCGACTGCAAAACTGCACCTCTACGGCAAAGCCGAAACCCGCCCCGGCCGAAAGATGGGCCACGTCAATTTTCTGGGGAAACCGGTTTCAGGGGAATAGCGCGTACTCTCCCAAAGAAGGGCCGCACCACACCCCCATTTCTGTCATGCGCGGACTTGATCCGCGCATCTCATCCCGGTCTGCGTTGGAATGCCCGGATCAAGCCCGGGCATGACGTCAGAGAATTTTGTCTACAGCGCGCCGCCTTCACGCAGGCGTTCGGCGACCTTGCGGGCGAACCGCTTGGGGTCGGGCACGTATTTGGCCACATCGCGCAGGGAGGCCCGTTTCTGGGGAATCCGCATCACATCGGCGATCCGCCGGTCCAGAAACGCCAAGGTTTCAGCCGATCCCTCAGACCGGTCGTCGAGCCAGTACAACAGGGTCGCGGAATACACCCCGGCGAGCGTTCCGCGCTTGGTGTAAAAACTGAAATCCGTTGATCTGTCGCCCGCCGCGTACCACATGTCGTCCACGGTCCGATAAAGACCACGAATGCCCGTCCCCATTTTCGACGGACGGCTCACATGGGTCAGCGCCCGGCGCACGGCCTCACGGTGTTCGGCCACAGCTTCGATCCGGGCGCGCACCAGAAAGGTGATCCGGTCGCGAAACCGCATCTCTTCGGTATTGGCCTGGTCATAGGCCACCAGCATTGCGGCGTCCGACAACCGGCTCCAGAAATCGATAGCGGCTGTCACCCCGCCGGGGAATGCCAGCGCGGCCATGGCCTCATCCTGCCCGGCATCCCGCGCGCCCGCCCGCAGCGTCTTCAACGACCAGCCATCGAACGGCACATGGGGCAGGCTGGCTGCGAGAATCTGCGCGCGTTCGGCAACCAGATCGTCAGATCCGTCATTCATCGTCAGCACCTGCCGCTTCGGCCTGCGCCTTGCCGAGCTCTTCAACGAAGCCGAACTGGGTCATATCCTCGATCCGGGAGGGATAAAGCACCCCGTCAAGGTGATCGCATTCGTGCTGGATGACCCGAGCATGGAAGCCATGGGCATCAAAGGTCACCTGCTCGTTTTCCAGGGTCTGGTAGGTGACGCGGATATTCTCGTGGCGACGGACCGGTCCCGCCATGCCCGGAACCGAAAGGCAGGCTTCAAAGCCGATGCTGGTTTCATCGTCGAGAAACTCGATCACCGGATTGATCAGAACGGTCAGGGGAACGCCCTCACCCTCTTCTTCCTCATCAGCGCGATCATCCTCCACCTTGTAGACCACGACACGCCAGGGCATGTGGACCTGCGGAGCCGCCAGACCGGTCCCGTCCGCATCCTCCATGGTTTCAACCATGGCGCTCACCAGCCGCGCCACTTCCGGGGCGGTCGGGTCGGGAACGTCGGTGGCGCGTGCGCGCAAGATCGGGTGGCCCATCCGGGCAATCTTCAAAATAGCCATAACGGGAATATGAGGTCACGAACCGGCCCCGTAAAGTGCGACATATGGAAGGGGTCGCACCGGATGCTCCGATGGCGTTATCCTGATGCCCGGAAACTGTTGCAGGAGAGATCCCTTGGCCTCCATCACCTATATCGACGGTGCCTGGCATGACGGCAATGTGCCGGTGATCGGGGCCACCTCTCACGCGATCTGGCTGGGCTCCATCGTCTTCGATGGCGCACGCGCCTTCGAGAATGTGACCCCGGATCTCGACCGCCATTGTGAACGCGTGGTCAATTCCGCGCGCAGCCTGCACCTGAAATCGCCGCTGACTGCGGGCGAAATCATGGATATCGGGCTGGACGGGGTACGCCGCTTCGGCCCGGATGCCGAAGTCTATATCCGCCCCATGCTCTATGCCGATGCGGGGATTGGCCTGCTGGCTCCCGACCCGGAAAGCACACGCTTCGTGCTGACGGTGTTTGAAGCACCGATGCCCGATGGCGCCGGATTCAGTTCCTGCCTCAGCCCCTACCGGCGCCCCACGGTAGAAACCGCGCCGACCGACGCCAAGGCGTCCTGCCATTACCCCAATTCGTCCCGCGCCATCATCGATGCACGCCAGCGCGGCTTCCAGAACCCGGTGATGTGCGATTCCATGGGCCATGTCGCGGAGTTCGCGACCGCCAATATCTGGGTCGTGAAAGACGGCGTGGCGATCACACCGGTGCCAAACGAATCCTTCCTGAACGGCATCACCCGGCAGCGCCTCATCGGCCTGCTGCGCGCTGACGGGATCGAGGTTCAGGAGCGCACGGTGCAGGTGAGCGAACTCCACGATGCCGACGAAATCTTCAATTCCGGCAATTACGGCAAGGTCCAGCCGGTCACGCTGTTCGAGGACCGCAAGCTGGAACCCGGCCCGATCTATCGCCGGGCGCGCGAACTCTACTGGGATTTCGCGCATTCACAGTGACGCCCAAGGGTCCGGAGTTCTCGGGCGGCACTCATTTCAGCATTTCAACGGAGTCTCGGGGCGACAAAGACAACATAGCCGTCATTGCGAGCCGTCAGGCGAAGCAATCTAGTCTATCCGACGGCCACGTACTGGATTGCTTCGTTGCTTCGCGCCTCGCAATGACGGTTTGAGGCGCGGTAGTCCCAGCATCCTTCGAGACGGGCCTTCGGCCCTCCTCAGGATGAGGATACGCGAAACATATGCCTGCCTCATCCTGAGGAGCGCGCGACGCGCGCGTCTCGAAGGGTGCTGAGAAAAGTTACGCCCGTCCGCACACACGCGCCCTTCGAGGCATAGATTTTCCCCATAAGATGAGGATTTCAGCTTCCGGAGGTCGAGCTAACCCGCGCTCAGGTCTTCCCCGGCCAGCGCACGGTTGATCAGCGCGTTGGTTTCGTCACGACCATAAAGCGCAGCGAAAGAACCGAAGCGCGGGCCCTGGCTCTGGCCGAACAGCACCTCGTAAAGCGCCTTGAACCAGTCGCGCAGCGGCTCGAAGCCGTGGTCCTTGCCGACGGCATAGACCTCGTTCTGCATGGTCTCCGCATCCGCATTCTCGGGCAGTGCTGCAAACCGGCTGACCAGATCGGCGAGCGCCGCGTGTTCAGCCGCGGTGGGCGCACGGTACTGCTTGGTCGGCTTCACGAAATCCCGGTAATAGGCGATCGCATGGGTCACCAGCCGGTCGAGCATGGGGCTGTTTTCCGGGGTCGCGCCCTCGGCATAGCGTTCGATGAAACCCCAGAGGACCGCCGGGTCCTCGGAATTGCACGCCCCCGCCAGATTGAGCAGAACCCCGAATGACAGATCGGCACCTGCCGGCGGCACGTTTCCGGTGTGGATATGCCAGGCCGGGTTGGCGAGTTGCTGCTCGGGCTCCTGATCGGGATAACGAGAGATATTGGTCAGATACTCATCGACCGATTTCGGGATCATGTCGAAGAACAGGCGCTTGGCAGTCTTCGGCTTTGTGAACATGAACTGGGACAGGCTCTCGGGCGGGCCATAGGTCAGCCAGTCCTCGATGGTCAGTCCGTTGCCGCGTGACTTGGAGATTTTCTCGCCATTGTCATCCAGGAACAGCTCGTATGTCAGACCGGCCGGCGGCTTTGCGCCGAGAATGCGGCAGATACGACCCGACAGGGTTACCGAATCGATCAGATCCTTGCCCGACATCTCGTAATCAACCGATAGCGCCACCCAGCGCATGGCCCAGTCGGCCTTCCACTGCAGCTTGCAGGCCCCGCCCGTCACCGGCGTCTCGACCAGAGCATCGGTGTCGGGGTCACGATAGACAATCGTCCCGGCTTCGGGGTCCACCTTCTCCATCGGCACCTGCAACACAATACCGGTGCGCGGGCAAATCGGCAGGAACGGGCTGTAGGTCGCCTGACGGTCCTTGCCCAGGGTGGGCAGGATCACCTTCATCACGTCATCGTAATGCGCCAGCATCTTGAGCAGGGTCGCGTCGAACTCACCGGCGCGATAACACGCCGTCGAGCTGCGGAACTCATACTCGAAGCCGAAGGTGTCGAGAAACGCCTGCAGGCGCGCATTGTTGTGGGCACCAAAGCTGTCATGGGTGCCGAACGGATCAGGCACTTGCGTGAGTGGCTTGCCGAGATGTTCGGCCAGCATCTCCTGTTCGGGCACGTTGTCGGGCACCTTGCGCAGGCCGTCCATATCGTCGGAGAAGGCGATCAGGCGGGTGGGGATATCCGACATCACGGCGAAGGCGTTGCGCACCATGGTCGTGCGCGCGACTTCACCGAAGGTGCCGATATGGGGCAGCCCTGACGGGCCGTAGCCGGTTTCAAACAGCGCATAGCCCTTCTCGGGCGTGTGTGATGCATCCGCACCACCCAGCCTGTCGATAACGTTCCGTGCTTCCTGAAACGGCCAAGCCTTGGCAGCCTGAACCAACTCACGATCAATCGCCATTTTTGCCTGTTTTCTCGCCGGTGAAATTCGGGGCGGAAACTAGAGCATGATCTTCCCGGATGGAAGCATTCTGGCGAGGCGGATTTGCGTCAGCGGGAGGACGTCAGACTTTGATGTCCAAGCGTGGATCCGCAGGATCGGGCTCTGGATTGTCGCCATTGTCGCCGCTCCAGCTCTCAACTTCCTCTGTTGTGGCCCAGGACTCCGCCTTTATCGCTGGGGTCTTGGGCGCATCCGCAGGGGCCCTGTTATCAGCTTCCGTGGCCGTGACCCGTGAGGCTCCGCTGGCACCTGACGCCGCAGTCGGGGCCGGCGCGCTGGAGACCCAACTTTCGACTTCCTTCGTGGCAGCCCCGTTCTGACCCGCCGACTGGCCGGTTCCTGCTGCCGTTGGTTGCGGCACCAATGTCGAGACAGCGCCTGATGAACCTATATTCATGTCTGTTTCTCCTCCCAGGATAAGCAGATGAATCCGGCCCAGACAGAACCCTTCTGCAAGGCTACATATTGGGGCCTCAGCGCGCCGCGTCATGTTCTATCGAAGGTGATTTCGCGCGAACTCGGCACGTATTTCGGGAAAACTTTATAGATTCGGTGGCATCCGGCTAAGGTCCGCGAATGTCTGCTGCATCGACCCTTGCTCACGAACTGCCCGCGCTTGTCGCGGGGCGCAGCTTTGCAAGCTGGCGGGCACCAAGTGGTGACAGCGAAGCCCTGGGCGCCGAGGAAGCTGCCCGCCGGGCGCAGGCATCCCCACCGATCCTGTGCCACGCGCCAGCCACGTCACGACGGCTGGGCGTCGAGCATGTGGACGGCTACGACGTGCTGGAACTTTTCGCGCTTGCCCGCCCCGCACAGTTCACCCTGCCGACGATTCGCGGGCTGGCCCGCACACTTTCGATCAATGCGCCCGACAGTGCCGAGGACGTCGAAATCCTGATCGCGGTTGCTTCCGCCCTGCTCCACGACATTGCCACCAACACCGACGATCACGGCGAACTGGTCGGGGTCGCGCGCGCCCTCGCGCGCGCCGGATGGCTCTGGGGACCGTTCGTGCTGGATGCGCTCGGCGTCGATGCCATGACCGATCAGGGCGCTGCTGCCGCCACAAGCGCGCTTGCGGTCTGGCGCAAGGTCCCCGAGTGGACGGAATCCGCCCCCGAGCCGCCACCCGCCAATGATGCGGTTTCTGCCGACGAAGCGCGCGACCGGCTGGACATGCTGCTGGGCGACGGGTCGGAAAGCCGACAGGGCCAGCGGGACTATGCCGCCGCTGCTGCCGCGGCCTTTGCGCCTCCCACAGCGCCCGACACACCGAATATTGTCCTGGCCGAAGCGGGCACCGGCACCGGCAAAACGCTCGGCTATATCGCGCCCGCCAGCGTCTGGTCCGAAAAGAACGCCGGCCCGGTCTGGATCAGCACCTATACCCGCAACCTGCAACAACAGATCGATCAGGAACTCGACCACCTTTATCCCGATCCGGCCGTGAAGGCGCGCCGGGTGGTGATCCGCAAGGGGCGTGAAAACTATCTTTGCCTGCTCAACCTCGAAGACGTGGCGGGACGTTTCACCAGCCTGCAGCGGCGGAATGCTGTCGGCGTGGCGCTGACTGCGCGCTGGGTTCAGGCGACCCGGGATGGTGATCTGGGCGGTGATTTCCCGGCCTGGCTGGTTGATCTGGTCGGGGTCGGAGCAACGCTCGGCCTGGCAGACCGGCGCGGGGAATGCATCTATTCCGCCTGCAGCCATTACAGCCGCTGCTTTGTCGAACACTCGATCCGCAAGGCCCGGCGCGCCCGCCTCGTGGTCGCCAATCATGCACTGGTGATGATCCAGGCGGCCATGGGCGGCATCGGGGGTGAGGAAAACACCCTGCCGACCCGTTACGTGCTCGATGAAGGCCACCACGTCTTTGATGCCGCCGATTCCGCCTACGCTGCCCATCTGAGCGGCCGCGAGATGGCCGATTTGCGACGCTGGCTGCTGGGGGCCGAGGGCAGCGGGCGACGCCGTCCGGGCAGCCGGGCCCGTGGCCTGCGCGAACGGGTCGAGGATCTGATTGCCGTTGATGATTCAGAATCCAGTGACGCGCTCATGGCCGCGCTTGACGCCGCACAGGTGTTGCCCGCCCCGGCCTGGCTGAACCGGCTTTCGGGCAACACGCCCGAGGGGGCTGCGGAGACTTTCCTCGCCGAATGCCGGTTGCAGGTCTATGCGCGCGCGCCTGCTGATGCCGGCCCGTATTCGCTGGAAACCGATGTACGCCCGCCATCCGAGGCGTTGCCGAGTGCGGCAGAAGACCTGCGCGAAGCCCTCGTGGCGCTCGCAATGCCCTTGCGGAAGCTCTGCACCCGCCTGTTGCGGCGGCTGGATGAGGATGCCGACGAGCTGGAAAGCGCCACCCGCGTGCGGATCGAAGCCGTCAGCAAGGCCCTGCAACGTCGGGCAGAGATGACGCTGGGCGCGTGGATCGACATGCTCGACAGCATCAACGAACCCGCCTCGGAAGCCTTTGTGGACTGGATGGAGGTCGAACGGATCGATGGCCGCGAAATCGATGCAGGCCTGTTCCGCCACTGGGTTGATCCGACCATCCCTTTTGCGGCCTCCATGGCACCTATCGCGCACGGCATGGTCATCACCTCGGCAACCCTGACCGACCGCACCGGCGATGCCGAAGCTGACTGGCGGACCGCCGAAGCACGCACCGGATCGATTCACTTCTCCAAACCGGCGATCCGGTCCCGGGTCGAATCACCCTTCGATTATGCTGCCCAGACGAAAGTCTTCGTGGTCACCGATGTCCGCCGCAATGATGCCGATCAGGTGGCCGCCGCCATGCGTGAATTGTTCCTCGCCTCGGGCGGCGGCGCGCTGGGCCTGTTCACCTCGATCGCGCGCTTGCGACAGGTGCACGCCAGAATGGCGGATGCACTCGATTCAGCGGGATTGCCGCTTTACGGGCAACATGTGGACCAGCTCAACGTCGCAACCCTGATCGACATCTTCCGCGCCGAGACCGATGCCTGCCTGCTGGGCACGGATGCGGTGCGTGACGGGGTGGATGTTCCCGGCCGCTCGCTGCGCATGCTGGCTTTCGACCGTATCCCCTGGCCGCGTCCCACGATCCTGCACCGGGCGCGACGCGATGCCTTTGGCGGGCGCAATTACGACGACATGCTCGCCCGGTTGCGACTGGCCCAGGCCTATGGCCGCCTGATCCGCCGCCGCGATGACAAGGGCGTGTTTGTGGTGCTCGATGCCGCGACTCCGACCCGTCTGTTTGGCGCCTTTCCCGAGACTGTGGTGCCCGAACGGGTTGGTCTGGTCGATGCCATCGAGGCGACCGAGGAATTTTTGGCCGAATAACCGAGGTCATCCCAACCTCGTCGTTCCCGCGAAGGCGGGAACCCATTACCTCAGGCGGTCGCCCCTTCAGGTATCGGCGCAAATGGATGCCCCCCTGCGCGGGCATGACGATTTTGGTGTGTCTTATCCCGTACCAAAATACGCAAGCAACGCACTCACGGTCACCACCGAGAAAACTGTTGAAAGCAAAATCGCCGCCGAGCTGCGCTGGACAAAAATCCCGTATTTCTGGGCGATCACGAAGGACAGTGCACCCGTCGGGAGGGCCGCCATGAGGACCGCGCCGCGGGTGAACTCGAAATCCAGATCGAAGACCGACACCGCCAGCCACCACGTGACCAGCGGATGCAGCACCAGCTTGGCCACCACCAGCCAGCTGACCTCTCCCAGCCCTGTTGTGACAGGCTTCCCGACCAGAAAGAGCCCCATCGCAAAGAGCGCACAGGGCCCCGAGGCAGACCCCATCAGGCCGGCAAAATTCGAAAGCCAGACCGGCAGACCAAGCCCCGAAGCCGACCACAGGATTCCCGCCACAGGCGCAATGAACAACGGTCCGCGAATGACGGCGAGGACCGCCCCGCCGATCACCCGGCCCGGTGCGTTGCCCGTGCCGCTGCCGATCTCCACGAACAGGATCGAAAGTCCGATGATCAGCGCTGAATTGACCGCCGTTGCAATCACAGCAGGAAGCGTGCCTTCCGGGCCAAAGGCAGCAATGAACAACGGAATGCCCATATAACCGGTATTGGCGAAGATCGAGGTCAGGCCATGCAGGGTCAGGCCTGAGAAGGTGTTGGGAAAGAATATTTTCGCGATCACCACGGAGGGTAATGCTACGGCTGCCATACCGAGAATGAAGGTCCAGATGAACGGCCAGTTGAACACATCGGAAAGCGGAACCGTTGCCATCGACAGGAACAGCACGGGCGGCAGCGCGAACCAGTAGACAAAGGCATTCAGCGCCTCAGAACTCGTTCCACCAAGAATCCGGAACCGCCCGGCCAGGAATCCGGCGAGCATGATCGCAAAAACGGGGACAGCAACATCGACAACGGCAGACATGATCACCACCTATATGGAGCAGTGGGCGGCCTGTCGATCCCCTTCCCGGTCATGACAGATTTGCGCGCGGCGTCTTGACGGCCCCGGCCGTCAACGCTTTAACCGGTCCCACACAGGGCGAACGCAACCAAGGACAGCCGCAAAATGATCGAATCCCAGACAGCGCTTCTCTATATCATGGTGATGATGTCGGCCGCCGACAGCGAAATGAGCGACCGCGAAATCGCCCGGATCGGCGAGATAGTCCGGCAGCTTCCCGTGTTCCGGGGTTTTGATGCCGACCAGATGGCCGATGTTGCCCAGGAATGTGCTGCGGTTCTGGCCCAGGATGACGGCCTTGAGACAGCACTTGCACAGATCCGCGACGCGCTGCCCGATCACTTGCGCGAAACCGCCTATCTGGTCGCCTGCGACATCGCGATAGCCGACGCCAAGGCCGAACAGGAGGAATTGCGCCTGCTGGAAATGCTGCGACACACACTTGATCTGGACCGGCTCAACGCCGCCGCCATCGAGCGTGCGACCCGCGCGCGTTACGCCACGGCCTGAGCATCACCATGGGCACGCTCACGGGAACAACAATCGGGTTCATCGGACTTGGCCTGATGGGCCGTCCCATGGCGCGCAACCTGCACAAGGCCGGCGCCACCATGATGGTCACGAGCCGCAGTCCGGGCCCGGCGGCCGAACTGGCCGGTGAAGGCATGACCGCGCTCGCCACACCGCGCGAGGTTGCTGCGGCCAGCGACATCACGATCCTGATGGTCACGGACACCAGCGCCGTCGAAAAGGTCCTGCACGGTCCCGACGGCGTGATTGCCGGCTTGTCGCCCGACAAGACCATCATCGACATGAGCACCACCAAGGTGCGCGAAACCCGGGAATGGGCCGAAGAGGTTAAAGCGGCAGGCGCGTATTACATCGATGCGCCCGTGTCAGGCGGAACGGTTGGTGCGGAAGAGGGCAACCTGACCATCATGATCGGGGCTGAAGCCGAGACGCTGGCTGCAGCCATGCCGGTGTTCGAGGTTCTGGGCAAAAACATTACCCATATCGGCGGAATCGGTGCCGGACAGGTGACCAAGACCGCAAACCAGGCGATCGTCGGCATGACACTGGCCGCCGTTGCCGAGGGGCTGACGCTGGCTGCACGGGCCGGCGTGGATCCGGCAAAGGTACGACAAGCATTGCTGGGCGGTTTTGCGGAATCCCGGGTGTTGGACCTGCATGGCGGACGAATGGTCGAACGTGCGTTCGAGCCGGGTGGACGCGCCTCTGTGCACCACAAGGATATTCTGCAGGCCCTGGAACTGGCTGATCAGGTCGGCCTCGACCTGCTTTCCACGCAGACCAATCTGAAGCTCTGGCAAAAGATGATGGACCGCGGATGGCAGGACCTCGATCAGGCCGGGATCATCCGCGCGGTCGAAGAAGAATAGGCTGCCGCCTGTCATTGCGCGCCCATAGGGCGAAGCAATCCAGAGTGGATCGGTATCGATGTGGATTGCTTTGTCGCCTTGCGCCTCGCAATGACAATCAGGGGAAAGCTGCTTCAAAAAAAATGCCGTCATGCCCGGACTTGATCCGGGCATCTCTGGAACATAACGGGCCGCGAGACAAGATGCGCGGGTCAGGCCCGCGCATGACGAATGAAATCTGAAAAGAAAAAGGGCCGCACGATTTGTGCGGCCCTTCTTTATTCGTCCGGATGGGACAGGCTTACATCATGCCGCCCATGCCACCCATTCCGCCCATTCCGCCCATGTCCGGCATGCCCGAGCCGGCACCAGCCGGTTCCGGCTTGTCGGCAATCATGGCTTCGGTGGTGATCAGCAGACCGGCCACGGAAGCGGCATCCTGCAGCGCCGTACGAACAACCTTGGTCGGGTCGATGATACCGGCCTTCACAAGGTTGGTGTACTCGCCTTCCTGCGCGTCGAACCCGAAATCGGTGTCCTTCTGCTCAAGCAGCTTGCCGGAGATAACCGCACCGTCAAAGCCCGCATTCTGGGCAATCTGGCGGACCGGGGCCATGATGGCCTTGCGGATGATGTTGATGCCGACAGTCTGGTCGTCATTTTCACCTTCCAGCTTGGCCAGCGCCTTGGTTGCGTAGAGAAGCGCAGTACCGCCACCGGCGACAATGCCCTCTTCGACGGCTGCACGGGTCGCGTGCATGGCGTCCTCAACGCGGTCCTTCTTCTCCTTCACCTCGATCTCGGAAGCACCACCGACACGGATCACGGCAACACCGCCGGCGAGCTTCGCCAGACGTTCCTGCAGCTTCTCACGATCGTAGTCAGACGTGGTTTCCTCGATCTGGGCGCGGATCTGATTGACCCGACCTTCGATCTCGGACTTCTTGCCTGCGCCATCAACGATCACGGTCTCTTCCTTGGTGATCGAAACACGCTTGCACGTGCCGAGCATGTCCAGAGTGACGTTCTCGAGCTTGATACCGAGATCCTCGGAGATGACCTGACCGCTGCTCAGGATCGCCAGATCTTCGAGCATCGCCTTGCGACGATCACCGAAGCCCGGTGCCTTGACGGCAGCAATCTTCAGGCCGCCACGCAGCTTGTTGACCACGAGGGTCGCCAGTGCTTCGCCTTCGATGTCTTCGGCGATGATCAGAAGCGGCCGACCCGACTGCACCACGGCTTCGAGAACCGGGAGCATGGCCTGCAGGCTGGAGAGCTTCTTCTCGTGCAGCAGGACATAGGGGTTGTCGAGTTCACAGATCATCTTCTCGGCATTGGTGATGAAGTACGGCGAGAGATAGCCGCGATCAAACTGCATGCCTTCGACGACTTCGAGCTCGGTGGTCAGGCTCTTGGCCTCTTCCACCGTGATGACGCCTTCATTGCCGACCTTCTGCATCGCTTCAGCGATGTAGCCGCCAACTTCGGTATCACCGTTCGCCGAAATACGCCCGACCTGGGCAATCTCGTCGGAGCTGCGGATCTTCTTGGAACGCTTGACGATGTCCTTGACCACGGCGTCAACCGCCAGGTCGATACCGCGCTTGAGATCCATCGGGTTCATGCCGGCGGCAACAGCCTTGACACCCTCCCGAACGATCGCCTGCGCCAGAACGGTCGCCGTCGTCGTGCCGTCACCGGCGAGATCATTGGTCCGGGAAGCAACTTCCTTGACCATCTGTGCGCCCATGTTCTCGAACTTGTCCTCAAGCTCGATTTCCTTGGCGACGGTTACGCCGTCCTTGGTGATGCGCGGTGCGCCGAACGACTTGTCGATGATGACGTTGCGGCCCTTGGGACCCAGCGTTACCTTGACGGCATCGGCCAGCGTGTCGACGCCCTTGAGCATCTTGTCACGCGCCGATGTTGAGAATTTGACTTCTTTAGCAGCCATTTTCGTATTCCTTCCTCGAATCTCGAGTTAAGCGGCCTTCTTGGCCTTCTTGGTGGCTTCGATCACGCCCATGATGTCGGACTCCTTCATAATCAGGAGCTCTTCGCCATCGATGGTCACTTCCGTGCCCGACCATTTGCCGAACAGCACGCGATCACCAGCCTTCACATCCATTGGGGTGGTCTTGCCGTCTTCGTTCGTGGAACCGGGGCCCACGGAGACAACTTCACCTTCGGACGGCTTTTCCTGAGCCGTGTCCGGAATGATGATCCCGCCGGCTGTCTTTTCGTCAGAACCGACGCGGCGAACTACCACTCGGTCGTGCAAGGGGCGAAAACCCATCGCTATATCCTCCTGTTAAATCAGTATTTCCGCGTCACGGGGGAGTTGTTAGCACTCACCCTACGCGAGTGCCAAACACGTAGTCATCCCGACCCCGAGTGTCAACCGCCGGGTCGGAGCGCAGGGCCGCTTTTTTTCACCCCCAATTGGCAGCACTCTCCCTCGATCGGTGCTAATCATATGAAATAAAACACTTTTCGGTTGCCGGCATGCACCGGGCTGGCGATAGTTTTCCGTGCAAGGTGATTCGTTTGTCGCAAGAGGAGGTATTTCTGATGCGAAGAGAACTTGTTCAGCAGCTGGAGGGCTGGCGGATGACAACCGCCGAAATCCTGTATCACATGCCCGATCACCCCGGCATCCTGCAGAGTTTCGTCTGGCAAAAACTCGACTACCCGCCCGAATTCCCCAAATTGCACAAGTTTCTCGATTTCTGGACCGAAAATCTCGACGGCCCGCTCCACTCCGTCCGCGTCGGTCATGTCGAAATCATCACGGTCCCCAAACTGAGTACCGTTTCGGCTTCTTTCGAGATTCATTAAGGCGTCAGATAGGCGTCCCGGACGCGTTCATCCTCGGCGATTGCCGCCATCGGGCCGGCAACAAGGACCCGGCCGCGTTCGATAACAGCGGCCCGGTCAGCCACATGGGTGGCAAAACGCACGTTCTGTTCGGACAGGAGAACCGTCAGCCCTTCACCCGACAAGGTCTTCACGGTCGCCGCAATCTGCTGGACGATGACCGGCGCCAGACCTTCGGAAGGTTCATCGAGCAGAATGATATCCGGGTTTCCCAAAAGAGTCCGCGCGATGGTCAGCATCTGCTGCTCACCCCCCGAAAGTTGCCCGGCCAGCCGATCCCGCATGCCAGCGAGTGGCGGGAACAGATCAAATATTCGCTCTGCGCTCCATGTCTGACCCGCGGCTGCCGCCCGCGTCCCTACCAGCAGGTTTTCATCCACGCTCAGCCCGGCAAAGACCCGCCGCTCCTCGGGCACATATCCGACACCGATCCGGTTGACGCGATAGGGGGGCCAGCGCGTGATGTCCTGTCCGGCAGTTTCGATGCGGCCTGCGCTGACATCAACCAGCCCCATGATCGCCTTCAGGGTCGTTGATTTTCCGGCCCCGTTGCGCCCGAGCAGGACTGTGACGGAACCACGGGGTACCTCCAGATCCAGACCGAACAAGGCCTGGGCAGCACCGTAATGGGCATCAAGCCCCGTGATACGAAGGGCAGGATCGCTCATTCCGCCGCCCCCGCCGCATCAGTCGTATCAGCTGCATCAAAGCTGCCCAGATAAACCGCCTGTACGGTCTCATCCTCACGGATGGCATCGGGCGTACCGGCTGCGATGATTTTGCCACGATCGAGGACAATCACCCGGTCGGCATGCCCGAACACCACATCCATGTCGTGTTCGGTAAAGAGGACCGCCACCCCGACACTGCCAACGAGCCTGTCCACCAGCGCCATCATGGCCCCACGGCCATCTCCCGCCATTCCTGCCGTGGGTTCGTCCATCAGCAGCAGCGCGGGGTCATTTGTCAGTGCCACGGCCACTTCGAGCCGTTTGAGGTCGCCATAGGGCAGTTCCGACACGGCGCGCTCCGCCGCGTCGGCCAGTCCCACCTGATCGATCAGCGCCGTGGCTTCGTCACGATATCGATGGCGCAAGGCCCGGCCAAAACCGGTCGCGCGCTTGCGGTAGGTCGACAAGGCCACCTGTACGTTCTCAAGCACCGTCATGCTGGCAAAGGTCGCGGTGATCTGAAACGTACGCCCCACCCCGTAGCGCCATATCCGGTGTGGCGGCAGCCCGGTGACGTCCTTGCCCGACACGAGCACCCGGCCCCCGTCAGGCCTGATCTGGCCATTGATGGAATTGAACAAGGTTGTCTTGCCCGCCCCATTAGGGCCGATCAGTGCAACCCGTTCGCCCGCCTCAACCGAGAAGGAGACGCCATCGACCGCCCGCACGCCGCCATAGGCCTTGGCAAGCTGTTCAACCGCGAGCACGCTCATGGCGCACCCCGCCGCGTGATCAGTGCCGACAAACCCGCAAGACCGCGCGGCAAAGCCACCACGAGAACGACGATCAGTACACCCAGCATCAGCTGCCAGAGATCGGTCAGTCGTGTCAGTTCGGTCTCGATCTCCGTGAAGGCGATGGCGCCGAGGATCGGCCCGGCGAGCGACTGCAAGCCGCCCAGCAGGACCATCACCAGACCATCCACCGAGGTGGAAACGTAAAGGACCTCGGGAAACACACTGCCTTTGGCAAAGGCAAAGAACCCACCCGACACCCCTGCCGCGGCCCCGGCGAGGGTAAACGCAAGCCAGCGATGACGGGTGACATCGACCCCGATCGCTGCGGCGCGCAGGGCGGAATCCCGCGTTGCCCGCAGCGTATATCCGAACGGGGCAAACATCACATGGCGCAAGGCCCAGATCATCGCGGCACAGACGCCAAAAGCGAGATAGTAGAAAACGTTTGGATCAGATGCCCAGGCGCTTGGCCAGACTCCGAGAATCCCATTGTCACCGCCGGTGAAGGAGATCCACTGGAAGGCTGCCGACCAGGCGATCTGGGCAAAAGCAAGGGTCAGCATCGCCATGTAGATACCTGTCAGTCGAACACAGAACCAGCCGAACACAAGCGCCCCAAGGGCACCGGCAAGCGGTGCCAGAAGCAGCGCCGGTGCCATGCCCGCCGAGAGATGGAACACGGCCAGCCCCGCGCCATAGGCACCCAGCCCGAAATAGGCCGCATGGCCAAAGGTGACCAGGCCGCCACCCCAGATCAGGAAATGCAGGCTGGCCGCAAACAGCGCGAGGATGGCGATCTCGGTCAGGATGATCACCCCGAAATCACTGAACAAAACCGGGGCGATCAGACCGACAGCAAGCAGGCCCAGCCAGCCGATCCGGGCCACCCCGTCGGAGGGCCGCAGCGGCGGATCGGGATTGCGGACATCCTCTGCCGTGGCAAATTCCGGCTTCCCGAACAGACCACTGGGCTTGAGAACGAGGGTCACAGCCATCACCAGAAAGATCAGCACCAGCGTGATCTGGGGGAAAATTACAAGGCCAAAGGCGAGCAGCAGGCTGATCAGCACTGCCGCCACAAACGCCCCGACAATCGACCCCATCCCGCCGACCACAACCACGACGAAGGCATCCACGATGATGTTGAGGTCCATCGAAAGGCTGGCGGCCTGACGCGGAATCTGCAACGCGCCGCCCAACCCGGCGAGCGCAGCGCCCAGCACGAATGTCGCGGTAAACAGCCAGCGCTGGTCGATCCCCAGCGCGGCCACCATTTGCCGGTCTTCCGTCGCGGCCCGAATCAGGACGCCAAACCGGGTCTTGCGGAAGAGCAGCCAAAGCCCGCCCAGAACCCCGAATGCGATCCCGATCAGAAACAGATCGTAGCTGGGGATGGCATGTCCCCAGATATCAATCGCGCCGTCGAGCCCGGGCATACGCGGGGCAAACAGGTCATCGGGGCCCCACAGGCTGCGGGTGGCATCCTGTACGATCAGGACCACACCAAAGGTTGCAAGCAGCTGGAACAACTCGGGCGCCTTGTATATCCGGCGCAACAGGGTGGTTTCGATCACCGCACCGATGAGCCCGACGGCCAGCGCGGCAATCAGCAAGGCCAGCAGATAGCCCCCGAAACTGTCCCCCATCACGCTGACAAGACTGAACGCGATATAGGCGCCCAGCATATAGAGCGACCCATGGGCGAAGTTCACCACCCGCGTCACCCCGAACACGATCGACAATCCGACCGCGATCAGGAACAGCGAGGCAGCACTGGCCAGTCCGGTAATTGCCTGGGCGACGATAAAGCTCAACACTATCTCCAGCGCCCGAACGCAGCCCTAGAGCTGCAGGGCCTTATCCGTCGGGACGCAGCTTCTTAACCGTTTCGTCGTCCGGCAGGTAGTCCGCACCATCCGCGTAGCGGAAATCAACCATCACACCACGCCCGTCGCGCAACGCGGTACGTCCGACATAGGCGCCCATGGTCGACTGATGATCGAGCGCACGAAACGTGATCTTCCCGAACGGGGTGTCGACATCCAGGTCTTTCATCGCCGCCACCATGGCCTCGGTGTCGGTCGAGCCGGCCTTTTCGAGCATGGCGGCAATGGTCAGGATCGTGTTGTAGCCCACAATCGACCCGGCCCGCGGATAGTCGCCGAAGCGGTCCTGATAGGCATTGAGAAAGACTGCGTGCTCGAGCGTGTCGATCGCCTGCCAGGGATAACCCGTCACGATCCAGCCTTCCGGGGTTTCGCCCTTCAGGGGATCAAGATATTCCGGCTCGCCGGTCAGCAGACTGGCAACTTCACGGTCCTTGAACAGGCCCCGCAGCTGGCCTTCACGGACAAACTTCGCCAGATCAATGGAGAAGGTTACATTGAAGATTGCATCGGGCTTGGACCGCTCGAGGGCCTGAACCGTGGCACCGGCATCCAGCTTGAAGAGCGCGGGCCACTGGGCCTCAACAAACTCCACATCCGGTCGCAGGCTGCTCAGGACGTCCTGAAAGGCCTTCACGGCAGACTGCCCGTACTCATAATTCGGCGCGACCGTCGCCCAGCGCTTGGCGGGAAGCTTGGCGGCTTCCTCGGCCAGCATCGCGGCCTGCATGTATGTGGAGGGGCGCAGCCGGAATGTGTAGGCGTTGCCGTTTGACCAGACGAGCGCGTCGGAAAGCGGCTCCGAGGCAACAAACAATGTCTTGTTGCGGTTCGCGAAATCGGCCACCGCGAGGCCGATATTCGACAGGAACGTGCCGGCAAGCAGGTCCACATTCTCGCGCCGGACCAGTTCTTCGGCGAACTTGATCGCATCGGCAGGCTTGCCGCCATCATCGCGAGAGATCACCTCAAGCGGTCGGCCCAGAACACCACCCATGGCGTTGATTTCCTCAACGGCAAGTTCCCAGCCATGCCGGTAAGGCACCGTAAAGGCCGCAAGCGGACCGGTGTAGCTGTTGATCTCGCCGATACGGATCGGACCGTCCTGCGCCACAGCGCTACCGAGTGCCTGAAAAGAAAGCGCCACCCCGAGCAGGGCAGCAAGATATGTACGAACGCTCATGCCCAGCATGATCGTTACTCCTTATGCAGTCGATGACCTAAGGCGTGTTTGCCACGCTCTTCCGTTCCCCGTTTTGACGAAACCGATTCGCCGACTCCTATCATATGGGCACTCATGGCCCAAGGTCGAATCGCTTGCAAGACGCTTTAATGCTTTTGGTTTCTGCGGGTTGGAAGACGCTGCATACCGTGTCTATAGTTTCTTCGTGTTACGGGGGGAGCAGGAAGCATGACAATAAACGTTGCGGTAATCGGCTCGGGTCCAAGCGGGTTTTATACAGTCGAAGCTTTGAAAAAGACGGGTCAGGATGTTCGCGTCGACATGATCGAACGCCTGCCGACACCCTTCGGGCTCATCCGCGGGGGCGTTGCTCCGGATCACCAGACAACCAAAAAGGTCGCGCGCGTCTACGAGAAGACCGCCCAGGCGGACGGCGTTGGATATTTCGGCAATGTCGAAGTCGGGCGTGACGTTTCGCTCGAAGAGCTCAAGGACATGTACGACGCCATCGTTCTGGCTGTCGGCGCACCGCGTGACCGCAAACTGGGAATTCCCGGCGAAGACAAGACCGGCGTCTTTGGCTCGGCTGATTTCGTCGGCTGGTACAATGGTCACCCCGACTTCACGGAACTGAAACCCGATCTCAACACCGAAACCGTGGTCGTCATCGGCAACGGCAATGTTGCCATCGATGCCGCGCGGGTTCTGGTCAAGACCGAAGCCGAAATGGCGGAAACGGATATTGCCGAACATGCGGCGGCGGCAATCAAGGCGTCCGCGATCAAGGACGTCTACATGGTCGGTCGCCGTGGCCCCATCGAAGCCAAGTTCACCAATGTGGAATTGCGTGAAATGGGAAAACTGGAAAACAGCGTGCCCGTGGTCGATGCCGGTGTGCTGCCTGACAGCGTCGAGGGGGAATGGTCAGATCGCGACCAGCGCCTGAAAGAGCGCAATCTGGCGACCATGAAGGAATTTCTGGAGATCGACCCGGCGGGCAAGGAGAAACGTGTTCACTTCTCCTTCTATGCCAAACCGATCGAAATTCTCGGTGGCGAAACCGTCGAAGGCATCCGGATGGAACGTACACGCGTGGAGGATGGGCGGTCCGTAGGGACCGGTGAATTCTTCGATATCGCCTGCGGCCTCGTCATCCCGGCCATCGGCTACTACTCCGAGCCTTTTCCGGGAGTTCCCTTCGACGACGCCAAGGGCATTGTCCTTCACGAAGACGGGCGCGTGGGCGATGGCGTTTATGCTGTCGGCTGGATCAAACGCGGACCAACCGGCGTGATCGGGTCCAACAAGCCCGACGGCGAAACCGCCGCCACCCAGATACTCGAAGATATCTCCCAAGGTTCGAAGCCGGGTCACGAAGCCCTGGCGGCCCTGCTGGTGGAACGCAATGTGCGGGTTGTCGACTATGCGGACTGGAAGAAAATCGATGAAGCCGAAGCCGGCAGCGCCAAGTCCGGCGCGCCGCGTCGCAAATTCGTAACCGTTGACGATATGGTCAAAGCTCTTGACTGATCGACCACGAAGCTTAGCTGGAAGAAGCAGAGCAGAGTTTGTGCTTGAAACCCTCAAGCAGGCAGATGATGGTATTCATCCAAAGGCCGGACTCAGCCGGCCAGCGTATAAATCTAAAAAGATCTTGATGTCTTACGGGAAGGAATTGTCCGATGTCTGAAGCAGCGGTCATCGAACAGCCGGGAGGGCCCCGGCAGGAAATTGAATCGGCGGTCGTTCGGTTCGCCGGGGATTCCGGCGACGGGATGCAGCTCACCGGCAGCCAGTTCACCATGACGGCGGCGATCTCGGGGAACGATCTGGCGACCTTCCCGGATTTCCCGGCCGAAATTCGCGCACCGGCGGGTACAACCTTCGGCGTGTCGGCCTTCCAGATCAATTTCGGGGCGCGCAAGATCATGACGTCGGGCGACCAGCTTGACGTCCTGGTGGTGATGAACCCCGCCGCGCTGATCACCAACCTCGAAGACGTCAAGCCGGGCGGCATTGTCATCGCAGACAGTGGCGCCTTTACGGACCGCAACCTGGCCAAGGCCGGCTACGCCGAAAACCCCTTGGACAATGACAGTCTCGACGGCTATCGCCTCGTGAAGATCGACATGTCGCGGCTGACCGTCGAAGCGGTCAAGGAATTCGGCCTGTCCAACAAGGAAGCCCTGCGGTCCAAGAACATGTGGGCGCTGGGCCTTGTCTACTGGATGTATGGTCGCAAGCGCGAAGCCTCGATCAACTGGCTGAAAACCAAATTCGCCAAGAAGCCGGACATTGCGGATGCCAATATCGCAGCTCTCAATGCCGGTCACGCATTCGGTGAAACCGCCGAAATGCCGGCGGAACTCGGCACCTATGAAGTCGAGCAGGCCACGATCGCGCCGGGTGTCTATCGCACCATCACCGGCGCGGAATCGGTCTCACTCGGCCTTCTGGCCGGCTCCCAGCTCGCCGGACTGAACATCGCGTTCTGCTCCTATCCGATCACCCCGGCTTCGGCCCTGCTGCATCAACTGGCACGGATGAAGGATTTCGGGGTCGTGACGTTCCAGGCTGAAGACGAGATTGCGGCGGCTGCAGCCGCACTCGGTGCGTCCTATGCCGGTTCGCTGGGGATCACGTCCTCCTCGGGTCCGGGGATCGCGCTGAAGATGGAAGCCATCGGGCTGGCCATCGGCACCGAATTGCCGATGGTGATCATCAACTCCCAGCGCGCCGGGCCCTCGACGGGCCTGCCGACAAAGACCGAACAATCCGATCTCTATCAGGCCGTCTTCGGCCGCAACGCGGACGCACCCCTGCCGGTGATTTCCGTTTCGACCCCATCGGACGGCTATGACGTAGCGATTGAGGCCATTCGCATCGCGACCAAGTACATGACCCCCGTCATGGTGCTGACCGATGGCTATATCACCAATGCTTCGGAACCCTGGCTGATCCCGGACCCGTCCACCTATGAACGGTTCGACGTCAAGTTCCGGACCGACCCCGAAAACTTCCAGCCCTTCATGCGCGACGACACGACCCTCGCACGTCCCTGGGTGAAGCCCGGCACACCGGAGATGATGCACCGTATCGGGGGCATCGAACGGTCCTATGATACGGGCCATATCTCCTACGATCCGGCCAATCATCAGAAGATGACCGATGTGCGCGCCGCCAAGATCAACGGGATCGCCAACGACATTCCCGAGCAGGATGTCGCGGTCGGTGCTGCGGGTGGCAAGCTCGCGGTTGTCGGCTGGGGCTCGACCTACGGTCCGATCAACCGGGCCGTCAGCAATCTGCGCGAGGAAGGCATGGATGTGTCGCAAATTCACCTGCGCTACATCTGGCCATTGCCGCGCAACCTGGGAGACCTGCTCCACAGCTATGATCAGGTTCTCGTTGCTGAAATGAACACGGGCCAGCTCCGCACCCTGTTGCGGTCAGAGTACCTCGTCCCCGCCGAAGGCCTGAACAAGGTCAACGGCAAGCCATTCCTCATCGCCGAACTCGAAGACGCCATTCGCGCGCGGCTGGAGAACTAAGATGAATGTCCAGAGCCCCCCGGAAAAACTGACCGCACGCGACTACGCGACCGATCAGGAAGTTCGCTGGTGTCCCGGTTGTGGAGATTACGCGATCCTGAAAGCGGTCCAGAACACGCTTGCTGAGTTGCAGGCGGACCCGAAGAACACGGTCTTCGTATCCGGGATCGGCTGCGCGGCGCGTTTCCCCTATTACATGGAAACCTATGGCTTCCACACAATCCATGGCCGCTCGCCTGCGGTTGCAACGGGCGTAAAGCTCGCCAACCCGGAGCTTGATGTCTGGGTCGTCGGCGGCGATGGCGACATGCTGTCCATCGGTGGCAATCACACGATGCACGCCATTCGGCGCAACATCGATGTTCAGCTCCTGCTGTTCAACAACCAGATTTACGGCCTGACCAAGGGACAATATTCTCCGACCTCCAAGATCGGCACGAAGTCACCTTCGACACCATTGGGATCGATCGACAACCCGGTTTCTGCAGCGCAGTTTGCGCTCGGGGTTGGCGGCACCTTTATTGCCCGCTCGACGGACATCATGCAGAAGCACCTCTCGGGTGTTCTCTTGCGTGCCCACGGCCATCGCGGCACGTCCTTCGTCGAAATCTTCCAGAACTGCATTGTCTACAATGACGGCGTTTTCAAGCGCTTCACCGAGAAAAGCGTGCAGGCCGAAATGCAGATCCATGTGGAACACGGCCAGCCGCTGCTGTTCGGTAAGGACAGCAGCAAGGGTCTGATCCTGAACAAGGATGAGATGCGGCTCGAGGCGGTCACGCTGGGCGAGAACGGCATCACCGAAGCCGATATTGCCGTCCATGACGAGACCAACCGTGCGCTGGCCACCATGCTGGCCCAGATGGACCCGCCGACCATGCCGGTCGCGCTGGGTGTGCTCTATTGTGAAGCCGCACCGACCTATGAAGCATCCGTGCACGCCCAGATCGACCATGCCCGCAAGGGTGGCGAAGGCGATCTCACCAAGCTGCTCCATCGTGGTCAGACCTGGACCGTCGAATAGGGCAGCCAGCACGACCGGCGCGCCTGCGACCGAGTGGCGCGCCGCCTTGCGAAATTCATCTGTGGGTCCCAGATTTCTCTGAAATCAGGATGGGCGCATGACGGCGACAGGCACTTTGTACGACAAGACCAAAGATCATACGGCCCGGGATCTCGGGGCCGTCGCATTATGGTTGCTGGTCTGCGCGGCCATGGTTTTCATCATGGTCGTGATCGGCGGCATCACCCGGCTCACGGGTTCGGGCCTGTCGATGGTCGAATGGCGGCCGGTCTACGGTTTTCTGCCCCCGCTCACCGCTGAAGCCTGGCAGCGGGTGTTCGAGCTTTACCGCACCAGCCCGCAATATCTCGAAGTCAATGCGGGCATGAGCCTTGAGGCGTTTCGGGGAATCTTCTGGTGGGAGTATTTCCACCGGCTCTGGGGCCGGATTATCGGGCTCGTCTTCTTCCTGCCGTTCATCTGGTTCCTGCTCCGCGGCCGCATCGGTGGTGCATTGGCCCTCAAGCTTCTCAGCATTTTCCTGCTGGGCGGCGCCCAGGGCGTGCTGGGCTGGTACATGGTCAAGAGCGGCCTCGTCGATATCCCCGAGGTCAGCCAGTATCGCCTTGCGGCGCATTTCTTCATGGCCTTCCTGATCTACGGCCTGCTGATCTGGACCGCGCTGTCACTTCTCTATCCTGCGCGGCACGCCATCGGGGACAGCCGGCATGGCGCGGTTCGACGGCTCTCCCTGACGGCACTCGGGCTTGTCGCGATCACCGTGATTTCAGGTGCCTTTGTCGCGGGAACCGATGCGGGCTTCATCTTCAACACCTTCCCCCTGATGGATGGCCGTATTGTTCCGCCGGGCTATTTCGAGGACCGGTGGGCCGCCTTTGAGGACCTCGCGACAATCCAGTTCAATCACCGTGTTCTGGCAATCCTCACCTTTGCCGTGATCGTCTGGCTGTGGTGGCAAAGCCGCTGGCTGGCGCTGGTTCCCCGCGCCCGACGGGCCGCGAACATCCTGCTTGCGGTTGCCGTGCTCCAGGTCATGATTGGCATCACCACGCTCCTGATGGTGGTACCCGTCTATATGGGAGCCACCCATCAGGCGGGCGCGCTGGTCCTCTTCACCGCAACCCTGTGGCTCGTCTTTGAACTCCGTCCCGTGCGTACCTAGCTTCCAATCGGCCCGCCACCATCCTTGGTAATGACCACCACCGAGGGACGCGGCGGCATCGTGTCGGCGAAATCGGGCCAGCGGGTTGCCGGGTCCTCGAAGGTGGAATCCCGTCCGAACGGCGCATAATCCTTCGTGCCGTCCGTCGCGACGTGTTGAACCGCCACAAAGAGTGACGCGTCATCCGGCGTAAAGACGGGCCCGCACATCTCGGCACCAACGGGAACGCGGAAGAACATCCGCCCACTGCCGCGCGCCGGACCTTCGGTCTCCAGCGCCCAGACACCATCTGCCGTTCCGGTCTTTGCCCAGGATGTGCCCTGATCGGTGGTCACCCACAAGCGGCCCTGATGATCCACGGCGCAATTGTCGGGAGAGCCGAACCAGCCGTTCTTCGAGGTCGCAGAACCCCATTTCGTCTTGTGGTCCGGATTGGACGGATCACCGCACATCACCAGAATGTCCCATCTGGCCTTGGTCGACCCATGATCGCCGTTTTCGGGCATCAACTCGACGATATGGCCAAAGGTGTTGTCGGCCCGCGGGTTGGCCGGGTTCTCATCACCCGCCTTGCGGTGGGTGTTGTTGGTCAGCATCACGTAGACAGCATTGGTCACCGGATTGGGTTCGACATCTTCGGGACGATCCATCGGCGTTGCTTCGAGCAGATCGGCGGCGCGACGGGTTTCGATCACCACATCGGCCTGGCTGTCGAAGCCGTTTGTGCTGGTCAACGGACCCTCGCCATGGACCAGCGGCAGCCAGGCCAGCGTGCCATCGGCATCAAAACGCGCCACATGCAGCGTCCCGCTATCGAGCAGATCACGATTGGCTGCGCGATCATCGGGATCGAAACGGCCTTCAGAGACAAACTTGTAGAGATAGTCGAACCGCTGATCATCGCCCTGATACACCACGACACGCCCGTCGGAATTGACGATGGTCTGCGCGCCTTCATGCTTGAAGCGGCCCATGGCCGTGCGCTTCACCGGAATCGAGGTCGGATCGTAGGGATCGACTTCAACCACCCAGCCGAAGCGATTGGCCTCATTGGGCTCTTTCGCGATGTCGAAACGGTCGTGATACCGGCCCCAGGCATACCAGTTGCCCGGCACGCCATAGCGCTTGTAGTTGCGCGCTTCGGGATGTGTATCGGTCAGCTCGCCCCAAAAATAGCCATGGAAATTTTCTTCGGCCATCAGATAGGTGCCCCAGGGCGTCATACCGCCCGCGCAGTTGTTGATGGTGCCCAGCACCCGGGTTCCGGTCGGATCGGACGCGGTCTGCAGACGGGCATGGCCGGCCGCCGGGCCGGAAAGACGCATGCGGGTGTTCGCCGTGATCCGGCGGTTGCGCGAACGATCGTCAGAAATACGCCATTTCCCGCCCGTCTTCTCCACCTGCACCACCGAACCCCCATGGGCAGCCATCTCGATGGCCACGAGTTCAGCGGTCATCTCCGGGAAGCCTTCCTTGTCCTGCACGCCAATCCCCGGAAACATCACCTCTTCATTGGTGTATTCATGATTGACGCAGAGCAGGGCGCGCTCGGAGCTGTTCGACCCGAAGGGCATCGGCGCATAGCCGATGAAGTCATTGTTGTAGCCAAACTGGGTTGCCTGGGCGGCAGCGGTCTGCGCCATCGGGTTGAATGCCGCGGCATCGGCCAGCACCGGATCACCCCAGCGGATCAGGACATCGGCGTTATACCCCGGTGCAACATGGTGGGTTTCATCCACACCATGTTCGATCTCGGTAAACCGGAAAGGGGCCGTCGCGGCATGCGCGGCCCGTGAGACAAGGGTTTCGAGCGGTGTGGCGATAGCGGTGATCGCAGCAACAGCGGTCATTCCCTTCAGGACGCCGCGACGGCTGAGATATCGGGTCTGCACGACATCGCCAAAACTCTCGGTCGTGGAAAGATTTGTGGGCGTGTCTTCGGATGCCTCAAAAGCTTCGGCCCGGGTGGCAAATTCATGGGTGTCGTTGGTCATCAAGGGAACTCCGGATGGGCGGATGAAATTGAACGTTGTTCCTGAATAATCCGCAACGGACATAGGCCGATGACAGCACCGTGACATATCCATGAATCGCGAAATCCGGCGCGGTTTCGAGACAAAAAAAGACGGCAGGACAACATTGTTGTCCTGCCGCTGGATTGGACTGCCGCTTGTTGGAGGGCGTGCCGACAGCCCGGGAGGTGGACGTCTTTTCGGCCCGAACACATGCGAGATTCTCGGCACCTGTTCGACAGGCGCGGTTTTACGGCGCAGAAGCGAAAGCGCGATGTCGGCGCTGTGACAGGCCCATGACAATCCACAGACATCTTCCCGGGCCGCAAGTGCTCGCCCGCGAATGCCCTGATCAGGACTCCTTGCCCTTGATGCTCTTGTAAGCCTCGAGCGCCCGGTCACGCGCAGCGGCGTGGTCCACAAGTCGTTCAGGATAGGTCTCCCCAAGCCGAACCCCGGCACCGGAGAGGACCTCGTCAGGCGCGTCCCAGGGGCGGTGGATGAACTTGTCCGGCATCTCCGCCAGTTCGGGCACCCATGCGCGCACATAGACACCTTCGGGGTCAAACTTCTCGCCTTGCGTGAAGGGGTTGAAGACCCGGAAAAACGGCGAGGCATCGGCCCCGGACCCGGCCACCCATTGCCAGTTCCCGGCATTGTTAGCGAGATCGGCATCAACCAGCGTGTCCCAGAACCACGCTTCCCCGTCGCGCCAGTCCACCAGCAGGTCCTTGATGAGGAAGGACCCCACAATCATCCGCACCCGGTTGTGCATGAAGCCCGTATGCCAGAGCTCACGCATGCCCGCATCCACCATGGGATAGCCGGTCTTGCCCGCCTGCCACGCCGCGAGGCCATCGGGGTTTTCGCGCCACGGGAAATGATCGAAATCCGGTTTCCAGTTTTCGCGCGCGATCTCGGGAAAATGAAACAGCAGATGATGATTGAAGTCGCGCCACGCCAGCTCTCGCAGCAGGCTTTCCGCACCCTTTGCGCGCGCGCCACCTTCATCGAGCAGCTTCGCCCCCGCCCGCCAGACCTGATGAGGACTGATTTCCCCCCAATGCAGATGGGGTGAGAGACGGCTGGTGCCTTCGCGGTCGGGCCGGTTGCGGTCCTCGGGATAGTCAGCGACCGCATCATCGAGAAACTGCGCCAGCCGCCCGCGGGCGGCGTGCTCGCCCGCGCTCCAGGCCTCACGCAGCCCCCCCGCCCAGTCCGGGCGTGTGGGACAAAGCGCCCAGTCCGCAAGCGCATCACTTTCCAGCTTTGGGCCGGGCGGCAGGTCTTCGGGTATTCGTGCCGGTTCGGGGGCTGTGTAGAGCTCGCGCAGCCGTCGCCAGAAGGGCGTGAAGACCTTGTAGGGTTCGCCCTGCCCGGTCGCGATCTGCCACGGCTCGAGCAGCAGCGACCCGTTGAAGCTCTCGGTGTCCAGACCCTTTGACTTCAGGTCGTTCTTGATCGCGGAGTCGCGGGTCACAGCGCCGGGCTCGTAGCAGCGGTTCCAGTAGACCGCACCGGCATCGGCTTCCCCGATCAGGTCGCCCAGCACGTCTGCCGCCGCCCCCTTGCGCAGCACAAGCGAAAGCCCGCGTTCGGCCAGACCGGAGGCCAGCGATTCCAGGCTCTGATGGAGCCACCAGCGCGATGCCCCGCCATGCGCGCGTATGCCATCGGTGACCTCATCGAGCACATAAAGCGCGATGATCGGGCGCCCGGACGCCACAGCGGCGGCCAGGGCCGGGTTGTCGGCGATACGCAGATCCTGACGGAACCAGACAATTGCGGGCAAATTTGGAGACATGGAACCTATACGTCAGGCCGCGCGGTTTGGATCGGGAATCAACTGGTCTCGTCGGAACCTGAAAAGCCCCTTGCGGCCAATCATGAAAACCCGGAAGTCCTGCGCCATCAGATCCGCGACTGCAGGCTCGCAGGCATTCAATCCCCCGGTGAATGCACCAAACGCCGGCAGGATCAGCAAACGCCCGTCGGTCGCAAAGCACCGCCCGGAAATCCGCCGCCCGCGCGTGCGCACCGCAGCCTTGGGATGATAATGCCCGATCACCTCTCCCGCCGGGATCGCGGCATCCGGCCCGCGCGCCACGTCGTGCCGCAGGGTCAGGTTCCCCACACGCAGTTCAGTAGTTGCCATGCCGCCATAGCCCTCGGGCGGTGCCGGATCGTGATTGCCTGCAATCCAGACCCAGTCCTGTCTTGCCACCATCCGCGCCAGCCGGTTGCGGTCGGTTTCCGACATGCGGGCTTCACCCGCGAGATCGTGCAGGGTGTCGCCCATGCACACGACACGTTTGGGTTCGATCCGCTTGATCACGTGCTCCAACCGCCGCAGGGTTTCGGCCGTATCATAGGGCGGCAGCATCGCCTGCCCGCGCGCCGCAAAGGCCGAGCCTTTCTCGAAATGCAGATCGGCCACAAGCAGGTCCTCGGTCTCGGGCAACCACGCCACCCCGGAGTGGTCGAGGACGATGGTTTGCCCACCAACGGTGATGGGAACCGTGGTTGGTGATGTGTCACGTTCAGGCGGCATCGAAGCCCAGTTCTTTCGTCCCGGTGTTTTCCATGGCCTCAGAGATAAGCGCGTCGGCTGATTCCCCCAACAATTCGTCGATGGCCGCGCCGTAAACGCTCTCGCGGCCGATCTCCAGCAGGATGGGCACCGCCAACGGTGACACCCGGTCGAGATGGCGGTGGGCGATCTTGCCTTTCACCCGCGACAGCATACCAGCCAACCGTCGCACATCGGTCAGGCCCGAGGCCGCATCGGCACGGGTGGCGCGCAATAACACGTGATTGGGCTCGTGGGAGCGCAGCACGTCGTAGATCAGGTCCGAATTGAAGGTGACCTGTTTGCGGCTTTTCTCTTCGCCGGGATGACGGCGCTGGATCAGCCCGGCGATCACCGCGACGTTCCGGAATGTCCGTTTGAGCATGGAGGATTCCGCCATCCAGGCTTCCAGATCATCGCCGAGCATGTCTTCGGAAAACAACGCATCCAGATCGGCGTTCTCGGCAGAGCGGGTGCCCCACACCCCAATCACATAATCGGTTGCGACGAACCCCAGCGGGTTCAGACCCGCGCGTTCCATGCGCTTGGTCAGCAACATGCCCAGTGTCTGGTGGGCGTTCCGTCCCTCGAAACAATAGGCGACCAGATAATGCTTGTTGCCGCGCGGAAAGCTTTCCACCAGCAGCCCGTCCCGGCTCGGCAGCAGCGAACGCCAGCGCTGGACTTCCAGCCATTCCGCGACCTGTTCGGGCAGGCCGGACCACGTCTTCGGGTCCGACAGGATTGTCCGCACACGGTCGGCCAGATGGGTCGAGAGCGGCAGGCGTCCCCCCACATAGGCGGGCACGGCAGGTGCATCTCCCTTGCCCGGCCGCGTGATGACACTTGTCTCACGCAGTTCGATGAACTCCAGCAGGCGCCCGGCAAAGATGAAGGTGTCGCCTGCGGTCAGGTGGTTGACGAAGCTCTCCTCGACCTCGCCCAGAACCCGCCCCCGGCCCAGCCGCACCTTGAGGGTCGGGGCTTCGACGATGGTGCCCACATTCATCCGGTAGTCACGGATCGCCGTCTTGCTCGATATCTCGTAAAGCCCGTCGTCGTTCTCGTGGAGCCGCTTGAAGCGATCATAGGCCCCCAGCGCATAGCCCCCCGTCGCGACGAAGCCGAAGACATCGTCAAAATCCTCGCGGGTCAGGCCTGCATAGGGGCCCGCGCTTCGGACCTGTTGATACAGCCCATCCCGGTCCACCGGGCCCGCACAGGCCGCCCCCAGAATATGCTGGGCCAGCACATCCAGACCGCCGGGGCGTTCGGGCACGCCATCAAGGGTATGGGCGGCAATCGCATCCAGCGCGGCACGACATTCGAGCACTTCAAACCGGTTGGCCGGAACCAGCACCGCCCGGCTCGGATTGTCGAGCTGGTGATTGGCCCGGCCGATCCGTTGCAGCAGCCGCGTCGCGCCCTTGGGGGCACCCACCTGCACCACCAGATCGACCGCGGCCCAGTCGACCCCGAGATCGAGCGAGGAGGTGGCGACGACCGCATCGATATCCCCGCGCACCATGGCCGCTTCCACCTTGCGGCGCTGTTCGGCAGAAAGGCTGCCGTGGTGGAGGGCAATCCGCAGATTGTCCTCGTTCAGGCGCCAGAGTTCCTGAAACACGATTTCGGCCTGGGCGCGCGTGTTCACGAACACAAGCGTCGTCCCGCCGCCCTTGAGCAGATCGTAGATTTCGGGGACCGCATGGGCCCCCATATGCCCCGACCAGGGCAAACGCGCACCGGTTTGCAGCACCTCCACGACCGGTTCGGCACCCTGCGTGCCCAACACCAGGCGGACATCGTCGGCCTGCGCTGTGGTCGAAAGCCAGCGTCGCAACCGGTCGGGATCGGCAACCGTGGCGCTCAGCCCAACCCGGCGCGCCTGCGGGGCGAGTGCCTGCAGCCGGGACAGTCCCAGCGCCAGCAGGTCGCCGCGCTTGTTGTCCTCGATCGCGTGCAACTCGTCGAGGATGACGCATGTCAGGGAGGCGAATATCTCCGGCGCGTCTTCGTAGGACAATAGCAACGCCAGACTTTCCGGCGTCGTCATCAGCATATGCGGTGGCTTCTTGCGCTGACGCTGCCGCTTGGACTGCGGGGTATCCCCGGTGCGGGTTTCGGCCCGGATCGGAAGCTTCATGTCCGCAATCGGCACTTCCAGATTGCGGTGAATATCCACCGCCAGCGCCTTGAGCGGCGAGATATAGAGCGTGTGCAGGCCTTCATCGGGCGCGCCATCGCCGATCAGGCCCACAAGACTCGGCAGGAACCCCGCAAGGGTCTTGCCACCCCCGGTCGGCGCGATCAGTAGCGCCGAGGCGCCCGCATCAGCGGCATCAAGCATGGCCAGTTGATGGGCGTGCGGAGTCCAGCCCCGCGCGGCAAACCAGTCGGCCAGAATATCGGGCAGGTCAGACGTCACGCGGCCTCGAAAGCATCGCGCAGAACGGCAACCCGCGCGTCCATTTCGCCCGGTGCATAGGGACTGGCCGGCACCGCGCCCCAGACCGGCTGGGGCCATGCGGGGTCATGAGCAAACCGCGCGATCACATGGATATGCAGCTGCGGGACCATGTTCCCCAACGCGGCCACGTTGATCTTGTCCGGCGCAAACAGCGCCTTCAGGGCCTTGCTCGCCCGGTTGATCTCCGCTGTTGCGCGCGCCTGATCCTCGGGCGCCAGATCATCCAGATCCCGCATCCCCGCACGGGCGGGCACCAGCACCAGCCAGGGATAGTTGGAATCGTTGATCAGCAACACTTCGCAAAGCGCCCAGGTGGCAACCGGAACCGTATCGGCGGCGAGTTGGGGATGAAGCTGGAACATGTCTCGAACGCCAATCGTTTCTGATACCGGCAAGTCTAGCCTGATCGGCCGATCACCTCATCCCCTGATGCAGGTCATGGGCATATCCCGATCAATCCGTCAGACTTGGGGTCACGTAGAACACATCACACGATCATGATCAGAAAAATCAAACAGCGCCCGGAAGACTGGCTGACGGTCACGCCCCAAGGGCTTTACTGCGTACCCGGCGATTTCTATATCGATCCGCCCGGTGCCGTCACGCGTGCCGTCATCACCCACGGACATGCCGATCATGCCCGCCCGGGGCACGAACACGTGCTCGCGACGCCCCAGACCCTCGACATCATGCGCCACCGCTTCGGGCCAGACGGCGTGCCCGACGGGCAGGCGCTTGCCTATGGCGCATCGCTGGGTATCGGTGAGGTTACGCTGCGCCTTGTCCCGGCAGGGCATGTGCTGGGCAGCGCCCAGGCGGTGCTGGAGTACAACGGTCAGCGCATCGTGGTCTCGGGTGACTACAAGCGCCGTCCCGATCCGACCTGCGCGCCCTTTGAAGTTGTCACCTGCGATGTGTTCATCACCGAGGCGACCTTCGGCCTGCCGGTCTTCCGGCATCCGGATGCCGGAGATGAGATCGCCAAAGTCCTGCACAGCCAAAAGACCAACCCCGCGCGGAGTGTTCTTGTGGGCGTTTACGCGCTGGGCAAGGCACAACGGGTGATCTGCCTGTTGCGGGCGGCCGGCTATGACGCACCGATCTATATCCACGGCGCGCTGGAAGGGCTTTGCGCGCTCTATGAACGCCACGGGATCGCGCTCGGAGCTCTGCGATCAGCAACCGATGCACAAACCGGTGAACTCGCAGGACAGATCGTGCTCGCGCCGCCTTCCGCCGCCCGTGACCGATGGGCGCGCCGCCTGCCCGACCCGATTGTCGCGGTCGCCAGCGGCTGGATGGGTGTACGCGCCCGTGCCCGGCAGCGCGGTGCCGAACTCCCGCTCACGATCTCCGACCATGCCGACTGGGACGAACTCACCCGGACCATTCATGATGTCGAAGCCGAAGAGATCTGGGTCACTCATGGACGCGAGGATGCGCTGGTCCGTTACGCCGCCATGCAGGGCATCACCGCCCGCGCGCTTTCCCTTGTTGGTCGGGATGAGGACGAAGCCGAATGAAGGCGTTTTCCACACTTATCGACGCGCTGGCCTTCCAGCCCTCACGAAACGGCAAGCTGCAGCTCCTGCAGGAATATTTTGAAACCACACCCGATCCGGACCGGGGTTACGCCTTGGCGGCACTGGCCGGAGACCTGGAACTCCGAACCGCAAAGCCGAAGCTGATCCGGGACCTGATCATCGACCGGGTCGACCCCGAATTGTTCCGGCTTTCCTACGACTTTGTCGGTGATCTGGCCGAGACAGCCGCTCTGATGTGGCCTGCGACCGAAGGGCATTGTGATCCTGATGGATCCCCGGGCTTGACCGATATCGTCGAAGGTCTGAACCGCCTGACCCGCAGCGACACGCCTGAGCAGATCGCGGACTGGCTCGACCGGATGGACGCCACCACGCGCTGGGGCCTTCTCAAGCTCATCACCGGTGGGCTGCGGGTCGGCGTATCGGCACGGCTGGCCAAGACTGCACTGGCAGAACTCGGTCATGTGGCCATCAGCGAAGTGGAAGAAGTCTGGCACGCCTTTGACCCCCCCTATACCGAGATTTTTGCATGGCTGGAGGGTCGGGGCCCTGTGCCGGACATCTCGAAAGCGCCGACATTCCGTCCGCTCATGCTGGCCAACCCTGTCGACGAGAGCGAGCTTCTGGCGTTCGATCCGACGGCGTATTTCGCGGAATGGAAATGGGATGGGATCCGGGTTCAGGTCGTGAGCCAGCGCGACGGGAACGGCACCCTCCAGAAACGTGTGTACTCGCGGACCGGTGATGATATCGGTGACACCTTTCCCGATATTCTCGATGGGATTGATTTCGAAGCTGTGCTCGATGGCGAACTTCTTGTCGTCCGGGACGGGGTGGTTGCGCCCTTCAACGACCTGCAACAGCGCCTGAACCGAAAACGGGTCGATCCGAAACTTCTGGACACCCACCCGGCTCATATCCGGCTTTACGACATGCTGGTCGCGGCAGGCGAAGATTTGCGTGATCTGCCGTTGCGCGACCGCCGTGTCCGCCTTGAGGACTGGTTCGGCAAGACACAACCCACCCGGTTCGACCTGTCACCGATCCTCGATTTTTCGAGCTGGGACGCGCTCTCCAAGATCCGCGCCGGCGCACGTGACAGTGGCATCGAGGGACTGATGATCAAACAGGCCGACAGCGCCTATCAGGCTGGCCGGCCGCGCGGCCCCTGGTTCAAGTGGAAACGCGACCCGCTGCTGGCTGATACGGTGCTGATGTATGCCCAGCGCGGCCACGGCAAGCGTTCCTCCTTCTATTCGGATTACACCTTCGGATGCTGGCGTCAGGATTCGAACGGGTCGGACGTCCTGGTTCCGGTCGGCAAAGCCTATTTCGGCTTCACCGATGAAGAGCTTGCCCAACTCGACCGCTGGGTCCGCAACAACACGACCAACCGCTTCGGCCCTGTGCGCGAGGTGGAACCCGGACTGGTCTTCGAGGTCGCTTTCGATTCGATACATCCCTCGAAGCGCCACAAATCAGGGGTGGCCATGCGGTTTCCTCGGATTCACCGCATCCGCTGGGACAAGCCCATCGAGGAAGCTGACCGGCTGGAAAACCTCGAAGCGCTGATCGAATAGGCCTGTCGGTTTCGAGAGTGTCATTGCGAGGCGCGCAGCAACGAAGCAATGACGAGGCGATATCGGCAACGCCTCACGGACTGAAACACCTGGTCATTTCCCCCGCGACGCCGGTTTCGCGATGGGCGAGTATATGCACAACACGCATGAAGCGAGAGAACGCCATGAAAGCTGTCTGGTACGAAAAACTCGGCGCCGCCGATGAAGTTCTCACCGTCGGAGAGATGGACACCCCAGAGGCCGGGCCCGGCGAAGTCCGCGTCAAGCTCTCGGCCTCGGGCGTGAACCCGGCAGACGTGAAACGCCGTGGTCTGGGCACCTATGGGATGGAGTATCCCCGTATCATTCCCAACAGCGACGGCGCAGGGATTGTCGATCAGATCGGGGAAGGTGTCGATGCCGCTTTGCTGGGGCAACGCGTCTGGCTGTTCAATGGTCAGCGCGGGCGGGCCTTCGGGACGGCGGCCGAATACATCACGCTGGATGCCTGGCTGGTCGCCCCCCTGCCCGACGATCTGAGCTTTGCCGAAGGCGCGTGTCTGGGCATTCCCTGCATGACAGGTCACCGCAATGTCTTTGCTGACGGTCCCGTGAACGGAAAGACCGTGCTGGTCACCGGTGGCGCGGGTGCGGTCGGCCATTATGCCGTGCAATGGGCCCGGCGCGGGGGTGCAACGGTCATCACAACCGTCAGCTCTGGGGAAAAGGCCGCCCATGCCGTCGCGGGTGGTGCCCACCACACGGTCAACTACCGGGACGCGGATGCCGCAGATCAGATCATGGACCTGACCGGAGGCGCGGGGGTCGACCGGATCATCGAGGTTGATCTGTCAGCCAACATCGAACTGGCTGCACGCGTGATCAAGCCGGGTAGTACAATCTCGGTTTATTCGTCCAGCGGCGATCCGCAAGGCCTCTTCTTTCGCATGGCGCTGAAGAATGCGGTGCTCCGCTTCATGGTCCTCCACAGCGTCCCCCGCGAGGCCATCGACCACGCCCGCGCCGACATTGCGGCCTGGCTGTCCGAAGGCGACGCAATCCACACAGTCGCCGCCACCTTCCCGCTGGCCGCCTGCGCCCAGGCCCACAAATTCGTGGAAACCGGCAACAAGCTGGGGACGGTCGTCGTGGAACCCGACAAATAGAGGGCAGTCATGAACATCAAACCCTTCGAATGGGCCGTGCTCGGGGTGACGCTGGGCTACACGGCAATCTTCGGCGCGATCTTCATGTCGGCCGGGAACAGCGAGTTTCTCTGGTACGTGGTCACATTGCTGATCCTTGTCGCACTGGTTGCGGTCGGCCAGCGGAAAGCCGAGTTTCCGGCTTGGATACTCTGGGCGCTTTCGCTCTGGGGGTTTGTTCACATGGCCGGCGGCGGGGTGCCGATGGCCGGGAGCGTGCTCTACGCCCATGTGGTGCTGCCGGTATATGCCGCGGGCGAGTTCGTCTTTCTGCGCTACGACCAGATCGTGCATTTCTACGGGTTTGGCGTGACCGCAATTCTGCTCTGGCACCTGCTGCGGCGGCACTTTCAGGTCATGGTGGGAACCACGAGCCTGATGGTGTTTCCCGTTCTCGGTGCGATGGGGCTGGGCGCCGTCAACGAGATCATCGAGTTCGTCGCCGTGGTGGTGTTCCCCAATACGAATGTCGGCGGTTACATCAACACCGCCCTTGATCTCGTATTCAACGCGGCCGGGGCGATTGTCGCGATGGTTCTGGTGCGGGTTTTCGCGAATACGCCCGAGCGCCCTTAGGGGCAGGTTTTTTAACCTACCCGTATTCCGATCCTTGCAACGGCAGCGGGCGGGTTTGTAACCCGCCCCTACAATCCGTCGCCTTTCGGCCTGCGCCGAAGCGATTTCGTGCGCCCACGCAGTTCCTTGGATTGCAGTCGCCGTTCCTTGGAACCCCGGGTCGGACGGGTTGGCTTGCGCTTGCGGGGAACAACAGACGCGCGTTGCAGCAGTTCGAGCAACCGCGCACGCGCATCGACCCGGTTGCGTTCCTGGGTCCGGAACCGCTCTGCCCGGATCACCAGCACATCGTCGTTGGTCATCCGGGTTCCTGCGATCTTGCGCAGGCGGGACTTCAGGTCGGGCGGAAGGCTGGGTGAAGCTGCCACGTCAAACCGGAGCTCCACGGCCGTCGATACCTTGTTCACGTTCTGCCCGCCGGGACCGCTGGCGCGCACGAACCGCTCTTCCAGTTCCGAATCGGGAACAAAGAGTGCCCGGTTGATCCGCAGTCCGTCAGCCTCGATCATCAGGCGGGCGGGTGCGCCGCAACCCATTTCTCCGCGAAAGCGCGGTAGTCATTGGGTTTGCGATCGAGAATCATGCCGAGCACCTTCCCGTTGCCACCGGGCAGGCCATACTGATCGTAATGCGCGCACATCTTCACGAATCCCTCGATCGAATATTCGTCCTGACCGCGTTTGCGGGCAGCATCGATCCAGATCTGGATATCCGCCTTTTCCGCCCGAATGTCGCGTCCCATGACGTCGGCAAAGACGGTAGCCATGTCAGCATGGCTTAGTGGTGCCGGACTGCAGAGCTCAAAAGCACCGCCGGTCCAGCCCTCTTCGGTCAGCATGATCGCGGCGGCCTCACCCACATCGTCGAGATCGACAACGCTCAGCGGAATATCGACGCTGTAGAACCTTCGATAGATTCCGGTTTCCAGGATACTTGGCCACTCGACGTTGATGTTCTGCATGTACATGGTCGGCGAGAGGATCGTGTAGGGCACGAGTGACTCGATCAGGTATTCCTCGACCCGCAGCTTCTCCCAGTGATGCAGAAGCTGGCTGCATTGGGGATGGACCAGTGAGTGAAACGCGAACTGGGACACACCTTCGGCCTTCGCAGCGTCGATCATGCGGACACCGATTTCATACTCGTCGCCCTGAAAGCGCGGGCCGATATGATAGACACGGTCGACCCCGGCCATCGCCGTCTTGAGATCGGAATCCGAGCGGAAATCGCCGAGCACCGCTTCGCTTGCGCCGGCTGCCTTTGCCCGGGCCGCCCCTTCCTCGCTACGGCTGAGGATACGGACATCGGCATCGCGCAGGGCAAGCTGGCGGAGAATCGCAAGGCCGGTCGGACCGGCAGCACCTGTCATGAGGATCATGGTTTCGGGTTCCTTGAGAATTGAGACCCACAGATATAGCAGACTGGCCGGTGGGGCCAGATCACCGGACACGGGGATTGCGGGACGCGAAACGGTAATACGTTCCTCAAAACCCGAAAATTGTGGCATAACGGACCGGAGGGGAGACTTGTTGGTCTTGAGTGCCGGGAGCGCCCATATCCTTTGCGGAGGACGCGTTTTGAGTATTGTTTCACCGGGGGAGATCGCTGCCATCACGGGCGTCGGTCAGAAGCGAAATTTTGCCGTTTACGCCCTGACCTATCTGCTTTGGCCGGCCATCCTGTCCATCTGCATCTACGTGACCGCACTGGGCATCGCGGCGGATCATGCCGCGCTCTACTTCAACATCACTTATGTCTGCCTCGCGCTTTGCCTGTTTGCGGTCGAGCGGCTACTGCCCCATGAGCGGGAATGGCTTAAAAATGACGGGCAGATGCCTGCCGACCTGGCGCACACGCTGCTGAACAAGGGATTTGCCCAGGTCCTCGTGGTCGTTGGCGTCACCATCGGCATTGCCGAACTGGCTGCGTCCAAGGGCGGTGGGCTCTGGCCGACCGAGTGGCCGGTGGTGTTTCAGGTTGTGCTGGGCATCGTCATCGCCGAAGTCGGTCTCTACACCGCCCACCGGGTCGCCCATGAATGGGCACCCCTCTGGCGGTTTCACGCGGTCCACCACAGCGCGCCGCGTCTCTGGTTCTTCAACACCGGGCGCTTCCATCTGGTCGATACCGTGACGAGCATCCTGCTGAGCCAGCCCCTGCTCTTCCTCGCCGGCGCACCATCGGACATCTTCATCTGGGTGACCTCGATCACCGCGTTCATCGGCATGCTGACCCATTGCAATGTGGAGATGCGATTCGGGCCGTTGAACTATGTCTTCAACACACCCGCCGTGCACCGCTGGCACCATTCCCGCAACCCGGCCGAGGGCAACAGCAATTACGGCGAAAACCTGATGATTTTCGACGTGCTGCTGAAAACCTTCTACTGCCCCAAGCGCCGCCCACCGACCGATATCGGCATCAATGACCCGATGCCGACGAAGTTTCTGGGTCAGGTTACCCAGCCCTTCCGCAAGGATCAGTCGGGACGTCCGGCAATCCGATCCGGGATCGAGTGATACTCGACCCTTTGGGTCGGTGTAGTACTGGGCATCATGGAAGATCAGGCCCAGGGTTGTGCGAATACCTGAATGCAGACGGCTGACCCCATGACGCATGGTCGCCCGGTAGAACCCGCGCTGGCCTTCGACGGGACGCGTCCGCACGGGAAACACAACACCATCGCCCAATGACAACGGAACGACCTCTACCCGGCTCTGCTGGCGCGGGCGCTGTTCGGTCAGCACAAATTCGCCACCACTGAAATCCGGGCCTGGATCGGAGAGAAGGATCGTGACCTGTAACGGAAAAACAAGTTCTCCGTACAGGTCCTGATGCAGCCGGTTGTGGTCGCCGGGCCCATAACGCAACAACAGGGGTGTCGGTCGGGTTTGTCCGGTGCGGTGGCAGAGCTCGAGATAGGCGGCATGATCGTCAGGAAAACGTTCTGCAAGTCCCAGACGTTCGTTCCAGGTGTTCGCAATACCGGCAAGCACCGGGTACAACGCTGTGCGCAAATCGGCGACGCGCGGGGGCAAGGGATAGGACAGATACTTGTATTCGCCCTGCCCGAAGCCATACCGCTGCATGATGACATGACTGCGAAATCCCGCCTCGTGATCGTAGAGTGCGGCAAGGCTGCGGCAATCCTGTTCTGAAATGAGAGACTTCAGAACAGAATATCCCCGAAAATCGAGGTCTTCCATGATGGCCGATGGATCAGGAACGTGTGTCATCGCCCGATCCTATCAAGAAGACCACGGGGATCATCCACCCGTTTCTTGCGTTAACGCCGTTCACGCCCGAGGATCAGCCACACAAAGGCAATGGCTTGTAACACCAGGGCCATCCCAAAAGCCGCCTGATAGCCAATCGCGGCATAGCCGCCATCAGCCGTGACCGGCCAGATATTGATCACTTCCCCCATGCCCCATTGCAGGGCGAAGGCCATGGCGAAGATCATCAGGTTCTGGGCCGTGTTTGCGCGGCCTGCGAGCCCGGCAGAGAAGGTCCGCGCGAGGACCGAGAAGGCCAGCACGCCCGTCGTGCCCATCGCCCCGAAGGCGAACCACAGCAGCACGGGGAACTGGGTCCATTCCAGCAGGACCAGAACCTGTACGACCATGAACGCAGCCATTCCTACCCCGGCCACGATGATCGGCGGTATGCCGCGTCGCGCCAGACGTTCGGCTGCCAGCCCTGCGGCCAGATTTCCGGCCACAAACCCCGCCGCACCGGCCAACAGGACAAAACTGACTGTCCGTGAATCAAGCCCGGCAACGTCGCGGAGCCAGGGACCGGCCCACAAGGTCTGGATCGCTAGAAAACTGCCCTGCGAGAACGCGGCCAGCGGCGCGATCCGCCAGAACGCCCGGCTATTGAAGATACCCTTCAACCCGCCAATGCGCACGGAAAGCGGCTCCGACGACCCCGCCCGGACCCGCTCGGGCACGATGAACCAGATCGCAAGCGCCGCGAGGGCCGTGGCAATGGACAGGGCAACAAATCCATAGCGCCAGCCAATCTCGGCCACCAATGCTTCGGTCGGGGCCGTCGCGACCATGGCCCCAAGCCCGCCAAAAGCCACGACCAGTCCGTTCATCAGCGGCAAGCGGTCCATCGGGAACCACTCACTCATCGCCTTGAAGGAGCCCATCAGGCAGGCCGCCACGCCCAGACCGATCAGCGCCCGCCCGAGCACCAGCCCCCACAGCGTGTCACCGATGGCAAACAGAAGCGCGCCCAATGCCGCAATGACCAGTAGAACCGTCTCCACCCGACGCGGGCCGTGACTGTCGAGGAACACGCCAATGGGAATCTGGGCAGCCGCAAAGGTGATGAAATAGGCACTGCTGAGCATACCAAGCTGGCCCGCCGTCAACCCGACTTCAACGGCCAGACCGGGCCCGATTACCGCATTCACCGTGCGATACAGGTAGGAGAAGAAATAGCCTGTCGCGAAGGGCAGAAAGACGACGGCCATCAGCCGGGGGACGGAGAGCTGGCCTGTGTCACCCTCGCTTGAGACGGTCATGTCGGAATCCCGCACTCGTCATCACGCGCCTCGCAATGACAGCGGAGCAGACGCGCGGCCAAGGGCACGGCTAACGCCCCCGGAATTTCGGCTTGTCCCGGTTCTTGAAGGCGTTGTAGCCGGCCATGTAATCCTCGCTGTCGGCGTAATCGAGCTCGGAGTCGAGCTCGGCCTTGCTGAGCGGGCGCGGGTCGGCCAACCGCTTGAGGGCCTTGCGGTGAAAGCGATGGGCCAGCGGTGCGCCATCGGCGATCCGGCGTGCTGCCTTCATGACTTCGTCTTCCAGTTCGGCATCCGGCACCACGCGGGTGATCAGGTTTTTCGACGCAGCCTCCTCGGCGGACATGATCCTCCCTTCGAGCATGACCTCTGCTGCGACAGCACGGCCGCCCGCATCGACGATGAACTGCACGAGATCATGGGACAGAAACAGCCCGATATTCTTGGCCGGAATGCCAAAACGCCCGGATTGACCCGAGATCCGCAGATCGGCAGCTAGGGCCAGCTCAAACCCGCCGCCGATGCAAAAACCGTGGATCATCGCGATCACCGGGTGGCGGCAGTCGCGCACCCCGAAAAACGCCCGGTCCGTCGCCGCGCCGTAGGCTTTCACCTTCTTGCGGTCCGAGCGTTCTTCCTCGAACCCGGCGATATCGGCCCCGGCGCAAAAGGCTTCGTCCCCTGCGCCGCGCAGGATGATGCAGCGAATGTCGTCATCCTCACCAAGTGCATCGAGGGTGTCGCCCACGGCGATCCAGTCCTGCTGGCGCAGCGCATTGCGTTTTTCGGTGCGATGCAGCGACACGATCGCGATGTCGTCGCGACGTTCGACCTGAACGGTATCAGTCATGGCGTTCCTGTGTTTCTTGTTGAGGGACAGTATCCCGCAAATTCAACCCGGTTGCGAGAGGTCAAACCACGCCGGTTTTCGGCCCCGGGTTCACCTGCAACCGCGAATCCGAGAACCATTTGAGGGTGTCCTCGATGGTCTTGCGCTCCACATCGCGGGTGATGAAGACGATCCGCGTGCGCCGGTCTTCCGACGGCCAGGCGTCGAGCACGGCGGGCGGGTGGAAGACATGCTGCACACCATGGATGACCACCGGCTTGTCCATCTCGGCCACATTCACGATACCCTTGATACGGAGCAGATCAGGCCCCTTGAGCATCATGATCGTGTCGAACCACTGTTCGAGCGCATCGAGGCGCAGCGGTTCGTCATAGGTCACACAGAAGGAGCTGATGTGATCGTCATGCCGGTTCACATCGTGCTTGTGGTCATGATCATGACCATGTTCGGTGGCATGCTTGTGCTCGTCGGCATAGATTTCATCCTGCAGCCAGCGCTCCACATCCGGGCCCTTGCTAGCCGGGTTGAACAGGCCGGCATTGAACAGCACGTCCGGGTCCACCTCGCCGTTCAACACCTTCTGGCGCGGGGCGGCCGGATTGATGGCGTCGAGCCGGGCTTCGAGCGATGCGGTGACCGCGTCATCCACCAGATCGGTCTTGGTGATCAGGATACGGTCGGCCACAGCCGCCTGCTTCACGGATTCGAACTGCCGGTTGAGCGTGTCCTCACCATTCACCGCGTCCACCGTGGCTATCACCCCATCGAGGCGGAAATAATTGGTGACGAGCTGGTCGGACATCAGCGTGTGCAGGATCGGGGCCGGGTCGGCCAGACCGGTCGTTTCGATCAAGATACGCTCGAAGGAGGGCACATCTTCGCGCAGGCGCAGCATCATCAGGTCGCGCAGCGTGTTCACCAGATCACCGCGCACTGTGCAGCACAGGCAGCCGCTGTTGAGCAGCACCATATCCTCGGCGCCCGTCACCGTGAGTTCGTGATCGAGCCCGACCTCGCCGAATTCATTGACGATGACGGCAGATTTTTCCATGCCCGGGTGGTGCAGGATATGGTTGAGCACCGTCGTCTTGCCGCTGCCCAGAAACCCCGTCAGCAGGGACACCGGGATCAATTCCGTCAAACTTTCAGGGGTTTTTCCGCTCATCAACCTTGCCTGTCGTCATCGCTGTTGTCACACACCCGCTTGACATTCCGCGCGGGCAAACCGTTATAACACGCCGGGAACCGGTTTGGACAAAGCCTACCCTGCAACGAAAGCATCGAAAATGAGTGAAACCGGCAATTCCATGTTCGCACAGCGCATCTCCATCGAGCAGGTCGAAGAAGGCCATGAACTGGCCCCGAAATTCGACGCGGACGGGCTGATGCCCGTGGTGACCACCGACGCGACAAGCGGCGAAGTGCTGATGCACGGCTATATGAACGCCGAGGCCCTGACCAAAACCATCGAGACCGGTGAGGCCCATTACTGGTCCCGCTCCCGCGAGGTGCTCTGGCACAAGGGCGCGACCTCGGGTCTGGTGCAGAAGGTCAAGGAAATCCGGATCGATGACGATCAGGATGCGGTCTGGCTGCTGGTCGATGTCCAGGGCGGCGCGAGCTGCCATGTGGGCTATCGCTCGTGCTTCTATCGTTCGGTTCCCGTGGGGGCCGATGCAAACACGGCCATCACCCTGAACTACGAAGAGACCGAGAAGGTGTTCGACCCGGTCGAGGTCTATGGCGACGCACCGAACCCGACGAAGCTGTAAATCAGCTTCCCGGTAAGCCGGAGCCGTCTCCCGAACGGCCTCATCCTGAGCTTGTCGAAGGACGAGGGCGAAACCTCATACTTCGACAAGCTCAGCATGAGGTTTTTCAGCAGGGCGGGTGATACCACCCACCGTCTGCCCAGCCCCCGATGAGATGCCCGGGTCAAGCCCGGGCATGACGAGACACGTGGACAGGCCTCGGCCTACCAAACTCACGACATCTAGATCGTCATGCGCGGACTTGATCCGCGCATCTCGTCTCAGACTTGAATCAGCCCCGCCACAAACGCCGCCGTCGCATCAAGTACGGCCTGGGGCTGATCGCGTTGCGGGGAATGGCCGCAATCGGGAATCATCACGGTCTGCGCCGGGCCGCTGACCCCGGCGGCAATGGCATCGAGCTGCTTCTGGGAGCCGTACTGATCATCCGCACCCTGAATGACCAGCACCGGTGCCGTGATGCCCGGCAGGCAATCCTCGATGTTCCAGTCGCGGAACGCCGGGGTCAGCCAGGTGGCGTTCCAGCCCCAGAACGTTGCGTCGCCGTCGGTGTGATGGCGGCCGATCCGGGCGGGCAGATCGGTGGTTTCATAAGCAATCTTCGCCTCCTCAATCCCCGCGATGGTCATGTCCTCCACGAAGACATGCGGTGCCATGATCATCATCCCGCGCACCGGCCAGCGCCCGTCCCTGCCATGCAGCAGGGAGATCGAGCCGCCGTCGCTATGGCCGATCAGGATCACATCATCCAGCCCGAGCGCATCGCGCAGTCCGGGCAGGGCCTCCAGCGCTTCGCGGTGCAGATATTCCAGCGGTCGTGCGCGTCCGGACTCACTTTCCAGCACGTCTGACCCGCCATAGCCGTAACGGGAATAGACCAGTCCCGGCAACCCCGTCCGTTCCGCCAGCTGCGCGGGAAAACCCCGCCACAACCGCGCCGACCCCAGCCCTTCGTGGAGAAAGACGAGCACCGGCTCCTCCGCCGCACGCGGGCGGGTCCAGTAATATTCCAGACGATGTCCGGTGACCGTAACGTGTTCCAGAATCGGAGAAGTCGTATCGTTCATGGGATGTCTTCAGCTTCGCATAAAAGAAGCGGGGTACCCGACGAGGCGCCCGACGGCAAGGCTTCGGGCTAGCGGCGCGCGCTATTTCTCGTGGATGACATTCGATGCGCCCTCCGCCCCCATGAACACCACGAGGATACGCACCGGCACGTTGCCATCGTTCACCCCGTCATGGGTGACACCCTCGGCTTCCATGAACGCCTCGCCCTTGCGATAAGTCCGCGTGCCGTGGGTACCGTAATCCACGGTCACCTGACCTTCGAGGATATAGCCATAGGTCGGTACACCATGACGGTGCGGACCGGTTGCTTCACCGGGCTCCATCGTGACGATCAGACTGGTGACCTTCGCAGGTCCGGACTGCGGATAGACCAGCGTTTCGCCGACGATGTTCTTCGATCCGTCGAACAGCGGGACGACCCGCGCGTAATCGTCGGCGGCGATGACCGGCGCAACGGACAAGCAAAGCAGCAAAAAGCCGCGCGCGAAAATTCGGAAGAACATGGCTGGATACTCCTTACGCAGAACTCGAATTCAAAAATGACATAACCGGGTTTCACCGTCATCGCGAGCCCCTAAGGGGCGTGGCGATCCAGCGCCGGTCTGGATTGCTTCGTTGCTGCGCGCCTCGCAATGACGGGAAAGCGGATGTCGTTTTCCCTAAACCCCCAGATACCGCTCCTGCAGCGCCTTATCGGCACGCAGCTCATCTGACGTGCCGTTCCAGACGACGCGGCCTTTTTCCACGATGTGGTGACGGTCGGCGATCCGGGTCAGGGCGGCGACGTTCTTGTCGATGACGAGGATCGACTGTTTGGCAGCCTTGAGACCCGCGAGGCACGCCCAGATTTCCTGCCGCACCAGAGGTGCCAGCCCCTCGGTGGCTTCGTCGAGGACCAGGAGTTTGGGGTTGGTCATCAGGGCACGGCCCACAGCGAGCATCTGCTGCTCGCCGCCCGAAAGCTGGTTACCCGCGCTTTCCAGCCGCGGGACGAGCGCCGGGAACAGATCCATCACCTTGTCGAAATTCCAGTTCTCGCCTGCGCCATCGGCACGCGGGCGCGCCGTGGCGATCAGGTTTTCGCGTACCGAGAGATTGGGGAAAATCTGGCGACCCTCAGGCACCAGGCCGATTCCGGCCTGCGCCACCTTGTGGGACGGCAGGCCGTGGATCCCCAGACCATCGAACATGATCCGCCCGCGATCCGGGCGCAGGATGCCCATCAGCGCGCGGATGGTCGTGGTCTTGCCCATGCCGTTGCGGCCGAGCAGGGTCACCACCTCCCCGGCGCCGATACTGAAATCCATGCCGAACAGAACCTGGCTCTCGCCATAGGAGGCTTCCAGACCGCGCACCTCAAGCATCAGGCGATCTCCTCTTCGCCCAGATAGGCTTCACGCACATCGGGGTCGTTGCGGATCGCGTCAGGGCTGCCGGTCGCGATCACCTTGCCATAGACCAGCACCGTGATGCGGTCGGCCAGTGCAAACACCGCGTCCATGTCGTGCTCGACCAGCAGCATGGTGTAGTCACCCTTGAGCCCGCGCAGGAAAGCAATCATCCCCTGGCTTTCTTCCGGTCCCATGCCGGCCATCGGCTCATCGAGCAGCAGAAAGGACGGCTCGGTCGCCAGTGAAATCGCTATTTCGAGCTGCCGCTGTTCGCCATAGGCAAGGTCACCGGCGCGCAGATCCATGCGTTCGCCCAGCCCCACCCGTTCGAGCAGGGCGCGCGCCGGGTCGATCAGGCTGGTATCACCTGAGACCGGCCTCCAGAACCGGAAGCTGTGGCCCTGACACGCCTGCACCGACAGCATGACGTTTTCCAGCACCGAGAAATCCCGGAAGATGCTGGTGATCTGATAGGAACGCGCCAGCCCTGCCTTGACCCGGGCGGGGGCCGACATGCGGGTGATGTCGCGGCCGTTGAACCGGATGCGTCCGGCATCGGGACGCATCATCCCCGCGAGCAGGTTCACCAAAGTCGTCTTGCCGGCACCATTGGGGCCAATCACCGCATGGAGTTCGCCTTTGGTCACCGACAGGGACAGATTGTCCGTCGCGGTCAGGCCGCCAAAGGCCTTTATGAGGCCCTCGGCCTCCAGAACCGTATCGCGCATCGCGTCACCCACGGCGCACACCCCGCGAGAGCAGTCCGGCGATTCCGCCCCGAGCAAACAGCACCACCAGCACGAGGAACGGCCCGAAGATGATGTGCCAGTGATGGGTCCAGCCCGCGAGAAGTTCCGAGAGCATCAGGAAGACAAATGCGCCGGTCACCGGCCCGAACAGGGTGGACATGCCGCCGAGCACGACCATGAAGATCAGCTCACCCGAGCGGGGCCAGTTCATCATGTCGGGCGAAATGAACCCTTCGAGATTGGCCTGCAGCAATCCCGCGATGCCGCACATCATGCCGGCAATCACGAAGGCGGTCAGGCGATAGCGGTAGGTGGCCACGCCGATGGATTCGACCCGCGCATCGTTGGATTTGGCGGCACGCAGGACCGCCCCGAAGCGGGAGTTCACCAGCCGCCAGCTGACCAGGACACTGGCCACCAGCACGGCAAAGATCGTGTAGTACATGGTCATCTTGTCCTGGAGCGAGAAGAACGAGACGCCGAAGTCACTGCGCGAGAGGATGTTCAGGCCATCATCGCTGCCATAGCGTTCGGCACTGACGGCCAGGAAGAAGATCATCTGGGCAAGCGCCAGGGTGATCATGATGAAATAGACGCCGCGGGTGCGCAGGCTGATGGCCCCGAAGATCAGCGCGACCAGCCCGCTGATGCCGATGGCGAGCGGCCACTGGATCCAGGCACTCTCCACGCCGTGAAAGGCCAGAATACCGACCGTATAGCCCCCGATCCCCAGATACACCGCATGGCCAAAGCTGATCAGCCCACCATAGCCCATGATGAGGTTCAGGCTGACTGCCGCGATGGCCCAGATCATGATCCGGGCAAAGACGGTGATGTAGAAACTCTCCCCGATCAGCGGCGCGACGAAGGGCGTCAGGGCGAAGATGACCAGCACCAGCGCGGTGAACATGTTCGCGGGATTGCGGAGCGGCGTGAACAGGCTCATCCGCCAGCCCCCTTGGGCGGGAAAAGCCCCTGGGGCCGGAAAAACAAGATCGCGGCCATCAGGATATAGATCAGCATCGAGGACACCGCCGGACCGGCAGATTCCGCGGCATTAGACGGCATGAAAAACAGCAGGATATCATCGAGGAAGGACCGCCCGAGGGTGTCGATCAGCCCGGTCACGATGGAGGCGATGAACGCGCCACGGATCGAACCGATCCCGCCGATCACGATCACCACGAAGGCGAGGATCAGCACGTCCTCGCCCATGCCGATGGCGGCCTGGGTGATCGGCGTGATGATCAACCCGGCCAGCCCGGCCAGCACGGCACCGATCCCGAACACGAGGGTGAAGAGTTTGGGAATGTTCACGCCCAGCGCACCGGCCATGGTGCGGTTTGACGCGCCGGCGCGGATCAGCATGCCGATCCGCGTCTTGCCCACCAGCAGGTACAAGCCGAACGCGACAAGCAGCCCGACAATGATGATGAATATCCGGTAGACCGGATAGGTGATCCCGAAGCCCAGCGCGACGATCCCGTCGAGCCAGGACGGCAACGGCACGACAAGGCCCTCCGGCCCCCAGATCAGGCGGACGGCTTCGTTGAAGAACAGAATCAGCCCGAAGGTGGCGAGCACCTGATCGAGATGGTCGCGCGGATACAATGTCCGCAGGGTCGTCATCTCGACGACGATCCCGATCACCAGCATCGCCGGGATCATCAGAAGCACGCCCAGCACGAAGGAGCCGGTCAGCAGGGCAATCGTGCCTCCGACAAAGGCGCCGATCATGAACAGCGACCCATGGGCCAGATTCACCAGATCCATGATCCCGAAGACAAGCGTCAGCCCGGCAGCCATCAGGAACAGGATGATCCCGAGCTGAAAGCCGTTCAGAACTTGTTCGGTGAGAAGGACGTAATCCATTGTGTCTGGGTAATCAGGCTGAAGCCGACATGCAAGCGGGGATGCCCAAGCACCCCCGCCAGTACGTCAATCGAAGAACCCTTTATCAGGGCATCTTGCACTGGCTGGCATAGGGGTCCTGATGGTCTTTCAGAACCACCCGGCCCACAGCCGTCGTCCAGTCGCCGTTGTCATCCTTGACCACGGTGCGTTCATAGAAATTCTGGATCGGGAAATGGTTGTTGCCCATCCGGAAGGGGCCGCGCACGGACGGGAAATCGGCCTTTTCCAGTGCGACGCGCATACCGTCAGTGTCCAGCACATCGCCCTTCACCGCCTCGATGGCCGACTTTATATACATGATCGAGTCATAGCTCTGGGCGGCATAGAAGGACGGATAGCGGCCGTATTTGGCCTGGAAATCCGCAACGAACTTCCGGTTGGCCTCATTGTCCATATCGGGCGCCCAGAACTGGGTCATCTTGGTGCCGAGAACCGCTTCCATATTGGCCTTCTGGAACAGCGGCAGGCTGATCGAATCCAGCGTGAAGACCGAGTACAGCGGCACTTCGCCTGACAGGCCCGCCTGCTGATACTGCTTGATGAAGGCCGGTCCGGCCGGGCCCGGATAGAAGGTGAAGACCCCATCGGGTTTGGCAGCCTTGATCTTGGACAGCTCGGCCGACCAGTCGCGCTGGGATGGCCAGACGGTCATATCCTTGCCGATGATCTTGCCCTTGAAGGTGCGTTCCACGCCCGCGACCATGTTCTGACCGGCCGCATAGTTCGGGGCGACGAGGTAAATCGATTCGACCCCGACCTGATTGAGCAACTCGCCCATCGCCATGGGGGTCTGGTCGTTCTGCCAGGCGATGTTGAAGAAATTCTCATGGCACTGGGCACCGGCCAGCTGCGCGGGACCGGCATTGGCGCTGATCAGGATCTTGCCTTCGTTCAGGACGACCGGGGCGGATGCCAGCAGGACGTTCGACCAGATATATCCGGCAACGATGTCTACATTGTCGCTGAGGATCAGGCGCTCGGTGGCCTGCTTGCCCTTCTGGGAGTTGAACTCGTCATCGGCGTAAATAATCTCGACATCAAGCCCGCTCATCTTGCCGCCGATATGTTCGACCGCCAGATCGACCGCGTCCCGCATATCCTTGCCGATGACGGCCGCCGGGGTGGTCAGGGTCGTGACAAAGCCGATCTTGACCTTGTCGGCGGCTGCGGGGCTTGCCAGAAGCGCCAGCAAAGCTGCCGATCCCAATAATTTTTTCAGCATTTCAAAATCCTCCCAGAATTATTGACTCCATCCGACCACAACCCCGCACAGAAGAAAAGCATCGGCCGCGTAAGCCTTTCGCATTACGAGGGAATTCAGGTCGGACGCGTAAAGAACCCACCCTCCGCCGCGAGGCGTTCGAGCAATGGTGAAGGGTCCCAGAGCTTGCCGTGTTCGGCGTGGAACTGCTGCACCCGAGCATGGATTTTCGCGAGCCCGATCTCGTCTGCCGTGTACATGATCCCACCCCGCCAGCGCGGATAGGCAAACCCGTACAACCACATCACATCGATATCCGAAGCCCGCGCGGCAATGCCCTCATCAAGAATTTTTGCCCCTTCGTTGATCGCCGCGTAGAGGCAGCGTTCGCGGATTTCGTCATCGGAGATGTCACGGCGTTCGGTGCCCTGCTCGCGTGCCACTTCGATGGCGATGGCCTCGGTTTCAGGATCGGGGACCGGGTTTCGCCCGCCATCCTCATAGCGGTACCAGCCCTTGCCGGCCTTGATCCCGAAACGCCCGAGCTCGCACATCCGGTCGGCAAGGTGCATGTAGCGCGCGTCAGGGTCGCGCTGCCCGGCGAGCGACTGACGCATCCGCCAACTGACATCGAGCCCGGACAGGTCGCTGACCGCCAGCGGCCCCATGGGCATACCCAACCCGGTCAACACCGCATCCACCTGTGCTGGCGAGGCCCCTTCCTCCACGAGGAAGGTCGCCTCGCGAACCAGCGGCAGGCGCGACCGGTTGGCAATGAACCCATGACAAACCCGGGCCAGCACCCCGACCTTGCCGGTCTTCTTCGCCAGCGCCATCCCCGTCGCGATGGCGTCCGGGGCAGCCTTGGCCGGCCGCACGACTTCCAGCAGACGCATGGCATTGGCGGGTACGAAGTAATGCAGGCCGATCACATCCGCTGGGCGGTTGGTGACAGCGGCAATCGCGTCGATATCCATATAGGAGGTGTTCGTCGCCAGAACCGCACCGGGCTTTGCGACAGCGTCGAGTTTGGCGAATATTTCCTTCTTCACGTCGAGGTCTTCAAAGGCGGCCTCGACGACAAGGTCAGCCGCGCCGAGCGCGTCAAACCCGACCGCGCCGGTGATCCGGGCCAGCCGACGCTCTTTCTCGGCTTCGTCAATCCGGCCGCGCCGGACCATCCCGTCATAGAGCTTTGCGATCTCGGCCAGACCGGTGTCGATTGCCTCCTGCGAAGTTTCCACCACGGTCACCGGCAGACCAGAATCCGCCAGACTGACGGCAATCCCGCGCCCCATGGTGCCCGCGCCGATCACGCCGGCATTGGCAATCGCACGTGGCGCGATGTCCTTCCCGATATCGGGAATTTTTGCAGCTTCCCGTTCGGCAAAAAAGGCGTAACGCAGTGCCCGGGACTGGTCGCTGTTCTTGCAGGTCTCGAACCGCTTGCGATCGGCCTGTACAGCATCGGGATAGGGCATGAGCATGCCGTCGAGCACGCTGTCGATGGCCTGATGGGGCGACTCCTGCCCGCGCATCCGGTGATTGGCGAGATCGCGATACTTCGCGATGGTCGCCGCGTGGTCGTCCGGCGAACCGATGCCGCCGCGCGGTTCGCTGGAAATCCGCCTCGGGGTGCCGTCGGCAAGAATCTTTTCCGCAAATGCCACCGCGCCCGAACGCAAATCACCCTCGATGATCGCATCGACAATCCCGTAGTCTTTGGCCTTGTGCGCACCGACGGGCTTGCCCAGCACGATCAGTTCAAGCGCGTGATCCAGCCCCGCCACCCTGGGCAGGCGCTGGGTGCCTGCCGCACCGGGGAAAATCCCCAGATTGACCTCGGGCGTGCCCATCCGCGCGCTCGGGCTCGCGACCCGGAAATGGCACCCCAATGCCAGTTCCAGCCCGCCACCGAGCGCCGTACCATGGATCGCCGCAACAACCGGTTTTTCGATGGTATCGAGATGGTCCACCACGCCAATCAGATGTGGCTCGCGGGTCGGCTGGTCGAATTCCCGGATATCGGCCCCCGCCGGGAATGTGCGCCCCATCCCGATGATCACGATGGCATCGACAGCGTCATCGGCAGCCGCGCGGTCAAGCTGGCGCATCAACCCCTCGCGCACGCCGATTCCCAGCGCGTTGACCGGTGGGTTGTCGATGGGCAGAATTGCCACACGGCCTTCGGTTTCATAGCCGACGAGATCACTCATTTTCATCCCCTTATTCGGGCACCGGTTCGTGGATTTCCCCCGCCCGCGCTTCTGTGGCGGGCATGATGCGCAGCCCGGTCCGTCCGGTCAAATGGAGCAGTGTTTTGGCAAAATATTCCCACCCCGATGCCTTCCTCGAGCTTGTCGGCCAGGAGATCGTCTTCAGTGACTGGCACACGATCACGCAATCCCAGATCGATCAGTTCGCCCAAGCCACGGGCGACCACCAGTGGCTGCATGTGGACACCGCGCGTGCGGCAAAGGAGATGCCCGACGGCAAGACCATCGCGCATGGTTTTCTGGTGCTCTCGCTGATCCCCGGCATGGCGGCTGAGCTTGGCGATGTCGACAATCTCAACAACACGATCAATTACGGCCTCAACAAGGTCCGGTTCACCGCCATGGTGCAGGTAGATTCCCGCATCCGCCTGCGCCAAACCCTGAAATCAGCCGAAAAACGCGCCGATGGCAGCGTCCATCTGGTGTTCGACGGCACCATGGACCTTGAGGGCAGCGAACGCCCCGCGATGGTCGCCGAATCCATCCGGCGGCTTTACCCGACCAAGGACTAGCTTCATCAACCCCATGCCGAGCCTGTCGCAGCATGCGGGACTTGGCTAAGCTCACTCTTCGTCATGCTGAGGATGAGGAATTTCCGGAAATGGATTCAGGACGCTCATGAGCCCCGCCGACCGCACATTTTCGCGCACCGATCAGGTGGTACCGGTTCTCGAACAACACCGGTTTGATACCGCGCCGCTGGTCGCCTGGTTGGACACCCATATCGAAGGCTTCGCCGGACCCATCGAGATCGCCCAATTTCAGGGCGGTATGTCGAACCCGACCTTTCTGCTAACCGATGCTAACCAGCGCCGTTATGTGTTGCGCAAGAAGCCGCCGGGCGAATTGCTGCCCTCAGCCCATGCTGTCGACCGGGAACACCGGATCACCAGCGCCCTGGGACCAACGCCCGTCCCTGTCGTGCGGACGCTGGCGCTGTGCGAGGACACGTCCATCGTCGGGACCGAGTTCTTCCTGATGGACCACGCCAATGGCCGAGTCTTCCATGACCCGTCCCTGCCGGAATCCACACCCGAGGAACGCAGCGCGGTCTACGCCTCGATGATCGAAACTCTGGCAGCCCTGCATCAGGTCGATTTCGAGCAGGTCGGGCTGAGCGATTATGGACGGGTGGGCGGCTATATGGGCCGTCAGGTCGCCCGCTGGTCAAAGCAGTACGAAGCCAGCAAGACCGACGATCTGCCCGAGATGGACAAACTCATGGTCTGGCTGCCCGAAAACATGCCCGATGACAGCGAAACCACCATCGTGCACGGGGATTTCCGGCTGGAAAACCTCGTCATCGCGCCGGATTCAGCCGATGTGATCGCCGTGCTCGACTGGGAACTTTCCACACTCGGCCATCCGTTGTCAGACCTCGCCTATAACTGCCTGCCCTATCACTGGCCGGAAGAATCCTTCGGGGATATGCGCGGGCTCGACCCGACAACACCGGGCATCCCCTCCGAAGAAGACTATGTGGCTGCCTATTGCCGCCATGCCGGCCGGGGCGAGATCGAAAACTGGACCTTCTATCTGGTGCTGTCGCTGTTCCGCCTCGCCGCGATCATTCAGGGCGTCTACTACCGGGGACTGCAGGGCAACGCGTCCTCACCCGAAGCACTGCTGCGCCGCGATCTGACGCGGCAGCTGTCCATCCGCGCGTGGCATCTCGTGCAACAGGGGTAACCTGAACATCATGGCCGACGAATTCGACTACATCATCATTGGTGCCGGCTCGGCAGGTTGCGTTCTGGCCAACCGTCTTTCGGCCGGCGATGCCACCGTCTGCCTGCTGGAGGCGGGCGGGCGCGATATCAGCCCGATGATCCATATCCCGGCCGGGTTCATGAAAACCCTGACCGACAAGCGCGTGAACTGGCTGTTCCAAAGCGAACCGGGCGAAGGAACCGCAGGCCGCCGCATTCCCGCCCCGCGCGGCAAGGTCCTTGGCGGGTCGAGTTCGATCAACGGGCATGTCTACAACCGGGGGCCGCACAACGACTTCAACACCTGGTCCCAATTGGGAAATCGCGGCTGGAGTTATGCCGACGTGCTGCCCTATTTCAAACGCAGCGAAAACCGGATCGGAGATGGTGACGACGGCTATCATGGCCATGACGGCGAACTCGCGGTCACCGATATCGACGAACCTGATCCGGTTTGCGACGCCTTCATTGAGGGTGTCGAGAAGATGGGCATCCCGCGCAATCCCGATTACAACGGCGCCAATCAGGCCGGTGTCGGTTACTTCCAGCGCACGATCAGGAACGGCCGGCGCATGAGCACAGCGGTGTCCTTCCTGAATCCGGCGCGACACCGCAAAAACCTTGATATCCGGACCCACGCCCATGTGGAACGTATCCTGTTCGAGGGCCGCCGTGCGGTAGCCGTACGTTACCGGCGCGGCAACAAAACCATCGAAATCCGGGCCCGCCGAGAGATCATCCTGTCCGGCGGCTCGGTCGCCTCTCCACAATTGCTGCAGGTTTCCGGGGTTGGTCCGGCAGGCCTGCTCAAGGATATCGGTGTGCCGGTGATCCACGACCTGCCCGCTGTGGGCGAGAATCTCTGCGATCATTACGCGGTGCGCATCGCAAACCGCATCGAGGGTCTGCGCACAATCAATGAACGCGCGCGCGGGCTCGCGCTGGGCCGCGAAATCGGCAGATGGCTTCTGACCCGAAAAGGCATTCTGTCCCTGTCACCGTCGCTGGCCTATGTGTTCTGGAAATCGCACGAAAGCCTTGATGACCCGGACCTGCAATTCATCTTTACCCCGGCCAGCTACATGCAGGGCGTGCCATCAAAGCTTGAGACCTATCCGGGCATCACCATTGCCTGCTGGACCATGCGCCCACTCAGCCGTGGGTTTGTGCGGGCAAAAACCGCGCAGACTCAGGACGCCCCGGCGATCCAGCCCAATTATCTTTCCCACGAGTACGATCAGCAGGTGCTTCTGGCCGGCCTGCGGCTGGGCCGCCGCATGGTGCAGTCACCCGAGCTTTCCGCGTGGTACGACCATGAAACAACCCCGGGCGAGGGCGTCCAGAGCAACGATGAAATCCTCGACTATGCCCGCGCCATGGGTACGACGGTGTTTCACCTGATGGGGTCCTGTCGCATGGGACCGTCGGGCGACACCAACAGCGTGGTCGATGACGAACTTCGGGTGCACGGGATCGAAGGATTACGTGTCGTGGATGCCTCGGTCATACCGACCGCCCATTCGACCAACACCAACGCGGCCACGATCATGATCGCCGAAAAGGCGTCCGACATGATCCTGGGCAAAGCACCGCTGCCCGCCGCGGAACTGTAATTCTCTAGGCTGTGGCCAGTTCCAGAAGCGCGCCCAGCAGAACCTGACCGCCCGCCGTGGACCATTCGGTGGAGATGTCTTCAGCCTCGTTGTGACTGATACCGTCGACGCAGGGAATGAAGATCATGGATGTGGGCGCAACGGCGGCGATGTAGCAGGCGTCGTGGCCCGCACCTGAAACCATGTCACGCGCGGCAAGGCCACGTGTCTCGGCTGCATTGCGCACGGCGGACACGCAGCGCTCATCAAACAAGACGGGTGCAATATAGAAAATCTGCTCGAATGTGGATTCGAGGCCAATATTGTCGACGATCTTCGCCAGACCATCGCGCAGCTTGGCATCCATTTCAGCCAGCACATCATCATCAGGGTGGCGGAACTCCGACGTCAGGAAAACCTGCCCCGGAATCACGTTACGTGAGTTCGGATAGGATTCGATCATGCCGACGGTCGAACGTGCATCAGGCGCATGTTCCATCCCGATTGCATTGACCAATTCGATAACCCGAGCCGCGCCCAGCAGCGCATCCTTGCGCCGGTCCATAGGGGTGCTGCCCGCATGGGATTCCTGACCCGTGAGCGTCAGCTCGTACCAGCGCTGCCCTTGTGCGTTGGTCACAATGCCAATGGGGACATTCTCTTCCTCGAGAATGGGACCCTGCTCGATATGCGCTTCCACATAGGCATGGAACTCCCGACCGCCCACAGGCATGTCGCCAGCATAGCCAATGCGCTTGAGTTCAGCACCCAGTGTGACACCGTCCCCATCTTCCTTGGCGTGCGCCTCTTCCAGCGTGAACGCGCCGGCAAAGACACCCGAGGAAATCATCGCCGGGGCAAAACGGCTGCCTTCCTCATTGGTCCAGCAGACCACCTCGATGGGGTGATCGGTCTCATACTCCATATCGTTGAGGCTGCGGATCACTTCCAGCCCGGCGAGCACGCCATAGACGCCATCGAACTTGCCCCCGGTCGGCTGGGTGTCGAGATGACTGCCCGTCACCACCGGAGGAAGACTTTCATCGCGGCCCGCACGGCGCGCAAAGATGTTGCCCATCGCATCGACACGCACCGAACAGCCCGCATCCTTACACCACGAAACGAACAGATCGCGTCCTTCGCGGTCCAGATCCGTCAGCGCGAGACGGCGGCTACCCCCCTTCTCTGTGGCACCGATCACGGCCATATCCATCAGGCTCTGCCAGAGCCGATCGCCATCAATCGACAGGTTGCGTGGTTCGTTCATGGTCTCGTCTCCATTCCCGGCCGCCATCAGTGGCAAGCCCGCAGGCAAGTCGATACCATAGTGATCCCAGCCACGATTTCCAGACACACCGATGCTCGAACAGACCGGACGCCCCGTCACCATGGCCCCCAACGGCATGGTCACCTCTCCCCATTCGCTCGCTTCGGCTGCCGGGATCGACGTCCTGCGCGCCGGAGGCTCCGCTGTGGACGCCGCCATGGCCACGAGTGCGGCATTGGCCGTGCTCTACCCGCACATGACGACAATCGGCGGCGACGCGTTCTGGCTCATCCATGACGCCAAAACCGGAGACATCAAATACCTGAATGGCGGCGGACGGGCAGTAAAGGCCGCAACCCGGGACACCATGAAAGACCGTGGCCTCGACGAAATCCCCTTCCGGGGCATCGTGCCGGCCACACTGACGGTGCCCGGCGCATTGGCCAGCTGGGTCGAAGCGCACGCGGCCTATGGCAAGCTGCCCATGACCAGGATTGTCGAAAGCGCCGTCGGCTATGCCCGGGACGGGTTCCCGGCCACCGAACGTGTGTCGGACATGATCGCGCAGAACAAGGACCTCTTGAACCAGGTTGCCGAGACCGCCGAAATATTGCTTCCCGGCGGCGAGGTGCCCAAGCCAGGTGCCAAGATCGTCAACCCGAACCTGGCACGCACCCTTGAGATGTTCGCCGAACAGGGCCGGGATGGCTTCTATGCTGGCGAGGTCGCACAGGAAATCGTGCGCGCCACGCAGGCACTCGGCGGCCTTATCACGCTGGATGATTTTGCAGGCCAACATGCCCAGTGGGGCGCTCCGATCTCGACAGAGTATCGGGGGGTCACAGTGTTCAACACACCGCCACCCACACAAGGCATCACCGTGTTGCAGATGCTCAATCTGCTGGAGCGCTACGACATCGCAAGTATGCCATTCCTCGGACCCGACCATGTCCACCTGATGGTCGAGGCGAAGCAGCTGGCCTTCCATGACAGGGACCTTCTGATCGCCGACCCAGATTTTGCAGACGTTCCTGTCGAGCGCCTTTTGTCCAAATCATATGCCGAAGAACGCGCAAATCTGATCGACATGAAATCAGCCATGCCTTGGGATCAGGTCCCCTCTTATGGGAGTCTCGATGGCGATACGGTCTTCATGGCTGTCGTGGATGCGGAAGGAAATGCCGTATCCCTGATCCAGAGCCTCTATGCCGCCTTCGGGTCCGGCGTGGTGGCCGGAAACACCGGCGTGATGCTCCAGAACCGGGGCTCCTATTTCTCTCTCGATCCCGATCACCCCAACACGCTGGAACCGGGCAAGATCCCGCTGCACACGCTCATCGCGTCGATGACCAAGCGGGAAGGGAAACTCTGGTCGTTGCTCGGTTGTCAGGGCGCCGACGGCCAGCCGCAGGTTCAACTCCAGCTGCATGTCGACATGATCGATTTCGGACTGGATATCCAGCAGGCGCTCGAACAGCCCCGGTTCCTGTCCGGCCGGATCGGCCTGACCGAACCACGCGACCCGCTGCATGTGGAAGGACGTATGCCCGAGGAAACGATATCGGCGCTGGCCGCTCGAGGTCACAAGATGAATGTCTGGCCGGACTGGCAAAACCGCGCGGGACAAGCCCATGGCATCGTCATTGATCCTGAAACCGGAACCCTTTCAGGCGGCTCAGACCCCCGCAGCGACGGCGCGGCAATCGGATACTAGAGCATGAAGTTCCCGCCCTCACCCTTCGTCAGGCTCAGGGTGAGGGCTTTGAAGAACAGGAAGAAGCTTACGCTACGGGCGGTTCAGTTCCGGGCGGTCCCAGCGGAAGGTCCTCCGGCCAGCCTTGAAGCCATAAAGCGGCTGGGCATTGATCGCGACAGCCTCGTCCGGGGACGACGCGCCCCAGATCACCAGGTCGGCTGAACTTCCAACCGAAAGGCCATTGTCTTCACGGCCGATCAGCTTCCCCGGCATGGTTGTCACCATCGCAAAGGTCTCCAGCAACTCCTCTGTCGTTCCACGCTGCAGGACGTTTGCGTACATATTCGCGATCCGCATCAGGGAACCATCGCCGAAGGGCGTGAACGGGTTCAGGATATTGTTGGTCGACAGGCAACAATTCACGCCATGTGACACCAGCGCGTTGGCGTCCGCGACACCGCGCATCACCGAGTGATCCTGATGACGGCCGACCGTGAAGAGGTCGGTTGCCGGCAGCACCGTGACGGTCACCCCTGTATCGGCGAGCAGCTTGCCAAGGTCTTTCAGCTTGGCGGGCGGCATGCTGGCATATTTGGAACCATGACCAACGGCCACACGCCCGCCCCAGCCGTATTTGTCGGTCAGTTCACAAACCTGATAAACATCAAGATGATCGTGGTTCGGCCCGACATCCAGATGGATATCAACATCCACGTCATATTCGTTTGCCAGCTCGAAGATTCGCGCAATCTGGCCCGGCCCGTCACTGTCGTAGCTCGGCGCGCCACCGATGGCTTTCGCACCGCGCTCCAGGCCCTCAACCAGATTGGCATCGCCTTCGGGCACCCCGGTCCAGCCTTCCTGCAGGAACACACAAAGATCGAGATCAATCCCCCAGGCGTAATCCTTGGCGAGCTGCTCGAGCGCATTGAAACTCTTCATGCCGACATTCGGATCGAGTTCCACATGGGTGCGCATATGGGTGACACCGGCAACCAGCGAGGTTTCCAGTGACGCCTGCGCGCGCTGGTAGACGTCTTCAACGGTAAAGCTGGGCTTCACCTCGGCGACGCGCCGCATGTGATCCGTGCCGCGATCGGGGGAGGGCTCGGAGCGGTCGAGAATGCGGGACTTGTCGAGATGGATATGGGTTTCGATCAATCCCGCCGAGACAAGGCAACCACCCGCGTCAACGCTTTCGCCTTCCTCGGCAAGCCCGGTACCGATCGCAGCAATCTTGCCGTCCGAAACCCCGATATCCTGCAACGGTGCGCCCTTGGGCACGCTGGCCAGCTGTGCATTCCGCACGATCAGATCGAATCCCATGTCCTGAACCCCTCAATGAAACAACGCCCAAGCATGGACGATCCTGTCACGCAAAAAAAGACCTCAACAGACAAAGGTTATTTCGGGGCCTGCTTCCGGTCATCCGGCCCATAATCGCGGGTCACTTCGGCAACCCGCAGACGATAATTCGCAAAAACACCGCCCCGTCCCTTTGCCTGTGCAATACGGTGCTCGGCGTGATCGCGCCATGCCCGAACGGCAGCCTCATCCCGGAAAAATGACAACGCAAGGTACTTGCCCGGCTCGTAGATGCTCTCAAAGCGCTCGACAGAGATGAAACCTTCAATCCTGTCCAGCTCCGCGCGCAATTCATGGGCGATATCGAGATAAGCCTCGACCTGACCTTCCGCCGGCCAGACCTCAAAGATCACCGCGATCATCGCGCTACGCCGTGCCGCGATTGCGCGGCCAGCCATCAACCTGACGGCGCAACTCCAGCCGCGCGATCTGACGGCGGTGCACCTCGTCGGGACCATCAAACAGACGCATGGCCCGGGTTCGCGCATACATCCCCGCCAGCGGGAAATCATCAGACATCCCGCCCCCACCATGCAGCTGCAGGGCGCGGTCGATCACACCGAGGGCCATATTGGGTGCGGCCACCTTGATCATCGCGATTTCCTGCCGGGCCTCCTTGGTGCCGACCTGATCGATCATCCAGGCCGCTTTCATGACCAGCAGCCGGCACATTTCGATCTCGATCCGCGACTGGGCGATCCGTTCTTCGGTGATGCCGCGCTCCGCCAGCAGCTTGCCCCAGGTCTCCCGTTCGGTGGCGCGTTTGCACATGGCTTCCAGCGCCCGTTCGGCGACACCGATGACGCGCATGCAATGATGAATACGTCCCGGCCCGAGACGCCCCTGTGCGATCTCGAACCCCTGTCCCTCGCCCAGCAGAAGGTTCTCGGCGGGGACACGCACATTGTCGAAAATCACTTCGGCATGGCCATGGGGTGCATCGTCATAGCCCATCACATTGAGGGTGCGCGTCACCGTCAGGCCCGGTGTGTCGCGCGGCACCAGAATCTGGGATTGCTGCTTGTGGCGATCTGCGGTGGGGTCGGTCTTGCCCATCACGATCATGATCTTGCAGCGTGGATTACCGGCGTTGGAAATCCACCATTTACGCCCGTTGACGACATACTCATCCCCGTCCCGGGTGATCGCACATTCGATATTGGTGGCATCTGATGACGCCACGTCGGGCTCGGTCATGGCGAAGGCGGAGCGAATTTCACCGTTCAGGAGCGGCGTCAGCCATTCTTCCTGCTGGGCTTGGGTGCCGTACATATGCAGGACTTCCATGTTCCCGGTATCGGGCGCATTGCAGTTGAAAACCTCCGGTGCCCAATCAACCCGGCCCATGATCTCGCAGAGCGGTGCATATTCCGCATTGGACAGGCCCGCGCCGTGATGTGCATCGGGCAGAAACAGGTTCCAGAGGCCACGCTTGCGCGCCTCGGCCTTCAGGTCGTCAACAATCTGCGGCGTCTGCCAGCGCGTCCCCTGACTGTCGAGCTGCGCCTCGAAGGTCTTTTCGTTGGGATAGACAAACTCATCCATGAAGGACAGCAGCTCTTCCCGCATTTTCTGGCATCGCGCACTCAGTTCAAAATCCATGACATTCCCCGGTCCCTGATTGTCGCGGCAGGTGTCCCGCCGCAAAACTTGCCCTAGGATAACGACTTCAGGTCCGCAGGGGGAGCTATCAGCAACATGACCGCAAATTCACCATTCGACCTCGCTGGCAAGACGGCCATCGTGACCGGCTCAACCAAGGGTATCGGACGCGCGATTGCCGTCGCACTTGCCCGGGCTGGCGCAAAAGTGGCTGTTTCGAGCCGCGACGCCGGGCGTGTCACCGAAACGGCACAGGCCCTGACCGATGCCGGCCACACCGTGATCGGCGTGCCGTGCAATGTCGGGCGCAAGGACGAACTGCAAAACCTCGTTGACCGGGCGGCATCCGAACTCGGCCCGGTTGATATTCTGGTCTGCAATGCCGCCATCAATCCCTATTACGGCCCGGCGATGGAGATTCCCGATGATGTCTTCGCCAAGGTCATGCACACGAATATCCAGGCTCAACTCTGGCTGGCACAGATGGTCGTACCCGACATGAAAGCCCGGAAAGACGGCGCGATTGTGCTGATTTCCTCGATTGGTGGCCTTCGCGGCAGCGACGTGATCGGTGCCTACAACATCTCGAAAGCCGCCGATATTCAGCTCGCCAAAAACCTCGCTGTCGAGCTGGGGCCCGACAATATCCGCGTCAACGCCATCGCACCGGGCCTTGTGAAAACCGATTTCGCACGTGCGCTCTGGGAGAACCCGGAATTCGCTGATCCGCGGATCGCCGCCACGCCGCTGCGGCGGCTGGGGGAGCCCGAGGATATTGCAGGCGCGGTCGTTTTTCTGGCCTCCCAAGCGGGCCGCTGGATGACCGGACAGACTATCGTGATTGACGGTGGCGCAACGGTTCCCGTCTAACATATCCACCGAGTGTCATTGCGACGACTTGTCTCCACCCTGCACTGTCGTCATACCCGGGCTTGACCCGGGTATCTCACCCGAGACCGAGACGAGATGCGCGGATCGGGTCCGCGCAAGACGAAAATGGAATGGTGGACGAACGCCCATCTTCTTCGTCGCGATGCTTCTCGCAATGACGAAACCTAGGTCGCGTTTTCCGCGTCCCATGCCTTGAAGGTCGAACCGGATTCAGCCAGTTCGCGCAGCAGCGCAGACGGTGCCCAATTGTCACCCCATTCCGCATGGAACCGGTCCAGCATCGCCACCACTTCGGCCAATCCGACTGTGTCGGCATAGAACATCGGACCGCCGCGCCAGCGCGGGAATCCGTATCCGTGGAGCCAGACCACGTCGATGTCTGATGCGCGGATCGCAAGGCCCTCCTCGAGGATTTTCGCACCCTCATTGATCAGCGAATAGACACAGCGTTGCAGAATTTCCGTATCGGAAACCGCACGACGCGCGATTCCCATCTCTTCCGAGCGCGCAACCAGCATGGCCTCGATCTCCGGGTCCGGCACTGCGGTTCGCCCGTCTGCATAGCTGTACCAGCCCGCGCCGGTCTTCTGGCCAAACCGTCCCTGCGCACAGATGCGTTCGAGCAAGGGAGAGAAACGCTCCTCTGCTGGCCGTGTCTCCGCCCGGCGTTTCTCGATGGCCCAGCTGATGTCCAGTCCGGCGAGGTCATAGACCCGGAACGGTCCCATGCGGAACCCGAAGGTCTCGATCACCCGGTCGACATCCTGGGGCAGCGCGCCTTCCTCAACCAGAAAATCACATTGCCGGAAATAAGGCGCCAGCATGCGGTTGCCGACAAATCCGTCGCAGACCCCAACGACCACACCTGTTTTCCCGAGGCGTTTTGAAAGGCCCAGGACCGTCGCGATGATGTCCGGCGCGGTCTTCCTGGCGCGGACGATCTCCAGCAGGGTCATCACATTGGCCGGGCTGAAGAAATGCATTCCCAGCACGTCCTGGGGCCGGCTGGTCGCAGCGGCAATCTCATCCACATCCAGCGTGGACGTGTTGGTGGCGAGGATCGCACCCGGTTTGGCCAGACGATCAAGCTCGGCAAAAACCGACCGCTTCACGTCCATCTCCTCGAACACCGCCTCGATCACCAGATCCGCATCGGCCACGGATTTCATATCCACCGAACCGCCGATGCAGGACATCCGCGCGGTCATACCCTCATCCGACAGCCGACCCCGCTTCCGGGTCGCATCATAATTGGCCTCGATCCGGGCCAGGCCATGATCGAGATTGTCCTGCGAGGCCTCAATCAGCGAAACCGGAATCCCCGCATTGGCAAAAGACATGGCAATACCCCCGCCCATCGTACCCGCACCAAGAATGGCGACCTTCGCGATGTCCCGACGCGGTGTATCGGCCGGAATCCCGGGAATCTTCACGGTCTGGCGTTCGGCGAAAAACGCGTGGACGAGCGATTTCGACTCATCCGAGGCAACAGCGATCTCGCTGATTTCCGCCTCACGCGCCCAGCCGTCCTCAAAGGACATGGTCAGGGTATTGGCAACACTTTCCAGACAACGGAATGGCGCTTCCAAGCCGCGTGCCGTTTTTTCCAGTTGCGCGCGGGTCTCGGCGACCAGCGCCTCACCTGCAACACGATCCAGATCGATCTTCATCTCGCTGACCCGGCGCGGCCCGGCCCGCTTTTCAGCCAGTTTGGCGGCATAGGATATCGTGTGCTCGAGCAAATCACCTTCGCTGACAACACGGTCCACAAGTCCGATTTCAAGGGCCGTGGCCGCATCGACCGGCGTGCCGCTCGTGATCATCTCCAGACCCTTGCGAAAGCCCACAAGGCGCGGCAAACGCTGGGTTCCGCCCGCGCCGGGAATCACCCCGCGATGGACTTCGGGCAAGCCCAGCTGGGCCTTGGAATCGACAATTCGGTAGTGACAGCCAAGAGCGAGCTCCAGCCCGCCCCCGAGCGTCGGACCGTGAATCGCCGCGACGACAGGCTTCTCGCTTTTCTCAATCAGGTTCATGAGATGGCGGGTCATGGGCCGCACGGCGCGGTCCGGCGTATTGAATTCCCGAATATCGGCACCGCCGCAGAAATTGCGACCTGCACCGCAGATCACGATCGCCTTCACGGCGCGATCGGGCTGCGCCAAAGCGACCAACTCGGCAATCGACAGGCGCACCTGTTTGGCCAGCGCATTCACTGGTGGATTGTTGATCGTGATCACGCCCACGTCGCCGCTCTGGCGGTACAAGACATGCGCGCTGCCATTTGTGGTGGCCATCACTCCCCCGAACGATTGGCTTTACGCGGTAACACCGCTGTAACACCTTTAACGACTACACCACGACCACCATCACGGCAATCACCGCACCATCCGGCCTCGGTATGGCTGGGCCGCAACGGCGGCATGGTCGGCGGGTCGCACGGGCGCAATACGCCTGCTAGAATTGGAACGGGCCTCTCTGGCTCAGGGGCTGCGTGTGCGCCCCCCGGGATATCTGATACCGAGTGGAATATACCGATGGCGGGTGACAGCGTATTACGTCCGAATGTGTCGCAACTGACAGCGCTGATCGCTTCGATCATTGCCGCCATACTGCTGGCCTCACCCTTGTGGAGCGAGACGCCCGGCGTCATGCCGGCGGCCGGAGTCATCCTGTTCGCCATCGTGAACTGGGCCACCGGGGCCCTGCCGCAACACATCACGGCGCTGCTGCTGTTCCTAATTTCCGTTGTCTTCAAGATCGCGCCGGCTGAAGTCGTGTTCTCCGGGTTTCATGCGAGCGCGACCTGGCTCGTGTTTGGCGGATTTGTGATTTCGATTGCGGCCCAGCAATCCGGACTGGCTGCACGCATCGTCCAGATTTTGCTCACCCGCTTGCCGGCACGTTATCTGGCGATGGCTGGCGGACTTGCGGCTGCCGGCATTCTGCTCAGCTTCATCATGCCGTCCGCGTCGGGCCGCGTCGTTCTGATGGTCCCGCTGGCTGTCGCTCTGGCCGGACGTCTGGGATTCGAGGAACACACACGCGCACGATACGGGCTGGTGATTGCAGCGGGTTGGGGAACAACGATCCCCGCCTTCGGAATCCTGCCTTCGAACGTCGTGAACATGGCTTTGGTGGGCGCATCCGAAAGCATCTTCGGGATCGGATTTTCGTATTTCGGCTATACGCTTCTGAACTTCCCGATTCTGGGAATCATGGGCGCTGCCATCGGGGTCGTCCTGATCACGCTGCTATTCGGTGCGAAGCCAGATTTACAGGGTGAGCGGGAGATGGGGACCCAGGCGAGCCCCGCCGAGCGCCGCCTGATGGCGATCATGCTCGTCGCGCTGGCCTTCTGGATGACCGATTCACTGCATGGCATCTCACCGGCCTGGGTGGCCCTTGCTGCGGCCCTGATTTGCGTCACGCCGGGGATCGGCGTCGTATCGACGTCGGTCATCAGCAAGGACATCAACTACGGGGCCTGGTTCTTCGTTGCCGGGGTTATCGGTGTGGGTGCCATCGCCAACGACACGGGACTGGGCGGCGCGATGGGGGACTGGTTGCTGTCCAACGTACCGCTCAGTGCGGATGGCGGCATTTTTACCTTCTACGAGATTTTCGCGATCAGTGGCGCGGTCGGCCTGGTCACCACCTTCCCTGCAGCGCCGCCGATCGTCACATCCTTCTCGGACGCGATTGCACAGGCCTCCGGCTGGCCACTGACATCGGTGCTGCTGGCGCAAGTGCCCAGCTGGATGATCTACCCGCTGCCCCATCAGGCACCGCCCGTCGCGATTGCCCTCGCTCTGGGCGGCGTTCCCATGCGCGAGGGCCTGCGCTTCCTTGCGATCTATTTCGTTATCGGCCTGCTCGTCATCTTGCCGCTCCAGTTTCTCTGGGGCCAGATGCTGGGCATGTACCCCTGACCCAAGGGTCAGGCCCGCCAGACCCCAGGAGAACCCCCAATGCTTTTGATGGTGCGTATCAAGGTTGAACTGCCCGGCGACATGGACCCAGCCAGAGTGAAGGCGCTTGGTGAAGCCGAAGCCGAAAAGGCGATTGAGGCAATCAATGCCGGCAAGATGCGCAAGATCTGGCGCATTGTCGGTGAACGCTCAAACTTTTCGATCTGGGAAACCGAGACGCTCGAGGAATTCCATGACCTCATCTCGTCCTTCCCGCTCCACCCATGGATGAGCGTCGATGTCACGCCGATGATCGAGCACCCGTCCACGAAAGCCTATGAGGAACGGGTCGGCCCCTTCCCGCCACTGTGAAGCAAGACGCGGCCTAGAAGCCCCGTTCGGCCTTCAGGTCTGTGGCCGTTCGGTAGAAGTCCGGGTAGCGTTCCGAAATCCGTGCGCCGGGATAAAAGGCAGCCGCAAAGGACGGGCGCGCGCGAATCCGGTCCAGCCATGCCGCCATTTCCGGCAGGTCGTCCCACAGGAAGCCATAGCCCAGATCATCCATCCGATCGATCAGCGGCGTGACCTGCGCATCCACCAGCGTGTACTGCGCGCCCATGATCCAGGCTCCGCCATGCTCGTTCATGGCGGCATTGATCCGTTCGCAGGTCTGGCGAATCTGGAATTCGGCATATTCCAGCTCGGACTTGCCAAATCCGTTCTGGGACATGCGCTGATAGAACTGCTTGCGCAGCGGTAGCCGGTCCGCATGGGCGGCAAAGTCGTCATTGCTCGCCTTGGCAAACCGCATGGGGGCCAGCATGTTGGCAAAGGTCGGCACCCGGACAGCCACTGTCGGCACCTCGTCGATATACCGCATCCAGGCCCGCATCTTCGCGCGCCCGACAGCCGTATCGGGGGTGAGCGCCGGATCGGGAATGATCTCCTCAAGATATTCAAGGATCGCCGAGGATTCGATCAGGATCGTCCCGTCATGCACGAAGGTGGGGACCACGCCATTGGGATTGATTTTCAGATATGCCGGTTCAAGCTGTTCGAACTTTCCCAGATCGACATCATGCTCGATCCAGTCCTTGTTCATCTCCGGCAGCCCCTTTTCGGCAAGGGTGACACGGACCTTCTGGCTGCAGGTCGACTGCGGCGCCTGATACATTTCAATCTTCATTGGCGTTTTCCCCCTTGAAAAACTGCGGGTATTTTTCGCTGACATTGGTTCCGGGATAAAAAGCGATATCGAAGGACGGGCGGTTCCGGATGCGGTCGAACCACGCGGTCATTTCGGGAAGGTCATCCTTCCAGAGCTTTCCATAACCCAGATCGGCCATGCGCTGAATCAGGGGCGTGAGCGTGACATCGATCAGCGTGTAGTCGCGCCCCAGAATCCACGGCCCGCCATTGTCGCGAATCGCCTGATCAACGCGCTCGGCGGTCTGACGAATCTGCGCCAGCGCATTGTTCACCTCATCCTCGGCAAAGCCGTCGATCCGGCCCATCCGGCGATAGAAGGCCTTGCGCAGGGGCAGCTTCTCGACCCGCGCCTGAAACTCTTCCTCGGGCATGTTTTCATAGCGCAGCGGGCGGAACACCTGATTGAAGGATGGCACCCGGACGGCCGGCGTGGGGACTTCCTCCATGTATCGCATCCAGACCCGCAGGCGCGCGCGCTTGAGCGGATCACGCGGCACCAGAGAGGGCTCGGGGAAAATCTCGTCGAGATATTCCACAATCACGGAGGATTCGATGACCGGTTCCCCGTCATGCACCAGCGTGGGCACGACTCCGTTTGGATTGAGCTTCAGATACTCAGGAGTGAGGTGGTCACCCGTTGCAAAGTGCAATTCGTGGCTGTCCCACTCGATGCCCTTCTCGGCCAGACAAATCCGCACCTTCTGGCTGCACGTTGAATGACCCGAATGATAAAGCTCAAGCGCCATCGCTTATTCCTCCCGACAAATTGAACCGCGCGATCTGGATGTCGCTCTTAAGCTGGTTATACCAAGACGGTTCCGCCACGTCCCTGTCACAAAACAAGTACCAGCCATGACCCGATCATATCTGAAACAAATCATCCTCCCGCTGCTCATCGCGTGGGTTGCACCGTTGAGTGCCAGCGCGGGCGAAATAGACCTGACCGACTGGCCTGCCCTTGAGACGGTGAACACTGCGCGCGGGGAAGCGATCACCTATCCCAGTCACAGCCCGTTCACATTGTGGGAGGTCGGCAAGGGTGATGCGCTCGATCCTTCCACCGACGCACGGGCCATTCTGTTCATGCCCGATGAGGCCAGCACCGAGAAACCCGTCCCGGCTGTCGTGCTACTGCACGGTGCGGCCGGTGTTCTGGGTTCGCGCGAGCTGACCTATGGCGCACAATTTGCCGAAATGGGCGTGGCCGCCCTTGTGGTCGACGCTTTCGGGGCCCGTCGCGACCGGGCCACCGGCTTCATCGATCGGCTGTTACAGGTCACCGAGACCATGCTAATCGCGGATGCCTATGCCGGGCTTCGGCATCTCGATTCCCTGCCCAAAATTGATGCCAACCGGGTTGCCCTGATGGGATTTTCCTATGGCGGCTTGTCCACCATGCTGGCCGCGTTTGAACAGGCCGCCGAAGCCCTGAGCCCAGAGGGCCTGCGGTTTGCCGCCCATGTCTCGTTCTACGGGCCATGCCTGGCGCGGTTCGACAACACGCGGGCGACGGGCGCGCCGGTCCTTCTGCTGGCAGGCTCGCAGGATGCCATCATCGACCCCGCGCGGTGCAACGAGGTTGTGGAGGATCTGCGCCGGGGCGGCACGGAAGCGGAATTCATTGTCTATGACGGGGCCTACCACCAGTGGGACGGCCGGTTTGCCGGCCCCCGCACCATCGGCCGCAATCTCGCGCCCTGTGAGCTCAATGTGAATGAACGTGGTGTGGTCCGCGACACCCTCACCTTGTTGCCAATGTCGGGACCATTTCTGCGCAAGGTTATCCTCGGGATTTGCGTGGGCAGTGAGGGCTACCTGATTGGCCGCGACGATGCGGTGCGGAACCGGTCCAACCAGCAGGTCGGAAATTTTCTGATGCGTGCGTTCAACGGCAAGAACTAAAGTGCGCGCGCGGCAACCACATAGATCGGGTCACTGCAGCCCTTAGAGGGCGACAAATCCTCGTAAACCGGTTCACCAAAACCGTTGGTTTGTCGAAAATAGGTCGCAACGAGCCCGATATGACCGGGATCATCGAGCGCCGACCAGATCGCGACCGCCTTGGTCGGGAAACAGCGATTGGAGAAACTGACCACACAGATGCCGCCGGGTCGCAGAACCCGGGAGATATCTGCAAACACCTCGAGCGGACGGGTGAGATACTGCACCGAGAGTGCAATCAGGCAGGAATCGAAACTCTGGTCCGCCAGTGGCAGGACAGGATCGGCATTGAGGTCGTGCACGCGACAGGCGGTGAGCTGCGGATTGGCGGTCAACTCGGCTTCGTTCATTCCCAGTCCCGTGACCCCCGCACAGCCATGATCTTCGGGCAGGTGCGAGACCCAGCTCGACATCAGGTCCAGGACTTGGCCACCGACAGGCAGAACCCGTTGGTAATAAGCGGTCAGGGCATCCCGGGCGGGCTGGTCGAGATGATGCACCAGCCGTTCCTGGGCATAGAACGCCGCATCATCGGCATCGTCACGCCGTGCGAAATGCGCGCGCTCCAGCTTCGGGGCATTCTCCGTCACCTCAGAACCCGCGCGCCGCGCCGTCACTGCGCGGATCGAACCCGGCTTCAATCATCCCGTCCGGACGCCGCAGCAGCGCACCGGCATGGCCCATCAGGTCACTGAAGGCCTCGACGACCTCGACATCCTGTCCGGCGTGACGGAGCGCATCGATCACGGCGTCAGGGAATCGGGATTCGATCTTGAGATTGGTGCTGTCGCTGCCCCAAGTCCGGCCGAGCAGCCAGCGCGGGGCCGTGATCGCGGCCTGTACCGGCTGGCCGTATCGCACAATGCGGTTGAACACCGCCGCCTGGGTCTGGGGCTGCCCTTCGCCGCCCATGGTCCCGTAGGACAGCACGCGCCCGTCATCGAGCCGCGCCATGGCCGGGTTGAGCGTGTGGAAGGGTTTGCGCCCCGGCTGCAAAGGGTTGAGCGCATCGGGATCGAGCGCGAAGCTCGCGCCGCGATTCTGCCAGGTGATGCCGGTCTCGGGCAAAACGACACCCGATCCGAATTCCCAGTAAACGCTCTGGATGAAGCTGACCGCATTGCCATCCCCGTCGATGGCACCCAGCCAGACGGTATCACTGTCGGTCCCGCCCCGTTTCCAGTCCAAGGCCTTGTGCGGATCAATACCCGCAGCCAGTCCGGCGACGACCTCCTCCGTCAGAAAGGATTCCGGGGGCGCAGCCATGAAGGCTTCATCGGTCACATAGCGGTCGCGGATGGCAAAGGCCTGCTTGCTCGCCTCCACAAGCAGATGCACGAAATCAAACCCGTCGGCTTCCGCGCAGGTCATCTCCTCGAAAGCACCGAGAATGAGCAGCGAGGCCAGTCCCTGAGTCGGCGGCCGCATATTGTAGACCGTGGCATCGCCCACGCGCAGGGAGAGCGGCGTCACGGCCCGGGCCTTGTGGGCGGCCAGATCCGATCCATGCACCGGGCTGCCCACGGCCGACAGGTCCGCCGCGATCATGCGTGCGAGATCACCACGATAGAAGTCGTCGGTGCCCGCCCGGCCAATCTGCTCGAGGGTCGCGGCCAGACGGGGCTGGCGAAATACATCGCCAATCTCGGGCATCTCGCCATCCGGCGTGTAGACTTCCGCAAAACCCGTTGCCTCTCCCATTTCGGGAAGTTTCGCGATGGTGTTGGCGACCTGGCCTTGGGTGACGGCCACACCATCACGGGCATAGGCCACGGCGTCCGCGACCAGCCGGTCGAGCGGCAGGCGCCCGCCCCAGCTTTCCGAAATTTCCTTTGCCAGCCCCCAGCCCGAGACCGTCCCGGCCACTGTCAGCGCCGCGAGCGGTCCACGCGGGGGGACAGCGTCGAGGCCAGCTTCGCGGTATCGCGCAATCGTTGCACCCGTTCCCGCCGCACCGCAGGCATCGATGGCAATCGGGTCCCCGTTGGCCGGCGAAATCACCCAGAATCCGTCGCCTCCGATGGAATTCATATGCGGGTACACAACCGCGATCGAGGCAGCGGCGGCGATCATCGCTTCCAGCGCGTTCCCGCCTTCACGCAGCACAGCCAGCCCGGATTCAGCAGCCAGGTGATGCGGCGCGACGACCATACCGTTACTTGCAAAGGTGGATTTCAGCATCGTATTGAACCCTCAAACACTTCAGGCGGCACCGGCATGGCACCGCCTGATCATGAACAAATAGCCGACGAGACCCGCACTAGACCACAAAGGGCGGATATTCGAAGCCGTCCTCGACCGGAATCCGGACCGTGTTGATGAACCGTGCAAGCATTCCGTAATAGCCGATCATCACCGTCAGATCGACAAAGCCGTCCGTCCCGAAGGTGTCCTTGAGATCGGCAACCATTTCATCGCTGACCTCATCGTTTCGCGTCAGGACGCGCGCATACCGGGTGGCGAGACCCACCGCGCCGGGTTCGGCCTCGATCTCGGGTGTGCCGATTTTCTGCAGCAGGTCCGGACTCGCGCCGACCCGAGCGGCCACCGCCTGATGATGGGCCCATTCATAAGTGCAGCGGAGTTCCTGCGCGACGGTCAAAATCACGTATTCGCGCAAGGCATCGTCGAACGCGGTCTCGTAGCGCACATAGGCACCAACCGGGCAAACCACCGCCATCGCCCCGCCGCTGTTCGCGAGCAACGCAAAGACGTTGGGCATGACGTCCATGCCGCGCGTGCGCAACACCTCATCATAGGCACTCTGATATTTCGGCGGGCAGTCTTCCCGCTCGACGCGTTGCAGGCGCGCGCCTGGCAATTCATTCGACACAGACTTGTCCTTTCTCCACTTCCTCAGCCGGGCATTCCGGCGCGAGATCGATAACCCGAGCAGAAAACACCTTCAGCCCGGACACGTCAACGGCGCCTGCCCGGACAACACATATGCCCTGAAATCCTTGGTGAGCGCGCCCTAGCCCATCCGATTCTGATTGAAAACGCGATCCGGCACCCAATATTGGGGATACAGCAACAGAAAGGGAGCACATGAACAGCACCTGGAACATCCGACCCGGCTGGAGCCCTGTGACGATCGGCATCATGGTCGTCGGCTTCGTCATCGCCTGGCCCCTCGGCCTCGCCGCCCTTGCCTATATCATCTGGGGCGACCGGCTTCACACCGTTGTGGATGAAGCGCGATATCGCTGGTCCAGCAATCGCTCAGGCGAGAGCGGCAACGCCGCCTTTGACGACTACCGCGAGCAGGAGTTGAAGCGGCTCGAAGAAGAACGGCGCAAGCTGGATGCCACGCGCGAGGAGTTCGATCGCTTCATGCACGAATTGCGCCTCGCCAAGGACAAGGAAGAGTTCGACCGCTTCATGTCCCAGCGCGGTCAGCGTGACACCAAGGGCTTTGACACCACCGAACCGTCCGGCGCGTCAGCCTGACGATCCGGTCATAGCCAACATCGGTAGGGCGGAGCCTTTGGCTCCGCCTTTTTCATGTCGCGCCGGTGCGCCCCGGCAGGAGGCCAAATCAAGACATTCTGTGCTAAACGCAATCCTGCAGAAGGCCGCTCCGGGGCGAGTGGGCCGTGTTACCGCAGAAGGGCAAAGCGCCATGAGTGAGACAGCACCCGCACGCATTGGCGCCTTTACTGGCGCGGTGCTGATCGCCGCCCTGACACTCTATCTTCTGGTCGAAGGCCGCGAGCTTCTGATCCCCCTCGCGGTCGCCATCGTCATCTGGTACCTGCTGAACGCGCTGGCAGACTTCTTCGACCGAATTCCGGTTATTGGCAAGAAGCTGCCGCACTGGGCCACCCTTGTAGGGGCGGTCATTATCGTTCTGGTCGCCATGGCGCTGGTCGCCGAACTGATCAGCGACAATATCGCGCAAGTCGCGGCAGCCGCGCCCGCCTATCAGGCCAATTTCGAGAAGCTGATCCAGGGCGCAAGCCGGATGGCCGGATTCCAGGAAACCCCGGATTTTGCGCGGATTGCCGACGAAATCAATGTGCGCCAGCTGATCTCCGGCCTCGCGGCCACGGTCGCCGGTTTTGCCGGCTCGCTGGGAATCGTTCTGATCTATGTCCTGTTCCTGCTGATCGAGCAGGGCAGTTTTGAAAAGAAACTCGACGCGCTGTTTCCCAACGCCGACAAGCGTCAGGAGGTTCGTGATCTGGTGCACCGCATGCAGGTCCAGATTCAGTCCTATGTGGCCATCAAGACGCTCGCCAGCGTTGCAACCGGTGGCATCAGCTACACCATCCTGCTGATTGTCGGTGTGGATTTTGCCGCCTTCTGGGGCTTTGTCATCTTCCTGCTGAACTACATCCCGACCATCGGTTCCCTGCTGGGCATCCTGCTGCCGACCTTGCTGGCGGTCGTCCAGTTCGCAACTCTCGGCCCGGTTTTGGCCGTTGTCATCGGCGGCGGTGCCACCCAGTTCCTGATCGGAAACGTGATCGAGCCCCGGTTGATGGGCACATCCCTCAACATATCGCCCCTCGTTGTGCTGATTTCGCTGGCGGTCTGGGGCACCATCTGGGGCCTGGCGGGCATGTTCCTGTCGGTCCCGCTGACCATGATCGCCATGATCATATTTTCCCACTTTGCCGCGACCCGCCCAATTGCGATTATCCTGTCGGGCAACGGGGAGATCGAACGCTCCTGATTTCGGACACCCATGCCAAGAGACCTGCCATGAATGAACGCCATGAACACAATGTCGGGGAACACGCGCTGGGCGAGGTTCAGGCCTTTCTCAGCAAGGCCCAGTCGATACCGCTTCTCGCTGTGAAGGAAATCGCCGATCAACTGCGCGTCCAAGCGATGCTGGCCAAAACCACGCCGCGCCGAAGACGCGTCTTCGATGCGCTGGCGGATTTTTACGAACACACCTACGAGGTGCGCGAAAAGGCGCAACACACCCACGAGGATGGTGACGGTATCGGCGGTGCGGTTCGCGCCCTGTTCGACAATTTTGACGACGACTAGCGCAGCCGACTACTCCGCCGCCTGCACCGTGCCCTTGTCGATCAGTCCGGTGAGATATTGCGGATCGACCGGATAGTAATCGATCTCCACCCCATACTCTTCCAGCGCATTCTCGATCGCGGCCACAATGGCTGCGGCTGCCGGAATGGTTCCACCCTCACCCGCACCCTTCACGCCGAGCGAATTCAGCGGCGAAGGGGTCTCCATATGGGTGACATCGATTCGCGGCATCTCGCTGGCCAGAGGCAGCAGATATTCGCCGTAATTGGTGGTCAGCGGCTGCCCCTGATCGTCATAGATCATCCGCTCGAACAACGCGTTGCCGATGCCGTGGACGACGCCGCCGACGATCTGGCCATGCACGATCATCGGATTGATCATCACACCGCAGTCATGGGCGACCGAATAACGCAGCACCCGGACTTCACCGGTGCCCGGATCGACCTCGACCTCGGCCACATTCGAGCCGCAGGCAATCGGTGAACCGCTGGACCCGTCATAGGATGTGGCTTCGAGCAGCGGATCGAACCCGGCGGGAACCCGCAGGGCAGACGCTGGTGACAGTTTGATGGCCAGTTCACCCAATGTGATCGAGAGATCGGGTGCGCCGTTCACGCGCACAACGCCATCCTCGATGTCGAGATCGGCTTCGGAGGCTTCGAGAATTTCGGCCGCCAGCTTCAGGGCCTTTTCACGGACCTTTTTTGCAGCATCAAAGGACGAGGGGCCCACATTGGCCGCCACACGGCTGCCGATGGTGCCGACACCGTGCGGGAACTTCGAGGTATCCGCGGATTCAAACAGGATATCTTCCGGTGCCACGCCCAGATTTTCGGCTACGATCATCGCGATCATGGTGTGGTGGCCCTGTCCCTGACTCGCCGCGCCGGTTCGCACGGCAACCTTGCCCGAGGATTCAACCCGGACCGTCGTTCCCTCATAGGGGCCCATGCCGGTATCCTCGATGCAGGAAGAGATACCGATACCCAGGAACCGCCCTTCCTTGCGGGCCGCCGCCTGACGATCCTTGAAACTGCTGTAGTCGGAAAGTTCGAGAACCTTGTCGAGCAGCGCCTCGTAATCCCCGCTGTCATAGATGCACTTGGCGCCGCCGCGAAGCGTGGCGCCCGTCTCATAGGGCATCTGATCGGGCCGCACATAGTTCCGGCGCCGCACCGTCGCCGGATCGATCCCCAGATTCCGGGAGACGGTCTGGATCATGCGTTCGACGGCATAGATCCCGCACGGACGTCCCGCACCACGAACCGGCGAGTTCGGCACCGTATTGGTAAAGACGATATTCACGCCGACATCGATTGCCGGGATCGAATAGGCCCCGGGCAAGGGGGTCAGGGAACTGTTGGGCAGAAGAATTCCGTAAGGAATATAGGCGCCGTTTTCATGGGTGATCGTGCCGCGCAGACCGAGGATTTTCCCCTCATTGGTGCAGGCAACCTCAAGGTCCCAGTGCTGATCGCGCTGGGTCGTGGTGGACATGAAGTGTTCTCTCCGGTCCTCGATCCACTTCACCGGGCGCTTCATGAAGCGCGCCGCCAGCGAGATCACGATTTCCTCGGGATAAAAACCGGCCTTGGGTCCGAAGCCGCCGCCCACATCGGGGGCCACCACGCGAACCCGCTCCTCAGGCTCATCCAGCCAGGTCGCAAGCGCGCGACGGATCAGATAGGGCGACTGCGCCGAGGTCCAGAGGGACAGGCCATCACCCCAGGGGTCGTCTCGCGCGATCACGCCGCGGGTTTCCATCGAATGGCAGCCACCACGATGCTGCATGAACCCGGCCGAAAACACATGGTCGGCCTTGGCAAAGGCATCGTCGATATCGCCGAACGCCGAACGCATCTTGCCCACCAGATTTGACGTCGTGTCGGCATGGGCCAGCGGCGCGCCATCTTCGAGCGCGGTCATGATGTTCACGACGGCGGGCAGGGTTTCGTAATCCACATCGATCAGCGCGAGGGCGTCTTCGGCAATCGCACGGCTGTCAGCCACGACAACGGCCACAGCCTCGCCCACATAACAGACCTCATCCTTCGCCAGCGGATACTGGGTCTTGTTCTGCTCGATGACCGGCGCCGGATAGAGCTGGTTCATCCGGTGACTGTATTTCGCACCGAGATCAGCATGGGTGAACACGCGATGCACGCCGGGCAGGTCGGCCGCCCGGGAGGTGTCGATGGAACGGATTTTTGCATGCGCCTGTGATGCGCGCAGGAAGGCGGCATGCAGCATGCCGTCCATGGTCATGTCGTCCACATAGCGGCCATGCCCGGTCAACAGCCGGGGGTCTTCCATGCGCTGAACTTCGGCACCCAGATAACGAACAACCATGGCTCTAGTTCCCCTGCATCGTCTTGGCGGCATCCAGTGCCGCATCGACGATTCCCTGATAACCGGTACACCGGCAGATATTCCCCGAAATGGCTTCCCGAACCTCCCGTTCGCTGGGGTCGGGATTGTCGCGCAGGAAGGCTGCCAGCGAGGTCAGCATGCCCGGCGTACAGAATCCGCATTGCAGCCCGTGATGCTTCCAGAAGGCTTCCTGCAGCGGGTGCAGGGTTCCGTCTTCATCAGCCAGTCCCTCGACCGTGGTCACCTCGTGACCATTGGCCTGGACCGCCAGCATCAGGCAGGACCGGACCGCTTCACCATCCACCATGACCGTGCAGGCGCCGCACACGCCATGCTCGCACCCCATATGGGTGCCGGTCAGGCCAAGCCCGTGGCGCAGAAAATCGCCAAGGCTGGTCCGGGTTTCAACGCTCGCAGCGTGGCTTTCGCCGTTCACCGTGAGTTCGATATCTCGCGTATCAGCCATCTCAGGCACTCCCATTGGCGCGTTCGCCGGCCTTGACGAGTGCCCGTTCGGTCAGGGTCGCAGCAAGGCGCTGGCGGTAAGCGGATGTCACATAAGCATCCGACATGGCATCAATCCCGCGCGCAATCTCGGCGGCGGCCTTGAAGGTTTCGGCATTGGGCGCTGCGCCGACCAGCGCTGTCTCGGCCTCGGCCAGACGGATCGGGCGCACATCCGCGCCCCCGATCGAAATCGCGGCGCGACGGATCGTGCCGTTCTCGACCTCCAGAAGCGCGGCCACCGCGATGATCGCAAAATCACCATGACGACGGGCAAACTCGACAAAGCCGTAGCCATGCCCCGCACCCCAATAGGGAACACGGATGGTGGTCAGCAGCTCATCGGGCCCCAGTGTCGGGATCATGTAGGCCAGCGGCCATTCGGCGAAGGGAATTTCCCGCGCACCATCGGGGCCGTGCGCTGTCAGCACCGCGTCATAGACCGCCATCAGACAGGGCAGTTCGGCGGCTGGATCAAGATGGCAGAGACTGCCGCCAATGGTCCCCCGGTTGCGGGTCTGGAAATGCCCGACATTCTCGAGCGCTTCGGGGATGATCGGGGTCCGGGCGCGCACTGCCTCGTCGCGCATCAGGTCCCGCTGCCGGGTCATCGCCCCGATTTGCAGCGCCTCGCCCGTGTCGGTGACCCCCGACAGTCCAGCAACGTTGTTCAGGTCGATGACATGGTCGGGCACGACAAAACGCATGTTGAGCATTGGCATCAGCGACTGACCGCCCGCCAAAAGCTTGGCATCCTCATGCTGCGCCAGAAGCGCGACGGCTTCTTCGGGCGTTGCCGGATCGTGATAGATGAAGGGTGCTGGTTTCATGTGATCCTCTTTCCCTACCGCTTGCCGCGGATCATCGCCCAGAGCGCCCGAAAGAACAGGCGAATTCCGGAGATGCTGTTGTCAGATGCAGCCTGCGGGCGTGGTGATGCCGGCGGGGATTCCGGTGCGTCGGCGCTGTCGCCAGCAACCGCCGCAGCCGGCGCGTTTTCCGAACCGATCTCGGCTTCAAGATTGGTCGCGAAGTCCGAAATGATCTGACCGGCAATCGCGTCGATCAGGCCGGATGCGCGTCCATACTGCGCCACCGACCCGGAGAGATTGAGCTCCGTGGTGATGTCCACGCGGGTCTGGCCTGCATCTTCATGCAGCGCAAAGACCACATCGGCTTCAGCCGCCCCGCGCCCCTTGGTGTCGCTGCCCTTGGCATGAACCGTCGCGGTGCGCGCCGTTTCATCCATCGCGGTGATTTCGGCTTCACCCGAAAAGGTCAGGCTGACCGGCCCGACGCGGAGTTTTGCGTTGCCCTTATAGGTCCGCTCTCCGACGATTTCCGTCAGTTCGGCGCCCGGCATGCACGGCGCGATACGCGGCACATCGAGCAAAACCTTCCAGGCCGTTTCCGGATCAGCGGGAACGGTAAAACTGTTGTTGAGCTGCATCACGCACCCTGTCGCACATAAGTTCGGGTTGAGGGTGCCCGCAAGCACCCTGATGAAGGCGCCACAATAATTTTCTTATTGTGGAACCGCAACCGCCCAGCGGCAGCAATCAGAGACCGTCATCCTGCCCATGGATATGATAGCCGATCTCCCGGGCAGGTTCGCGACCGGCGCTGTCGACGCCCGTGGGCAACCAGGCGCAGACATTTGCACCCGGTGACCAGATGGTCTCGCACGGCCCCGGGACGAAAAACTCCACAAAAACGAAATCCGCCTCGGACTGGTTGATAAAGGCATGAGGCTCGTGTTCGTAATTGTAGAGCACGTCACCGGCTTCGAGCACATGCCCGGTGCCGTCCAGCAGGGCGGTCCCGCGACCGGACATCACGTACTGAAAATGCTCGGCGCCCACATGGTGATGCTCGGGCGCCGACGCGCCTGGCGGATAGGAAATCATTTCACCCTTGAAGGCATGGGTCCCGGCCAGCGTGGGTGTGGCCATATAGACCCGCTTGCGCGCATCATGTTCGGATTCCAGAACCGGCTCCCGCGTCCAGTCGACCTGTCGCAAATCGCGGGGCATGTTTTCGATATCCGGATCGAAGCGCGCGGCATCGGGCACTGAAGCCACCAGAAGCACGGTCTCCTGCATGCCGGCTGTGAACACCCCGGCAAAACCAAACGGCAGATAGGACAACATATCGCGATTGGTGTCCGTGTCTGCCAATACGCCCGCACCCGAAAGCACCTGGACCCAGCCCACTGCCGACGGGGCAAGCTTGATGGCATAGGTCGCCCCCGGCGCAAGGCTCACTCGGTCCAGCGTGATCTGGTCGTTCCCGATTGTTTCGGGCGTCAGCAGCCTGACAAGATCAACCCCCGGGGCCAATGGCGTGGGGGTCTGGGCAGCACGGCGAATAATGACGGGCATGACAAATTGCTCCTATTTCAGGCCACGCAGATAGTCCGTGCGCGCTTCGTCGCTGGGGAGATCGTTCAGCGCGCGACGTTCCTCCAGCGAAACTTCATGGGCGGAGTAACCTTTGCGGATCATGCATTCATCAGCCCAGGCGGTTTCCATCTTGGCCCGGTTCCAGCCATCGGCAAACCCGCCGGCAAAACCACCGGTTGGGGCAGAGCGCACGTAGCTCCTCGAGATATCCGCATTGGCCTGATCAAGCGGCGCATCACCACGAAGCTGTTCAAAGCAATTTGTCCGGTCAGCGCTGTAGCTGGCCCATGTCACGTCGTTTTTGTGGAACACGTAAATCGGGCCACGCGCACACCCTGTGAGCACGGCTGCGAGCAGAAAAAGAGTGAGAACGGGTTTCAGGAAGTGGTTCATCAGTCGGCTCGGTTGTCATCGAAAAACGGTGCGTGGACGCACCGCGTCCGATCCAACCCTATCGCAACTTGATATCCCCGGGGAGACCTGAACTTCCACCTCCTTCGAGAAACAGATTTTGAGTC